>Ga0208725_1000139_pt1 | contig 16478 bp, 16 predicted proteins | sample MicForSoSWNH13_O_FD_188004 | JGI IMG/M metagenome (GOLD analysis project Ga0208725, IMG submission 188004) | Forest soil microbial communities from Harvard Forest Long Term Ecological Research site in Petersham, Massachusetts, USA - MetaG HF011... | ecosystem: Environmental > Terrestrial > Soil... | reverse complement strand
ACTTCGGGCGCGACGGGCGGCTTGGTTGGCGCCGACGTCTCCGGGTATCGTTGCATCACGGGTTGCATAATCCGGGCCATTATACAGGAAGCGACCTGCGGGAGTTGGATGCACGCGGGCTAGGCGGCGGCTGCCAGGGTGAAGAAAGAAAGAATGGCGTCGCCCTGTTCGAGCTGGCGAGTACATTCCAGACGTTCGAGTCGCGCCGGCATCGATGTTCGCCAATAGTGTTCGACGATGACGATGCCGCGCGGGGCGACGAGACGCGAGGTATCGAGGAATTCAAGAATTTCCAAGAGCTCATTGGTTTTTTCGTAGGGTGGATCGAGGAAGATGAAGTCGGCGAGCAGGCGACGGGTTGCCATTTTTTCCAAGCCGCGCAAGGCAGCGGCTTCGATGAGTTCGACACCGGCGAGGATGTCGAGGGATTTGAGATTTTCGCGGATTAAGCGCGCGGCCTTGGCGTCGGATTCGACGAAGATTGTTTCGCGCGCGCCGCGGCTGATGGCTTCGATGCCTACAGCTCCGGTTCCGGCGAAGAGGTCAACGAAGAGGGAGTCTTCGACGGACGGGCCGAGGACGTTGAAGAGGGTTTCGCGCAAGCGATCGCTGGTGGGGCGGAGGCGTTGCGCGCCTGGGCCTTTTAGTGGACGGCTGCGATATTTTCCAGCGATTACGCGCATGGTTTCTTTTCCACCACTAGCCCACGGAAGCTAATTGATAGCGTTGGCGCCAGCTGGGACTGACGGATTCCAGGCACTTGATGATTTCCGCGGCGCGCTGGGGATTTTCTGCGAGCGCGAAGGCTTCGCGGCGCGCGAGCTCCAGGATTTCGTGATCGCGCAGCGGCTGGGCGACGGAAAAGGCGGCATCGCCGTGCTGGCGCGTGCCGAAAAATTCGCCGGGGCCGCGCTGTTTTAAATCCTGCTCGGCGATTTCGAAACCATTGGAGGTGGCGACCATGGTTTCGATGCGCGCGCGAGCTTCGCCGGTAATATTTTTGCGCGCGACGAGAATGCAGCGGGATTTTTCGCTGCCGCGCCCGATGCGGCCGCGCAGCTGGTGGAGTTGCGCGAGGCCGAAGCGGTCAGCGTGCTCGATGACCATCAGAGTGGCGTTAGGGACGTCCACGCCGACTTCGATCACCGTGGTGGCGACGAGAATCTGGATTGCGTTGCGACGGAATTGCTCCATCACGGAATCTTTTTCGTCGTTTTTCAGGCGGCCGTGCAGGAGGCCGATGCGCAAATTCGGGAAGACGTGTTTCGCCAGGCGCTCGTATTCGGCGGTGGCGGCTTTCAGTTCCTGTTTCGATTCCTCGATGACGGGGTAGACGACGTAGGCTTGACGCCCGGCGGCGATTTCGCGGCGGACAAGTTCCCAGACAGCCAGCAACTGACCTTCTTCCTTCCAGAGCGTTTCGATAGGTGTGCGGCCGGGCGGCATTTCGTCAATCACGGAAATTTCCAGGTCGCCATACAAAGTGAGCGCGAGAGTGCGCGGGATGGGCGTGGCGGTCATGACCAAGACGTGCGGGGAGACGCCTTTGTCTATCAGGCGTTTGCGCTGCAGGACGCCGAAGCGGTGCTGTTCGTCCACGATGGCGAGGCCGAGCTTTTTGAAGGCGACGGGATTCTCGATGAGCGCGTGAGTGCCGACCACAATTTGTGCGTCGCCGCTTTCCACGCGGGCGAGGGCCTCGTCTTTGGTGGAACGTTTGCGGCCGCTGACAATTAATTCGACGCCGTAGCCGGCGGCCTGAAAGATGCGGCGCGCGGAAAGATAGTGTTGCGCGGCGAGAATTTCAGTGGGGGCCATCAGGGCGACTTGATAGCCGTTTTCGATGACGATGGTGGCGGCTTCGAACGCGACGATCGTTTTACCGCTGCCGACGTCGCCTTCGAGAAGACGGTTCATCGGGAATGGCTTTTCGAGGTCGGCGGCGATTTCGGCGAGCACGCGTTTCTGCGCGGTGGTGGGCTTGAAGGGCAGAATGGCCTTTACGGCGGCGCGAACTGTTTCTTCGCGCACGCGCATGGCGATGCCGCGGCGAGAGTGATCTTGGAGGCGGCGCAGGGCTAGCGCGAGCTGATAGTAGAAAAATTCCTCGAAGATCAGGCGGATTTGAGCGGGGCTGCGGTAATTGTTGAGCAACTCGATGCTTTGGTTTTGCGGCGGGAAATGGGCGTAGAGCAGCGCTTCGCGGCGCGCGGGAAAGCGATAGCGATCGAGAATTTCCTGCGGCAGCGGTTCGGGAATGTTGCCGTCGAAATTGGCGAGCACGCTATAAATGATGCGGCGCAGCATGCGCGAGCTGATTCCGCCAATGGCTTCGTAGATAGGGACGATGCGGCCGACTTCGGTGGAATCGGCGGCGGCGCCTTCGGTGGCGCCTACTAATTCCATTTGGGGATTGACCATCTCGAGGCGGCCGGGGCGGTAGAGGTCTTGGTCAACTTTTCCGTGCAGGACGAGTTTTTGGCCGTCTTTTAATTTTCCTTCCAAGTAGCCGCCGTGGAAGAAGCGGACGTACACGGTGCCGGACGCATCGCGGACAGCGACGTGAAAGATGGAGCGGCGGCTGCGTTTGAAGCGGACGGTGGTCCCTCCGCCGCCTGTCACTTCGGCGAAAATCGTTTGCACCTGGCCGGGGATTATTTCGGCGATGGGGGTGAAGCGGAGGCGGTCTTCGTAGCGAAAGGGAAGATAGCTGAGGAGGTCGCCGACGGTGACGATGCCGCGAGCTTCGAGAGTGGCGGCACGTTGCGGCCCGACGCCGTGGAGATACTTCACCGAGTTGGTAAGCGAGATGGGCATCAGAGCGTGTGCTGGTTTTGCGCCGGCGGTTGCACCACTTTTATACCATCGGTTGCTGTTGCGGAGGTTCGGTTGCATTTTGCGCGGGAAGGCGTGCGAGTTAGCGGCGAGCGCAAAGAGGAAAAAACATTGAACTCAGCGAGGGGTCTGGAGCGTATTAGGAGTGAGGGCCGAACAGCGCGTGAACTTGTGGAAGCGAGGCTGGGGAAGTGGCTAGAGCCGTGCAGTCTGTGGAAATGTTGAGAAATGCGCGAACGTAAGCGCTGCGACGGCGCACGCACTTCGCGTGTAAGCCGCTCTCTTGCAACGTTTTAAGAGGGGAGCGCATCGCAATTTGAAGGTGCAACTTGGGGCAGCTGTCCGATAGTGGGAAAACGACGTCCGGCGATGCTCACCAACGGCCACAGCCGCCGTCTATCTTTACGGTACCAACCGAGCGGGTTGATACCGGAACTGGCTCGATTCACGCTTCGGGTACGAGTGGCGCAGACCCGGGCGTAACCAGGCAGGCGATAAACACCATGGGGATGAGCGTCGCACTCGACATCGAGGCGCGCCAGGCAGCGGCGGTGAAGGCTGCGGAAGAGCAAGCGCTAGTCCGCAAAGCTCAGGCGGGAGACCGCGTGGCTTTCGAGGGATTGGTGCGGCGCTTCGATCGCGAAGTTTTGCGGCTGGCGATGAATCTGGTGCACCGTCCTGAGGACGCGCGGGACATTTATCAGGAAAGTTTCCTGCGCGTTTATAAGAACCTGCACCGCTTCCGGTTCGAATGCAGTTTTTATACCTGGCTCTACCGGATTGTGACGAACGTGGCGCTGGATCATCTGCGCCGCCGGACCAGCCGCCGTGAGGATCAGGCGCCGATGCCGGAGGATTCCGAGGGCACGACCAGGGATTTCTTCGATCGCCAGCCGGAGCAGAGAGCAGCGGCGAATCCGGAAAGAAATTTGCTGGGGCAGGAACTGGGCGAGCAGATCGCGAGCGCCTTGAACCGGTTGTCACCGCGCGAGCGGATGGTTTTTGAGATGAAACATTATCAAGGGTTGAAATTGCGTGCTATCGGGGACATGCTAGGCACGTCTGAAGAGACTGTGAAGAATTCGCTATTCCGGGCGACGCGAAAATTGCGCGCGAGCCTGGAAGGCATGCGTTAGACGGAATCAGGTCAGCGAGGTCGGAAAGAATGCGGGAAGCAGGAATGGAAGGGACGAAGAGCCCGGCGTGCGAGGAATTTGAGCCGAGGCTGATGCTCTTTGCAGCCGGGGAACTGGATGCTTCGGAAATCGCGGATGTGAACGAACATCTGCAGCATTGCTCCGGATGCAACCTGGCGCTGGCGCAAGACGGTGAAATGCTGGCGCTGCTGGCCGGGAAGCACACGGAACCGGATGCGGCGCTGCTGGCGAGTTGCCGCGCGGGTCTGGTAGATATTCTGGATCAGCAGGAAGAGAAGAGCTGGCTGCGCCGGACGATTGGCGCGCTGCTGCCTGCGAGTTGGATCTCACCGCAGCCGGCGTGGAGCGCGGCGCTGCTGGTGCTGATCGGGTTTTCAGTGGGAATGCTGGGGCCGCGGTTCTTGCGCAATTCGGCGGGCAAGATTGACACAAATTCTTCTGTCGCTTCGAGTAATCCGGCTGTGGACGTTCCAGGCGCTGCGATTGCGGACCCGGCTTCAGCAAGTTCTGCTGCCTCTGGACTCAGTTCCCTCGATATGCACTCCGCGAGCGTAGCAGGCATCAACGTATTTCCCGCCGAGGACAATCAGCCGCCGCAAGTGCAATTGCAATTGAACGCGCGTCAACCCTTTACGGTGCGCGGCACGGTGAATGACGACGACGTGAAATTCGTGCTGATGTATATCCTGCGCAATAGCCAGCGCTTTGATCCCGATGTGCGGCTGGATGCGGTGGATTTGCTGCGCACACGAAATAACGATGCGGATGTGCGCTCGTCGCTCTGCCAGGCCGTGCACAACGATCACAATGCAGCGGTGCGGTTGAAAGCGCTGGAAGCTTTGAATGGCGCGGAGCCGCAGGACATTATTCGACAGACTCTTCTGGACGCGCTGGTGGAGGATCAGAATCCCGGCGTTCGCGTGGAAGCGATCAACGCGCTGCGCGACATGGCCTCCAAGGGCCAGGTGGACGCCGACGATCATCTGCTGGCGGTATTGCACGAGCGGATGGCTAAGGATCCCAGCACGTACATCCGGTTGCAGAGCGCGGAAGTGATTCGCGATCTGGGCCCGCGGCAAAAATTCTAAACATGAGCAGCGCGCCGTACACCCCGCGAATTCGAGAGAAGTTCGCGGCACGGTTTGGTGTGCCTGCCGGGATTTTGGCGGCGGGGCTTGGTTGCGCTTTTCTGACGGCGACGCTGCTGCTGGCTGGTTTGGCTGCGGCGGACGGCGCTGAGAAAGCAAAGAGCGAGCGGCAGAATCATTACGGCCCGCGGATTCGCGCCGAGCTGACGGGCAGCGTCGCGGCGCGCGACGGGCAGCGGCTGCATCTGGTCACCGATCTGGGCAACATTATTATCAAGACGCAGAATTCCGGGAAAATTGATTACAAAGTTCGCCTGGAAGCGGACGCCTCGCAGAAAGACGCGAAACAACTCCTGAAAAATTTCATCGTGACGGCCAATCCCACATCCGAGGGTGTCTATATTCGCGGGCAAAGCCTGACCCGGCGCGCCAGCGGGCGATTATGGGTGACCGTGGAAGTGAGCGTCCCGAGGAATTTCAATCTGGATGTGCTGACCGGCGGTGGAAATATCGAGACGGAGGACATCATCGGTTTCGCGACGCTGGCTACTTCGGGCGGAAATATTGTGATGGGAAATGTGGGCGGAGCGGCGCACCTTTCCACCGACGGCGGGCACATCACGGTGAAAAATGTAGCGGGGGCGCTGGGCGCGAGCACCGGCGGCGGGCACATTACCACCGGCGCGATTGCCGGCAGCGCCATCTTGCACACCGACGGCGGGCATATTCGCGTGACTTCGGTGGAAGGCGCGGCGCATGTTTCGACGGGCGGTGGCAACGTTTCCGTGGAACATTCGGGCAGCGAACTAGTTGCTGAGACAGTAGGCGGGCAAATCGAAGTGGGTGAGACCGCGGGCCTGGTGCAGGCGAAGACGGGCGGCGGCGGAATTCGCGTGGTGCGTGTTTCCGGGCCGACGAATTTGGAGACCAGCGGGGGCAGCATTTACCTGACTCAAGTGGATAGCCCGGTGAAAGCGTCCACGGGAGCCGGGGCGATCACCGCGTGGTTTGTGACGCCCGGAAAAATGCCGGGGAAATGCGAGTTGCAATCGGGTGAAGGAGACATTGTAGTTTATATACCGCGGCAGTTGCCGGTGACGATTGACGCGCAGGTGCAATCCGGCGATGGGCATCACGTGATTTTCGATCCGGCATTTCTGGCGAAGATCAGCCATGACGGTGCGGCAAACGGCGACGAATGGATTCACACCGAGGGCGCGTTGAATGGCGGCGGCGAAGTGATTCACTTGCGCACGGTGGCGGGTAACATTCATGTGATGGTGAGCGACACGAACAGGCAAGTTCAGCTTTACAAGCAGCAGATGGAGCAAATGCAGCAAACACTGCAATTGCAATTGCGCATGCTGCAGCAGCAGTCGCAGCAGATGACCGAGACGCCGTAGGCAGGCGATTTCATTGCGGTGCTTCGTTGAGAGAAGCGCTGGAGCGCAGAGTGCAGGCGACGACCATGAATCCGGCCGACTAGAAGCGGCCGAATGTTCTAGTGAACGAGGGTGTTTCACTCGAGGGGGCGTACCGTGCAAACGCAAACTGAAGGCAGAAGTTCCGGCCATGCATCCTGGGACAATCGAATGCGCATTATGGGAACCGCGTTGCGCGGGCTGATTCTGTTGGCGGCGATTGCGTGCCTGGTATTTCCTGCGTGCGCGGCGGACGAGAATTTTCATCACGTCTATCCTTTGGCTGCAGGCGGAAGCCTTACGTTGGAAAATGTGAATGGATCCGTGCAGGTGGAAGGCTGGAGCCGCGATGAAGTGGAAGTGAGCGCGGTGAAGACGGCCACGCGCAGCGATTCGCGCGACGTATCGCAGGTGAAGATCGAAGTGGACGACAGCCATCCGGGGCAGGTGGCGGTGCACACGCGCTATCCGCAGGGCCAGGGTGCGGAAGTGGCGGTGGAGTATCACGTGCACGTGCCTTACAGAATCTTGTTGGGCAGCATCGAGACGGTGAATGGCAGCGTAACCGTGCGCGGAGTCGAGGGCGGCGGGGAATTGCGGTCGGTGAATGGCAACGTGGAAGTTTTCGACAGCTCCGGGCGATTCAGCGAGAAGACCACGAATGGAAACCTGCGGCTGGAATTGCGCCAGTTGATGGCCGGCGGCCCGATGAATCTGGAAACGGTGAACGGCTCAGTGGTTCTCGGACTACCCGAAGGCGCGCGGGCGGATTTGAAAGTGCTGGCGATGAATGGCGATTTTTATTCGGAGTTGCCGGTGACTTCCGCTGCGAGCAAGCCTGCGGCGCGGGCTTTTCACGCGAAGTTGGGAACCGGCGGCGGCGAAATTTCCGTGCGAACGATTAATGGCGGCATACGCCTGGTGGTGCAACGTCCAGGCGTCTGACGGGGCGAATTCACCCAGAAGCGAGGACGAATGACATGAGGCAATTCCAAGGGACGAGCCTTGTCGGTTGGAGTTTGCTACTCTTGACGGTGGGAATGACTCCTGGCGCTTTGCCGGGCCAGACCCTTGAACGCATTTCGCAACGCACTTCGCAACAAACCACAAACAATCCTGCACCAGCAGCTTCTTCCGCTTCTGCTCCAACGCTTACAACGCCGGTTGCGCCCGCTTTGCCTGATGAGGAGGGGTGCTGGCGGCTTGAACTTCCCTTGGAACAAATCGGCAATGCGGTGCGTAGTATAGATAGCAGGATTGACCGGGCGGAAATTGACCGCACGGTGCAGCAGGAATTGCGGGACAACCTCGCCGGCCTGAACGAACGAGTGCGGCAGGAGGTGGAAATGAATTCACCCGAGATGCAGAGGTTGCAGAGTCTCTCGGTGCAGTTGCGCGCCAATCAAGGGCAATTCGACGCCAGCGCGAACGAACTGGCGACGCGTGCGGCGGAATTAGCCGAACTGGCGCAGGAAAAGAGCGAAGAAGTGCAGGGGCCGAGTGTCTTCACGAGCAACGACGAGGATGGCAGCGGCTGGCTCGGCGTGGAAATCGGCGAAGTGACCGCGGAAAAAGCGAAGGACTTGAAACTGACAGCGCAGCGGGGTGTGGTGGTGATGGACGTGGAACCGGACGGACCTGCAGCGAAAGCCGGGCTGAAAGAAAATGATGTGATCACTCAGTACGACGGGCAAGTGGTGGAAGGCACGGTGCAGTTCCGCCGACTGGTGCGTGAGACGCCGACGGGGCGGACGGTGGCCCTGGTGATATCGCGCAACGGCGTGACGCAAAATGTTTCGGTGGAATTGGGCGAGCGTAGCGCGTTCTTTGAGAAGCGGTTGAAAGGGAAGATGCGCGATTTCGATAACGCGTTTGCGTTCTCCATGCCTAGTCAAGATTTCACCGTGGCGATACCTCCGGTGGATTCGCGGACACCCGCGTTGGGAATTAATGCGGAAGATCTTTCGGGGCAGCTCGGCTCGTATTTTGGGGCGCCGGATGGCACAGGGGTTCTGATTCGCGAAGTGCGTTCCGGAACGGCCGCGGCGAAAGCGGGATTGCAAGCCGGCGACGTGATCATCAAGGTAGATGGGAAGCCGGTGCGGACACTGGCGGATTTGCGCGTGGTGCTGCGGGACAAGAGCGACCAGAAATCAGTGACGCTGGGAATTATCCGCAAGACCGCGGAGATGAGCGTGACGGTAGGGATCGAAAGGCCCCAGCCGAGCGAATCGAGCCACGTCGTTCGTCGCGCGGAACTTTAGAAGTTGCATCGCCGAGACTGTGGCGCGCCGGAACTAATTTCTCCACTTTGACCGCGACGTCACAGGTACAGCTGCTTTGGCCATTTCGCGACGGGCATTTTCCGCCGAATCGAAAACCGCATCCATTCAGCCCGGGCCGGAATCCAGAAACACGAGGCCAGAAGCCAAGACCACTTCAGCGGGTCCGGTGCGAAGGCCAGCCAGAGCACGGTGAGCAGTGCCGCCCATTTTGCAACGCGGAAAAAGCGGCCGCGCCAGGGAGTGTAAACGGGCAGAAATGGCGCGGCGAAAAAGATGCCCGTCGCTATTCCTCCCAGAAAGAGAATCCGTGCGACCGAGATCGCCCCGGTGAAGAACAGTGCGACGGCTGCCAACATTGCGGCCGCTGGCAGTGCCGTAAGCAACCACCTCAGCCAGGGACTAGAACAAATGGCTCGTGCTTCCCAGTTACCCTCGCGGAGCATTTTGGCCTCGGCGGAAGTCAGCAGCACCTTGCGATATTGACGGTTCGCAGCTCGCGCATCGCCCAAGCCCCTCACGGCCGATCGGCTCGCTTCATCAGTGGTCGCGCCGTCCCGGATGGCAGCGTCCCGCGCCGAATCATAATGTTCGCGGATTTCGAGTCGCACTTGCGCAGCCGAATCTTTTGAAAGGCAGCGCGTTGCTTGCTCCAACCAGCTCTCTAGTTCAGCCATGGATTATGCCTCCCGGAGAATCGTAGTTACCGCTTGCGAAATTTGGCGCCATTCCGCGCGATCTTTCGCCAGCACGGCGCGTCCAGAATGCGTGATGCGGTAGTAGCGTCGCGGCCGGCCGTTCTCAATGCCCTCGTAGGATTCCACCAGACCGTCGTTTTCAAGCTTGTGCAGCGCGGGGTAGAGCGAACCTTCTTTGAAATCCAAAACGCCGCGGGAGCGTTCCTTGATGCGCTGGGCAATGCGATAGCCGTGGCTGGGCTGCTGTTGCAGTGCTTCCAGAATCAACGTGGGGAGCGTTCCTTTAAAGTTCATCGTATACCTCGTATTCCTATGCATAGGATACAAGGTAGGCTGGCGACCGTCAATAGAAAAATCAGGACTCGACTTGTTTTTTAGCGCCGGATTATTCGCGGATGATTTCGGCGTTGGCGGCGGGGGCGACCAGACGGACTAGCTTGGGGCCGTCGAGGAATAGATCAATCTCGTTGTCTTCGGTTCTTACGCGCAACTCTTGGACTTTTTGGCCATTCACTACCTGCTCGCCCATGGAATCCACGGTGACTGTGCCGGGGGTCATCTCTTGCGGGACAAGCACGGAGAAAGTTTGCTCGCCTTTTTTGTCCCAGTCGTAGAGGCGGGCCAGGAATGTGTATTGGTGATAGAGATTATCGTCGAGTACGACGACGAGAGGAGCGGCAAAAGTGAATTGTTGGGTGAAGGGCCGCGCACCTTCGAGATGCAGTTCGACGTTCGCGGTGACGCCCGTGAAAGCAATCGTGGCGGAAGCTTTTTTTGCGCCTTGCGTGGACCATTCATAGCGAACGGGAAGGCCGTCGGAGTGGACGACGAGGTTGCCGGTGACGTGCGTGTTGCCTTTGGGCGATTGAAGTTCCGTGCTGCCGTGGGCGGACCAATCGGCACCGTTCGGTGTGATGCTGAATTCTTCTTTGCCGATTTGTTGGCCGCTGACCAGGATTTTGAACGTGCCTTTATCGGCGGCGAGAGGGGCGATGAGCGCATGTGCTCGCGGCGGCAGCACGCTGGCTTCGGATACGGAGTGGAGCGTGAGAAGCGCCGCGGCATTGAATCCGAGCGCGACGACGAGCATGATGGCTGGCGTGATGCCCGACGTAATAATCGTGGCGATGCGACTGGGAAAGCCTTGCGGGAATGATTTCGATCGGCCGCGTGCGGAGTTTTCGTTCATGCAGTCACCTTCGGGAAAATTCCCAGCGCGACGATCTGCTCGACGACGCGCAGAGGCTCGATATTGGACTCCACACGGTAATCCGCAATCTCGTAGGAAGGCAAGCGTTCCTGATAGAGCGTACGAAAACTGGCTTCGTCGCGGAAGAGCGGACGGTCTTGAATGTGGGCGATGCGCTTGAGCAGTTCCTCGACGGGGCATTGCAGCCAAACGAGAACGGCGCCAGCCTGACGCAACAGCACGAGATTTTGCGGCTGCGCAGTGGTACCGCCGCCGAGGGAGACGACGCGAGGTTTCTGCTGTTCGACCGCTTCGCCGACGATGCGCTGGAGCTGGGCGTGTTCAATTTTGCGGAATTCCGCTTCGCCGAGCCTGGAAAATATTTCGGGGATGGTTTGTTCCGCGACTTCGACGATGCGTTTATCGAGGTCCACATGCTGCCAGCCGATCTGGCGGCCCAGCAGGCGCGCGACGGTGGACTTGCCGCTGCCCATGAAGCCGATCAGGCAGACGAGCGAGCGCGCGCGAGCGTCAGTGGTCATCGGTGTAGTTTTTGTGGCGAACGAGCGAATCAATCACGTTTAAGAATGTTGATTGTACCATCGAAGGAGGTCAACTCAATCTTGGCGCGGCCCTCGTTGAAAGTGCCGAAGAGAGCATTGCCCCACTTCGGCATGAAGTGATGCTGGTGAGCGGAAGGCGTCAGCTTCGCTTCGTTGTTCACTTTGCCTTTGAGGGAGGTGGCGCTGAGGTCGAAGGAATCTCCGGGTGAGAAGCGAACTTCGATGACGCCGCTGTAGTTCTTCAGAGAGTAAGTGCCGTTGGGCAGAAACTGCCCGGTGAAAAGAATGTTGCCGGAGGAGGTTTGCGCCCAGACGTGATAGGTGCGCAGATCGAGCAGGCGGAAATTGCCACTGATCGAAGAGGCTTCAATTCGCCCGGCGCAGCGCGTGCAAGTGAACGAGCCACCCACGGTCTTGACGGTGAGGTAGCCCGTGGCGTCTTCGAGGTCCACGCCAGCGGCGACGGTCTCGACGTTCATATCGCCGAGCACGTTTGCGACGCTGACGTTGCCAGCATCATTGTGAATTTGCAGCTCGGCGTCTTCCGGGACGTTGATCTGAAAATCGGCGCGCATGTCGTCTGGCGCTACGGAGTCGGAAAGTTCGCGCGTGGAAACGTCGACGCGATTGCCCATCTGCTCGGCGTCCACTTCGATGCGATCGCTGGCCGGCGTGGAAATCACCATTACTTCGGATTTGGTCCAGGCCTTGACGGTGATGAGGCCGTTGGGATTGTGAATGGTGATGACCGGATGAGCAGCGACTTTGAAATGCTGTTCCTGGCGGCGCGGACCGGCAGCGACGGCGCTACAGAGCAGAAGGCCGGGAACAAGGAGGCCTGCGGTCTTCCAACTCGCCTTGGGAAGCCACTGCGCCGGAACAAAGTGAGACGTGCTCATTGGACGTTTTCTCCGCGTTCAGTCATTTGCGTCAGCAGGTCCGCCTTCTGCTGATACGCTTCGTAGAGATAATCCCGCGCCACTTCGTTCTGGGGTTCTTCGTTGACACTTTTTTCACACAAAGCGATGTACTTGTCAACCAGAGCCAGATTCTGATGAAGGGAAGCGGTTACATCGGGATTAGAACGGGCAACGTAAGTGTTCGAATTTTGTTCGGCGAAATTAAGCTGCGCGCTTAGCGGCGAAGTGGAAGTCTGGGTGCCTTTCAGCCAGCGAGCTTCATTGACGCGCCTGTTGACAGGGCCGCTGAGTGCGAACGCCACGGCGACGAGCGCCGCGAGATACGCGCCGGCCAGCACAGGGCGCGGCAACATCGGGAATAAATTGCCGAACCAACCGGTGCGTGGCGCCTGGACTTTTGCAGCAACCTCATGTTCCGGAACTGTTTCGCGGATCAGACCTTCTTGTTCGAGTTGCGCGCGCAGTGAAGTCCATACGCGCTCCGGAGCATCTTGTTCCGCGGAGTTCAAGCTGCTGGCTTCCGTGTGAATCAATTCCAGATCGCTGACGACGCTCGAGCAATGCGGGCAATTGCGGAGGTGCGCTTGCACATCCTGCGGGCGTTCGCCTTCCATCCAGGGTTCCAGATAAGCTTGAAATTCCCTGCATGTGATCGTGGCCATGGTTCAGTCCTTGCCGCCGGAATCTGCGCTGGCGGCCTTGCGGTCTTCGCGGGCCTGGGCGCGTAGCGCTTCGTGAAGCAATTCACGGAGGCGCATGCGCGCTTTGTGCAATTGCGATTTCGAGTTGCCGATGGAACAGTCCATGATTTCCGCAATCTCGTTATGTTCGTAGCCTTGCACATCGTGCAGGACGAACACCGATTTGTAGCCGGGCGGCAGCTGATCCACCGCGCGCTGCAGGTTTACCCGGTCAATCGATCCGCTAAGGCGCAGATCCGGGCCGCCGAAGTCGCGCCGCGGACCACCGGAATCCTCATCCGGCTCGGTAAGCTCTTCCAGTGAGCTTTCGTTGCCGGATTTCTTGCGCAGCTTCATAAGCACGACGTTTACGGCAAGGCGATGCAGCCAGGTCGAAAACGCCGACTCGCCGCGAAAGGTCGCGATCTTTCGGAATAGCTGGAGGAACGCCTCTTGCGTCAGGTCCTCCGCCTCGGCGGTATTGCTGACCATCCGCAAACAAAGCGAATAGACCCGCCGGTTATGCAGGCGGTAGAGGCGCTCGAAAGCGACCGCGTCGCCCTGTTGGGCGAGGCGGATGGCCTCGGCCTCCGGCATTTCCCCAGTATCGATTCGTCTCGTTCGGGCCACGCTACCCGTCGGGGCGCATCCTTAACTGCGATGCGGCACCTGCTCGGTGAGTTGTACTTGTAGTTCTATACACGCAACGAATTCGCCATCTCGAAGGCGTGGCGGGTTTCGTCGCGGAGGGCGAAAGGCGAAAAGACCTATCTGGCCCGTTTCGCGGACACACCGGATCATTTTGGCTGGATTCAATTGAAACGTCCAGCCTCGAAGGCGGATCCGGCCGCGGCTTGGCGCGAGCTTTCCATCGGGAAGAACCGCGGGAACATGCACATTAGACGCGGATAGAGTGCATTAGCAAGCCGTGGATTGGGAAATTCTACTAATTTTGGAAGAAAATCAAGCGGAAGCGCGGCTAACGCGCGTCCGGGGAGCGACAGTCTTACGCTTTTCGGGAACCGGTACGGCATCCAGCTCGGACGCGAAGGCGCCGATTTGTTCGCCGGGCAGAACGCGGAGGAAGGACTTCACCAGGACTTCCGCCTCACGCAGGCAGGTGGTGAAATCGTAGTGCAGACATTCCAGCTTGTCCCAGCTGTCACCGGGTTTAACAGAAACTCCGGCGGTGACGTCTTCGGCGGCGTCGTTATATTCGCGCGCCACGTTCTCGAGCGTTTCCGACAAGATGCGTAGTTTCTGGAAGTAGCGCGAGCGGCTGGCAAAGAGTACGCGGTGGAGAAATTCGTTCCATGAGGCTGCGGTCTGTGCGGTCTCGCCGCGGAAGTTGTCGGTATTTAGTGGCGCCACATTGGGAACGTTGCTGATATGGCGACCGCGGCCGGAGAGTACGCCGCAAGCGCCGACGAGCGAAGCCGACAGGCGCGCCAGAAGATCGGCGGAGACGGAGACCTGCTGCCGGGCGCGCACCAACTCCCCGCGAGCGCGCAAGGACAGAGCATCATCGAGGGAAACACTCATCATCGCGTAATAGGTCTCCCAGCGACGGACTACAGCATCGAACAACTGGACTTTGTCTCGCGGTAACCACGCGATCCAATCGTCCGAGACGCTGCGTCGTGAGGAGGAAGTGCCTGGCTTCCGCTTCAAGAACACGCTGCCCCCAAGTTGAGCGGGCAGTATACCACCGGTTTTGGGTGGCGGCACTTTGGGAGGCGTTTTCTTGACGCTTCTGGAAGGCGACCGCTATACTTCCGCGCGGCTCTCCGAATGGCCCGCTGAATTGTTGGTGCGCACGGCGGTGACCGCCGAAAGGAAGTTGACCCGTTGGAATTCGAACCGCAGGATCAGTTTCAACAGCGCCTGAAAAATCTGGGAGAAATTGAAGGGTTGGGCCACGCGGCGTATCCGCGCAAATTTGCCTGGACGCATACGGCCAAGGAAATAGGGGAAAAGTTTGGCGAGCGCACGGCAGAGCAGCTGACGGCTGAACCGGTAGAGATACGCGCGGCAGGGCGGATAGTTGCGTTGCGGCCGCATGGCAAAGCGGCGTTTGCGCATATTGCCGGCGACGGCGGGCGGCTGCAGATTTACGTGCGGCAGGACGTGGTGGGAGAGGAGGCCTACAAGCTATTCAAGCTGCTGGATTTGGGCGACATTGTGGGCGTTTCGGGGCATCTATTCCGCACCAAGACGAATGAGCTCACGGCGAAGGTGGAAAAAATCGAGTTACTTAGCAAAGCGCTGCTGCCATTGCCGGAAAAGTGGCACGGGCTGGCAGATATCGAGCAGCGCTACCGGCGGCGGTACCTCGATTTGATTGTCAACGAAGAAGCGCGGGAGATTTTCATTCGGCGCGCGAAGATTATTCGGGAGATACGGAGTTTTTTTGATGCGCGCGGCTATTCGGAAGTGGAAACGCCGATGATGCATCCCATTTTGGGAGGAGCCACGGCGCGGCCGTTCGTGACGCATCACAACACTTTTGATATGGACCTTTATCTGCGCATCGCGCCGGAGCTGTATTTGAAGCGGCTGGTGGTGGGCGGGATTGACAGGGTATACGAGATCAACCGCAATTTCCGGAACGAAGGCATTGACGCGATCCATCAGCCGGAATTCACGATGCTGGAGTTCTACCAGGCCTATAGCGATTACCTGGAACTGATGGATATGACCGAGGAATTATTTCGCGGGCTCGCGGAGAGAGTTACGGGTAGCGCGCAGTTCAAGTACGGCGAGCATACGATTGACTTCGGGCGGTTCGAGCGGCTTTCGATGCGCGAGGCGATTGTGAAGTATTGGCCTGCGGCGGCAGCGGGCGAAGCGCCTACGATGGCGGAATTGGCTGCGGAAGGCGGGGCGCGCGCGGTGGCGGAACGGTTTAATGTTTACGCACGGGCGCACGGGCTGGATTCCGTGGGGAACGTGACGAAGTTATCGGATGGCGAGCTGACCGGCGAGCTTTTTGAAACGATTGCCGAAGCACATTTGGTGCAGCCAACATTTATATATGACTTTCCGACGGCGATTTCGCCGCTTTCGAAGCAGAAGCCTGATGATCCGTCACTGACAGAGCGCTTCGAACTTTTTGTGGCGGGGATGGAACTGGCCAACGGCTTTTCGGAATTGAACGATCCGATCGATCAGGAACGGCGTTTTCGCGCGCAGGTGGAAAAGGGTGGTCAGGAAGCGCCGAAAGAGGTAGATATGGATTATATTCGCGCGCTGGCGCACGGCCTGCCGCCGACGGCGGGCGAAGGTGTGGGGATTGACCGGCTGGTGATGTTGCTAACGGATTCGCACGCGATACGCGAAGTGGTGCTGTTCCCGTTGCTGCGCGCGGAATCGCCGGCTGACGACGCGCCTGCGCCCGGTGCTATTGGCGGCGGTGACTCAGGCGGCAACGCGAAATGAGCTTCGAATGGCTGGTGGCGCTGCGGTACTTGCGGTCGCCGAACCGGCCGGCGGTGCGTGCGATTGCGGAGCCGGCGCCAGCGCGGCACTTGCGGCGGGTTGCGGCGCAGCCGCCCCGCCCTGCGGCGAAGCGAGCGTCGACCCCGGATTCCAGACCGGTTCGACCGGCGCTGCAGGCGGCGCAGCGGTCTGCGCCGGCGGGTTGTT
>Ga0208725_1000138_pt1 | contig 16560 bp, 16 predicted proteins | sample MicForSoSWNH13_O_FD_188004 | JGI IMG/M metagenome (GOLD analysis project Ga0208725, IMG submission 188004) | Forest soil microbial communities from Harvard Forest Long Term Ecological Research site in Petersham, Massachusetts, USA - MetaG HF011... | ecosystem: Environmental > Terrestrial > Soil... | reverse complement strand
GTCACGCAGCGGGTGGCGGCGACCGCGGCCGACGGCACGGTCATCCCGGTGACGATCGCCTGCCGCCGCGGGCTGCCCCAGGACGGGTCGGCTGCGTGCCTGCTGGACGGGTACGGCGCCTACGAGGACTGCTACTGGCCGGAGTTCAGCGTGGCCACGCCCAGCCTGCTCGACCGGGGCGCGGTGTATGCGGTGGCGCACATCCGCGGCGGCGGCGAAGGCGGCCGGCGCTGGTGGCTGCAGGGCCGCCTGGACCGAAAGCGCAACACGTTCACCGATTTCATCGCCGCCGCCGACATGCTCGCCGCCCAGGGCTGGGCGGCGCCGGACCGGATCGTCTCCCGCGGGCGATCGGCCGGCGGCCTGCTGCAGGGCGCGGTGTTCACCATGGCGCCGCAACGCTGGCGGGCCGTGGTCGCCGAGGTCCCGTTCGTGGACTGCGTGACCACCATGTCGGATCCGACGATCCCGCTCACCATCAACGAATGGGACGAGTGGGGAGACCCCAGAAACGACCCGGCCATCCGGGCCTACCTGCGCTCCTACAGCCCATACGACAACATGCCGCCGTTCCCCTGGCCCGACCTGCTGGTGACCGGGAACGCGCACGACACGCGGGTGCTGATCCGCGAGCCGGCCAAGTGGGTGGCCCGGCTCCGGGCCACCGCAGCAGCCAGCGCCGAATCAGCTGCGGCCAGCCGGCTGCTGTTCCGAGCCGAGCTGGGCACCGAGGCGCACATGGGGCCGACCGGGCGGTACGACAAGCTGCGCTACGCGGCGGAGGTCCTCGCGTTCATCATTACCGCCGCGGGAATGCCCGCCACGCCGCGGGCGTAGCGATGCGCATCCTGGTCACCGGGCAACGCGGCAACATCGGTACTCCGGTAGCGGGCCTCCTCACCAGCAGCGGCCACGAGGTGGCGGGGTTTGACCTCGCCGACGGGATGGACCTGCTGGATCTTGCCGCCGTCCGCGACGCGGCCGCGGGCGCCGTGGCGATCGTGCACCTGGCGGCGCTCGCGAACGACACCGCCGGCAGCCCGGAGCAGATCATGGCGGTCAACGTGCTGGGCACCTGGCACGTGCTGCTCGCCGCCGAAGCGGCGGGCGTGACGCGGGTGGTCTACATGTCCAGCGCGCAGGTCTTCGGGATCGCCGAGGGCGAGCGGCTGCCGGACTACTTCCCGGTCGATGACGCCCATCCCCGCCGCGCGATGCGCCCGTACGGCCTGTCCAAGCGCCTGGCCGAGGATATGTGTGCCGGCTTCACCGCCCGGACCGGGATCGTGACGATAGCGCTGCGCCCGTTCGCGGTATGGGACCAGGAGACCTATGAGCGGATCACCCAGCGGCGGCGCGCCGATCCCCGATTCGAATGGGAGCCGTTCTGGGAGTACGGCGCCTTCGTCGACATCCGCGACGTCGCGACGGCGGTGCAGCACGCGCTGACCGTTCCGCTGCAGGGACATCACCGTGCGCTGCTGTGCGCCCCGGACATCAGCGGGACCGCGCCCAGCCTCGAACTCGCCGCCCGGCTCGCTCCCAGCGTGCCGGTCACCGATCCGGACCGCTACCGCGCCGATCCCTGGCGCGCCCTGGTTGACTGCTCGGCGGCCGCGGCGACGCTCGGCTGGCAGCCAGCGCGCCGCTGGTCGCAGCTCAGATAGCACAGAATCAGGCAAAAGACGTACTATCTGGACTATGGCCGAGTGGTGGTCCATCGAGGTGCAGCACGGTGAGTTCTCGGCTTACCGGTGGCAGGAGCAGCACGACTCCGCCTTGATCGAGGCCGCCCTGACCAACGGCGCCATCGACGGATCCTGGCACGCCGGCAGCTGGGGCGTGATCTTCGAGGTCCTGTTCGAGACCAGCGAGCAGTGGGAGGCGTTCCGCGCGCTGCCGGCCGTGCGTGCGGCCCTGGACGCCGTGCCGGACCCGGTCAACGGCCTGCTCGTCTACCGCGGCCGGGGCGGGGGAGCAGACGCCCGCAAACCCCGCAAGCCGAAACCCGCACCGGCCGCGAGCGCCGTTTCGCTGCCTGAACCCCAATCCGAGCCGCGCTTTGACCTGACCGGTGCCTCGCCGCCAGATCTGGCAACCGCCGGCCTGGCAGGCAGCCCGCTACCCTGATCGGCCCGGAGCGCCAGGGCGATCAGGCGGCATCGGTGGCGGCAACGTCGCGACAGGGCCCAAAGGCTGGCCTTTCCGGCGCTCGGCCAGGTGAGGCGTCAGGGGCAGGCTCCAGCGAACGCGAGAGCGGTGCTGCGCTCGAGATCTACATACCAGTGGCCGGCCCTTTTGATTGTCACCAGCCACTGCGCGTGGCCGGAACCCGGAGGAAATACCGGAATGTTCTGCCCGTCAAGGCTGGCCTGCGCCTTTACCGTGAACCGCACGGTCGCCCTGCGGTTCCCCGCTGGCTGAGCCGACACGACCCGGAACGAGCTAACGGTGATCTTGGGGCCGCCGCTGTTCAGGAATGACTGGACGCACGAACGCTGAGCTGGCGGCACCGTCCGCGCGAGCGCCGCCGCGTTGTTGCGCCCCAGCGCCAGCCAGAACGCGGCGACGACCCGTTCGGCGGCTGCCGCCTGGGCCGCCGGCAACGTCCCGGACACGCGCGGAGGGCTCGATGACCCGCCAGCACCGGCAGCCGACGAGCCATTCGTGATGAGCTGGGACATGCTGGCGGTCTGCGACGCTGGCGGCGCCGAGACCCGCACCGGCACACCGAAATCGTAGAAGTCGGTGACCTCAACCATCCGCCCGCTGGCCGGCCCGCCCACGCCGCCTGACAGCGATAGCTTCACCTGCCGCACCAGGTTCTGCTTGTCCACCCACACGTCGACCGGGATCGTCCCAGAGCCAAGGCTCTTGGTGAATCCCAGGAAGCTCGCGCGCTCCCAGCTCGGGACCCGCTCTGCCGCTTTCGCCGGGTCGATCTCCACCCGGAACCCGTTCACCGGCACACCGCGGATGGTGGTGCTGCCCAAGCTTGTCACGCTGTTGGAGATCGCCGTCAGCGACGCCAGCAGGTCCGCCGGATCGGTGCCGCCGCCGATGGGGCTGAGCATGGAACCTTCAGGCCCCTCGGACATCCCGGCAGGCACAGCGACCCAGGATTTCCCGTGCGGGAGCGTCCCGCCGGAGTCGCCGGAAAGCTTGACATAGGCCGTCGGCGGTATGAAGACCTCCGTCATGCCGATCGGGTCCTGCATGCTGATCATGCCGCGCGAATGCGTGAAATCGAACACGCCCGTCTGGGTGAACGACACCGACATGCTCTGCATCTGCATCGTCGTCGTCACAGCGATCCGGGCGGTCTGGCCAGCGGTGCGGGTCACCGCGGCCGTGAGGCTGACGGCCTGGGCCGTCCTCGTGCCACAGCCCGCGGCCAGCACACCGACACTGGCCAGAACGACCACAAATTTGCGACCGTCCATTGTCCCCGCCCTTCACCACTCCGCGCTGGGCACTAACTGTGCCGTACCGGGATCAGACGGGCAACTCGATTCGTGCAACGGGCGGCCGGCCTGAACGCGGGTGCCGGTGCTGAGGGCGAGCGCGTTGGCGGTGACGATGACGGTGATCGCGAGCCAGTCGGCGGGCTGCAGCGACTGGCCGAGGACAACGAGCCCGGTCAGCGCCGCGAAGACCGGGTTGACGCTCATGAAGACGCCGTAGAACCGGGCCGGGATCCGGCGCAGCGCGAGCGTGTCGGCAACCATCGGGATCGCCGAGCACATGACGCCGGCGGTGGCCGCACGGCCGAGCGCGACCACGGTGACCGGGTGGCTGGTCAGTGCCCAGATGCCGACCGGTACGTACAGCAGCGCCGACAGGGTGGCCGCGGCCGCCGGACCCTGGGAGCCGGGCAGCCGGGCGCCTACGACCCGGTTGACCAGGATGTAGCCGGCCCAGCAGGCGGCAGCCAGCAGGGCGAGGCCGATGCCGGCGTAGTCGGTGGTCGGCTGCGGCCTGGCCAGCACGACCACCGCGGCCGCCGCGGCCAGCGCGCAGCCGAGGTCGATGGCGCGGCGCGATGCGAGCAGCGCGACCGACAGCGGGCCGAGGAACTCCAGCGTCACCGCCAGGCCCAGCCCGATCGTGTTGATCGCCGCGTACAGGGACAGGTTCATGGTGGCGAAGATCAGCGCGAGCGCCAGAACCGGGAGCCACTGCCGGCGGGTGAACGAACGGAACTTCGGCCGCACCGAACTCAGCAGCACGGCGCCGGCCACCCACTGGCGGATCGCGACCACCCCGGCGGGCCCGAGCACCGGAAAGGCCAGCGCGGCGATTGCGGCGCCGAGCTGGGCGGACAGGGCGCTGCCCGTCATCAGCGCGATCCCAGTCAGCTGGTCGGGCTGCCGGGCGGCGGGCGCGGCACTCACCTGCCGCTCGGGCGCTGTGGTGGTCATGACTGAAGTCTGGACCGGGGCGTCGGATGCGCAAAATGCATAGATGGCTCCAGCTATACGCTTAGGTTATGGATCTGGAGCTGCGGCATCTGCGCTGCCTGGCCGCGATCGTGGACTCGGGCAGTTTCACCGACGCCGCGATCGAGCTCGGCATCTCGCAGGCGGCCGTGTCCCGGAATCTCATCGCGCTCGAGCAGGTCCTGGGGGTTCGCCTGCTGCACCGTACCAGCCGGAGCGTCACCCCGACCACGGCCGGAGTGCACGCCCTGGCCCAGGCGCGGCAGGTGCTCGCCGCCGCGGACAACCTCGTCGCCGAGGCAACCACCGGCCACACCCGGCTCCGCATCGGGCACGCGTGGGCGGCCATGGGCCGGCACACCCGCGAGTTCCAGCGCCGCTGGGCCGCCCGGTACCCGGACGTGGAGCTGGAGCTGGTCCGCACCAACTCGGCGACCGGCGGGCTGGCCGAGGGCCTGTGCGACATAGCGGTGATGCGCACCCCGGTCGACGGCCGGCGGTTCGAGAGCGCGGTCGTGGGCTACGAACGGCGCTTCTGCGCGCTCGCTGCCGATGACCCCTGGGCGCGCAGGCGTTCGGTCCGGCTCAGCGAAATGGCGGACCGGACCGTGCTGGTGGACCGGCGTACCGGGACCACGACCCCGGACCTGTGGCCCGCGGGCGCGCGGCCCGACATCCGCGAGACGCGCGAGATCGACGACTGGCTGACCGCCATCGCGGGCGGCGGCGGTGTCGGGATCACGCCCGAGGGCACCACGGCCCAGTACCGGCGCGACGGGATCGTGTTCCGGCCGCTGCGCGACGCCCCGCCGATCCCGGTGCGGATGATCTGGCGGCGGCACGACCCGCATCCGTCGACGCACGCTGCCATCGCCATGCTGGCCGAGCTTTACGGCCGGACGTGACCCGCGGGCGCCCGGGGCCGGGTGGCGTCCGGCCCCGGGCGGGTCACGGGGCCGTGCCCGCTGCCTCTCGCTCGCGGACCAGCTGCAGCGCCACGTCGATCAGCATGTCCTCCTGCCCGCCCACGTATCCGTGCTCGGCCACGCGCTGGAGGATGTCATGGACCGGGATGCCGTAACGCTTAGCCGCGTGCTCGGCGTGCAGCAGGAAGCTGGAATAGACACCGGCGTAACCCTGCACGATCGAGGACCGGTCGGTCCACGGCAGCCTGGGCAGGAACGGCTTCACGATCTCGTCGGCGGCGGCCAGCGTGGCCTGCACGTCCACGCCGGTCTTGATGCCCAGCCGGTCGAACGTCGCGGCCAGCACCTCGGTCGGGGCGTTCCCCGCGCCGGCGCCGAGCCCGCACAGCGACCCGTCGATCTGCAGCGCCCCGTTCTGGAACGCGAGCACCGAGTTCGCGACGCCGAGGGCGAGGTTCTGGTGCCCGTGGAACCCGACCTGGGCCTCTGTTCCGATCTCGGCGATCAGCGCCAGGATGCGTTCCTGCGCGTCGCCGATCATGAGTGCCCCGGCCGAGTCGACGCAGTACACGCACTGCGCCCCGGCGTCGACCATGATCCGGGCCTGCCGGGCCAGCTCGGCGGGGCTGGTGCGGTGCGCCATCATCAGGAACCCGACGGTCTCCATGCCGAGGTCCCTGGCGATCCCGAAGTGCTGGATGGACACGTCCGCCTCGGTGCAGTGGGTCGCGATCCGGGCGACCGACGCGCCCGCCTCCCGCGCACGCTGCAGGTCCTCCACGGTCCCGAGGCCCGGAAGCAGCAGCACAGCGATCTTCGCCCGGCTGGCCTCCTGCACCGCAGCGCCGATCAGCTGGATGTCGTCGGTGAGCGAGAACCCGTAGTTGAACGAGGACCCGCCGAGCCCGTCGCCGTGGGTGACCTCGATGACCTCCACCCCGGCCTCGTCCAGCGCGTGCACGGTGGCCCGGACCTGCTCCTCGGTGAACTGGTGCGACATCGCGTGGCTGCCGTCCCGCAGCGTCGTGTCGGTGATCCGGACCGGCCGGCTGGTGCCGCCGGCGCCGTCCTCGCCGCTCATGAGCCCACCGCCGTCGCCTTGGCCACCAGCTCGCCGACGCGGGCGGCGGCCGCGGTCATGATGTCCAGGTTGCCCGCGTACTCAGGCAGGTAGTCCCCGTTGCCGCGGACCTCCAGGAACACCGCCACCCGGCCGTTTCCCTGCCAGGACGCCTGCGGCGGGTCGAACTGCGGCTCGGCTCGCAGCGCGTAGCCGGGGACGTACTGCTGCACCTCCTCGACCATCGCATGCACCGAAGCGGCGATCGCGTCGGCGTCGGCGCCGTCCGGGATCGCGCAGAAGACCGTGTCCCGCATGATCATCGGCGGCTCGACCGGGTTGAGGATGATGATCGCCTTGCCCCGGGCCGCGCCGCCGACGGACTCCAGTGCCCCGGCGGTGGTGTGGGTGAACTCGTCGATGTTGGCGCGCGTCCCCGGGCCCGCCGACCGGGACGCGACCGAGGCCACGATCTCGGCGTACGGGACCGGCACCACACGGGCCACCGCGTGCACGATCGGGATCGTGGCCTGGCCGCCGCAGCTGATCATGCTGACGTTCGGCGCGTCCAGGTGCTCCGGCAGGTTGACCGGCGGGCAGACCATCGGGCCGATGTGCGCCGGGGTCAGGTCGATCGCCTTGATCCCGGCCTCCGCGTAGCGGGGCGCGTTGGCCAGGTGCGCCCGCGCGGACGTCGCCTCGAACACGATGTCCGGCAGCGGGTCCTGGCGCAGCAGCCAGTCGACGCCCTCGGCGGATGCGGCCAGGCCGAGCTTCCTGGCCCGGGCCAGCCCCTCGGACTCCACCACGCCGACCATGTAGCCCACATCGATCTCGTTCAGCCGCCGCAGCTTGGCCAGCAGGTCGGTACCGATGTTGCCAGGGCCGACAATGGCGGCCATGGTGGACGTCATCGTCGCGTCCAGGGCAGTCGAAAGATCATGTGTGCCTCCCGGTGGTCTCCCTGCACCGTGCAGTGCGGCGGGACGGCAGGGCAAGAGATGCGTCCCGGTGATCGGAACACCTCGTGGACGTGCGCCGGGGCCGGGGGCCATCATCGACTCATGTGCCCAGCCCACGGCAGCCACCCCGAGACCTCGGCCGCTGGCCGGATCACGTCGGTGCTCGACGCGTTCCGTGATGACCGCGAGGCGATGACCGTGTCCGAGCTGGCCCGGCGGGCGTCGCTGCCGAAGACCACCACGCACCGGCTGGCCGGCGAGCTGATCCGCTGCGGGCTGCTGGAGCGCGCGGACGGCGAGCTGCGCCTCGGGCTCAAGCTGTTCGAGCTCGGCCAGCTGGTGCCGCAGCAGCGCGGCCTTCGCGACGCCGCCCGGCCGGTCATGGCCGACCTGCGCGAGGCGACCAGGCACTCGGTGAACCTCGGCATCCTGGAAGGCTCCGACGTCGTCTACGTCGACATCCTCGGCGGCCCGGACTCGCCGCGGCTGCCGACCCGGGTCGGCGGGCGCTGGCCGGCTCACGCCACCGCGATCGGCAAGGCGATCCTGGCGTTCTCCAGCCCGGGCATCGCCGCGGCCGTGCTCGACGCCGGGCTGGCCCGGGTCAGCGAGCGGACGATCGCCTCGCCGGAGCTGCTGCGCCAGGAACTCGACCGGGTCCGCGAGTCCGGACTCGCCTACGACTGCGAGGAATCCCGGCCCGGCCTGGTCTGCGTGGCCAGCCCGGTGCACGGCCCCGGCGGCCTGGTAGCGGGCGCGCTGTCGGTTTCCGGATGGTCAGCGCGGCTGAAGCCGGACCGGGCCGGGCCGGCGGTGCGCACCGCGGCGCTGACCATCTCCCGTGCCCTCGGCGCGCGGGCCGTCCCCACGGCGGCTGCCGGAGGCGTGGCTTAGCCGCCGGCGGCCTCGGCGGCCGCTGCGCCCTGGGCGGGCACGGCCAGCTGGGCGTTCGGTGCGGTGACCTCGAAGGCGGCCGGCAGGATGTCCGCCCGGCCGTCTGAGGTAACCACCCGCACGTCAACCTCGCCGGGGAGCAGGCCTTCTGGCACCCGGACCGGCACCATCACGCCGGTGCAGTCGGCTCGCAGGGGTGCGGTGAGGCCCCCCATCGTCACCTCGGGGCTGCCGCCGGCGGCGGACGCCGTGTTGATGAGCCCGGACCCGTAGACAGTGACCGGCGCTCCCGGCGCCCCCTTCTGCGGGCTCACCGCCGTGAGCACCAGCGGAGGGGCGGGGTCGGCAGTGGTCGTCGCTTTCTTCGCCACGTAGGCGGCCGCGGATGCCGAGGTCAGCCCCACCAGCGTGTCCGGCAGGACCGGAAGCGAGACCGGGCTATGGAAGAAAGCGATGAAGAAGGCGGTCAGCGCCACGAGGTTGAACAGGAAGTACTGGGCGTCGCCGAGATCGAGATCACCCTGATCATTCGAGACGATTTCGCTGATCGCAGTGCCCAGGCTCTTTCCCTTGGCCGAAACGGTGGTCTTCGCCGAGGTGCCGTTGTTTATCTGCCCCGTCGTGATGGCCTTGGCGCTGACCGCAGCGCCCGCGGGGAAACCGATCAGCAGCAGATAACGCGGATCGAGACTCCCCGGCGGATAGACCGCATCGTGGAACGCCATTACGAGAAGCGCATAAGCCAGCGCCACCGTCCAGAGCGCGAACTGGACCTTGGACGTGGATACGCGATTGTCCTGCCCGAGGACCACGTACCAGAAGGGGGTTGCCTTCTGGGCCGCTGCGGCTTGCGCAGCCGCGTCACCCGCAGCGGCCGGCGCAGCCGCGCCACCCGCTGTGCCGCCGGGTGCTGGTGGCTCAGCGGCCCGCCGGGCCGAGCGGTGCGGCTTCTGCGCCGAGCGCGCCGCAAAGGCGAGCAGGACAAGAAGAACGATTAGGACAATAAGCGCTAGCCAGTAGGAAATGGCCAGGCTCAGGCCTTGCGGGGTGGTAGCTGATCCGCTCACGACACACGAGTGTGAAGCCATTTCTAGGGGATGTCCACCACAATGACGTTTTGGCCGGAATCTGATCTGCCGGCTGCCTTCACAGCGTGCGGCCGGGCGTTCTGCTCTTACGACTCCCAACAAATTGAGGCTGCGGGCTAGCCGGGAATGACGGGGTGTCAGTGGTGGACCGCGGCAAGACCGGCAGCAAGCACCACGTCATCGTCAAGGCCCACGGCATCCCGCTAGCCGCCACGCTGACCGGCTGCAACCGCAACGACGTCACCGAGCTGAGGCGCGCAGGGGATGCCACACGCTGCGCGAACCGAGCTGTCGAAGCCGTCAGGCGGGGCGCAGCCCGTCGAACATGACGGTGAGCATGTGCTCGCGGGCCTGGGGGGCGCCCTCAGAGGCCACGGCGATGCCGTACGCCATGCGCAGGATGTCGCGCGTCGAGACATCCCGCCGGACATCTCCGGCGTTCTGCGCCGCGCTCACGAGCCTGTCCAAGGCGTCAGTGAACTGCCCTTTGGCCTGTGCGAAGACCTCGGGGGCCGTGACTAGTGCGCCCTTGAGCATTGCCGCGAGACCGTGCTGCTCTAGCGCAGTGATGAAATGCTCGCGCACCCAGCGCTCGAGTGCTTCGCGTGGAGCGTGCCGGCGGGCGAGGTACAAGGCGCTGGAAGCCAGCTTGGCGACGTCGGGCCGGTAGACGGCCTCGATGAGCACCTCACGGGTGGGAAAGTGCCGGTAGAGCGTCGCGTTGCCGAGTTCGGCGCGGCGCGCGATCACGTCCAGCGGCGCGTCCGGACCCAGTTCGGTGAACACCTCGCGTGCGGTCGCGACGATGTGCTCGTAGTTGCGGAGCGCATCGGCGCGGATCGGTCGACCCTTCGGCGGTGCGGCCACCTGTTTTCTCCCAGCTGAACGGGCGGTTGCCCCGTTGCCGTTTGCTAAGCGGGGACTATCCCCATATAGTAGCCGATATAAGCGGGGACTCTCCCCGATTCTGCCTGTGTCCCATGGAGACCGCTATGCAATACCGCCCCCTCGGCCGCTCCGGCATCCACATCAGCCCCTACGCGCTCGGCACGATGAACTTCGGCGCCATGGCCAACAACGACCACGAAGCGGCCACCGCCATCATCCACCGGGCGCTCGACGCCGGGATCAACCTGATCGACACCGCCGACGTGTACTCCCACGGCGAGTCCGAACAAATCGTCGGCAAGGCGATCAAGGGCCGCCGCGACGACGTCGTGCTCGCCACGAAGTTCTCCAACCCTATGAGCCAGGCCCCCAACCAGCGCGGCGGCTCGCGCCGCTGGATCACCACCGCAGTCGAGAACTCGCTGCGCCGCCTGGAGACCGACCACATCGACCTGTACCAGTACCACTACCCGGACGACTCGACGGACATGGCCGAGACCCTCTCCGCGCTCACCGATCTCGTGCGCAGCGGCAAGGTGCGTGCGATCGGCACCTCCAAGCAACCGGCCGCGGGCATCGTTGAGGCTCACTGGATCTCCGAGCACAACGGCTTCGAGCGCTTCCGCTGCGAGCAACCGCACTACTCGATCCTGAACCGGGGCATCGAACGCGACGTGCTGCCCACCGCCCAGCGCTACGGCATGGGCGCCATCGTGTGGAGCCCGCTGGCCCAGGGCCTGCTCACCGGCCGCGTACGCAAGGGGCAGCAATCGACCCTGACCCGCCAGGGCCACTACTTCGAGCACTTGAGCGACGAACACCGCATCGACGCCGTCGAACAGCTCATCCCGATCGCCGAGAACGCCGGGATCTCGCTGACCCACATGGCGATCGCCTTCGCGATCGCGCACCCCGGCGTGACCGCCGCGCTCCTCGGCCCACGCACCATCGAACAGCTCAACGACCTGCTCGCCGGCGCCGAGGTGACCCTGAGCGACGACGTCCTCGACCAGATCGACGCGATCATCCCGCCCGGCACCGGCGTCGGCCAACTCCAAATGGGCTACGTCCCCTCCGCCCTCACCGTGCCGCACCTGCGCCGCCGCCCGCCCGGCGAACGCACTGCCGCGTAACCCAGCAAAGGCACCGCCCGCATGCGCCCCGACCCATCCCACGGCGAGGGTGCATGGGCCTGCACGAGCCCATTTCGTTAGCAGTCCTTAGCCCGTCCTTAGCCCCGAATAATGATGCTGGCTGTTTAGCCGCGGCCACGGCGAGCCCTGGCAGCCGCCCCGGTCCGGGTCGCGCCAGTCCCGCTCGCTTGCACCTGTCTCTGTACCATCGATATACTGCTATACCGATGGTACAGAGAGACACCCGCCAGGCACTGATCGACGCGGCCGCGGACGTTATCGCCCGCCGGGGCGTCGAGGCGGCGTCCACTCGCGAGATCTATCTCCGGGCGGGGGTCAAGGCCCCCACCCTGTACCACCACTTCGGCGACAAGCAGGGGCTGCTGGACGCCGTGGTCACCGAGGCGTTCGATCGCTACCTGGCGCAAAAACGCGCGCTGCAGCCCACGGGCGACCCGGCAGCCGACATCCGCCAGGGCTGGGACGCGCACGTCGCTTTTGCCCGGGCCAACCCATCGCTGTATCGGCTGATGTGGCCAGGCGGGCACACGGACCTGCCGCCGGCGGCGGCCGAGAGCGCTAAGGCGTTGCGCCACGGCTTTGCCACGCTTTCGCGCCGCGGCCAGCTCAGGCACGGGGTCACGGCCCGGCATGCTGCCCGGGCCCTCTCGGCCGCCCTGAGCGGGGTCACCGCCGCCATCACCCGCGATCCGGATGACCCCGGCAACGCCAGGCTCTCGGCCACCGTCCGGGACGCCGTGATCGATGCGCTCGTCGCGCCCGGTGACGAGCATGTGGAGGAGCAGTGATGCATGCGGTCGTAACCGGTGCAACGAACGGAATCGGAGAGGCGATAGCCCGCCGGCTTGCTGGTGACGGCGTGACGGTTACCCTCGTCGGCCGCAGCGACGAACGCCTCCTGGCGACGCGGGAGCGGATCGAGGCCGCCGTGCCCGGAGCGGACCTTCTCACCGAGCGGGCCGATCTCGCCGAGCTTGCCCAGGTGCGCGAGCTTGCCGGCCGGCTGCTCGCCGGGCCGCTTCCCGACGCTGTCATCAGCAACGCGGCGCTGGTAACGGATCTGGACCGGCGGACCTCCGATGGCCTGCCGCGGGTGCTTGCCGTCAACCATCTGGCGCCCTACCTGCTGCTCCGTACGCTTGCGGCGGCCCTGGACCGTGCCAGGCTGGTTGTGGTGGGCGCCGACCCGGTGTCGCTGGCACGCGCGCCCGTCGACCTCGACGATCTCGCCTTCGCCCACCCCGAACGCCTGGGCGAGCCCGCCGGACTGCGGCCGTTTTTCGCCTACGGCCGGACCAAGAACATGAACGCGATGTTCGTCTACACGCTCGCGGACCGTCTTGCCGGAACCGGAATCACCGTGAACGGCGTGCATCCCGGCATCATCAGCAGCACCGGTCTCAGCCACGAGGTGCCCGGGCTCCGCGCTCTGGTCGTGCAGGCTTTCCGGGACGGCCTGCTTGCCCGGCCCGGTCCGCAGCCCGGCGGCCACGCACCGCCGAGTTCTCTCGACCACGCCGACCTTCCCGGGGTGGATGAGGGCGCCGACACGCCCGCATGGCTGGCCACGTCGCCCGCTGTCGAAGGGGTAACCGGCCGCTTCTTCGTGGACCGCGTTCCCGTCGAGACCGCACCGCACACGACCGATGCCGAGCGCCGGGAACGCCTGTGGAGCGAGAGTGCCCGGCTCGTTGGCCTGCCGGCATAGCCGGTGTTGCCACCCCGTAAACTGCGCCGATGCCCAGCCGAGCCGAGATCGCGGCATTCGACGACTCCCCGCCGCCGCCGGGAGCCGATCCATGGGTGGCCGGTGCGGCGCCGGCCACCGGCATCGAAGTAATAGATCCCGATCCGTCGTGGCCGCGGCAGTATGACGACATCGCCAGCCGGATCCGGGAGGCCCTGGGCTGGCGGGTGCTACAGCTTGAGCACGTAGGTTCCACCTCAGTCCCGGGACTGGCGGCCAAGCCCATCATCGACGTCGACCTGACGGTAGCCGACCCCAGCCGCGAGCAGGAATACATACCGGGGCTGGAGACGATCGGGTTCCGGCTGACGGTCCGCGAGCCGTGGTGGTACGGCCACCGGATGCTGCGCGCAGAGGAGCCGCGCTGCAATCTGCATGTCTTCGGGTTCGACAGCCCGGAGCTCATAAGGCAGCGGATCTTCCGTGACTGGCTGCGGGGCAATTCCGAAGATCGCGACCGCTACGCCGCCGCCAAGCGTGAAGCCGCGTCCAGGGCCAACGCGGGCGGAGAGCACGTCATGCAGTACAACGCCCGCAAGCAGCAGGTCATCCGGGAGATCTACCACCGGGCATTCGTGGCATCAGGCCTGCTCGACGAGTAACGCCGACGTTGCCTGGAACGAGTATGCCGGGTATTATGCTGCGCATGATGTCAAGCATGGTGATGTTGTGAGTGTCCCGCATGCCCTGCTGGCGCTGCTGTCTGAGGGGCCGAAGTACGGGCTGCAGCTGCGCGAGGAGTTCGAGGCCGGGACCGGCGAGGTGTGGCCGCTGAACGTCGGCCAGGTGTATAAGACGCTGGGCCGGCTGGAGCGCGACGGGCTGGCCGAATCCGACGACACCGGCCAGGACGGGCCGCAGAAGCGGTTCCGGATCACGCCGCGGGGCGCGGAGGCGCTGGCCACCTGGCTGCGCACGCCGCCGGACCTGACCTCCCCACCGCGCGATGAGCTGGTCATGAAGGTGCTGGTGGCGGCCCGGGTTCCGGGCACCGACGCGCATGAGGTGATCCAGGCGCACCGCCTGTACCTGCTCGAGCTGATGCAGCAGTGGACCCGGCTGAAGGAGGGCGAGGCCCGCGATGACCTGGGCCTGGCGCTGGTGGTCGATGCCGAGCTGTTCCGGCTGGACGCGGTGATCCGCTGGCTGGACGCCGCAGATGTGCGGCTGGCGCGGGCCGCCGCCGAGCCACCCCGGCCCTCCCCCGCCGCCGCCCCGGTTCCGCAGCTTCGCCGGCTGGGGGCCCGGCGATGAACCGGCCGGAACACGGCGGGGACGGGCACAGCGCGGTGAGCGTGCTTGAGCTGCGCGACGTGTCGAAGGCCTACGGGCAGGAGCCTGCCGTTGTGCACGCGCTTACCGGGGTGGACCTGTCGGTGCGGGCCGGGGAGATGGTGGCGGTGATGGGGCCCAGCGGGTCAGGCAAGTCCACACTGCTGACCATCGCCGGGAGCCTGGAAGACCCCACCAGCGGGGAGGTGCTGGTCTGCGGCATGGCGCTGGCGGGGATGCCGCAGAGCCGCAAGGCCCGGCTGCGGCGCCGGGTTATCGGGTATGTGTTCCAGGATTTCAACCTGCTGCCCGGGCTGACCGCCGCCGAGAACGCCGCCTTGCCGCTGGAACTGGACGGCGTCGCGGTGCCGAAGGCGCGCGCGGCCGGGCTGGCCGCGCTGGATGCGCTGGGCGTGGCCGGGCGGGCGAGCCGGTTCCCCGATCAGCTGTCCGGCGGCGAGCGGCAGCGAGTGGCGATCGCCCGTGCGGTGGTGGGAGATCGCCGGCTGCTGCTGGCTGACGAGCCATCCGGCGCCCTGGACTCGGTGAACGCCGGCGAGGTGATGCGGCTCCTGCACGAGGCATGCCAGCGGGGCGTCGCTGCCGTGGTGGTGACTCACGACGCGCAGCTGGCCGCCTGGGCGGACCGGGTAGTGCTCTTGCGGGACGGGCGGGTGACCGGCCAGACCGCCCGGCCGCCGGGCCCCGAATCTCTCCTCATGCCCAGGGAGGCCCGGTGAGCACCGCCCTGCGCGACCCGCCCGACCTGACGGGCGGGGGCGGCGGCATTGTCGCCCGTCGCGCGGTGTTTCGCTGGGGCTGGCGGCTGTTCCGCCGCGAATGGCGCCAGCAGCTGCTCGTGATCGGCCTGCTCACCGTGGCGGTCGCGGCGGCAATCTGGGGTGCCAGCGTGGTCACGAACGCGCAGCTGCCGAACCCGAACTACCCGACGCTCGGCACCGCTGCCGCGTCGGTCACGCTGCCCAGCACCGACCCGCACCTGGCCGCCGACATCGCCACCATCGCCGACCATTGGGGCCCGGCCGATCTCATCGAGAGTCAGAAAATCACGGCTGGCACCACCCGGCCGCTGCAGCTGCGCGCCGAGAATCCGCACGGGCACTACAACGCTCCCCTGCTCAGCCTGGTCAGCGGCACCTACCCGGCTGGCCCCGGCCAGGTCGCGCTGACCAGCCAGGTCGCAAGCCTGTACGACACCCACGTAGACGGCACCTGGCACGCCGCAGGCACGACCTGGCGGGTGACCGGCATCGTGCAGGACCCGAGCAACCTGGCGGACCAGTTCGCGCTGGTCGCCTTGGGCCAGGTCACGCACCCCAGCCAGGTAGTCATGCTGCTCGGCTCGGCCGCGGCCCAGCGGGCACTCACCGGCGGCAACGGGACGCTGCCCGGTGTCCCGGCGGCGAGTGTGTCCTTCCCCACCGGCAGCGCGAGCAAGTTCTCGCCGGCGACGGTCGTCCTGGTCGTGGAAGCGCTCGGCCTGGTGTTCATCGGGCTGGTGTCGGTGGCCGGCTTTTCCGTGATGGCCCAGCGCAGGCTCCGAGCCCTCGGCATGCTCAGCGCGATCGGCGCGACCGAACGCAACCTCCGCCTCGTCATGATCATCAACGGCCTGGCCGTCGGCGTGGCCGGCGCGCTTGCCGGGGCGGTGCTCGGCTTGGCCGCCTGGTTCGCCTACGTCCCGACGCTGCAGCGGGCTGCCGGCCACGTGGTCGACGCGGCGAACCTGCCGTGGTGGGCGTTCGCACTCGGGGTCGCGTTCGCGGTCACGACGTCGGTGCTGGCGTCCCGCCGCCCGGCTAAGACGATGACCGCGGTGCCGGTGGTGGCCGCGCTGTCCGGCCGCCCCGCACCGCCGAAGGCGGTGCACCGCACCGTCCTGCCTGGCGTCATCGTGTTCGCGGTCGGCGTCGTGTGCCTGGCGACCGCCGACGGGCTAGCCGGGGCGAGCGGCAGCGGGGGGAGTCCCGCACTGCATTTGGTGGCCGGACTGGTCGCCGTGGTCATCGGCACCGTCCTGCTCGCCCCGCCAGCCATCGGCGTGCTGAGGGCCAGCTCGCGGCTGCCGGTCGCGATCCGGATCGCGCTGCGCGACCTGGTCCGCTACCG
>Ga0208725_1000136_pt1 | contig 16754 bp, 18 predicted proteins | sample MicForSoSWNH13_O_FD_188004 | JGI IMG/M metagenome (GOLD analysis project Ga0208725, IMG submission 188004) | Forest soil microbial communities from Harvard Forest Long Term Ecological Research site in Petersham, Massachusetts, USA - MetaG HF011... | ecosystem: Environmental > Terrestrial > Soil... | reverse complement strand
CTGCCGGGCGGTCGCGTTCATCTTGGACACGAACGCCGACAGGCCGGGACCGTAAGCCTGCGCCAGGGTGTAAGCAGCATCCGCCCCTGACGGCAGCAGCATGGCGTAAAGCAGCTGATCGGCGGTCAGCCAGTCCCCCGGCCGCAGGCCGGCATTGCTGGCGTCGTACTTGTCGATGTAGGCGATGATCGCGTCCGGGACCTTGATTTCCTGGTTCAGGTCGCCGGCTTCCAGCACCACCAGCGCCGTCATCACCTTGGTGATGCTGGCGACTGGCCGCTCGGTATTGAGGTCACGGCTCCACAAGATCGCGCCAGTATCGGCGTTCGCGATCGCCGCCTCCTTGGCGTTAACGCCCGCCGGGCCGGCGTCGTGCCGCCGGCCGCCGGCCGCCCGCGCAGGCGCCGGCGCGGCCACCGCGAGCGCCAGCGCCGCGACGAGAGGTACCAATACGGCACGAAACAGCAGCTGAGTACGCCTGGGCATGACGCAAGCCTGGCATTGCCGACGCTCAGCCGCAAAACGAGGTCCCATCCGGAGTGACCAACGTGACAGCCGAGGCTGCCGTGCAGCCTGCGGCCAGCCCCATCGTCCAGCAAGGGTGAACGGCCAGCTTGAGCCGGAAAATTAACGCCCAGCGGAAAATAAGCGTCGTTTCGCGACCACTTTTCCTCCGTCGAGCGTTTATTTTCCGCGCAACGTGGAGCGGGCGTGGAGGTGTGGGAGGTGGGTTAGGGGGCGGGCCAGGCTATGACGGGGCCGCGGGCCTGGAGGGAGACCGCGGAGCCGACCGGGACGTGCTCGCCGCCGATGACGCGGACCAGGAGGGGGGCGGGCGCGTCCGGGGACGCGGATGCGGAGGACGGCTCGGTCTGCGACGGGGATGCGGTTTCCGCGGGCTGGACGTGGAGTACGGCGTCGTGGCCGTGGTAGCCGTAGGCGATTACGGTGGCGCGGATGCTGCCGTCCGGTGGGCCTAGTTCTATCTGCTCGGGACGGACCAGGACCGTGACATTTCCGCTGGGCGGGAACCCACTGCCGTTCTGATGGAGCGGGAGGAGGCCAAGGACGGTCTGCACGCTCCCAGCTACGTGCACCCCCGGCAGGAGGTTTGCTTCCCCTACGAAGGAGGCCAGGGCCGGGTCGGCCGGTGCGGTGTAGAGGTCTTCGGGGGCGGCGCACTGGGCGATCCGGCCGTCGCGGAGGACCGCCACCAGGTCAGCGACGGACAGGGCCTCGTCCTGGTCGTGGGTCACCAGGATCGCCGTCGTGCCCGCTTCGTGGAAGATGCGCTGCACGTCGGCCCGGACGCTGGCCCGCAGGTGAGCGTCCAGGGACGCGAACGGCTCGTCCATGAGGACGACGGCGGGCTCGATGGCTAGCGCGCGGGCCAGGGCGACGCGCTGCTGCTGGCCCCCGGACAGCTGATGCGGGTAGCGCTTGCCGAGGCCCTCGAGGCCCACGGCGGCCAGCAGACTTTCCGCCTCCCCGAATCGGCGTCCTTTGCGTGACAGCCCGAAAGCTACGTTGGCGGCCACGGTGAGGTGCGGAAAGAGACTTCCTTCCTGGGGGACGTAGCCGATGCGGCGGCGCTCGGGCGGGACGTGGGTGCGGTCATCGTCGACGACGGTGCCGCCGATGACGATCTCGCCCCGGTCGGCGCGATCGAAGCCGGCCAGCAGGCGCAGCAGCGTCGTCTTGCCGCTGCCCGACGGGCCCAGGATCGCGGTCAGCGTGCCTTCGGGGACCTCCAGGTCCACCCCGGTGAGCACCGGGTGGGTCCCGAACGCCTTGTGCAGGCCGGTGACCCTCATCATGTCGGCGTCCCCTCCATGTCACTGTCTCCCGCGGTCGAAGAAGCGGCCCAGCACATAGCTTGGCACAGCCGCCACCACGATCATCACCAGCGCGAACGGAGCCGCCTGGCTGTACGAGAAGTTGGACTCGTACGCCCAGAACTGGGTCGCCAGAGTCTGCGCACCCGGCGGGATCAGCAGCAGCGTGGCGGTCAGCTCGGTGACGGCGTTCAGGAAGACCAGGCAGAACGCCGCGACCAGACCCGGGGCGGTCAGCCGCAAGGTGACCCGTACGAGCACCGCCAGCCGGGGCTGGCCGAGGGAACGGGCGACTTCTTCCAGGCTGACCGGGGCACGGGCCAGGGAAGCTTTGACCCCCACCAGGGCCAGCGGGAAGAACATGATCGCGTAGCAGACGATGAGCAGGGTCGAGGTGCCGTCGCCGTAGGAGTTCGCGTAACGCTCGGTGAAGTAGAGGACCGCGAAGGCAATCACCACGCCGGGCATGGCCATGACCAGATAGGTGCTGCGTTCCAGGAACATGGTCATGCGGCCCGGATGGCGGACGGCGAGCAGAGCCACCGGGAAGGCCAGCACGGTCGCTAGTGCCGCCGCGGCGCAACTATAGACCGCGGTGTGGCCGGCCGCGGTGAGCAGCGAGACGCTGGTACCCGAGGGCAGCGCGGGCGGCAGGCTGTTCACCATCCAGTAGATGGTGACCGCGATCGGGACGCCAAGGGCCAGCCCGGTCAGGGCGGCGAAGCCAGCCAGGACGGGCCAGCGGGCCTTGCCCAGGCGCTTGGGCGGATGATTGCGCTGGGCTCCCGACCTGGTGATTCTTACGGATCCGCGATGGGTGAAGGCCTCGCCGGTGAGGACCACGATGCCGAGGAGCACCAGGACCACGGACAGGGCACAGGACGCGGCGAAGCTGTAATTGTGGAACTCGGAAAAGATCTCGGTGGTGAAGGTCTGGAAGCCGAGGATCTCGAAGGCACCGAACTCGGCGAGGATGACCAGGGCCACCAGGACGCAGCCGCCCGCGATGGCGCTCTTGGCCTGGCCGAGGGTGATCTTGACGAACGTCCTCACCCGGCTGGCGCCCAGGCTGCGGGCGACTTCTTCCTGGCCTGGGTCGGCGCTGCGGAAGCTGGCCGCCACCGGCAGGTAGACCAGCGGGTACACCGCCAGCGTCATCACCAGGACGGCGCCCTTGTAACCGGTCACCCAGGTCCAGATCGAATTCCAGCCGAAGCTCACCACGAAGTCGGGGATGGCGAGCGGTACCACCACCAGGACCGCCCATACGCGCTTGCCTGGCAGGTCAGTCCGCTCAACGCAGTAAGCGGCAGCGGTGCCGATCACGGCACACAGCGCGGTGACGACCACAGTGAGGCGGACCGTGTTCCACAGCAGCTGGGCGGTCAGCTGGCGCCAGATCAGCTGGCGCACATCCGTGAAGCCGCTGCCGTGGGCTTCGACCAGCAGGAACACCAGCGGCAGCGCGAGCAGGGCCGCCACCAGCACGCTGGTCACGATGAGGACGGCAGGCCGGCCCGCTCGCCTGGCCGGCATGACCGGGCCAGCGGGCGGGGCCTGGCTGGCGGGCGTAGCCGCCAGTGCGGTCACGACAGGCCGGCCTGCTGCAGCAGGTCGATCGCCTGCTGACCATCACCAAGCTCGGCAATCGTGATCGGGAACGGCTGGAGCTGATCGAACGGGGTTTCAGGGGCGGAGGTCGTAACCCCGCTGACCAGCGGGTACTCATAGCTCTGCTCGTCACCGCTGGCTTGCGCGATGATCTCCTGGCCCTGCTTGCTCACCAGGAACGCGAGGAACTGCTGCGCCGCGGCCTGGTGCTTGCTGGACTTGAGAACCGCGGCGCCGGAGATGTCCACCACGTAGCCGGGATCGTGCGGGGCGAAGTAGGCGATATCCGAGTGCATCTGGCTCTGGCCGACCTCGGCCTTCAGCCGGTACCAGTAGTACTGGTTGATCACGCCGAACGCGGCCTGACCGCGGTTGACCTCGTCGGTGATCGTCTCGTTGTCAGGGTAGATGTGGGCCGAGGCGTTGGACTTGATGCCCTCCAGCCACTGCAGGGCCTTGGCCTGCCCGTAGGTCTTGATCACCGAGGTGACGATCGGCTGGAAGTCCGTCTCCCCGGCGGCGAACGCCAGCTTGCCCTTGTACTGCGGATCGGCGAGCTGCAGGACGCTCGTCGGGAGCTGGCTCTTGCTGATCATGGACGGGTTGTAGATGATCACGCTGACCCGGGCGGAGACGCCCACCCAGTCACCCTGCGGGGAGCTGTACTGGGATGGGACCTGGGCGAGGGTGCTGGCATCGGTCTTGGCGAGCAGGCCCTTGCCCTGAAGGAACTCCAGGGCGGGCGAGTTCTCGGTATAGATCACGTCGGCCGGTGAATGGCTGCCCTGCAGGGCGATCTCGTTCGCGAAGGTGTCCTCGTCGTCGTTCTGGACATTGACCGTGATGCCGGTCTGCTTCTCGAATGCCGCCACCAGGCCGTCAGCCGTCTGCTCGTGCTGGCCGTTGTAGAGGGTGATCGCCACGCCGGTCGACTTGGCTCCGGTGGCGGGGTCGCCTCCAGAAGAGGAACTGCAGGCGGCGAGGGCGGTGGCGATCAGCGCGGCGGCCGTGAGGGCTGCTAGGCGGCTTACGTGCTGGCGGTTCATCGCGTGCTTGCGGTTCATCGCGTGCTGGCGGTTCATGAGGCGGCGCCTGGGCAGAAGCTGTTGATCTTGCTGCTGGCCACTGCGACGGCCTCCTTGGTCGTGCTGCTTCCGTTGCTGGTGAAGAACTGCTGGTAGGCGCCTGCGAGCTTACTGATCGCGCCCTGCAGCGCCGCGTCCTGGGTGTGGATCTTGCCGAGCAGTCCGCCCTGTGCCTCGGCGTAGCCAACCGGGTCGGCGTCCGGATCGGGGCCGTCGCTGAGCGCCGCGCCCACCAGCTCGCAGGTTGCGGCGGTGGCACTGGCGGCGGTCTGGGCCGGATGGGTCGCGGAGGCGGCCGGGGATGCGCTGCTGCTGCACGCGGTCAGCGATACTGTGGCCAGCGTTCCCGCGGCGAGCGCCGCGACCAGGATGCGGACGGCCGGGTGACGTGCGCTCAGGTTAGTCAACTCCCTGCTCAGGCTGGGTGATCAGCTCGGACGGATTAGCTTAGGCTTACCTAACTCGGAATTAGCTTAGGGGAGCGTTACTAAATTCCACAAGTCGTCCCGAGTGGATACTCGCTCCCCACGGGTGAGCTTTGTCTCACCTTGGGGTTATGGTGGGCCGATGCGTGAGCGGGCGTTGTCTGTCAGTACTCCGGTCGGTGACCTGCGCGCCCTGGTGCATTACCCCGATGCGGACGGCCCGCTGCCGGGAGTCGTGCTGCCGGGAGTCGTGCTGGTTGACGGGGGCGGGGACAGCGTCGCCGACGGGTGGGGCGATCAGCCCGCTACCTTCGGCGGCTGCGGGGCGGTCACCCTCACCCACGACAAGCCCGGCTGCGGCGGCTCACCCGGCCACTGGGAGGATCAGTCGCTGCAGGACCGCGCCCGCGACTCCCTGGCCGCGCTTGAGCTGCTGCGCCGCCAGCCTGGGGTCGACCCGGACCGGCTTGGCTTCCTCGGCATCAGCCAGGGCGGCTGGGTGTCGTACATTGCCGCCAGCCAGGCGCCGCGGGCGGTCAGCCAGGTGGTCACGATCTCCGGACCTGGTGTGACCGGAGTCGAGCAGGAGCGTTACCGGATCGGGCGCGACGTCGACGGCGACGAGGAGGCCCTCGGCTGGGTGGATGAGCGAGCCAGGCGGATCCTGGCCGGCGAGGCTCCAGCCTCGATCCTGGCCTGCCAGCAGGCCTACGCCGACCGCCCGTGGTACGGCCCGGTGTCCGACCACTACACGCTCGAGTCCATCCCCTTTTTCACCCGCGCGGCCGCGTTCGACCCGGCGTCCGTGCTGCCTGACGTGCGCTGCCCGGTGTTCGCGGCCTTCGGCGGCGCGGACACCTCGGTGCCGGTACGGCGCAGCGTCGCCGTCCTCAACGACCTGCTGCCCGCCGACCCCAGGCACTCCATCACCGTTTTCTCCAATGCTGACCACGGCCTGATGCCCGCTGGCTGCGACCGGACGCTCCCCTACGGCGAGCGGATCGCGCCTGGCTTCCTGGACATGCTCACCGCCTGGTTCGCCGCCGGGTGAGCGTGGCCAGGAAGATGGTCAGGCCGAGGGCCACCGCGGCGGCACCGAGGGCCAGCGCGGCCGGGTAGCCCCATTCGCCGGCCACCTCGCCGCCAGCCACCGAGCCGATCAGGCCGGCGACGCCGCTGGCGGCGTTCAGCAGGCCCTGCGCGTCCCCTTCCGCCCCCGGTACCAGCTGACCGGTGAGCGCGGGAGACGCCACCGACAGGTATGACCAGGCGAACATGATGCCGGCGAACGCGGCCAGCGGTATCACGTACGGGATATGCCCGGCGGCGGCGAGCCCGGCCAGCAGCCCGAGCAGCACTACCCGGGCGGCCATCCCGCCGGCGATCACCGGCACCGGCCCGTGCCGCGATGCGGTCCGCCCGGCCAGGATGAACAGCGGCAGGCTGACGAAGACGATGACCGCGAAGGCGATCGCCGACGTCTGCGGCGCTACTCCGAAGGAATGCTGGAACAGCACCGGGTACAGCGAGAACACGACGGCGGTGCCGGCGTAGGCGGGTATCCAGGCAGCCAGCAGCCAGCCGAATCCGCCGCCGAGGACGTGACGCAAGCCCACCAGCGGTTTCCGCACGCGGTGCAGGTCGTGCACGCGGGACGGACTCGCCGGGCCCCACTCCCCCACCATGCCCGCGTGGGCTAGCCGGTGCTGGGGCCGAGCGGGGTGCGCGTCCGGCGACGCGCCGGCTGACCGGGCGCTGGCCGGCCGGGCGGGAGGCTGGTGGATGAATGCGGCGGCGAGAGGGATGGCCGCCGCGGGCACGAACGCGCCGATGAGCAGGGCGTCGCGGGCGCTGAGGGTGGAAAGCCACGCGGCCAGCAGGAGCGCGCTGCCCTGGCCGACCCCGAGCGCCGTCTCCAGCCAGCTGAGGCGGGTGTTCCACTCGGCCTCAGGGCGCCGCTCGACTATCAGCAGGTTGGCGATCGTCACCGCCCCCGCCAGCCCGGCGCCGTTGACCAGCGCCAGCAGCAGCTGAGGGGCCGGCCCGGCCAGCGGGAACAGCCACAGCGACAGTGCCGACACCACGGCGCAGCCGATCGCGAGCAGGCGATAGGCCTTGAGCTTGTCGGGAGGCCAGGCGGAACGTGGGGTAGCGTCGGGAGGGTGAGCGAATCTGGAGAGTTCGTCCGCGATACCAGGTACCTGGACGGGCGGATAACGGCTGACGGGCGGGACGGCTGGCCGGTCGCGGCCGGGAAGTACCGGCTGGTGGTGGCGCGGGGATGCCCGTGGGCGAACCGGACGATGATCGTGCGGCGGCTGCTCGGGCTGGAGCAGGCGCTGTCCATGGGGATCTGCGGGCCTGAGCACGACTGGCGGAGCTGGACGTTTGACCTCGACCCGGATGGGCTCGACCCGGTGCTCGGCATCCACTGGCTGCGCGAAGCGTACGAGAAGGCGGTGCCCGGCTATAAGCGCGGCGTCACCGTGCCCGCCATCGTGGACATCGCTTCCGGCGGCGTGGTGACCGCCGACTTCCGGCAGATCACGCTCGACTTCGAGGCCGAGTGGGGCGCCTACCAGCGGTCCGGCGCACCCGACCTCTACCCGGACAAGCTGCGGGACGAAATCGAGGAAGTCGCCGCGCTCAGCTACGAGGACCTGAACAACGGGGTCTACCGGTGCGGGTTCGCCACCACCCAGGCCGCCTACGAGGACGCCTACGCCCGGCTGTTCGCGCGGCTGGACTGGCTGTCGGCCCGGCTTGCCACCCAGCGTTACCTGGTCGGCGACACCATCACCGAGGCCGACATCCGGCTGTGGCCGACCCTGGTCAGGTTCGACGCGGTGTACCACGGCCATTTCAAGTGCAACCGGAACAAGCTGACCGAGATGCCGGTGCTATGGGCGTACGCCCGCGACCTGTTCCAGACCCCCGGGTTCGGGGACACGATCGACTTCGTCCAGACCAAGCAGCATTACTACCGGGTGCACACGAACCTGAACCCGACCCAGATCGTGCCCGCCGGCCCCGACCTGGCCGGCTGGCTCACCCCGCACCACCGCGAGGAGCTGGGCGGCCGCCCGTTCGGTGACGGCACGCCTCCCGGTCCTCCCCCGCCCGCCGAGCAGGTCGCCCCCGGGCACGGAGCCCAGTAACCGCAGCGTGTCAATTGCGCATTCGGCACGCTCTAGCGGGCTCGTTTGCGCATTTGACACGCTGCGGCCGGGGCACCGCGGGCTTGCAGGGTCAGCCGACGCAGGTGTTCGGTGGGGTTATCTTGGCTACGCCGGCTTGCTGGGTGTGCGGGTTGAGGAAGATCGCGTAGGCGTTGCCGTCGGCGTAGGCCACGCTGCCGAACTGGTCGGGGATGCCGCTGACGGAAGAGATGGCGCCGCTGTTCTCCTGCACGCCGCTCACCGCGCCCAGGCACTCCAGCTGCCGGGTACCGCCGACCCAGACGGCGCCGTCGGCCAGGGTCGGCACCGCGACCGAGCCGCCGTTAGCGGCCTGAGCTACCTCCTTCGCGCTGGCGAGGTCGCTCGCGGGGAAGAACCACACCGCCTCCCCCATGCTGACCCCGGTGGTGCCGAACGCACCGCCCGACGTCGCCACCAGGTTGCCTGGCTGGTCAGCCACCTGGGTGTTCGCCGCCAGCTTGGCCCCGGTGGCCGCGTTGTACGAGGTCAGCCCGAAGTTCACCGCGCCCGCGGTACCGACATACAGCGTGCTGCCATCGGGGGTGATCGCCAGCGACTCGGCCGGGCCGCCCGTGACGTCGATCCGCCGCAGCACCGTGCCGCTGGACGGGCTGACCACCGCCACCGAATCACCGGCGGCGACGTACAGGGTCCCGTCCGGTCCGGCCGCCAGGATTCCCTCCGGCTCGCTGGCCAGCGAGCCGCTGCTGGCGACGGTGACCGAACCGGTCTGCGCCAGGGTCTGCGCATCGAAGCCGCGCAGCTCGACGGTGCCGCCGCCAAAGGACCAGACCACCCAGATGGTGCTCCCGTCGACGACCGGGGGCTGGCCGGTGATCGGCGCGGAGTACTGCACCTCTTCCTTGACCACGCCGGACTTGGCGTCGATCCGCAGCAGGTAGCCGGCCGAAATCGCGTACAGCGAGTTACCGCTGCCCACCAGCGTGCCTGGAGTCAGCTGATCGCTGTCGATGAGCTCGGCATCCCACGGGCCGTTGGCGATCCGGATCGGCGCCACCGCCGGGCCAGTGGCCGGGGTGGTGGTGGGAGCGGTCGCCGTCGTGGTCGACTGAGTGCCCGGCGAGGACGGCCGGGAGGTGGGCGAGCCGGTTGCCCCGGCCGTCGGGGAGCTCGGGCTGTTATGTGAGGTGAGGGCCACCGCCAGGCCGGTGCTGGCGCCGATCACGATCACCACGCTGGCCGCGGCCAGCAGCGGGGACCAGCGACGACCACGGCCCGGGCGTCCAGGGCCGCGAATAACAGCGGTGTCGTTCGGGCCGCGCGAGGGTGCGCCGCCGGACCGCGAGGCTGCCCGGGACCGGCCGCCGCGGCGGGACGAGCCGGCACCGGCGTTGGCCAGCCGGATCGCGATGTCCTCGACGGTGACGCCGCGCGGCGGCTCCGGGGTGACCCGGTGCAGCATCTCCGCCAGCCTGCGCTCTTCGAAAGTGAAGGGATCCTCGATGGTCACGGTGCCACCCCTCCGGTCATCAGCTCTGCCAGGCCAGGCGCTTCACGGAGCCGGGCCAGCGCCTTGGAGGCGTGGCTCTTCACCGCCCCTACCGAGCAGCCCATCGTCTGCGCCGTCTGGGCCTCGGTCATGTCCGCGAAATACCGCAGCACCACCACCGCTCGCTGCCTGGCCGGCAGCCGGTCAAGGGCCGCGGTCAGGGCCGCCCGCGAATCCACCTGGGCGAAGACATCACCGTAGGCCCGCAGTTCCGGCAGCTTGGCGGTGGCGATCTCGCCATTCCAGCGCCGCTCCCGCCAGCGCAGGAACGTGTTCACCATGATCTTGCGCACGTACATCTCCGGGGACTGATCAAGGCTTTCCCAGCGCGGCCAGGCCGCGGCGAGCGCGGTCTGCACGAGATCCTCGGCGCTCGTCCAGTCTCCGGTCAGCAGCCAGCCGGACCGCAGCAGCGCCGAGGACCGTGCCTCGACGAAACCTCGGAACCCGTCTGGCTCTCCGCCGCCTGCTGAGCCCCTTGCTGGTCCACCGCTCACCGGCAACTCCTCCGTGTGGCCCGCCATCTCATTGGTATAAGAGACGTTAGGGCACGAAGAAGGTTTACTTCCGGATTCTGCCAAGTTCAGCGGTCACCCGGCGCAGCCTCGACTGGGCCTGGTAAGCCTCCCGCCTGGCCAGCGCCAGCCGCTCCCTGGCCTGCTCCAGCTGGGCCTCCAGGGTCGCGACGGTCTCCTCCAGCCGCTCCTCGGCCGCGGCGGCGGCATCCGATGAACGCAGGGCATCAGCCACAGCCCGTTCGGCTTCGATGATCTTGTCTGGGGGCGGCGGGGCGGGCTCGGTACGGACCTTTTCTTGACTGGCCACAGCCCGCGGCGGCGGGGCCGGTGCCAGCGGGACCGGGCCGAAGCCGGCCCAGTGGGCGGCGCGGACCAGCGTTCCGGCGGCCACGGCCGCCGCCACCTCGGGATCGGCCAGGGCGGCGCCAAGGGTGGCGCGCACATCCTCGGTGAGGGCGAACGGCGGGTCGGACAGGTGCGCGGCGGCGAAGGCCTGCCTGGTCAGCTCGTCGATCAGGGCGTTGCGGGCCTGGGTCAGCTCGCGGATGCGGGTGCCGGTGCGCAGTTCGGCGGCCATGGCGTCCAGCCGGGCGGGGGTGTCCGGCTTCGCCCGGGCCAGCTGGTTCAGCACCCAGGCGGCCCTGGTGGGCTTGCGCAGCGCCGTGATCTGCTTCGCCACGGCAGGCTCGCCGCTGTCGCGGGCGTGGGTGGCCAGCTCGGTGCGGCGCTGGGTGAACTCGTCAGGGTCGCCCTCGTAAAGCTCGGCCGCGGCCTGGGCAAGGAGGTCACTCATCGATCGAGGCTTCCAGAGGATCGGCGGCGAGGGCACTGGCCATGTATATATTGTTCCATGGATGGGATCGTGTCGCCGGGGCAAGGGCACCTGCTCACGGCACGGGGAAACGTGCTCGCGTTCAAGGCGGTGGCCGCCCAGACCGGCGGCGACTTCTCGCTGATGGAACGGACCGTGCCGGCCGGCGCCCGGATGCCACCTGCGCACCGGCACGTGAACTGCTCAGAGGCCTTCTTCGTGCTCGACGGGGTTATCACGTTCTTCGTCGACGGAGCCGAGCTGACCGGTGCGGCCGGGGATTTCCTGCTGGTGCCGCGCGGGGCCGGGCATACCTTCGGTAACACGGGCACGTCGGCCGCGCGGCTGCTGGTACTGCATGCGCCGGCCATGGACGCGTATTTTGAGGAGCTGCACCGGCTGTGGGCGCAGGAGTCGCCGCCTGCTCCTGAGATGGAACGTGAGCTGATGAGCCGCTACGGGATGGAACCGGCGTGACCGCGACCATCGAGGCGGGGCTTGAGCAGTACCGCCGGGAGCTGACCGGGTACTGCTACCGCATGCTCGGCTCGGGATTCGAGGCCGACGACGCGGTGCAGGAGACGATGCTGCGCGCATGGCGCGGCGCCGACGCCTTCGAGGGGCGGTCCAGCCTGCGGTCCTGGCTGTACCGGATCGCGACCAACATCTGCCTGGACATGCTGCGCGGGCGGCAGCGGCGGGCGCTGCCGATGGACTTCGGGCCTTCCTCGGCCCCGCTGGAGTCGATGCTGGGGAAGCCGCTGACCGAGGATGCCTGGGTTACCCCGATCGCTGACTCGCGGGTTGTCGATCTCGACAACGGGGATCCGGCCGACATCGCGGTGACCAGGGAGACGGTGCGGCTGGCGTTCGTTACCGCCATACAGCACCTGCCTGCCAGGCAGCGGGCCGCGCTGATCCTGTGCGAGGTACTGAAGATGCCGGCCACCGAGGCCGCCGCGACCCTCGACACGTCGGTCGCGGCGGTGAACAGCGCCCTGCAGCGGGCCCGGGCCGCCCTGGCCGATGTCTCCCCTGAGGCTGCTGGTGCCGTTGATACGGAGCTCCTTAACCGGTACGTGGACGCGTTCCAGCGGTATGACATGACTGCCCTGGTCCGGCTGCTGCACGATGACGCGGTCATGTCGATGCCGCCGTACCTGCTGTGGATACGGGGCAGTGCGGACGTGATCAGGTTCATGCTCGAGCCGGGGCCGCGGACGTGCGCCGGGTCGGTGCTGGTGCCGTGCGGCTCGGTGAACGGGGTGCAGGCCTGGGGGCAGTACAAGCCCGGCCAGGACGGCGGGCTCTCCGCGTGGGCGCTGCAGGTGCACGAGGTGGTGGACGGGAAGTTCGGGCGGCTGACCTTCTTCCTGGATGCGGAGCGGCTGTTCCCTGAATTCGGGCTCCCGCTTAGATTGTTACCGCCTTAGATTGTTACTGGGACAGGCGAGCCTGGGACCGGCTGGAAGTCGTAGCGGAGCCCGGTGCTGCTGAGCGCGACCAGGCTGATGGACGTGGTGCCCCACAGGCGGCCGTCCGGCAGCTGCCTGCTCACCCGGATGGCTCGCGGGTCGGTGGCGGGCAGGTCCTCGGCATCGATGAGGGCAAGCCACGGCTCCCAGGCCTGCCTGATGCCCATGGCGGGCTCGGCGGGCGGGCGGCGAGCGGCGAACCTGGGAGCGAAGTAGACCGCCTTCTGGTCGTCAGGGTCCAGGCCCGCGTTGGTGATGACGTGCGTGCCGGGCGGCAAGTCCCGGCGGGTGGCCTGGCTGCCGTCCCAGCTCAGCAGGCTCACGGCGTCGATAGTGGCAGTCACCAGGTGGAACGGGTCGTAAGCGGCCAGGGCCGCGGGATCCTCGGGCACCCGGTCCCCGTCCGCGGCGATCAGCGGCAGCTCGCCGCGCGACCTTCGCTGTGACGGCGAGGCCAGGGGGCCGCGGCCGTTGAGCACGCAGGCCACCCGCGGGACGCCTGGGTGGATGGCGAGCCAGGTGCCGCCGGCCTGCTCATCCCGCCCGCCGATCAGCGGCGACCCCGGCCAGTGGCGGGCGGGCGGCTGCCAGGGCCTGGCCGTCAGCTCGTCCCTGATGCCGATGAGCAGCAGCGGGACGCGGCCGGATGGCTCGAGGCTCACGATGACCGTGCACATTGGCCCACGATAGCGTGGGTCTCATGGACGCAGCCCTTAGCGAAGGTTTCTCCTCGTCGCTGCGGCTCAGGCCGCTCCGCCGTGACGACGAGCAGGCCGTACTGGCCGGCCACAGGGAAATGCTGGCAGGCGACGGCTTCTCGTTCGCGCTCGACTACCAGCCAGGAATGCCGTGGCTCGACTACCTGCAGCTGCTGGCCGACCACAGCCGGGGCGCCGGCCTGCCGCCCGGGTGGGTGCCCTGCACCTTCCTGGTCGCCGCCGTCGGCCGCACCGTGGTCGGCCGCACCTCGATCCGGCACACGCTCAACGAGTCCCTCGTGCTGCAGGGCGGGCACATCGGCTACGGTGTCCTGCCGGCGTTCAGGCGACGCGGGTACGCGACCGAGATCCTGCGGCAGAGCCTGATCATCGTCCGTGCCACCGGGGCGGGTCGGGTGCTAGTGACCTGCGAAGACTCCAATATCGGGTCCGCCACGGTGATCGAGAAATGCGGCGGGCAGCTGGACTCGGTCATCCGCGTCGGCACCCCCGCCCGGATGATCCGGCGGTACTGGTTCGACTGATCCGGCTGACTCGGCGGGCTCCAAGGCGGCCTTCTAGGCGGCCTTCTAGGCGGCCGCACGGACAAATGCCACCATACGGGCGCGCGGGCGTTGGTGCGCCCGGATGGCTGTGGCAACCACCCGGTTCTATGCGGGTGGCTGCCACAGCCATCCGGGTAGATGATCATCGTTGGTGCGGGAAATGGGTCTTATGCAACCAGAAACGGGTGGCGTGCGTCTCTATAGCGGCAGGGGGTACTGCTGACATCTTTGAGATATAGGGGATGACTGGTTATGAAGCTAACGATGATTGCTGGAGTGGCGACTGCGGCTGCGTTGATGGCCGGGGGAGCGGCGGCTGCGCAGGCGGCGACCGGGCACGGCGCCAGCCAGGCTGGCACACGGGCCACCAGCTGCGCGGCGTGGGCCCGGGCGCACACCTTCGTGCAGATTGACAAGGCGAAGACGGCCCCGGACGGGGCGCAGACCGTGACTGGCTACGTGGTCCGGGTGCATTGCGGCGGCCCCGATGACTTCCAGTACATCCCGACCAGCAAGAAGTACACCGGTCACGTACTGCCGCATGCCACCATCACGGTGCTGTCGTTCGCCAACGGGATCACCTTCCCGCGGCTGCCGGAGAAGGAGCTGCCGAAGTGGATTGCCCACGACCAGAACGGCCGGATCTTCACCGTGACCGGCCAGGCGAAGGCGATCACGGCGCTAACCGAGATGTACCACCCCTGATCGAGGGCACTCCAGATCAGAATCCGGCGGTCTGCTGTGCGGCGTTCAGGTTTACCGCGGTGGCGGCGCCGCCCCCCTCGATGACGACATCGGTGACCGGATTGGCCAGGCCGAAGCCGTTGCAGCCGAGATTCTCGAAGGACTGCTCCAGCCGGTCTGCCATGAAGGTATACAAGGTGTCGCCTTCCGTCGGGACCGGTGACGGCCACGCGGCGAACGTGGTCTGGTTGGCCGCCAGGAACGCTGCCTGGATGTCAACCAGATTCTGGCAGAACATCTGCGGGCTGCTGCTCATGTTCGTGTGGGCGTCCACCGGCGCTTCCCCGATCTCGGCACGGTACAGGTCGGTCTTGGCCTGATCGACGCTGCCGCCGACGCCCGTCACCATCTCGTCGGTCTCCGGGACCAGGGCCGCGTTGGCCGGCTGGTTCCAGGCGGCAAGCAGCTCATCCAGTGCCTGGGAGGTGGTCATCGCGCCGTGGTCGCCCAGATCGGGTGCCTCGAACGGGTGACAGCCAAGCGCGGGGTCAAGGAAGTTATCGATGAGGGCGTTGTCGCTGCCGTTGACCAGCACCTGGGCGCCCGGCATGCGGGCCCTGTTTGTCGCGTTATCCTGCGCGCTCTGACCCGTAACTGGGTTGAGCAGGTATTTTGTCGTGACGTTGTCGCTCGGGTCCTGGTCGACCATGTCGTAGTTGCGCGTCGTCGGGCACTCCCGGCCGGTGCCCAGCCCGGCCGCGCTCGGCACCAGGATGCGGGATGTCCCGGCCGGCGGTACCACCAGCCGTCTGGTGCGCTCCATCGCGAACGCCGCGTCGAAGAAGGCCGTGCCGTTGCAGAACGACACCTGGCCGAACGGCGATCCCGGCTCGCCGTCGGTGCACCTGCCCTGGCGCAGTGCCTGGGGCGTCGCGCCTACCTGGTACAGGTAGATGCCGTTGAAGCCCATGTCGATGGTGACGATGGCATGCGCGGGCAGCTTCGGTACCACTGGCGCGATGGCGGGGGTGGTGCCCTCCGTGATGACCAGCGGGTTGTATACCGACAGGGCCCCGGTGCGCGGATTCAAGATGGTGGCCTGGACGAACGCGCCCAGGTTGACCGAGTTGATCATCTGGCACCCGGACGCGGCGGCCGACTCGCCGGCTGGTCCAGTGAGCTGGTAGGGCGTGGCCAGGCCGCGGGCGCTCAGCGGGTCGGCCGGCACGATGAGATCGCAGTCGGTATTGATCCCGGCGGCAGACACTGCAGCGTCGGTGGGCAGGGCGCTCGCCGCCGCTGCCGGGCGGATCCGCGGGGTCCCGTGGCTAGCGCCCGCTGCGGCCACGATCGCGACGGCCGCGCCGATGACTAGCGCGCAGGCAACGGGGATTGCGATGGGTGCACCTTGATTACGGCGGCGGCGGCGTCGTCGGACCGGGCGAGGCCGGTGACCTCGTGCCCGGCTTGGATGAGTTCGGGGACGACGGCCGAGCCGATGTGGCCGCTGGCACCGGTGACGAAGACACGCATGGCAGCTCTCCCTAAATCGGATGCCCCGCCTCGGCAGGCGAGAGCGATGTGACTTGGTAACGTCACGATAGCATGACGACGTTACCAAGTCACATCGTCTATTCTGTCGCTATGCCACGATGGGAACCGAACACGCGGGAACGCCTGGTGCGAGCCGCGGTCGACCTGTTCGACGAGCAGGGCTACGACGCCACCACCGTGAGCCAGATCGCGGAGCGGGCCGGCGGTCTGACCAAGATGACCTTCTTCCGCCACTTCCCCGACAAGCGGGAGGTGCTGTTCGCGGCCGGGCAGGAGGAGCACAGCCGGCTGCTGGCCGACGCGATCGCCGCCGCGCCCGCCCCCGCCACGCCGCTTGAGGTGGTCGGGGCCGGCCTCGACGCGCTCACCGCCACCTTCACCGACGACCGCCGCGCGTTCGCCGCCCGGCTCCGCGCCGTCATCGCCGCCAACGGCGAGCTGCGCGAGCGCGCCGTTTTCAAGCGGGCCGGCCTGGTGTCGGCGACGGCGGAAGCCCTCGAGAAGCGCGGCCTGCCCGAGCCGACCGCCAGCCTCGCGGCCGAACTGGGCGTCGGCGCGTTCTACCGCGCGTTCGACCGGTGGGCCGATCCGGCCGGCCGGCAGACCCTGACCGAACTCACCCGGGAGGCGCTCGGCCAGCTCCGGGCCGCGGCCGTCACCCTCGGCTAGCGTGGCCCCGCGGCGGGCGCTCTCAGGCGGCCGGGCGGGTGAAACACGGGACCGTTCGGACGACTGATCTTGATCTGACGTTGATCGTGGACTGGCGCACGCGTGGCGCCGAG
>Ga0208725_1000135_pt1 | contig 16755 bp, 20 predicted proteins | sample MicForSoSWNH13_O_FD_188004 | JGI IMG/M metagenome (GOLD analysis project Ga0208725, IMG submission 188004) | Forest soil microbial communities from Harvard Forest Long Term Ecological Research site in Petersham, Massachusetts, USA - MetaG HF011... | ecosystem: Environmental > Terrestrial > Soil... | reverse complement strand
CTCATCGTCGCTCACGGAGAACCAGTACTTCCGCAGCAGGATGCCGTCCTCGACCAGCATTCGCTCGAAAATCGGGCACTGATGCAGGAATCTGGAGTATTCCGCCTTGGTGCAGAAGCCCATGACATGCTCGACGCCCGCGCGGTTGTACCAGCTGCGGTCGAATAGCAGCACCTCGCCGGCGGTTGGCAACTGCTCCACGTAGCGCTGGAAGTACCACTCACCCTTCTCCCGCTCGGTCGGCGCGGGTAGCGCGGCGATCCGCACGACGCGGGGGTTCAGGTACTGGCTGACCCGTTTGATCGCGCCTCCCTTGCCCGCGGCGTCGCGGCCTTCGAAGATCACCACGATCCGGGCGTGTTCGGCGCGCACCCACTCCTGGACCTTCATCAGCTCGCCCTGCAGCCGGAACAGCTCCTTCTCGTAAACCGCCCGGTCCAGGCGCCTCGCGGGCTCCTGCTTCGCCGGCTTGGCCTGGCCGGCCTTGCCCGCCTTGCCGTCCTTGCCCGCCACACCGGTCTTGCCAGCCACGGCCGCACCTCCCGCTTTTCCTCATTACATACCCGCATCGGCGGCTATTCCGAGCGTCGTACGGCCGCTGGGTTCAGCATGGCGTCCGCGGCGAGCCCGGCTGGCCGGCGGCAGCGTCCCGGGGCGGCGTGGTGCATCCTTTGATGCGGGGCCCTACAACATCAGCCGGAGGCGCGGGATGGAAGATCGCCCGGACATGCGAGCCTCGGACGCCGACCGGCAGCAGGTCGTCGAGCGCCTGCGCGGGGCGCTGGACGAGGGCCGGCTGAAGATGGACGAGTACCTCGAGCGCATGGAACTCGCCTACGAGGCGGTGACCTACGGCGACCTCGTCCCGCTGTATCGCGACCTGCCGGAGGCCAGGCCGGTGGCAAAGGCGCAGGACGCGGCGCCGCCGGCCCCGGTTCCGGCGCCGCAGGCCGATGTCGTCAGGCGGGGGGCCTTCGCCAGCCTGCCGACCCCGCTCAAGGTGCTGTGGACGATCTGGCTGACCGTGGTATCAATCAACGTTGTGGTCTGGGTTCTGGCCAGCGCCACCAGCGCCCATCTGATCTACCCCTGGCCGCTATGGGTTGCCGGGCCCTGGGGGGTCGTGCTGCTAGGCCTGTCGTTCGGCGCCACGCAGATCCGGCGCGGCCGCCGGGCGTGATGTTCCCGATGTCCCAGACGTCCGATGAAGGAAGGCAGAAGCCATGACCGAACCCGCGCTGGCGCACGCCGGCCCGCCGTCGGCGGCGCAGCCGCTTTTCATCCTGGCCATGGATCACCGTGACTCGTTCGGGCGGACGCTGTTCGGCGTGCAAACCGCGCCCACCGACCAGCAGCTTGCGGACATGCGCAGCGCCAAGTCACTGATCTTCGCGGCCGCCGAGCAGCTGGCAGGCACCGACCTTGGCGGCGGCCAGCTCGGGATCCTGGTGGACGAGCAGCTCGGCGCCGATGTCGCCAGCCGGGCCAAGGCGGCGGGGTTCGTGCTCGCCATGCCCGCCGAAGTCAGCGGGTCTGACCGGTTCAGGTTCGAGTACGGCGACGACTTCGCAGCTCACATCGAGAAGTTCGACCCCGACTGGATCAAGGTTCTGGTGCGGTTCAACCCCGCCGACCCGGCCGAGCTGCAGCAGGACCAGCTCGGGACGCTGCGCCGGCTTGGCGACTGGGCCGCTGCGCACCGCCGCCGCTGGCTGATCGAGCTCCTCGTCCCGCCGACTCGCGAGCAGCTCGCCCCGCACGAGGACCAGGCCCTGTTCGACGAGCGCGAGCGCCCGGCGCTCACCGTGCAGGTGATCACCACGATGACCGAGGCCGGCGTCCGCCCGCAGATCTGGAAGCTGGAGGGCTACGAGACCACTGAGGGCGCGGAGCTGGTCCTCGGCGCCATCAAGCACTCAGCCGACCCGGGCAGCTCCTGCATCGTGCTCGGCCGCAACGCCCCGGAGCGGCAGGTCGACCACTGGCTCGACGTCGCCGCGCCGTTGCAGGGGTACGTGGGCTTCGCGATCGGGCGCAGCATCTGGGACGAGCCGCTCGCCGACTTCCTGGCGGGCCGGGCAGATCAGGAGAGCACCGAAACCGAGATCTCGCAGCGCTATGGCCGCTTCATCCGGCGCTACCTCCAGGCGGACCAGGGACCGGCCCAAGGCACTGGGCTGCGCACCGAGCCGTTCACGCTGATCCACCCGCGACTGACTCCCGAGCGCGAGGCGACCATCCGCCGTGCCGTGGCCGGGACCGACCCGCGTGGCAGCCGCCTGCCGGCCTGGATGGTCCAGTCCCTGCTCGCCGAAGTCGACGCCCTCCGGGCCGAAGCTGACTGACGCCGGCCGTCAGGGCGGCGCTCAGCCGTCGTTGCGGCTCTCGTGCCGCCAGTTCTGGCCGAGCTCGTTGTCGTGCAGGCTGCGGAGCAGGTGCGCGTAGTGGTCCAGCCGGTCGGCGGCCTGTTCCATCTCGTGAAAGTCATGGCCATGGTCGCGGGCGGCCGTGCGCTCCTCGTTCCGCTTGCGCACGATCCGCAGCTCTTCCCGGCTCAGCTCCGCCACCTTGTCCAGGACTTCTTCCAGATTCATTGCTTCCCCTCTGCGTCCCGGCAGCGGAATCAGATGCCGCCGAGCATCGTGATCAGCTGAATGACCTGATACGCGGCCCCGAAATCGGGCGCCGCGTAGCGCAGCGTACAGCCATCCTTGAGTTCCACGCCCGGCACCAGCAACGCGCGCTCGGTCATGTGCGGCGTGAGCACGTCGACCTCGACGAGCACCGGGCCATCGAAGCGCAGCGGCCGGACGGCGTCGCGATCGGCGAGCGCCAGCGGAACCTCGGCCTCGATCCTCTCGCAGGCCTCGTCCGGGTGCAGCAGCGCCGCGGCCCGGCTGCCCAGCGCCCGCTTCACCACCACCGTGTGCATGCCCGGCGCGACCTCGGCCGCCTCCGCGGCCACGCTGTCGTCGCCGGCCACCAGCACCACGGGCACGCCGCCCCGCGCCGCGAGCGCCGTGTTCAGGCCGAGTTCGCCGAGCGAGCGGCCGTCGCAGCGCACGTCGGCGACCACGCCGCCGTTGATGGTGTGCGCCAGCACCGAGCCGGGCGTGCCGGCCTTGCCGTGGTAGCCGATGCACAGCACGGCATCGACGTTGTCGGCCAGGCCGGCCATCATCCCGTCCCGCTTTGGCTTGCCGCGGAGCAGCACGCAGCGGCGGTCGAGCAGCTCGGGCAGCAGGTTCCTGAAGCCCGCGTGCGCCTCGGTGACCAGCACCTCGGCCCCGGGCTCGCTGGCGTGCACGCCCCGCACCGCGGCGCTGGCCTCGGCGGTCAGCTGCCGGCGGTTGCGCTCATACTCGCTGTGGCCGGGCCGCACGTCCTCGGGGTCCACGACGCCGGCGATGCCCTCCATGTCGACAGAAACCAGAACCCGCATCGCGCACCCCTGTCAGCCATCCGTCGCCTCGCCCGCACGTTACGCCAGTACCCTCGAGAGCCGGATGGCTAGGTCGATTCGGGAGGGACCAGTGACACTGATCGCGCGCTTTCAGGTCGACAGCTTCGAGCCGCGGCAGGTCGCAGGCCTGGACGCCGACTGGTTCGGCCTGATGACCTTCGCGAAGACGTTCACGTCCGGGATCATCGGCACGGCCACGACATTGTTCATGTCCGCGGGCACCGAGGAAGGCTCGCGGTCGTACGTCGCCACGGAGCGGATCACCGGCCGCACCGGCGACGGGCGCGAGGGCTCGGTCACCGTCCAGCACGGCGGCCTCGAGTCGGATCCCGGTACCTGGTTCGGCCACATCGTGCCCGGCACCGGTACCGGCGGCTTCACCGGCTGGTCCGGCCCGGCCCGGATCGTGCACGACGATCAGGGCGCCTACTTCGAGATGAGGCTCGGCCGCCCCGCCGCGGATTGACCCGGCCGGCGTCAGCGGCCCTTGAGGCTGCCGATGCCGAGCGACCCGGACGGCAGGCCGCGGTCGGACCGCTCCGCCTGCTGCACGTAGGCGGCCGGGTCCTTGTCCACCGGCTGGACGCCGGTGTAGTGCCGCGCCTCGAACGCCGCGAAGGCCACCGCCAGGTCGTGGCGAAGCTGCAGGCTGGCGTAGCGGCGGAAGTCGGTGAGGCCCTCGCGCTCCTCCTCGGCCATGTGGTCGCCGTTGGCCACGTTCACCGCGGCCACCGCCGCCTGCCAGCCGTCGCTGCCCGCGTCGTGACCGGCCACCGCGGCGATCGTGTCCCGGATGTCGTTGTGGTCCCCAATGGCGTCCAGGGTCTCCTCCTCGGCGCTGCCAAGGCGCCCCACCCGCCTGCTCACCTGCAGCAGCTCGGGGTAGAAGATCTCCTCCTCGGCCTGCGCATGGATCTCGAGGAACGCAGCGAGCCGCGCCCACACGCTGGCCAGGGTGCCCGCGTCGGCTGGGTCGATCTGCTCCAGCATCGCGAACAGCCGGCGCTGCTCATGATGGTCGTCAAGAATCAGCTGGGTGATGTCCACGGCGCCTCCCGTCGCCGCGAGCCTACTCTCGCGGCAGCTGGCATGGCGTATGACACGATTGCCGGATGTCCAGGCCCGACTTTCCCCTCAGGACGGCGCGGCTCACCCTCCGCCCGTACGTCGCGGACGACCTTGACGCGCTGTACGACATCCAGTCCCGGCCGGAGGTGACACGTTATCTGCTGTACGACGTCCGGGACCGCGACCAGGTCCGCGGCATCCTCCAGCAGAGGATCCAGGCAGACGGGCCTGAACGGGACGCCGTGGACCTGGCCGTCGTGCTGCCGGACACTGGCGCGTTGATCGGCGACGTCGTGCTGTTCCTGCGCAGCAAGGAGCACCGGCAGGGTGAGATCGGCTACCTGTTCCACCCGGACTACGGTGGCCGGGGCTACGCCACGGAGGCCGCCAGCATGCTGCTGCGGCTCGGCTTCGAGGACTACGGGCTGCACCGCATCATCGGCCGCATCGACGCCCGCAACACGGCGTCGGCCCGGGTCCTCGAGCGCCTCGGCATGCGGCGCGAAGCCCACTTCGTGCAGAACGAGATCGTCAAGGGTGAGTGGTCCGACGAGGTCGTGTACGCGATGCTCGAGGATGAATGGCGGTCGCAGCAGGCATGACGCGCTCAGCGACTCCCCCGCCGGCCGGGTGAGTCGGCGGGGGCGTCGCGTAACGGCTGGTCTTGTGGGTCGGTTACTTGTGGCGACGAACCACGACGACCGGGCAGGCCGCGTGGCTGACGACCTTGGAGGCCGTAGAGCCGGTCAGCAGGTTGGCGAAGCCGCCGGAGCCGCGCAAGCCGACGACGACAAGGTCGGCGTCGGCCGAGGCTTCGATGAGAAGCCGGGCGGGCTGGCCGCTGATCCCGCGCACGGTCACCGATTCCGGGCCCGCGCCGCCGAGCTCAGTGATGATCTTGTTCACCAGTTCCTGGGCCGCCTGCTGTGCCTGCTGCTCCGCGGGCCGGTCCTCCGGGTACACGATCGGGTTGCCCGTCCAGGCGCTGGCTGCCACCTCATGCACGGCAAGGACCGTGAGCGGGGTGTGCTCGAGCGCGGCGTGCTTCACCGCCCACTCGAGCGCCTCCTGAGAGCTCGCTGACCCGTCGACGCCCACCACGATTCCAGGCATGTCACTGCTCCTCTCCGCCGGAGCTGCCATTTGCGGGCAGCCTGCGCCGATAGACTTACTCGTACCAACGCCCGATCTCAAGCCCTTCGGGCCACGGCTTCAGGCCGAAATAAAACGGCCGGCCGCGGGAACGCTGGATGGCATGAAGACGGCGCGGGCGATCGCGATCGTGATCGTCCCGCTCATCGCCGTGGTCCTCGTCGGCGGCTGCGCCGCGGTGGCCCACCCGCGCGTGCTCGGCGGCGACCCAGCCGGCTTCTGGAGGCGCTCCCGGCTGCGCGGCGCCACGCCGTTCCTGCCTGGCAGGCGCCAGGTCGCCCCGCAGCCCGGGCAGCAGTCCCACCCCACCCTGGTCGCGCTGCGCGTCGGCGCGCTGTTCGTCCGGGACGGCCGGGATGACCACTTTTGCACCGCGAGCGTCGTGGCCAGCCCGGGCAAGGACCTGCTGATCACCGCGGCGCACTGCATCGACACCGGAAAGGGCGGCGGCTACCGCCAGGACATCGTGTTCATCCCCAACTATCTGGACGGCACGGCCCCGTTCGGCATCTGGACGCCCAAGCGGTTGCTGGTCGCGCCGCAGTGGAGCAGCGACTCTGACCCCAGCCTGGACGTCGGCTTCGTCGTGCTTGAGCCGTACGACGGGAAGAACATCGAGGATGTGCTGGGCGCCAACCGCCTGGAGTTCGACCCGCCCTATCAGCAGCTGGTGCGGGTCACCGGCTACCCGGACAGCGGCGACGCCCCGATCACGTGCCTGAACTAGTCCAGCAGATGGAGCGCCACGCAGCTGCGGTTCGAGTGCGGCGGGTACGCCGACGGCACCAGCGACAGCCCGTGGGTCATCCACTTCGACCCGCGAACGCGGACCGGCACGATCGTCGGCGTGATCGGCGGCTACCAGCAGGGCGGCGACACCGCGTCCGTCTCCTACAGCTCCTACCTGGGCCAGGGCGCGCTGAGCCTGTACCGGGAAGAGGCCGGGGCGTCCATGGCCGGCTGACGCTCAGGCTCAGGGTGGGCTGGCCATTACGCGGTCCGGCTTACTGTCGTTATTTGACTACTCCTCGCCCAGAAGGACGGGGATTCCAGCCGTCGCCGGCCGGAATTCCTGTTTCACAGCCGATTGCACCCGGAGGTCCCGGAGTGGCTGACTTCAGCTCCGCAGGCAGTCACCGCTTGACCAGCGGCCAGGATGTTCTTCGCGGCGTTGACGTCCCGGTCATGCCGGGTGCCGCAGGATGGGCACGTCCAGTGGCGTGTCCCGAGGGTCAGCGTGGCGAGCAGGTGCCCGCACGCCGAACAGGTTTTGCTGGAGGGGTACCAGCGGTCGATCACGACAAGCTGCCGCCCATAGCGCTGGCATTTGTACTCCAGCTGGCGGCGGAACTCACCCCATCCGCAGTCGGAGATGGCGCGGGCCAGGCGCCGGTTGCGGACCATGTTGGCGACGGCCAGGTCCTCGATCACGATCACGTCATTCTGCCGGACCATGCGTGTACTGGCGCGGTGCAGGAAGTCGCGGCGGGCGTTGCGGACCTTGCGGTGCGCACGGGCGACCTTCGCCTTCGCCTTGACCCGGTTCGCCGACCCCTTCTGGCAGCGGGCCAGCCGCCGTTGGTAGCGGGCCAAGTTCCTCGCCTTGCGCTGCGCGTGGCGAGGGTTGGCGATCTTCTCCCCGTCGCTGGTCACGGCAAAATCCTTGACGCCCAGGTCGATGCCGACAGCCGACCGGGTCGCTTGGAGGGGTTGAGGGGCACTGCCGTCGACGGCGAAGGTCACATACCAGCGACCGTCCGGCTCCCGCGACACAACCACCATCGTGGGATCAAGGCCGGTGACGTCTACGTCCTGCCACGACCATACGAACCGCAGCGGGCCGTTGGTCTTCGCCAGCCGCAGCACCCCGCCGCGCATGGTGAACGCCGAGCGAGTGTAGTGCGCCGACTGGCGGGAGAAGCGGGACTTGAACCGTGGGTAGCGGGCGCGGTTGGCGAAGAACGCGGTGAATGCCTGGTGCTGGTGGCGCAGCGTCTGCTGGAGCGGGACCGAGGACACCTCGTTCAAAAACGCCATGGCAGGGTTTTTCTTCATGGCGGTCAGCGCCCGGTCGGTCTGCGCGTACGAGGTGGACGTGTGGTCGGTGGTATACCGCTGCTGACGTGCGTTCAGGGTGTCGTTCCACACCTTCCGTACGCAGCCGAAGCTGCGGTTCAGCACTGCTCGCTGTGCCGGATCGGGGTAGGCCCGGCACCGGTACGCCGTCCTCACACCCACAGCATGCCGGGCACCACCGACAAAACACCGCTTCGCCACACCGGGCACCGGATTCCTCCCCCGCCTGAACGCCAGGGCTTTCACCGGAGGTCTCGGTGATAGCCGCCGCCGGCGTGGGCGGGACCCTGCTGCTCGTCTTCGCCGGGCTGATCTGGACCGCGCGCCTGGTGCACGTCGGCAACCTGGACGCGCTCGGGCTGGCCGAGAAGGTCGCCGCGGGTGAGCCGGCCTCCGCGCTCGACTGGCCGGAACTACACGTGCGCTCCGTCGTTCCGCAGCCGGGCGAGCCGTCGCTGGCGCTGCTGCTCGTCGAGTGGCCCGCTCACCGGAAGCGGGCGGCGACCCTCCTCGTGCGCCTCGACGGCCCCGATCAGCGGTCCGTGCCCCTGCTGTTGCAGTGGTGCACGGATCGCGCATCGGTCTCGCCGACCCGGCGGGGTGGCCTCATCGAGCTCCGCAGGCGCCAGAGCCTGGAGCGGGTCCGGGGATTTCTGCTGGCCGAGGACGTCATGTGCGTGCCGCCGCGTTATGGCCCGCCAGCGGGACGTGGATAGCAGGGGCCGGGGGAGAGGAGGGCCTGTTACCCGATGGGTGTTGTGATCGGGCTCTGTTTCGCGTTCGCTGGCAGCGTGGCCGCATGGCGCTCGGCCACTGAGGCGGATCACCCGGGCGCGGCCGGTGTGGAGTGGTCCCAGTCGGACAGCAGCGTGCGGATGCCGGTAACCAGGGCGATCGGGTAGTCGAGCATGACGTGGTGGGCGGCCGCCGGGATCTCGATGACCGGCGCGAGACGGCCGAGCCGGTCGTACATCATGTCGCTCATCTGGGGCGACACGATGCCGTGCTCGGCCCGGAACAGCGCCACCCGGCAGTCAAGCCGGGTCAGCAGCGCCGGGGTGAGCTGGTGCCTGGCGAAGATGCGCGGGTCGAACTTCCAGCTCCACCCCCCGCTGACCGGGCGGATGGACGTCTCGGCCACATGGGCCGTGATGTAGGGCAGGGTGGGCTGGTCCGGTATGGGGTGGAACCTCGCGATGGCGGCCTCGGCTGTCGGGTAGACCCGCAGCGGCCCGAACGCGCGCTGCTCGCGGGCCGCGCGCTCCTCCGGGGTGATGTCGCGCACCGGTGAGTCCACGGCCACCGCGCCGGCCATGCGCGGGCCATGCAGGCTTGCCGCGCGCAGCGTGACGAGGCCGCCCATGCTGTGCCCGATCACGGTGGGTGCGGTGATCCCCGCGTCGGCGGCGACGGCGAGCACCTCCTGCGCCCACACGTCCAGGCTGTAGTCCTCGCGCCGCCCGCTGTCGCCGTGCCCGGAAAGGTCGAGCGCGACCACCATATGGCCAGCGGCAAGCAGCGGGGCGATGTGGTCCCACCAGCGGGCGTGAGCCGCGCCACCATGTACCAGCACGATGCCGCGATCCCCGCGGTCGCCGTACATCCGGTAGGCGATCGGGGCCCCGTCCACGTCGACCACGGCCTGCTTGGCCGGCGTGGCGATCGCGCTGCGGAACCACTCGGGTGGCTGGCGGGGATCATCCGGCAGGGGTGCGGCCATGCATAAAGGGAACCAGATCCGCCGGGCCTCCGCGCCCGCCCCCGCTGGGCTCCCGCTCACCATGACGGCCAAAAGTCCCTTGACACCGGCAAGCCTAACCGCTATCTATATAACCGTTAGGGATAACGGTCAGCCCGCATACGCGGGCAACGGAAAGGCCTGGCCCGTGCAGCAAGAAGTCATCCTGGCGATGCTGGCGAAGGAGCCGTCGCACGGTTACGAGCTGCGTGCCCGGTTGCGGCAGGCGCTCGGCCCGCTCGGCGATGCGATGAACGACGGGCAGGTGTACGTCACGCTGGCGCGGCTGGAGAAGGCGGGCCTGGCCACGTCCGAGCCGTCGGCGGGGCTGCGCGACCGGCCGGACCGCAAGGTGTACGCGCTGACCCCGGAGGGGCAGCAGCGGGTTGCCGGGTGGCTGGCCGAGGTCAGCTGGCCGCGGCCGGACCTGGCGGAATTCCACCTCAAGCTGATCGCGGCGGCGTCGGCCGGGCTGGCCGACCCGCTGGCGATCGTCGACGCCCAGCGGCGCGAACTGCTGCGCCGGCTGCGCGACGCCCAGCGCGCGGCGCTGGGCGAGCCGGACGGCTCGGCCGCCGGGCTCCTGCTCGAGGGCATCGTGCTCCGCCTGCAAGCCGACCTGCGCTGGCTCGAGGCCTGCGAACGGAACTGGACACCCCGGAAGGACCACAGATGAACGACGTCGGCGCATCGGTGCTGCGCACCCGCGGGCTGCGCAAACAGTACGGCAAGGGCGAGGGGCTGGTGCGCGCGGTCGACGACGTCGACCTCGAGGTTGCCAGCGGCGAGACGGTGGCGGTGATGGGACCCAGCGGCTGCGGCAAGTCGACGCTGCTGCACCTGCTCGGCGGCCTGGACCGGCCCTCGGGCGGCGAGCTGTGGCTAGCCGGCCAGCGCATCGACCAGCTCGGCGAGCGGGCGCTGGCCCGGCTGCGCCGGGACAAGATCGGGTTCATCTTCCAGGCCTTCCACCTGATGGACGAGCTCACCGCGGCCGAGAACATCGAATTGCCTGCGTTGCTCGCCGGGCGGTCGGCACGGTGGGCGCGGCGGCGGGCGGTGGAGCTGCTGCAGCGGGTGGGCCTGGCCGACCGGGCCCGGTTCTTGCCGTCGGCGCTGTCCGGCGGCCAGCGCCAGCGGGTCGCGGTCGCCCGGGCCCTGGTCAGCGACCCGCAGCTGGTGCTGGCCGACGAGCCGACCGGGAACCTGGACAGCCAGGCCACCGTGGAGGTGCTGCGGCTGTTTGAAGACCTGCACGCATCCGGGCAGACCCTGGTGATCGTCACCCACGACTCCCGGATCGCCGCCACCGCCGACCGGCTGATCTCGATGCGAGACGGCGCGTTCGTCGACGAGACCAGGCTGACCGGCGGCAGCGCCGGGAACCTCGGCGCCGTGGCCGGGCTGACCGAGATGTGCGAGCGGGAGGTATGAGGTCATGGGAAAGATCCGGCTCATCGCGCGCCTGGTCGGCCGGGACCTGCGCCGCAGGCCGGGGCCGGCGCTGCTGCTGGTGCTGGCGATCACCGCCGCCACCGCCACGCTGACCCTGGGGCTGGTCCTGCACGGGGTCACCAGCCAGCCGTACCAGCAGACCCAGGCGGCTACGCACGGTCCGGACGTGGTGGCCCTGATCTCCGGGGAATCCGGGCTTAGCCCTGCCCAGGCCGCTGCCGAGGTCCGGACGCTGAGCCACGCGGCGGGCGTCACCGGCTACAACGGCCCCTTCCCGGTCGCCTCGGCGGTGCTGCGCTACCGCGGCCTGACCGAGGGCGTGGCCGCTGAGGGGCGGGCCGAGGCGCCGGCGTCGGTCGACCGGCCGAAGGTGCTCGACGGGACCTGGGTGCGGCCCGGCGGGATCGTGCTCGAGCGCACGTTCGCCGAGGCGCTGGGGGTGGGTGTCGGCGGCCGGGTGACGCTGAATGACCGCTCCTTCCGGGTGGTGGGGATCGCAGTTACCGCCGCCGTCGTGCCGTACCCGAACATGTGCGGCCCCGCGTACGGCTGCGTCTTCAGCCGGTCAGGCCCTAACAACTTCAACCCCGGGCTCGCCTGGGTCACCGAACCGGCTGCCCGCTCGCTCGCCTCGGCGCAGGCCCCACTGTCGTACCTGCTGAACCTGAAGCTGAAGGATCCGGCCACTGCCCCGGCCTTCGTGTCTGAGCACCCGCCGCCGCCCGTGGCTAACTCGCCGGTCCTCTCGTGGCAGACCCTGGAGGCCGGGTACGGCAGCGAGGTGCACGCCGAGCAGACCGTGCTCACGCCCGCTGCCTGGCTGGCCGGGCTGCTGGCGATTGCCAGCGTGGCCGTGCTGGCCGGCGGCCGGATGGCCGAGCGCACCCGGCGGGTCGGGCTGCTCAAGGCGGTTGGCGGCACGCCCCGGACGGTCACGGTCGTGCTGCTGGCCGAGAACCTGGTGCTGGCCCTGACCGCCGCGGCGGCCGGGCTGGCGATCGGCTGGGGAGTCGGCCCGCTGCTCTCCAGTCCCGGCGCCGCCCTGGTCGGCACGCCCGGCGCGCCGGCGTTCAGCTTGTCCATCGCCGGCCTGGTGGTGGCCGTAGCCCTGGTGGTGGCGCTGGCCTCGACGCTCGTCCCGGCCATCCGCGCTGCCCGGACCAGCACGGTCAGCGCGCTGGCGGACGCCGCACGCCGGCCGCGCCGCCACGGCGTGCTGATAAGGCTCTCGCGCGGGCTGCCGGTGCCGATGCTGCTCGGGATGCGGCTGATCGCCCGCAGGCCGCGCCGCGCGGTGCTGAGCACGGCCAGCGTCGCAGTCACCGCCGGCGGCATCGTCGCCGTGCTGGCCTTCCACGCCACCGTCCACCTGAATGCCGCCACCCTGTCGAACGGCCTGGGCAACCCGATGATCGACCGGGACGAGCAGATACTGACGGTGATGACCGTGGTGCTGGTCGCACTCGCGATCCTGAACGCCATCTGCGCGGCCTGGACCACCGTGCTGGACGCCCGGCACTCCTCGGCGCTGGCCCGCGCGCTCGGCGCGACGCCGGGTCAGGTCACCGCCGGGATTGCAGCCGCGCAGGTGCTGCCCGCCGTGCCGGGCGTGCTGCTCGGCATTCCGCTCGGCATTGGGCTGTACTCCGTCGCGGTCAACGGGATCGGGATCATCGTCCCGCCGGTCTGGTGGCTGGCCGCCGCGGTGCTCGGCACCCTCGCCGCCATCGCCGCGCTGGCCGCGATCCCGGCCCTGGCCGACGCCCGCAGGCCGGTATCCCCGATCCTGCAGTCCGAGACGGCCTGACGCCATGGGCAGAGTGTGGCTCATCGGGCGCCTGGTCGGCCGGGACCTGCGGTACCGGCCGGGACCGGCGGTGCTGCTGGTGCTGGCGATCACCACCGCCACCGCCACACTTACCTTGGGGCTGGTCCTGCACGGGGTCACCAGCCAGCCATACCTGCAGACCCGGGCCGCGACCAAGGGGCCGGACGTGGTGGCCCAGCTCAGCGGGGTAACCGCTGGCCCGCGCCGGCCCGGACCCAGCGACATGGCCGCGGTCGCGGCCCAGGTGAGGATGCTGACCCGCGAACCAGGGGTCGCGGGCTACAGCGGGCCCTACCCGGTCGCCTCGGCGGTCCTGCGGGCCCGCGGCCTGACCGCGGACGTTGAAGTCGAAGGACGGGCCCAGGCTCCCGCGTCACTCGACCAGCCGAAGGTGACCGCGGGGACCTGGGTGCGCGGCGGCGGAATTGTGATCGAGCGCACGTTCGCCGAAGCGCTCGGGGTGAACGTCGGCGACCGGGTCACGCTCAGCGGCCGGCCCTTCCGGGTGGTGGGGATCGCGGTCACCGCCGCCGGGCTGCCCTACCCGAACCTCTGCTATTCCACCGGCGGCGGCTGCGTCTTTGACCTGCCGGGGCGGTTCATGGCCACCGGCATCGGGTTCGCCTGGGTCACCGAGCCGGATGCCCGGGCGCTCGCCTCGGCGCAGGCGCCGCTGTCCTACTTCCTGAACCTGAAGCTCAAGGACCCGGCCACGGCCCCGGCGTTCGCCAGCGCGTACGGCAACAAGCCCTCGCCTAGCTCGCCGGGCTTGATCCCATGGCAGGCGATCCAGAGCGGGGACGGCCTGCTGGTGCAGGACGAGCAGTCCGTGCTCTCACCGGGTGCCTGGCTGGCCGGGCTGCTGGCGCTCGCGTGCGTGGCCGTGCTGGCCGGCGGCCGGATGGCGGAGCGGACCCGGCGGGTCGGGCTGCTCAAGGCGGTCGGCGGCACGCCGGAGACGGTCGCGGTCGTGCTGCTGGCCGAGAACCTCGTCCTGGCCGTGATCTCCGCGGCGGCCGGCCTGGCGATCGGGTGGCTGGCCGGCCCGCTGGTCGCCAGCCCCGGCGCCGCCCTGGTCGGCACCCCCGGCGCGCCAGCCTTCACTCTGTCCATCGTCGGCCTCGTCATGGCCGTCGCCCTGGTCGTGGCGCTGGTGGCGACGCTCGTGCCGGCCATCCGCGGGGCCCGGGCCAGCACGGTCAGCGCGCTGGCGGACGCGGCATGGCGGCCGCGGCGGCGGGCCGGGATGATCGCGCTCTCGGCCCGGCTGCCGGTGCCGTTGCTGATGGGCCTGCGGCTGGTTGCCCGCAGGCCACGCCGGGCGCTGCTGAGCGCGGCCAGCGTCACGGTTACCTCCACCGGGATCGTCGCCCTGCTGGCCTTCCACACCACGGTCCGCCTGAAGACCGCTGGCCTGTCGCACGGGCTGGGCAATCCGGTGGTCGAGCGGGACGAGCAGATGCTCATGGTGCTCACCGTGGTGCTGATCGTGCTCACGGTCCTGAACGCGGTGTGCGCGACCTGGGCGACCGTGCTTGACACCAGGCGCGCATCGGCGCTTGCCCGAGCGCTGGGCGCGTCGCCGGGCCAGGTCACTGCCGGGATAGCGGCGGCGCAGGTGCTGCCGGCCGTGCCCGGAACGCTGCTCGGCATCCCGCTGGGCATCGGGCTGTTCGCGGCAGCGGCGCAAGGGGCGGGGCTGGTTGTACCGCCTGCCCTGTGGCTGGTCGGTGCCGTCCTCGGCATCCTGGCCGCGCTCGCCGCGCTGGCCGCCATCCCGGCCCGCGTCGGCGCCCGCCGGCCGGTGTCCCCGGCGCTGCAGGCCGAATAAGCCCGATGTGACCAGCTCACGTCTCTACGGGCGCCCGGCGGTCACCCCACGCTCAGCGAAAACGCGCGATGATGGTCCTGTCAGATGCGCTCCGCATCTGAAGGGCGTGCTGCAGCGACGCGACCGTGGAGGTGCTCGATGACCATCGGCGAGACCCTGGCGAAAGCACGCCGGAGTGCGGGTCTCACCATTACCCAGGTCAGCGAGCGCACCCGGGTCAGGGAAACGATCATCCGGGGGATCGAGCAGGACGACTACACCGCGTGCGGCGGCGATTTCTACGCCCGCGGCCACGTCCGAAGCATCGCCCGTGTGGTTGGAGCCGATCCGGTCCCGCTGATCGCGGAGTACGACGCGACGCTGCGGGCGCCCGAAGAGATCACCGCGGCCCAGGCACTAGAGCCGACGATGGCGATCAGGCCGGTCGAGCGGCACAAGACCAACTGGACCGCGATCCTGGCGGTCGTCGCGCTGGCCGCGTTCGGCTTCCTCGGTTACCACCTCGCCTCGTCTCCGGGGCACGCGACCGCCACCCCGGCGGCCGTGACCCGCCCGGCGCACCACGCCGCCCGGCACTCCGGACACGCCGCGTCGCATCCCGCGGCCCGGCCGACGTCGACGCCCGCCGCGCCGCAGCTCACGTCGCTGACCCCGGTCAGTGTGGTCGCGTTCGGGCCAGGCGGCGCGGGGCAGGGGGACAACCCGGCACAGGCCTCGCTGGCCATCGGCGACAACGCGTCCACCCCCTGGAACACCGACTGGTACGCCACACCCGACTTCGGGAACATGCAGTCAGGTACCGGCCTGCTGCTCGACATGGGCAAACCGGTGACGGTCACCAGCGTGGAGATCACGCTCGGCAGCACCCCCGGCGCCGACCTGCAGCTGCGAACCGGCAATGTGCCCGCGCTCGCCGACATGCGGCCGGTGGCAACCGCGACCAACGCCGGCGGGGTGCTGCACCTCCAGCTCACTGCCCCGGCGCAGGGCCAGTACCTGCTGATCTGGTTCACCAAGCTGCCGCCCGACAACTCCGGCACGTTCGAGGCCTTCGTCTCCGGCGTCAGCCTGAAGGGCCAGGCCTGAGCAGCGCGGCCACCGCCGCGTCGGGGACCGGCGCGAAGTCTTCGTACCACTCTCCAACCGAGAAGAACGACGCCGGCGTTCGCAGACAGCGCACCTCATCGCAGCTGCCGCGCAGTGCGGCGGCCGAGCCGGGCGAGCCGACCGGCGCCGCCATGATCACGCGCGCCGCGCCCTGCGCGCGGGCCACCAGGCAGGCGGCGCGCGCGGTGGAACCGGTCGCGATGCCGTCGTCGACCAGGACGGCGGTCCGGCCGGCGATGTCGACCGGGGCCCGCCCCGCCCGGAACTGCCGTGCCTGCCGGTCAAGTTCCCGGCGCTCGCGTTCCTCGGCCGCCGCCAGGTCCGCCGCGGTGACCCGGGCCCGCTGCACCACCGCCTCGTTGAGGATCCGGACCCCGCCCTCGCCGATCGCTCCCATGGCCAGCTCCGGCTGGGCCGGCAGCCCGAGCTTGCGGACCACGATCACGTCGAGCGGCGCGCCGAGCTCGGCTGCCACCTCGAACGCGACCGGCACGCCGCCGCGCGGCAGGCCGAGCACGACCGCGGTGCTGCCGCGCAGGAACCCGAGTTCGCCCGCGAGCTGCCTGCCCGCGTCCGCCCGGTCGGTGAACTGCACGGCATCCCCGCTACCAGATCAGCGGGGCTATCCCGTGTGAAGGGAAGACCGCCTTCTGGGTGGCGATGATCGCCCGGTCGACCGGGTCGCCAGGCTCGAAGCCCCACTCGATCGGCCGGTAGTCCGGGTCGACGCCTTCGGTCATGTGCTCCGGGGCATCCCGGCCGGTCCGCTGCCTGGTGTACGCGCGCCACTCGTCTGGCGTCGCGGTCGCCGGGTCGATCGGCCGGCCCGACGCCTCGGCGAGCAGGTGCGTCCAGGTTCGCGGCACCACCTGGACCAGCTCATAGCCGCCGCCCCCGGTCAGCAGCCAGCGGCCGCCGGCGGTCTCATGCGCCAGCCGGTGGATCGCGGCGTGCGCGGCCCGCTGCCCGTCCACGGTCAGCCGCAGGTTGGCCAGCGGGTCCATCCAGTGCGTGTCGCAGCCGTGCTGGCTGACCAG
>Ga0208725_1000134_pt1 | contig 16773 bp, 15 predicted proteins | sample MicForSoSWNH13_O_FD_188004 | JGI IMG/M metagenome (GOLD analysis project Ga0208725, IMG submission 188004) | Forest soil microbial communities from Harvard Forest Long Term Ecological Research site in Petersham, Massachusetts, USA - MetaG HF011... | ecosystem: Environmental > Terrestrial > Soil... | reverse complement strand
GAAGATCTGCCGCCTGATCGGGTGGTCCCAGTTGCGGAACGAGGGCCGGATCACCGAAGGCGCGACCGCCCAGGAGCCGCCGCGCAGCACCTTGTAGTCCCCGCCGAAGAACGGCTCGCTGTACTGGCGGTAGATCATCGGGGTGAAGCCGGGCCACGGGGTGAAGCCTGACGAGGTCCACTCCCACACATCGCCGATCATCTGCTCGGCACCGTAGGCGGAAGCGCCGCGCGGATAGGCACCGACCGGGGCCGGCCGCAGCGCCATGCCGAGCGACCCGCCCAGGTTGGCCACGTCGGCGGCGGGCGGCGCCGACCCCCACGGCCACGCCCGCCTGGCTTTCGCCGCCGGGTCCCAGGCGCAGGCCTTCTCCCACTCAGCTTCGGTCGGCAGCCGGGCGCCGGACCACGTCGCGAACGCCTCGGCCTCGAAGTAACAGATATGCTGCACCGGCTCGTCGGGCGGCACGGCCTCCTCGACGCCGAATCGGCGCCTGGTGCCTTCCGCGGACCAGAACTTGGGCCGCTCAAGGCCGGCCTCGGCCCGGCGCGCCCAGCCGCGCTGCGACCATAGATCGCTGCGGTGGTAGCCGTGGTCGGCAATGAACTCGGACCACTGCCGGTTGGTCACCGGAACCCGCCCGATCCAGAACGGCGCGACGTCGACGGTATGCGCGGGACGCTCGTTGTCCAGCGAGAACGGCTCGCTGGCCGCGTCCACGCCGAGGGTGAACGTCCCGCCGGCGACGAACACCCGGTCACCGGCGACCGGGCGGCCGGCCGGCAGCTCGCGCCGGGCGATGAGCACCGGCGGTCCCTGCCGCAGCTGCAGCGTGGCGAACATCGTCTCGTCGTGCTGTTCTTCGTGCTGCACCACCATGCCCGCGGTGAACAGGTCCTCCTCGGGCATGCGTTCCAGCAGGTCGAGCACGCGGCCGCGGACCTCATGGTCGTAGGCACGCGCCTCGACCGGTGGCAGCAGCGGCAGCGCGGGGCGGTCCGCGCGCCGGTGCTTGAACGCGTCGTACAGCGAGTCCACGTCCGGAGGCAGCATCCCCGGCCTGGTGGGATCACCGCCGCGCAGCAGCCAGAGCTCCTCCTGCTGGCCGATGTGCGCGAGGTCCCAGACCAGCGGGCTCATCAGCGGATCATGCTGGGCGACCAGCGTCGGCTCGTCCAGGTCGGTCAGCTGCAGGGTGCGAGCGCGGGCGCGCTCAAGGTCGCGGACGACGTCGTCACGCATGGGTCAGCTCCTCGAAGGTGGCGCGCGGTCCGATCTCGGCAATGCGCTGGGCCAGCAGGTCGCCGGGGCAGCGCCCGGACTCGATGAGCTCGGCCAGGCCGGCCACGGCGGCCCGGAGCCCGGCCGGAGCCCGCGCGACCGCGATCGCGAGGCAGCGGCGGGCGGACTCGGCCAGCACGGCGTGGCCGAGGCCGTCGCGCGCCGCCTCGGTCCACAGCGTGGCGGCTCGCTCGGTTGCCTCGGTGGCCATGTCGGCAGCGACCGGGTCGTCCATCAGCGTGGTGGCGACGGCGGCGATCGCCGGCCACCACCGGGACGCGGTCATGTCCAGGTACCGCAGCTCCAGGTAGCCGCGCAGCCGGACCGGCGGGAACAGCGTGGTCAGGTGCACGTCGAGATCGGCTGCGGTCGGCGGCCGCCCGTCCAGGCGCACGTCGCCGCTCGCCCACTGCTCGAACGGAACGCTGGTGCGCACGGCCTTCACGTCGTCACCGCTGGTCCGGACGAAGGCCACCGGGGCCCGCAGGGCGTAGCGCGCCCAGGCCGACGCCGGGTCGAGGCCCGAGTCGGCGCCGGGGTCCGCAGCCACGCAGCCGGGCACCGGCCCGCACGCCCGCGCGTCGAACCCGGCCCATGCCCGCTGCCGGGCCGACTTCCACCCGGTGTCGCGCCCGCACAGCCAGGGCGAGCTCGCCGAGATCGCGACCAGCGTCGGCCCGAGCCGGTGCGCGCGGGCTACCCGCTCCGGCCACCCGCGTTCCGGCCCCGCCTGCAGATTGACCTGCATGGCTGCGGTCGAGTTCATCATCACCACGGCCGACGCCGCCCGGCCAGTGGCCGCGTAGTGCTGCTCCATCGCCCGGTATCTGGGCTTCGGGTTGATCCGCCGCGGCGGCCGCAGCGGGTCGGCGCCCGCCGGGGCGATGCCGAGCCGAAACCCGGCCAGGGCCTCCCGGGCACCCTCGTCATCCCGGCACAGCTCGGTGACGGCGGTCAGGATGTCCGGCGCCGGAGGGCCGGACAGCTCAAACTGGCCGCCCGGCTCCAGCGTGACCGCGGACCGCCCGGCGGCGGCGCACACCGGGCCGGGAAGCGGGTCGACCCGGCCCCAGGGGACCCGCTCGGCAACCGAGTCCAGGTCCACCAGGTGGCTCTCGATCTCGAGCCCGACGGCCCCGATCGCCGACGGGGTGAGCGCCGCCCGGTGCGATCTGGCATAGGCGTCATCGACCGTCAGAGGCTCGGCTTGATCATCAACAGGGATGGTTGCAACGCGCTGGACGGTCATGACGACCCCCTCCAGGTCCGGGCCGGCGGACGAAAACGTCCGCCGCGGGTCGGTGCGGGGGCGACCGAAGTGCAGCCGTCCTCAGGTGGCCGCCGGTTTCTGGGGCGGCCAACTGGAACTATTTTATCTCCCCCCACTGACAGTCCTGAGCCACCCCGGTGGCGCTGCGTCCCTTCAGCCGGTTCCTGCGAGACGCCCCAACCGGGACCCCCAAGCAGGGCAAACCGGGACGTACGCTAGGCGTCCCTCCTGCGGACGATGGCGAACGTCACCGCGATCAGCGCCGCGGCCAGCAGGACGTAGATGCCGGTCTCAATGCCCTGGAACGTCCAGTAGCGGCCGCCGGGCTGATAGGCAGTGAACCCGCGCCAGCCGTGCGCCTGCATACAGGAATACACCGCGTTCATGGAGCTGGCCTTGACCAGCACGCCCGTGGGAAGAAGCTTCTGGCAGGAGGCCGGAAGCACATTACCCAGCCCCAGCGAGCCCAGTCCCTGCGGCAGGACGACCCCGGTCTTGCTGATGGCGCCCTGGCTGAGGTACCAGGCCTGCCCCGGCGGCGTGAACGAGCCGGTCAGCTTGTAGTAGGCCGTGACCGCCGGGATGTAGTGCGGCCGGAGGAAATCGGAGATCACCAGGCGCAGCCCGATGAACCCGCCGAGCACGACCGCTATGGCGGGGAGGGTCCGGCGCGCCACGGTGCCCGCGGCGATGCCCAGCGCCATGGCGAACACCGCGTAGCCGACCGGGACGATACCCTGGGCGTCGAACTGGACGGGCCCGAACGCGTTCGCCTGCATCGCGTTGCTCGGCCCCGACCACCAGGTGACCAGGGCGGCGACCGCGCCGCCGCAGGCGGCGGCGGCGAGCAGCAGCCAGCCTGCCTTGACCACCAGCCAGCGCGTCCGGGTGACACTCTGCGCCCACGCGAAATCGGTGGTGCGGGACTCGAGTTCGTGCGCCACGAGCGGGGCGCCCCACAGCAAGCCGACTATGGCCGGCACGATCAGGCTGACGTAGGGCAAGTCGCTCAGCAGGCCTATGGCCAGCAGTTGCTGCTGGTGCAGGCACGCGCTGTTCCCTTTGCACGTGAGGAGAATGGAGTGCCAGTGCGACGCGATCGCGAAGCCGTCGACCAGTATCACCGCGGCGAACGCCGCGAGCAGCGCGAACGCGATCGCGCCCTGGGCCCGGTACTCGCGCCAGACAAGCCAGGTCATGAGTGTTCTCCAACGGTCGTGAGGTGCCTGCCCGCGGCCGCCTCATCGGCGCCCATGTAGGCCAGCACCAGCTCTTCGAAGGTCACGTCCTCGGTCTGGTAGGCGGGATCGATAACCGGGCCATTCAGCCGGACCAGCAGGGTCGACTGACGGGCTGTCGTCACTGTCTGCACGACCTCGTGCGTCCGCTCGATCGGCGCGGTGTCCTTGCGCGGCCCGACCAGGACCTTGTGCTGGGCCAGGAGGGTGTCGATGTCTCCGCAGAGCTGGACCCGGGAGGCGGCCAGCAAGATGAGGTGGTCGCAGACCCGCTCCAGGTCGATGACCAGGTGCGAGGACAGCACGACCGTGAGGCCGCCCGCGGCTTCGGCCACGGCCGCGGTCAGCGTGGCGAGGAAGTGGCGCCGCGCCAGCGGATCCAGCGCCGCGACCGGCTCGTCGAGCAGCAGCAGCCGCGGTCGCTTGGCCAGCGTCAGCGCCAGCGCCACCTGGGCCCGCTGGCCGCCGGATAGCGTGCCCACGCGCTGGTCGAGCGGAATGCGCAACTCCGCCAGCCGGGTGCGTACCAGCGAGGCGTCCCAGCGCGGGTTCATGTGCGCCCCGATTTGGATGTGATCCTCGGCGGTGAACCTCCGGTACAGCGGGATCTCCTGGGCGAGGAACCCGATCTCGGCGAGGAACCCCGGGTCCTGCCGCGGCGCGCCGTCCAGAACGCACGCCGTGCCGCCGGTCGGGCGGGCCAGCCCGGCAAGCAGCCGCAGCAGCGTGGTCTTGCCCGCGCCGTTCGGCCCGACCAGCGCGCAGACCGCGCCCTCGGGCACGGTGACCGTGCACTCGCTCAGCGCGCTGACCCGGCCGTAGCGCTTGGACAGGTCATGTGTCTCGATCGCCGTGCTCACGCGATCTCCTCCGATTCACGATCCGCCTGCAGCGTGATCCGCAGCAGCGACTCCATCGACTCCTCGTCAAGCCCGGCCTCGCGGGCCTCGCGGACCCAGCGGGCCAGGCTGCGGCCGAGCCGGGAATGGGTGCCGGGCGGCGGCCCCGGCGGCCGCGCCCGGACGAACGTGCCCTGCCCGGCACGCGCCTCGACCAGGCCCTCGCGCTCCAGGTCCCGGTAGGCCTTCAGCACGGTGTTCGGGTTGATCGCCACCGCGGCCACGACCTCCCGCACGCTCGGGAGCTGGTCACCCACGTCGAGGACGCCCATCCGCAGCGCCTGCCGCACCTGCCGCACGATCTGCAGGTACGGCGGCTCCCCGGACCGCCCGTCCACCCTGAAGCTGATCATGTGCTGCCCATTCAGTGTCTTGGCTGCCTAGCAGTGTCTTAGGTACCTGGTACTCTAGGTCACCGGAACACCCCGCGCAACCTTTCCGAACGGACCAGGTCGTCAGCGCGAATACCGGCAATCCAGGAAGGCCTGCGGGCCGTTGACCCGGTCTGGTAACGGGTCTATCGTCCGGATAGCAAGAGTGAGACAGACCGGTCTATCTCAGCGACGAGGTGGGTTCCATGGCCGACTACGATCCGCGCACCGCGACGGGAATCCCGACCGAACCGGTCGGCTCGCTGCCGCGTCCCAGCAAGCTGCAGCAGGCATACGGCCAGTACGACGCCGGGGAGATCACCCACGAGCAGCTCGAGGCCGAGCAGGACAAGGCGGTCAGGGACTCCATCGAGCGCGGAGAGGCGACCGGGGAGCCGATCATCTCCGACGGCGAGCAGCGATGGTCGAGCTTCGCGACGTATGCCATCACCGACACCCTGGCCGGCACCGGCCTCGCCGACCACCTGGCCGGGGACGGAGGCCAGTACTTCGCGATCTTCGCCGACGGGCACCGCCGTCAGCTGCCGCGGCTGGCCAGCGGGCCGTTCCGGTACAAGACCTATGCGGCCGACACGCTGCGCAAATCCATCGGGCTGGCCAGCAAGCCGATGAAGCAGGCCGTGATCGCCCCGTCCATGCTGGCCCTGCTGTACCCGCTCGACGAGGAGCTGCCCGGCTACTCCCGGGAGAACTTCGAGGAAGACCTTGTCAACGAGACCGAGAAAGACATCAGGCAGGCGTTCGACGCCGGCGCCGCGCGGGTGTCCATCGATTTCACCGAGGGGCGGCTGGCCACCAGGGCCGACCCGCGCAACCCGTGGACCGGGCGGGGCATGCTGCCGCACTTCATCGAGCTCAACAACCGGGTCCTGGACCGGTTCACCGCCGACGAGCGGTCCCGGATCGGCATCCACACCTGCCCGGGCGGCGACCGGGACTCGGTGCACAGCGCCGACGTCGACTACAACGACCTGCTCCCCAGCATGTTTCAGATGAACGCGGGCTACTTCCTGATCCAGCTCGCCAGCGAGCGGGACCGGGACCGCGTTTACGGGCTCATCGGCGAGTACCTCAGGGAGGATGCGAACGGCGTGCCGCAGTTCGCCTACATCGGCGTGATCAACCCGCTGAACCCGCGGGTTGAGAGCGCCGAGGAGGTCCGTGACGCGCTGGTCCGGGCGGCGAACTTCATCCCGGCCGAACGTCTCGGCTCAACCGACGACTGCGGTTTCTCGCCGTTCAGCATCGATGAGAAGCCCAATCACGGCTCACCAGACTACGCACGGGACGTCGCGTTCCAGAAGATCACGAACCGGGTGCAGGGCACCAGGCTCGCCGCGGAGCAGCTCGGCGTGAGCTGACGCCGGCCTGCAACGGGGCACCTCGGCGTGAGCTGATGCCGGCCCTCAGGGGCCGTAGTCCCGCAGCAGCAGCTCGCCGATTTCCCTGGCGCGGGCCGCGGCCGCGGTGTCGCCCTCATGAGCGGCCATGATCGAGCCCTTCATGAGGATGTGCCACTTGCGCGCGAACGCGTCGGTGTCGGTGATCCCGGCCGCCGCGGCGAGTTCCGCGATATAGGACCGGATGTTCACCAGGTGGCCAACGGCTGCCTGATGCACCGGATGCCCCGGATCGTTGATCTCGATCATCGTGGTCAGGAATGCGCAGCCTTCGAAATCCGGCTTGCTGAACCACTCGGAGAACACGTCGAATATCGCCAGCAGCTGCTGCCGGGGAGTTTCACCGCGACGGCGGCTCTCCGCCTCGAGCCACTCACGCGTCCACAATTGCTCCCTGCGCTGCAGGAAATCGAGAATCAGGTCGTCCTTGGACGGGAAATTCCGGTACAGCGTCATCTTCGCCGTGCCCGCCCTCGCGATGACCGCGTCGACCCCCACGGCGCGGGTGCCGTCGCGGCTGAACAGCTCATACGCGGCGCGGCTCAGCCGCTCCCGCCCGGACTCCCTGGCGGCGGGCGGCCGTTCACCGCGGCTTCCTCGGTCCGGCATCGCAGTTGGCAATCTCTTCCGTTAGCGCTGGACAAAGCGTACCTGCGCGGGACGGCGAGCCAGTTCATAGGCGAATCCGATTGTCTCCAGCAATGCGCCGGCCGACTCATAGTCGCGAAGCTCGCGCCGCAGATCCGCTGCGAGATCCCCGGCTTGGGCGCCGAGTGCGGCACGGGAAAGGATCGACGTCGAGAAAACAAGGCCGGTGAGCGTCTCGGTGGTCCAGACGTGGCCGGTGGGAAAGCGGTGCTCGCCGAGGACCTCGAACCCGGCCTCCTCCAGGACGGCCGGGTCCGGCCGCTCCCGCCGGTCCCGCTCATACCCGGCCGGAATCCGGTCACGGCCGCCGGACCTGGTCATCCAGTGATCCACGACGCCGGCCATGGCCTGCTGCCACGCCGCCTCCCCGACCCACGGATTCTCGCCGCTGTACAGCAGCGCAAGGAAGCTGCCCGGCCGGAGCCAGCCCAGGGTGCTGGCCGCGACGGCCGCACGGGGCAGCCGGTGAAACGCGTTGCCGATCGCGGCCAGATCGAAGAAATCTCCGGGAGCCGGCAGGTCCTCGACGGCCGAGGTCAGCACCCGGATGTGGCCGAGCCCGGCCGCTTCGGCCTTTTCCCTCACCAGGCCGGTCATGTCCGGCTCCTGGTCGACGGCCCAGACCTGCCCGAACCGGCCGGCCAGGGCAAAGGTGACCTGGCCGGTGCCGCAGGCCAGGTCGAGCAGCCTGCCATGGCCGGTCGCGCCGGACCGCTCGGCGAGGTCATCGACCAGGCTCCGCGGGTACGGCACGCGGAACCGGTCGTAGTCGCGGGCGGTCCCCCGGTACAGGTCCCGCCGGAACTCCAGGTCGGCCATTGCTATCCCAGGTGGCTCCAGACGGCGGCGGACAACTGGTCGATCGTGTCGATGCCGTACTGCTCGGCCGGGTTCCCCGTGCTGAGCACCGCGATCAGGTAGTTCCGGCCCAGGCCCGATACCCAGCCGACGCTGTTGATCTGCCAGTCCGTCCCGGCCTGGTTGAGCGGCAGCCAGCCGTTCTTCAGCGCCACGGTGACCTGCGCCGGGACGCCGGCGGATACACCCCAGCGCTGCGACGGCGTGATGTTCTCCATGAGGCCCGCGGCATAGCCGCGCTGGGCGCTGGTGAGCAGTCCGCCAGGGCCGGCGATCTGGCGCAGCAGGGTGATCTGGTCGGCGGGCGTGGTGGTGGACAGGCCCCACCCCGGCCAGGGGAAATCCGCGCACTCGACGCAGGGCGACGGTGTGGTGTCTGTCAGGCCGGCGGCCTCGTTGAACGAGCGGATGCCGCTGGCGCCGCCGGCCGCGTCCCACAGGTCTGTGGCGGAATCGTTGTCGCTGTCCTCGATCATGCCCTGCGCCAGGTCCGCGTCCGCGCCGGAGAGTGCGCCGCCCGTGCCCGCCTGCGTCAGCAGCGTCTCCAGGATGTCGACCTTGACGATGCTCGCTTCCGCCTGCGGCTGGCCAGGGCCGATGGACCACAGCTGACCGGTGCTGAGGTCGTAAACGGCGGCCGAGACAACGCCCTCCCGGCCACCGAGGTACGGCGCTTCCGCCGTGAACGGGTCGGTCTGCTTCGGCGGGCCGGACGGGCTGGCTGCCGGTGAGACCGCCGGACGGGATGCCGGGGAGACCGGTGCGGCCGCGGGCGCGGGCTTCGCCTCGGCCGCGTCGGCCTTGGCGTGATCACCGGCGTTCCGCCCGGCGGCCGCTACGGCGATGACCGCCCCGGCCGCGGCGATCACGGCAACGAGGCTGAGCCCGAGGATAAGCGCTGTCCGGGCCGGCACCGGCTTACCAGCCGATCGCCGTTCCGTAGGCCGCCCATTTAGTCTCGGTGGTTATCTCGGCCGGCGTCAGGACCTCCGCCGTGGCCGTGAAACGGACGCCGACCACAGCGTCGAAGTTGTTTTTCTGCGCCCACTCGGCGAGGCCGTCCCGGGCCGATCCCGGATTGGGATGGTCGCGGCTCGTCAATATGCACGTGCGGTTTATCACGCGGCCCTGGTGCTCGGCTTCCGGGAGGCTGTCCGTCGTCGACATGGGGATAACTGTCTCGGGCATCGGACCAGTATCGCAGGGCGAAGCAGGCGTCACTTGGCGATCTTGCGAGCCGGCGGCAACGCCGCCGGCGTCGCCGGCGGTGTCGGACCGGATGTCACCGAAGATCCCCTCGGGGGGATGACCGACGGCAGATACCGGTCGTCCCGGCCGAAAAGCGGCCGTCCGCGCGTGGTGTAGCCTTGTGTAAGTAACTGATTACTATCAGTTCACAAAAGAATGCGCCCCTGGGGGGTCCGTGAGATCACGCGAAACGCGCTTAGCCCTGCCGTCTCCGGCCCATCCCGGCCGGTTCCGGCAGTGGTGGCTCGACCGGTCGGTGCGGGCCAAAGGAACGATCGTGATCGCGGCCCCGCTGATCGCCCTGGTCGGTGTCAGCTTGGCGAGCCTGGTCCTGCAGTTCAACGAGAATCAGGAACGCGCGGTGGCCGTGGCCTCATCCAACTTGACCAGGTCGGCCGATCAGGTCCTCGCCGACGCGGTGAACGGGGAGAGCGGGGTCCGCGGCTACGCGGCCACCGATGACCCGCTGTTCCTCGCCCCCTATAACCTCACCCTGAGCCGCCTGGGCAAGGACCTAACCGCGCTTCGCGCCGACGCGGTCGCCGACGGGTACGGCCGCCAGGAGCCGGCGGTGGCAGCGACCACAGCCAAGGAGATGGCCCAACTCGCGCAGATGCGCTCCGCGATCGGCAAGGGTGAACTCGGCATGGGACTCCGGCCCCAGCTTGAGGCCGGGAAGGCCACCATGGACCTGCTCCGGCGCCAGGTCGCCGGCCTGGCCGTCGGCCCGGCGGCCGAGCTGCTGATCCGGCGTGCCGAGGTCAACCAGATGGAATCGGTCATCGACGCGGTCACCATCGCCGGCCTGGCCCTTGGCATGATCGCGGGCGTGATCGGCATCGCCCTTTTCGCCTCGGGCGTCTCCGGCCGCATCGCCGGGGCAGCGGCGAACGCCGACCGGCTAGGCGAGGGACAGCGGCTCGAGTCGGTGCCCGATGCGGGTGACGAGCTCGGCCGCCTGGCGACCTCACTGGTGCACGCGGAGGAGCTCATGGCCAGCCGGTCCGCGGAGCTGATCACGACCAGGGATGAGGCGCTGTCCGCGACTGTGGCCAAGAACGCGTTCCTGTCCAGCACCAGCCATGAGCTGCGCACCCCGCTGAACTCCGTCCTCGGTTTCACCCAGCTGCTGCAGCTGTCCGACCTCGGCGGGGAAGACCGGGACAGCGTCGAGCGCATTCTCACCGCCGGCCGCCACCTGCTTTTGCTGATCAACGAGTTGATTGACATCGCCAGGATCGAATCGGGCGAGTTCAGCCTGTCAGTGGAACCGGTATTGGTACCACCGCTGATCGAGGAGACCTGCCAGCTCATGGCGCCCCTCGCGGCCGAGCGCTTGATCACGATCACCCCGCACTGCCCGTACCCCGGCCTGGCGGTCCGTGGTGACCGGCAGCGACTGTCCCAGATCCTGGTGAACCTGGCCTCCAACGCGATCAAGTACAACCGCGATGGCGGATCTCTGACGATCACCTGCCAGCCGGACGGCCTCGACCAGGCCAGTCTGGTGGTGGCCGACACCGGACCGGGAATGTCGCCATCCGACCTGGAACGCATCTTCATCCCGTTCGAGCGGCTCGACGCCGGGCAGACCGCGATTGAAGGCACCGGGATCGGGCTGCCGCTGGCCCGGGCATTCGCCGAGGCCATGGCCGGGCAGCTCACCGCATCCAGCGTCCAGGGCGAAGGGTCGGTCTTCACCGTGACCATGCCACGGGCGCCGGATATGGTCCAGATCCCGGCCCAGCAGGACCGCATCTGGGTTTCGGAGCCGCTGACCGCACCGGCTGACTCGAGCGGGGGGATCACCCGCATCCTGTATATCGAGGACAACCCGGCGAATATCGAAGTGGTCTCCCGGTTCCTGAGACCAAGGCCGAACCTGCAGCTGCAGTCGGTCATGTCCGGCCAGGTCGGCCTCGAGATGGTGATCCGCGATAGGCCCGACCTGCTGCTGCTCGACCTGCACCTGCCCGACCTCAGCGGCGACCAGATCCTGCGGCAGCTTCGGGCGATGCCGGCCACCGCGGACATTCCGGTCGCGATCCTGTCCGCCGAGGCCGCGCCGGCCGTCATCCACGACATGCGCTCCAGAGGCGTCATCGCCTACCTCACCAAGCCGCTGGACCTGGCCGAGCTTGGCCGGCTCATTGACTCGTTCGTGGCCGGGCGCCAGCACGAGACCGGCACGGCTTCCGGGGCGGTACAGCTATGACGAACCGCACGGTCCTGTACATCGACGACAACGACGACAACATCCGCCTCGTCCAGCGCGTGCTCAAGCGCAGCCCAGACGTCGAGCTGCGCACGGCCACGACCGGCCGGGCCGGCATCAAGGCGGCGACCGCCGATCCGCCGGCCCTGATCCTGCTCGACAACCGCCTGACCGACTCCGACGGCAAGCAGGTCATGCGCGAGCTTGCGTCCGCGCCGGCCACCGCCGCGGTCCCGGTGATCATCGTAAGCGGCGACGCCAGCCGCGAGACGATCAGCGATCTTCGCGCCGCCGGCGCCGTCGACTACCTGGTCAAGCCCGTCGACATTTACCTGCTCATGACGGTGATCGGCCGCTACCTCGGCTGATCGCGCGACGGCGCCGGGCCGGAATTCCGGCGCGTTACCTGGCGGTCTTGCGGGCCAGCAGCACGACCCCGGCATCGTCGGCGGTATCGAAGTAGATGAATCCCGAGCCGTTGTCCCGCTGTCCGCGCGCCAGCGCGTGAAGGCCGATTCCGGCGGCGGCGGTTGCCGCCTCGTCGACGTCGGCCTCGAAGCCGATATGGAAAACCCCCTCGCCGTGGGAGTCGAGGAAACGCCGCTGCGGGCAGTCGAGCTCCGGCGGCTGGCAGAGCTGAAGCTGCACGTTCCCGAGGTTCACGAGCTTGTATTTCAGCGCGTAGAACGCGTCCGGGTTCGGCACCGTCAGCCGGGTGTACTCGGTGAGCGGCGGGTAATCCTGCCACGGCCCGATCCCGATCGACTCGTAGTAGGCGACGCTGGCGTCGATGTCGCGGACGACGATGCAGATGTGGTGCAGTTCGCGGAATGGCATGGTCACCGGTGCGCCTCCAGGGTCATGGCGTCGAGGACGCGGGCGTTGAACTCATCAAGGCCGATGGTCTGCGCACCGGCCGGGGCCAGGTCATAGGTGGGGTCGGCGCCGTCGAGCACCAGGTCCAGGGCCCGGCGGACCCCGGTGTGCAGGCCGAGCGCGGCGAGGTCCGGGCACCAGGCGAGCAGGTCGGCGAGGGCCATCCAGGCACCGGCCGGGTTCGACCGGCGGCTCCCTGTCCGGTGCGGCGACGAGCCGTGGGCCGGCTCGAACAGCGCCGTGGCCCCGTGCCCGAACCTCCGGTCGGGGTTGATCGTCGCCGATCCGCACAGCGCCGGCGAGCCCGCCCTGGCGCAGACGATGTCGGACAGGATGTCGCCGAAGATGCCCTCGGTGACGATCACCGAGGGCAGGTCGGCGCGCGCGACCAGCTCGTAGGCGGCCCGGTCGACGTTCACGTCGGCGAACGGGATCCCCGAAGCCGTAGCCGTCGCGTGCGCGATGCGCCGCCACAGCCGGGACGTGGCGAACACGCTCGCCTTGTCCACGCTGATCACCCGGCCGCCCTGGCCCTGCCGGGCGTAGCCGACCGCGATGTCGAACACCTCCTGCACCCGGGCCGGCTCGAGCACCAGCAGATCCTCGGCCGGGCTGGTCCCGTCGCTCTCGGTGTGCCGGTCAGGCCCCGCGTAGGCGCCCCCGGTGATGTTGCGCACGATCGTCACGTCCTGCGCGCCCGGGACGAACACGGTGCGCACGCTGATCCGCAGGTCGAAGATGTGACGGAGCTCGATGAGCGCGGCCTCCGGGTTCGGGCACTGCTCGGGCGTGACGCCGGGGTGCGTGCCGACTGCGCCGGACAGGATCACGTCGGCGTCCCGGCACGCGGCGACCGTCTCCGGGGGCAGGATGGAGCCGGTCTGCACCCACCCGGTGGTCCCGTATGGCCACGGCCCGGTCAACCGGACCGGTGCGCCGGCGCTTTCCAGCTGGCGCAGGAACGCCACCGGGCCGTCCAGGACCTCGGCGCCGATTCCGTCTCCTGGCAGCAGCGCGACCGTGCTCATACCGTGTCCCCCCTCATGGAAGCAGCAGCTCTCGGGTCTGGGTGGTCATGATCGCGGCGGCCCGGGCCGGGCCGGCCCGGCGTTCCAGCGCGCGCAGCCACGGGGCGACGGCCACCGCGGGAGGGTCGTGCTCGGCGTGGCCGAGGTCGCCGCCGAACGCCAGCAGCGACCCGGGATAGGCGTCGGCGAGGCCCAGGCTGGACCGGCCGGGCCCGCCGAGCAGGTCCGGCAGGATGCCGAGCTCCAGGTACGCGCCCAGGCCGCGCAGGGCGGCCGCGGCCTCGTCGTTCCAGCCGAGGAACGCCATCATCGGGTGGTTGACCAGCAGCCGCCGCACCCCCCGGCGCCGGGCCTCGGCGAACAGCGTCACGGTCTCGTCCGCGGACAGGTGGCCGCTGGCCAGCAGCAGGTCGTGCTCGGCGACCGCGTCGAGAACGTCAAACCATTCCGGGCGCAGCCTGCCGTCGGTGATCACCTCGACCAGCCCAAGCTCGAACCCGCGGTGCACCGCGAGCTCCGGCGATGCCGCGCCCGCTTTGTGGGTTCGCGCCGACACGGTCGGCATCCACACCACCCGCCCGCCGAGCCGCGCAGCGACCTGCACGGCGTCCGGGTTGGCCCCGCCGACCGGGCTGTTCAGGACAACCCCCCCGAACGCCTCGCCGCCCGCCGCCGTGGCGCGTTCGACGGTGCTGCCCTCGTGGGCCTTGAGCACGACGGTGCTGAATCCGGCCGCGCGCTCCGCCGCGACCGTGGTGCGGTCGTCGCCATGCCGTGGCAGCAGGCTGGGCGACGCATGCACGTGCAGATCGGCCATGTCGTGTGCCCAGTCGGGGAGCGCAACGTTCAGGATGGTCATCTAGTTCACGGCGCGGAGACCCGGCCCAGCGGCCGGGGAGGAAGCGTCGCGTCCCTCCCTCTGTTTTGTCGGTAGGCCGCGGTAGCGTAACTGCGTTGGCGGCAATAGCCAAGCCGCTGGCGGGCGGGACCGCCGCAGGGCATTGCGGTGGCAGCGCGGGGAGCCTTCTTGCGCAATGAGGCACGGCGATGAACCGCGAACCTACAGCGCAGTCCGCGAGGACTGCGGCTGGAATCCCTCGCCTTCAGGCGGGTGGAGGATGTCAAGACAGTTCAACCCAGTCGAGGACCGGCTGGTCACCGAGCAGCCGGCGCTGTACCTTGCCGGCCGCCGCGTCCCGTGGCAGCGTGCCCACCCGGGCGACCGCGACCGGCCGCATGAACGCGGGCAGGTCAGCGATCCGCCGCCGGAGCTGGTCAACCGGCAGCGGGTCGCCGACCGCGTACAGCACGACCTCGTCGTCGACCAGGGCGCCCTTGCGCTTCCACACCGCGTGGTCGCCCAGGCCGGAGACCGCGGCGAGGTGGTTCTCCACGAACGGGATCGGCACGAACTCGCCCTTGACCCTGATCGACTCGGCGGCGCGCTCGAGGAAGACCAGGTAGTCGTCGCCGTCGGCGCGGCCGAGGTCGCCGGTGTCGAACCAGCCATTGGCGTCACGCGCCGGGTCGAGCCCGGATGCGGTGACGTAGCCGTCGAACAGCGCGGCGTGCTCGCGCTCGCGCACGAAGATCATGCCGGCCTCGTCGACCCGCCACTCGATGTCGGCCCGGCCGGGGCCGCCGTGCCGGCTGGCGTCGGCCGGGATGTCGTCGGTCGCCGCCCACCGGGTGAGGTGCGATATCCCGCCCGCCTCGGTGGAGCCGTAGCCGGAGACCGCGGCGGGGACGCCGAACCGGGCCAGGAACTCGGCGTCGGCGTAGAACATCGTGCGCACCCGGTGCCCGGCGGCGTCCGGCGCCGACGTGGCGCGCTTGAGGATCTGCACCGGCGGCGCGTGCAGGATCAGCACGGTGACCCCTTCGCCGGTCACGGCGGGCCAGAACCCGCTGGCCGAGAACTTCGCCGTGGTGAGCGCGTCCGCGCCGGTGAGCAGCGCGGTGATGATGCCGTAGCCCATCGGGTTGATGTGGAACAGCGGCAGCGGCGCGAGCACCCGGTCGTCGGGGCGCAGGTCCAGGGCCCCGGCCATGGCGGCGGCGAGCCTGGCGAAGTAGTCGTGCGTCTGCGCGCAGAACTTGGGCAGGCCGGTGGTGCCCGAGGTATGCATGTAGGACACCACCGCGAACCGGTCCGCGGCGAGCCCGGGCAGGCCCTCCGGATCGGCGCGCCCGCTGGTCCGCGCGAGCGTCATCTGGCCGGGGCCCAGGACCAGGTCGGGGGCCAGCGGCGCGAGCATCTTGTCGGTCAGCTCGGGCGGGTAGCTGGGGTTCACCAGCGCGACCGGGGTGCCGGCGAGCAGGCAGGCCAGCCAGCTGAGAACGTAGTCGGTGGACGTGGGCGCGACGAGCGCCACCCGCTGACCCGGGTGCAGCCCGCTGCTGAGCATTCCGCGGGCACGGGCAGCCGCCAGCTGCACCGCGTCGGCCAGGGTCACCTGGTCGTCGACGGTGCCGAGCCGCAGCCCCGGCCGGGCCTGGGCCTGGGCGACGATCGCGCGCGGGAGGTTCGTCATGCGATTATCCCGGCCTGGTCCGCCGCCACCGGGCGGGCGCCCGCCGGCTCTGTCATGCGAGGCCCTCGTGGCCGGGGTCCTTCAGCACCCGGCGGGCTATGTAGTTGCGCATGATCTCAGCGGATCCGCCGGCCACCTTGAGCACCTTGATGTCCCCGGCGATGTCGGTGTACGGCTCGCCGAAGTAGAGACCGTGCCCGCCGGTCAGGCTGTACGCGGTATCTGAGGCCCGCTCGGCCGCGGTGATCGCCAGGTGCTTGGCCGTGGTCGTGCGCAGCGCGATGTCCTCGCCGCGCTCATGCGCGATCGCGGCATCGTCGCGGGCCAGCGACGCCGCCTGCAGCGCGGTCCAGGCGTCCGCCACCATCCACTGGATGCCCTGGAAGTCGGTGACCTTCCCGTCGCCCACCTGCCGCTGCGACGCATAGCGGAGGCCGAGCTCGAGCGATCGCCGGCCAAGGCCGATCAGCTCCGAGGCGTTGCCGAGACGGCTGATGTTGAACGTGGACAGGAACGTCTGCAGCCCGCCGCCTGGCGGCCCGAGCAGAGCCGCGTCCGGTACCCGCACCCGGTCGAAGATCACGTCGGCGGTGCGGATCAGCCGCAGGCCCACCGGGTCGGTCACCACGGTCTCGATGCCGGGCAGGGTCATGTCAACCAGGAAGCTGGTCAGCCCCTCCCCGGCGTTCGCGTAGAACAGCGTCACGTCGCTGTCGGCGCCGAGGTTGACGTGCGTCTTAGCGCCGCTGAGCAGCCAGTCGGCGCCGTCTCTGGTCGCGGTCGCCGCCATGCCCTTGAACGACGAGCCCGCGTTCACCTCGCTGATCGACTCGGAGAACACCGCCTCGCCGGTCGCGATGCCGCGCAGCCACCGGTCCTTCTGCTC
>Ga0208725_1000133_pt1 | contig 16786 bp, 15 predicted proteins | sample MicForSoSWNH13_O_FD_188004 | JGI IMG/M metagenome (GOLD analysis project Ga0208725, IMG submission 188004) | Forest soil microbial communities from Harvard Forest Long Term Ecological Research site in Petersham, Massachusetts, USA - MetaG HF011... | ecosystem: Environmental > Terrestrial > Soil... | reverse complement strand
TGCCCACCGACGCGACCTCGGGGTCGCTGTAGGTCACCCGGGGCACGCCGTCGTAGTCGATGGGCGTGACCGGCAGCCCGGCGAGCCGCTCGGCGACCAGGATTCCCTCGGCGAAGCCGACGTGCGCCAGCTGCGGGCCCGGGATGAGGTCGCCGACCGCGGAGATCGTCGGGACGCTCGTCTGGCAGTATTCGTCGACCATGACGTAGCCGCGATCCGTGACCACCCCGGCGTCCTCGTACCCGAGGCCGGCCGAGACCGGGCCGCGGCCCACGGCGACCAGCAGCAGCTCGGCGTCGAGCGTGGCGCCGCCCTCAAGCGTGACCGTGACACCGGCGTCGGTGGGTTTGACGCTCTCGAACCTCGCGCCGAGCTTGTAGCCGATGCCGCGCCGCCGGAACGCGCGCTCGAGCAGCTTGGAGCTGGACTCATCCTCGAGTGGCAGCAGGTGCGGCAGCATCTCCACGATCGTCACGTCGGCGCCGAACGAGCGCCACACGCTCGCGAACTCGACCCCGATCACGCCGCCGCCGAGGATGACCGCGGACGCTGGCACGTGGTCGAGCTCGAGAGCCTGATCGCTGGTGATCACCCGCTGCCCGTCGATGTCGAGCCCGGGCAGGCTCCGTGGCTCCGAGCCGGTGGCCAGGACCACGTGGGCGCCCTCCAGCAGCGTGTCGCCTACCTGCACCTGGGTGGGGGAGACGAGCCGCCCGTCGCCGTCGATGACGTCGATGTGCCTGCTGCCGATCAGGCCGACCAGGCCTCGCCACAGCCGGGTGACCACCTTGTCCTTATAGGCGTTGACCCCGGCCATGTCGATGCCGTCGAGCGTGGTCTTGACCCCGAACGCAGCGCCGTCCCTGGCGTGGTCGGCAAGCTCGGCCGCGTGCAGCAGTGCCTTGGTCGGGATGCATCCCCGGTGCAGGCAGGTGCCGCCAACTTTGCCCTTCTCGACGAGCGCCACCCGCTTGCCGAGCTCGGCGGCGCGTAGCGCGCAGGCGTAGCCGCCGCTGCCGCCGCCGAGGATCACGATGTCGTAGCCGTCGTGGTCCGCCACGATGAGCTTCCTTTCCGAATGTTGCTGCTTACAGACGCCCGTCCGCGACGTCCAGCGCGACCTGGACGAGGCACCGGACGGCTGCGCCCGTTCCGCCCTTCGGCGTATACCCGTAGGGCTCGCCCTCGTGGTACGCGGGTCCGGCAATGTCCAGGTGCGCCCAACGCACACCATCGGGCACGAATTCCCGCAAGAACAAACCAGCGACCAGCATCCCGCCATTCCGGTCCGGCGAGACGTTCGCTATGTCGGCCACCGGGGAGTCGAGACCCTTGCGCAGTTCCTCTGGCAGCGGCATCGGCCATGCCCCCTCGCCAGCGCGCCTCGCCGCGTCCACCACACCGTTGAGCACCGCGTCGTCGTTGGCCATCACGCCCATGATCCTCGGGCCGAGCGCGACCAGCTGAGCACCGGTCAGGGTGGCCACGTCGATCAGCAGATCGGGGGTGTCGGCGCCGGACCGGGCCAGCGCGTCGGCCATCACCAGGCGCCCCTCGGCATCGGTGTTCAGCACCTCGACGGTGCGGCCGCCATAAATCGTGATCACGTCGGACGGCCGCTGGGCCGTGCCACCCGGCATGTTCTCGGCCATGCACAGGTACCCGACGACGTTGACCGCCGGGGCGAGTTCGGCGACCGCCGCCACCGCGGCGAGCACGGCGGCGGCGCCGCTCATGTCCGACTTCATCGTCTCCATCGACTTCGGCGGCTTCAGCGACAGGCCGCCGGAGTCGAACGTGATGCCCTTGCCCACCAGCGCCACCGTTTTGGCCGCATCCTGGTGCGTGTAGGCCACCCGGACCAGCCGCGGCGGGTGCACAGAGCCCTGGCCGACCCCGGTCAGGCCGCCGTAGCCGCGTTCGGCCAGCGCCTTCTCGTCCAGGACCTCGACGTCCAGCCCGGCCGCGCCGGCCACACGCTCGGCCTCCGCGGCGAACGTGGACGGGTAGAGGTCCGACGGACCGGTGTTGATCAGGTCGCGCACCAGCGTCATGGCGTCGGCCAGCACTCGCGCGCGGGCCGCGGCCTCCGCCGTGTCACCGCCGAGCAGGATCACCTCGGTGTCCTGCTGCTTGCCGGTGTACCGGCCAAAGGTGTAACCGCCGAGCAGCGCGCCGAGCGCGACCGCCTCGGCCTCCGTGTCGTCGCGCGCGGGCAGGGCGAGCGCGACCCGCAGCGGCTTTCCCCCGGCGAGCGCGCGCACCGCAGCGCCGGCCGCGCGGCGCAGGGCCTCGCCATCGAATGGCGCCGCGGTGCCGGCAGTAACGCCGATGCCGACGGCGGCAATCAGCGGCGCCTTCAGCTTCCCGGCCGACGCGATCTTGGTAACTTCCTCTGCCTTGCCGGTGGCGCCGAGCGCACCAAGCGTCTCGGCGAGGTTGCCGCCGAGGGCGGCGTCCACGTCATCGGCGCCCGGCGCCGGCACCGGCCCGTCGGGTCCTTGGACCACGCCGACGATGATCGCGTCGACCTGGGCGTCACGGGGGGATTCCTGGCTGGTACGCAACGTCGCTGTCACGGACACGAGCCTAGTGCCTGCCCGGCCAGGCCGATCACAGGCTGCGGAGCCTAGGCCGCGAAGAGGTGGCAGCCGCCGGGCTCGAGCCTGAGCCGGACCGATTCCCCCCGCGCCGAGCGCGTCTCGGCGAACACCCCGGTGAGCCGGCCGGACCCGGGAAGGTCGACGGCGTGCTCGTAGCCGCGGCCACGGAACGCGACGTCGGCCACGACCCCGGTCAGGTGATGCTCGTCGCCGAGCTCGCGCACCAGCCGCACGCCGGTGGGGCGGATCATGAGCAGCGCCGAAGGCCCGGCGCCCGGGGCGGCTGGCGCGCGGACCCGCAGCGGGCGCGCGCCGTTGGCGCCGGGCGGCTGCACCTCTACGAAGCCAGCCTCGACCGGGCGGATGCGCACCGGCAGTTCCCCGGACAGCCCGGTGAACCTGGCCACGAATGGGGTGGCCGGGCTGGTGTAGATCTCCTCCGGCGTGCCGGCCTGGACCAGCCTGCCGTGCTGCAGCACGCCGACCCGGTCGGCGAGAGCGAACGCCTCTGCCTGGTCGTGGGTGATGTAGATGGTCGTGGCCGCCGCCCCGCGGACCAGGGCGGAAATCTCCACCCGCATCCGCTCCCGCAGGTCGGCGTCCAGGTTCGACAGCGGCTCATCGCACAGGATGAGGCCGGTGTCGGCGACCAGGGCGCGGGCGAGCGCGACTCGCTGCTGCTCGCCGCCGGACAGCTGGTTCGGGTACCGGTCGGCCAGCGAGCCGAGGCCGACCCGGTCGAGCATCGGCCTGGCGCGCGCCCGGCACTCGCCGCGGCCGTGGCCGCGGCGGCGCAGCGCGAACGCCACGTTGTCGGTGACCGTCAGGTGCGGCCACAGGGCGTAGTCCTGGAACACCATGGACAGGTCACGCCGGTCCGGCGGGACATGCAGCGAGCCGTCGGCGACGGTTGCCTGGCCGATCGCGATCCGGCCGGACGTGATCCGCTCGATGCCCGCCAGGCAGCGCAGCAGCGTCGTCTTCCCGGATCCGGACGGCCCGAGCAGGACCAGGAACGTGCCGGGCTCGACGTCGAGACAGACGTCGCTCAGCGCCCCGGTGCCGCCCGGGTAGACCTTGGTCAGCCCGTCGATCGTGATCCGCTCAGCCACTCCTCGCTCCTCCGATCCTGCGCCAGCCAGCCGGCGCCAGCAGCCGGTAACCGCCGAGCACCACCACGACAGCGAGCAGCGCGGCGGCCACCGCCAGGACGGACTGGGCCATGCCGACCCCGAAGTGGTAGTTGCCGAGGTTGTCCTGGATCGCGACCGAGGCGGGCGGCGAGCCCGGGGCGTACAGCAGCTGCGAGATCGGCAGCTCGAGGAACACACCGCAGAAGGTGAGCAGCCAGGCCATCACCAGCGGCCGGGAGACCACCGGCAGCACCCCCCGGGCCCACGCGGCCAGCTCACCGCTGCCGTGCGTCCGCGCCGCGTCCTTCAGTGACGGCTGGAGCTGCGAGACCGCGCCCATCAGCACCCGGGAGCTGGTCGGCAGGCTCGACGCGATGTAGGCGATCACCAGCAGCGTCGTCGTCTGATACAGGTCGACGCCCAGCCGGGACATGACCGGCAGGTTGTAGAAGAAGATGTAGCCGGCCGCGAACACCACGCTCGGCAGCGCGATCGCGGACAGCAGCAGGAAGTCGAGCGCCCGGGACGACGTGCCCCGCCGCTGGGCGAGCAGCCAGGCGGCGATGAACCCGCCGACCACGGTCACCGAAGCGCCGATGACGGCATAGGCCAGCGAGCGTTCCAGCGGCCCGAGCTGGCCCGACGCGTGCAGCACGGCGCGGTAGTTGACCAGGGTCAGCGTGAACGAGCCGCCGTAGTCGGCGAGCAGTGATCCGCTTACCGCGCCGAAGCCGGGCACGCCGACCGCTACCACGAAGAACAGCGCCACCCCGATGGCCGCGCACAGCGCGCCCGGCCGGGAGAGCTGGCGCCGCACGGCCTGCCTGGTCCGCCCGGACAGCATCTGGTAGGAGCGGCCGCGCAGCGCCCTGGCCTGCAGCGCGAGCGGGATGGCCACGGCCGCGACCAGCAGGCAGCCCATGGCGGAGGCGGCCGGGAAGCTCGGCGGGAAGTTATCGATGGCCTGGTACAGCTGGTAGGTGGCGAGGGAGAAGTTGGAGTTATACGCGAGCGTGGCCGCCACCCCGAAGTCGCTGATCGACTCGGCGAACCCGATCGCGAGCGCGGACCAGATCGCCGGGGCGAGCATCGGCAGGATCAGCCGCAGCGCACCGATCCGGCTGGCGCCGTGCACTCGTGCCGCGTCCTCGAACTCCTGCCCCAGCCCGGCCAGCCCGGCGGTGACCGCAAGGAACGAGAACGGCACCGAGCGCAGGCCGAGCAGCAGGACCACGCCGAACGGCCCCATGATCGCGTGGGTGACGCCGGGCAGGTCGAGGCCCAGCCGGTACATCACGCCGTCCGCCTGCACCAGCCGCTGCCACCCCAGCGCGGGCAGCCACGACGGCAGCAGCAGCACCAGCCACATCCCGCCGGCCACGAACCGGCGCCCGGGCAGCGTAGTGCGGCCCGCCAGCCAGGCGATCGGGAGACCGATCGCGACGCCGAGAACCGCGGCCGCGGCGCTCACCCACAGTGAATTGGTGATCGCGATGGCCGTCGCGCCGGTGAACGCGCCGCGCAGGTAGGAGAGCGTGAACCATTGCGTGCCCTGGCCGAAGAGCCGCGGCGAGACCGCGAGGACCAGCGACGCGGCGCACGGGATCAGGATCGTGAGAACCAGCAGCAGCCAGAACACCGGCCTGGCCAGCCGGCCCGCCCACGCCGTCAGCCCGGCCAGCAACGCTGGCCGGGTCGGGCGGACCGCTGACGTCAGCGGACGATCGAGCTGTCGAACCACGTGTTGATGGTCGCTTCCTTCGGCCCCCACGTGTACGGGTCGATCGACTGGGTCTGCACGCTCGCCAGCGAGGGCAGCGACGGCAGCGGGCTCACGCCCTGGAGCACCGGGTAGTACAGCGAGTCGCCGGTCGGGTCACCGGACTGCATCACCTTCTGGCCGGCCGGCGAGAGCACGAAGTCGATGAACTTCTCCGCCTCGAGCCGCTCGGCGGCGGGCGCCTTGGCGTCGATGCCGAGCGCGCTGGGCAGCAGCGTCACTGGGTCCAGGTACTTGACGGTCAGCTGCTTGTCGCCGAGCACCGCGCCGATGCCGGCCGAGCTCTGCACGAGCGCCAGCTTGATCTGCCCGCTGGTCAGCGCCTGCAGCGTGGGCCCGTTGGTCGGGTGGATGATCAGCCCGTTGGACTTGAGCTCGGTGAAGTAGCTCTCGCCCTTGTTCACGCTGCCCAGGTAGTTCATCATGCCTGCGATGAACGGGTAGGTCGGGCCGGACTGCGACGGGTCGTTCATCCCGACGTCGCCCTTCCACTGCGGCTCGAGCAGCTGCTGCCAGCTTGCGGGCGGGTCGGCCACCTTGGTCTTGTTGTAGACGAGCGCGGCCATCAGCGTGACGCCAGTCGGGGTGTAGCTCTTGTCGGCGGGCAGGGACTGCAGGCCGAGGCTGTTCCAGTCGACTTTGGGCTCGAAGCCCTTCTGCAGCAGGCCCTGCTGGTCGAGGCCGGCGAACGCGGTGGCCCCGTCGACCCAGAGCAGCCCCCAGTTGGGGTTGTTCTTTGAGGCCTCGATCTGGGTGAGCAGCGGGCCGGTTGAATTGTCGTCGAGCTTGACCGGGATGCCCGTGGCCTTCTGGAACGCCGTCGTCATGGCCTGGTCGTAGCCCTGGGCCGAGTAGACGACGAGCGTCACCTTGGCCGCCGACGTCGAGGCGGCCGTGGAGGTGGACGACGATGAGCAGCCCGCGGCCGCGGCCAGGACGAGCGCCCCGATGCCGAGAGCGCTCATGGTGAAGCGGAGTCTGATGCGAGTCATGGCTGCGAGCCTGGGGCAGCGGCTCTAATCAGCCGTATACCGTGAGTGTCCAGCGGGTTAAACGTCCGCTAAGAACTGGAAATAACGATCGTCATATAGCTAATCTGACGACTGTTACACTGAGCACGTTACGAACGACGATCTGGAGGTTCGGTGGGGACCGGGGCGGCGCTGTTCATCGCGGTTTTCCTCGCCTGCGTGGTCGAGGCGGTCGAGGCCACCACGATCGTACTGGCGGCCGGCACCGCCAGGGACTGGCGGTCGGCGACCAGCGGGATGGCCGCAGCGCTGGCCGTGCTCGCGATCGTCGTGGCGGTGCTCGGCCCGGCGGTGTCCGAGGTGCCGCTGCGCGGCCTGCGGCTGTTCGTCGGCGCGCTGCTGCTGGTGTTCGGCCTGCAGTGGCTGCGCAAGGCGATCCTGCGGGCGAGCGGCCATAAGGCACTGCACGATGAGGGCAAGATCTTCGCCGAGCAGCTGGCCACCGCCACGGCGAAGCCGCGCAGGTCGGCCGCTCTGGTGCCGGACTGGTACGGATTCACGCTGTCGTTCAAGGGCGTGCTGCTCGAGGGGCTCGAGGTCGTGTTCATCGTGCTGACGTTCGGCGCTAATCAGCATGACGTCGGGCTGGCGGCGGTCGCGGCGGCCTGCGCCGTGGTGCTGGTCGCCGCCGCCGGCGTGGCCATCAGGTCGCCGCTGCAGCGGGTACCGGAAAACACCATGAAGTTCGTGGTCGGGATCATGCTCACCGCGTTCGGCACGTTCTGGGGGGTCGAGGGCGCCGGCGCGCACTGGCCGGGCTCGGACGCGGCCCTGCTTGCGCTCATCCCCGCGATCGCGGTGTTCGCGCTGGCCCTAGTGGCCTTGCTGCGCGAGAACCCGGTGCCAGCGGTGGAGCGGAACTGACATGGGCGCGCGCATCCGGGCCTTCGCCGCCTTCTGGTACGACTTCGTGATCGGCGACGACTGGCTGGTCGCGGCCGGGGTGGTGATCAGCCTGGCCCTCACCTACGCGCTCTCCCAGAACGGCGTTCCTGCCTGGTGGCTGGTGCCGCTGTTCGTGGTGCTGCTGCTGCCGATCAGCCTATGGCGGGCGACCCGGCGGGGCGGCTAGCGGCTCTCCGCCTCCTCGGCGTACACCCGTGCCGCGTAGGCCTCGAGCGACTGATCGCAGTCCTCGATGCCCTTTTCCGCTGCCTGCCGCCCGGAGGCACCGAAGACGTCGCGCTGGCGCACCCGTTCCAGCCAGTTCTTCAGCTTGACGAGGTCGACCTCGTTCTCCTCAAGCTCGGCATAGGTGAAGTGGTTCTCGTCGTACTCCTTCTTCACCTGCCCGAGGAAGTCATGGCACTTGTCCACGATCTCGTCGTACTCGTCGTCGCGGGCCGTCTGGAACTGAGCGCGGACCTCCTGCTCACCGGCTAGCACGGTGCAGGACAGCAGCGCCGCAGTCCCCGACATGTCCAGGATCTCGCTCCTGAGCTTGCGCAGCGCCCGCTCGGCCGCCACGCTGGCCGGCAGCGCGGCCGCAGAGTTCTGCAGGTAGATGGCCCCGAGGCTCTTGAGCCTGCGCCACACCGTCGAGCGGAGCCTGGTCGGCTCGGACGGAACCCGGTAGACGAGCAGCAGCCAGCCGGGGCCGCCCTCAGCGTCATTGTCGCCCACGCCGCCCATTGTCCTGTGCCGGCGGCCAGGCCCGGTAAGCGGGCGTGCGAACCGAGCTTGCCGATGCGGTCCATCAGGTCGCTTTCGGTGCGGATCTCATCGTCGGTGGGCGACAGCGCGATCGTCGCGATCGAGATGAACGAGACCACGCTGATCCCGAGGATCAGCGGCAGCAGGAAGCTCTCGGCGGTCGCGCCGCCCGAGCCGCCCATGACCATGCCGGCCGGGCCGGGGGCCCGGTACATCCGCATCGCGGCCATGCCCATGTAGTGCATGCCGCTGACCGCGACGCCCATGACCGTGGCGGCGCCGAGCGTGGGCCAGACGCCGCGCAGCCGCAGCGCGGCCCACAGCGCGGCGGTCGCGGCGACCACGGCGATCACTACCGACACGCCGAACAGCCCGGGGTTGTAGGCGATCCGGCCCGGCATCCGCATCGCGGCCATGCCCATGTAGTGCATGCTCGCCACGCCGAGCCCGGTGATCAGGCCGGCCAGCAGCAGCGGGCGGTACCCGTCGCCGCGGAACCCGACGATCAGCAGGCCGACGCACACGATGCCGACCGCGATGAACATGGACAGGATCGTGATCGGCACGTTGTAGTGGATGGTCTCGCCCGGGATCGTGAACCCGAGCATGGCGATGAAGTGCATCGCCCAGATCCCGGTGATCCCGATCGACACCCCGGCGAACAGCAGCCAGCGCGCACGTGCCCACCCTTGGTAGGCGAAGGCGCGAGCGGTGCACCGCAGCCCGAGGAACGCGCCCATGCAGGACATCAGATAGCCGAGCACGGGTGTCAGCAGCCCATACGAGAAGTTGTTAACGGTCAGCAAGGAACCCCGCCCCTTATGTACATGTGAGAGTGGATGGTCCGGGCAGCGTTGTGCCACAGGGGAACTGCGAGGGAATTCAGCGCGGTTCGGGCGGCTCGCGGAACGTGGCGAGGCTCCATGGCGGCGCCTCGTCGTAGTCCTGCGGGACCGCGGTCTCCGCCTCGAGCGGCAACTCGCTGCGCCTGCGGATGTGATCGAGCAGCGCAGCGTCGTAACGGATGGCGTCTTCGGTCGGCGCCAGCGCGACCGCCGCCCAGGCGAGGAACGCGACGACGCTGACGCTAAGGACCACAGGGAGCACGTAACTGGCGGCCGTCGCTCCGCCGCCGCCGCCGACCAGCAGTCCGGTCGCGGAGGTGGCCGGGGACACCTTCACGGCGGCTATCGCGGTGTAGTGCACGGCGCTGACCGCGATGCCGAGCAGCAGCGAGACGGCCACGGTGGCCCAGACCCGACGCAGCCGGACCGCGGCCCACAGGATCGAGGTCGCGGCCACGATCGCGATTGCGATCGCGAGAATGAACAGAACCGGGTCGTACCCGAGCCGCCCCGGCATCCGCATCGCCGCCAGCCCCAGGTACTGGGTGAACGCCAGGCCGAGGCCGGCGATCAGTCCGGCGACGACCAGTGGGCCCGATTCCTCGCCGCTGAACCCGACGATCAGCAGGCCGGCGGTCACGGTTAGCACGGCCACGAGCAGGCTGGCGATCGTGACCGGCACGCTGTAGCGGGTGGTCTCACTCGCGACGGCGAACCCGAGCAGGCCGGCGAAGCCCATGGCCCAGATCCCGATGCTGCCCATGACGAGCCCGGCGAGAAGCAGCCAGCGGCTACGCGACGCTCCCTGGCAGGCGCGGGCCCGGGTTACCGCCCGCAGGCCGAGCAGGCAGCCGAGGCTAGCGACAACGTAGCTGAGACCCGGAGTAACCAGGCCATAGGCGAAATCATGTAAATGTAACACGGTGTGATCACTCCCCACCAGAACGTGTTCGGATCTGAGATTACTGGCTGAAGGGGCTTGCTGTATGCAATTCGCTGAATGCGGACAGTTCTTAGTTCCCAGAGGACCAGGGCCTTTTTGCGGCCGCGGAAGCCGCGCAGAGATCAGGAACTGCCGTGGTCGCCGGCCCGGACCAGACCGTTCTCGTACGCGTAGACGACGGCCTGGACCCGGTCCCGCAGCCCAAGCTTGGCCAGGATGCGGCCCACGTGCGTCTTGACCGTGGCCTCGGACACGAACAGCTGCTTGGCGAGCTCGGCGTTCGACAGGCCCTGGGCCACCAGGATCAGTACCTGCCGCTCGCGTTCGGTCAGCTCGTCGAGCTCCGGCGCGCCGGACGCCGCGCCGGCCGGCAGCATCGGCGCGAACCGGTCGATCAGCCGCCGGGTGGTCGAGGGCGCGACCACCGCATCGCCCGAGTGCACCGCCCTGATCGCGAACAGCAGCTCGTCCGTGGGCACGTCCTTGAGCAGGAAGCCGCTGGCCCCGGCCTTCAGCGCGGCGAACGCGTACTCGTCAAGGTCGAACGTAGTAAGCATGAGCACCCGCGGCAGGTCGCCCGCCTGCCGGATCTGGCGCGTCGCCGCCACACCGTCCAGCCTGGGCATCCGCGCATCCATGATCATGACGTCGGCCTGGTGGGCGCGCGCCGCGTCCACGGCCGCGAGCCCGTCGGCCGCCTCGCCAACCACGGTCATGTCCGGCTGAGCGTCGAGCACCATCCGGAATCCGGTCCTGACCAGCTCCTGGTCATCCACGAGGATGATCCGGATGGTCACGCGGTGCTCTCCGATCGGCTTCCCGCCCGGTCTCCGGCCCGGTCTGCCCCTCGGTCTCCGGCCCGGTCTGCGCCTCGGTCTCCGGCCCGGTCCGCGCCTCGGTCTCCCGCCCGGTCCGCGGCCCGGTCTCCGGCCGGCGCTGCGCCATTGCGCGCGGGTTCGCCGGTCCCGGCGACGGCGTACGGCAGCCGGGCGGTCACCTGGTAACCCCCGCCCGGCAGCGGCCCGGCCTGAACCGTCCCGCCGTACATCTCGATCCGCTCGCGCATCCCCGTCAGCCCGTGCCCGATCCCGTCCGGGGCCGCCGCGGCGCCGAGCCCGTCGTCGGTCATCTGCAGCAGCAGCGCGTCCGGCTCGTAGCTCATGGTGACCGCAGCCGCGGCTGCCAGGCCGCCGTGCTTGCGCGTATTGGTCAGCGACTCCTGCACCACCCGGTAGGCCGCGAGCTCGGCGCCCTCGGAGAGCGGCCGGGGCGCGCCGAAGACCGTGAGCGACACCGACATGCCCGCGTCCCGTGCCTGCTCGATCAGCTCGCGGATCTGGTCGAGACCCGGCACTGGCGCCAGGCCGGCCTGCTCATCCCCGGAACGCAGCACGCCGAGCAGCCGCCGCATCTCGGCGAGGGCCTGCCGCCCGGTCTGCGCGATCGCGGCCAGCGCCTGGCCGGCCCGCTCCGGCTGAGTGCGCAGCGCGAAGCCGGCGCCGTCGGCCTGCACCACCATCACGCTGACGTTGTGCGCGATCACGTCGTGCAGCTCGCGGGCGATCCTGGCCCGCTCAGCCGCCGCCGCGATCTGCGCCTGGGTGCCGCGTTCCCGTTCCAGGCGTGCCGCGCGATCCTCCAGGGCCTTGAGGTACGCGCGCCGGTACTGCATTGAGTCCCCGAGCACCCATGCCACCACCGCGGTCCCGCTGGAGACCACGACCGCGAGCAGGATCACGTCGGGCGCGCCGATGGAGTGCGGCGCCCGCGCCGCTACCACCGCGAGCGCGCCGACCACGGAAACGAGCAGCCCCGGGACCGACACCCGGCGCGGGCGGTAAGCGGCGAGGGTGTACAGCAGGATCAGGACGGCCAGGATGGCGACGCCGCCAGGACCGCGGGCGACCAGCAGGTCGACCGCCAGTGCGCAGCCGCTGATCACGAACGCCTGCAGCGGGTACTTGCGCCGGAACGCCACCGGGATCGTCGTCGCCGCGACCAGCGGCAGCTGCCACGCGGGGCCGACTTTCAGAACCGGGCCCAGGCTCAGCAACGTCAGGAAGAACGCGAGCACGCCGTCTACCAGCATCGGATGCCGGCTCAGCCAGGCGTATAGCGTGGACACGCTCCCAGCGTAGGCGCGGCATCGCCAGAACGTCGTCCTACCGAAAGCTGACCCCGGTCCGTCGCAAGACTGAGCCGCCTACGCTGCGTAGTGCCAAAGGCCCGCTTCAGTAACGCTCCGTCATTTACCGCGCCGTCGGCCGTGCCGCCGCGCGGAGTGTCGGGGTTGGCTGGCTGGTGCGGTGGCGGATGTTACGTGCCCCGAAGTGGCGGGGGCGGATCCACCAGAGGCAGAGTCCGTCCAGGGCTAGGGCGACGGCCAGGTAGATCCCGGTCTCGTACCACTGCAGCGGCCAGTAGCGGCTGGCCGGCTCGTAGGTCACTGTCTGCCGCAGGTGCAGGCTCTCGACGTACGTACTGCACGTCTGGCCTGATGCGTTCGACGCGCAGGCCCGGGTGGCCGGAAGGGTGGAGACGGCGCGGCCGCCTGGGGTGGTGAGCTGACTGGAGAGGACCCAGGCGCCGGGCAGATGCGGCGGTGCGGTCTGCACGAGCAGGCGGCCGTCGCCGACTCCTTCGAACCCGTTGATCGAGGTGGCAGTGAGCGGCACGGTGATCTGGGCGGGCGGAAGGAGGTGGGGCCGCACCAAGACGGGGAAGGCGAACCAGACAACGGCGACAAAGATGCCGAGGGTGACGGCCATGGCGGGCAGGGTGCGGCGGCTGAGCAGCCCGGCGGTGACCCCGAGGGCGAACGCGAACGCGGCGTACCCGACCGGGGCGATGCCGCCTTCGGCGAAGATACCGGGGTCGAGCCGTACGCCCATTTGTGCCGCCGCGATCGGGCTGCTCCACCAGGTCACCATGAGGCTGAGCAGCCCGGCGACCGCCACGCTCGCCGCGCCGACGACGGCGAGCTTGACGGCAAGCCAGCGGATACGGGTGCTGCCCTGGGTCCACGCCAGGCGGAACGTGCCGGTCTCGAACTCGCGGGCGGCCAGCGGCGCCCCCCAGAACATCCCCAGCACGCAAGGGATGGCGATGACGAGCGGATGCAGCTCGTTGCTCGCCGTGAGGTAGCCGTTGGAGGGGAACAGGCTCAGTGCGGACGCGCAATCGCCGTGCAGCTTGCAGGCCGCGACGGCGGCGTCGTAGGCGTGGGCGAGCCGGATCCCGGTCACCACCAGGACGACGGCGAGGACGGCCAGCACGCCGAAGGCCACCAGGGCCTGGGTGCGGAACCGGAGCCAGGCGAAGCGGATCATGACGCTACCTCCAGTCCGGGCCGGCGGGCGGGCGCGGCGTCGCCCGGCTGGCTCATGTACGCGAGCACCAGGTCCTCCAGGCTGACCGGCCGGACGGTCCAGGCCGGGTCGAGAACCGGGTCCTGGGTGCGGACCAGCAGCGCGCTCTGCTTGCCGGCGTGGCTTTCCTCGATGACGTCCCAGCTTGCCGGGAGCGAGTGGGAGTCCCGGCGCGGCCCAGACAGCTGGTGGTGCGTCGCCAGCAGCTCCTCGGTCTCCCCAGCCACCCGTACCCGGGAGGCGGTGAGCACGATGAGGTAGTCGCAGACCCGCTCGATGTCGCTGATCAGGTGCGAGGACAGCACGACGCTGGTCTCCTGCCCGGCGACGGTCTCCATCAGGTCCTGCAGGAACTCCCGCCGTGCAAGGGGGTCCAGGCTCGCGACCGGCTCGTCGAGCAGCAGCAGCTCCGGCCGCTTGGCGGTGGCCAGGGTGAGGGCGAGCTGGGCGCGCTGGCCGCCGGACAGCGACCCGGCCCGCTGCCGCGGGTCAAGGTCGGCCTGGCTGATCCGGCGTGCGGCGAACTCGCTGTCCCATCCGGGACTGAGCCACCCGCCCATCCGTAGGTGGCCGGCGACGGAAAGCCCCGCGTAGAGCGGGGCATCCTGGGCGACGAAGCCCACCCGGGCGAGCTGCGCCGCGGTGCCGGCCGGCCGCTCGCCCAGAACGCTGATGGTGCCCGAGTCCGGGGTGAGCAGCCCAGCGGCCAGCTGCAGCAGGGTGGTCTTGCCCGCGCCGTTGGGTCCGACCAGACCGGTCACCCGCCCGGCGGGGACCGTGAGGGTGCAGTCGGCGAGCGCCCACCGCCGCCGGTAGCGCTTGCCGAGCCCGCTGGCGTCGATGACAGCGTTCACGCCACTCCCTTTGTAAAGCAGTTGCGGACCGCGGTCCGGTAAATCGACTCGATGTCGTCAGGTCCCAGGCCCGCCGATCGTGCCGAGCGCAGCAGGTCGGTCATGGCGGCGAGAAAAGGTCGCTGCGCGGCGGGGTCGGTGCCGGGAAGCGACCGGATGACGAACGTTCCCTGGCCCGGCCGGCCCTGCACCAGTCCCTCCCGCTCCAGGTCGCGGTAGGCCTTGAGCACAGTGTTCGGGTTGATCGCCAGCTTGGCGACGACCTGCTGCGCGGTCGGCAGCTGGTCGCCCGGCTCCAGCAGGCCCAGCCGCAGGGCGTCACGGACCTGCTGGACCAGCTGGAGGTAGGTGGCGACACCTGAGACGGTGTCGAGCTGGAACACGAGCATGCTCCCTCTTTCACTAATCGATTAGTGAAAGAGGGTATTCGTTATGGCCGCTGGGTGCAAGCCTTCGCGCGGGGGTGCGGGAGGGGGCGCTGCGGGAGCTAGGCGAGCAGGCGGTGCAGGGCGGGGGCTACGTCGGCGAGCTTGCTGACCGGCTGGCTGAGGCCGCCGCCGGCCCTGGCCAGTGCCGCGGCCGGTCCCGCCGCCTGCCCGGACGCGCCTCCCGGGCACAGCACGTGCAGCCGGTCGATCCCGGCCAGGGCACTCGCCGGGTCGGCGCCCGCGGTGCGGAGGCAGTCGGACAGCAGCACCGCAACCCGCTCACCGCCGCTGGCCCTGGCCAGCTGCGCGGCCGCAGCGCGCAGCGCCGAAGCCAGGTCGGTCAGGCCGTGCCCGCGCAGCCCGACCAGGTCGCCCACGAGGTCTTCGGGCGGCCGGATGGTGCCCTGCGGCTGCAGCACCCGCACCTCACCGCTGAACGCGATCACCGAGGGAGCCAGCCGGGAGCCGGAGGCCAGCACGACTGCGGCGGCGGCCACCGAGGCCATGGCCACGCCGGGCCCGGACATGGAGCCGCTGGCGTCAACCATCAGGCAGATCGCCCTGGTGCGCGCGGCCCAGGCCCTGGTCACCAGGTCGTCGCCGTGCAGCGGGCCGCGCCCGGGCCAGCGGGCCATCGTGCGCTCCAGGTCCAGGTCACCCTCGCCGCGCCGGCTCGGCTCCAGGCGGCGGGTGCCCCGGGCCCCGGGAGCGCCCGCCCGGCCGAGCCGGATGAACACCCGCGCCGCCAGCCGCCGCGCGGCCGCGCGCAGCTCCCGGTCGGTGGCGGCGGCGAGGTCGGCGAGCAGCGCCGCGGCGCCGTCCGGATCCGCGGCAAGCAGCCCGGCCAGCGCGTCCTCGTCAAGCTCGCCGACGCCCGGCGAGATCTCCTCGAACGACGGGTGCCGCAGCGCCAGCTCGGCCCGGGCGATGCTGCGCCGCGCGCCGCCACTGCTGCGGTCGCGGCGCAGGCTGGAGCGGGACTGCCCCGGTGCGGCCAGCCGGTCCGCGCCCGCGGCCGGCTGGCCGTCAGCTTTTCCCGGGCTCGCCGGATCCGGTTCCGGGGGGCCCTCATCGGCGCCGTCTTCCGCGGCCGGCCACAGCTCGGCCAGGATCTCGTCGAGCACCGACTCCGGGGTCCGGTCGCAGCCGTCGGCGATCCGGATCCGGCCAGACAGCGCCGCGTGCGTCGCGTCCCGGCCGGTCTCCCGCATCAGTGTGGGCTCGCCGCGCAGCTGTTGCAGGCCAGTCAGCAGCAGCACCAGATCGATCGACCCGCGGACCGACGAGCCCATCCGCACGTCCCGGTGGGCGCGGGTGGCCCGGGTGAGCGCCACGGCCAGCTCGACCGGCCGGCCGTCGAGCCCGGTGACCGCGGTGGTGATGGCGCGCTCCGCCGCGTCGTCCTGGTAGCCGAGCACGACCCGGCAGATCCGGTCCGCGATCGCGTGGCTGACCCTGGCCGTGCCGATGGCGTCGAACGGGTTCATGGCGGCGATCAGCCGGAACTGCGGGTCGGCGCGCACGGTGCCGAGCCGCGGCACCGCGATCTCGCCCTCGGTCAGCAAGGTGATCAGGACGTTCAGCGTCTCCTCGGGCACCCGGTTGAACTCCTCGAGGTACAGCAGCGCACCCTGCCGCATCGCCTCGAGCAGCGGCCCGTCGGCGAACGTGGCCGGCGTGTACCCGGCCGTGAGCACCTGCGACGGGTCGTGCTGCCCGATCAGCCGGGCCGGGGTGAGCTCCGCGTTGCCCTCGACGAAGATCACGCTCCGGCCGGAGTCGCGGGCGATCGCCCGCAGCAGCGTGGACTTTCCGGTGCCCGGCGGGCCCTCGATCACCACGTGCCGGCCGGCCTCGAGCGCGACCGTGAGCACCTCGCGCTCCCGGCGCAGCCCGAGGACGGGCGGTGACCCGCCGCCGGCGGCGTACGTCACGGTGATCCCGCTGGCAGCGGGATCAGGCGTCGGCGTACTTGATCACCCCGCGGATGTTCTTGCCGTCCAGCAGGTCCTGGTAGCCCTGGTTGACCTGGTCCAGCGTGTACGTGGTGGTGATCAGCTCGTCGAGCTTGAGGTCGCCGGACTGGTACAGCTCGACCATGCGCGGGATGTCGTGGAACGGGTCGCCGGACCCGAACAGGCTGCCCTG
>Ga0208725_1000132_pt1 | contig 16818 bp, 12 predicted proteins | sample MicForSoSWNH13_O_FD_188004 | JGI IMG/M metagenome (GOLD analysis project Ga0208725, IMG submission 188004) | Forest soil microbial communities from Harvard Forest Long Term Ecological Research site in Petersham, Massachusetts, USA - MetaG HF011... | ecosystem: Environmental > Terrestrial > Soil... | reverse complement strand
GACCAGGCGTGCTACGCGTTCCAGGTGGCCGACTACGCGAAGCAGTTCACGTGCTACAGCGTGGACCTGCGCGGGGCCGGCCTGTCCGGCAAGCCGGAGGGAACGTACACGACCGAGCTGTTCGCCGACGACGTGGCCGCGTTCATGGAGGCGGCAGGCATCGGCCGGGCCCACATCTTCGGGCTGTCGCTTGGCGCGGCCGCCGGCATGCACCTGGCGGCCAGGCGCCCGGAGCTGGTGAAGACGCTGTCCCTGCACAGCGCCTGGGACCGCACCGACCCGTTCCTGCGCGCGGCCGTCGAGACCTGGCAGATCATGGCCCAGGGCCTGGGCAGCGTGGCCGAGATGGTGATCAGGGGCGTCTTCCCCTGGTGCTTCACGCCCGAGACGTACGCGGCCAGGCCCGAGTACATCGACTCGCTTGCCGACTTCGTGCGCAGCCGCCCGATGCCCCCGGTCGACGCGCTCCTGCGCCAGTCGGCGGCGGTACTGGCGCACGACGCCCAAGAGGCACTCGGCTCGATCCAGGCGCCGACGCTGATCACGTTCGGCCGGCACGACGTCGTCTGCTCGACCCGGTTCGCCGACCCGCTCACCGACGCTATAGCGGGCAGCGAGGTCTTGGTGTTCGAGGACTGCGCGCACGCTCCCATCTACGAGAACGTCGAGGAGTTCAACAAGCGGACGCTGGCTTTCCTGAACCGCCACTCGGCGTAGCGGCTGGATGCGGGCACCGTCTGACATGCTGAGCGGGCGCGCGCTGAACCGCGCCCTGCTCGACCGGCAGCTGCTGCTGCGCCGGGACCCGCTGCCCGCCGCGGCCGGCCCGCGCGCCGACCGGGTGATCGAGACCGTCGAGCACCTGGTCGGGCTGCAGGCGCAGGCCCCGTTCCCGCCGTACTACGGGCTGTGGTCCCGGCTGGACGGCTTCCGGCCCGCCGACTTGGCCGAGCTGCTGCTCAGCCGGAAGGTGGTCCGGATCGGGCTGATGCGCGGGACCATTCACCTCGTATCCGCCGACGACTGCCTGAGCCTGCGGCCGGCGCTTCAGACTGTGCTGGAACGGGGCCTGCGGGCGAACTTTGGCCGCGGGCTCACTGACGTGGACCGCGCGGAGCTCGCGCGAGCAGGCCGGGCGCTCGTCGAGGAACGGCCGATGACGTTCAGCGAGATCGGCGGCGCGCTGGCGCCGCGGTGGCCGCAGCACCCGCCCAATGCGCTCGCCCAGGGCGTCCGTGCGCTGGTGCCGCTCGTTCAGGTGCCGCCCCGGGCCGTGTGGGGCCAGGCGGGCCAGGCGGCGCACACCTCGGCCGAGGCGTGGCTCGGCAGGCCGCTGGCGGCGTCCGCGTCGCCGGACGAGGTGGTGCTCAGGTACCTGGCCGCGTTCGGCCCGGCAACGGTCGCGGACGCGCAGGCCTGGTCCGGCCTGACCGGGCTGCGGGAGGTCGTGGGCCGCCTGGAACCATGGCTGCGCACGTTCCGCGACGAGCAGGGCCGGGAGCTGTTCGACCTGCCCGACGCGCCCCGGCCGGACCCGGACACACCGGCCCCGGTGCGCCTGGTCGCCGAGTTCGACAACCTGATCCTGTCGCACGCCGACCGCGCCCGGGTGATCAGCGAGCCGGACCGGCAGCGGCTCTACAGCAAGAACGGCATCTTTCCCGGCACCGTGCTGATCGACGGCTTCGTCCGCGGCATGTGGCGGGTCACCGCGACCCGTCGCGCGGCCGCGGCGACGATCGAGTTGTTCGGGGAGGTCGGCGCGCGTGACCGCGACGCCGTCACGGCCGAGGGGGAGCGCCTGCTCGAGTTCGCGGCGCCGGGCACCCCGGACCGCGAGATCCGGTTCGGCCCGATTTCGTGAGGGGCGTCGCGTAACGGCCCCTCGAACACTTACGGCTCCGCGACCACTCCCTGCCCGCCGCCGTAGTCATATGCGTAGATCTCCCGGCCGTCCTGATACGCGCGCTCGGCGCGGCTGGTCACGTCCAGCGGGTCGCCGGACCAGATCACCAGGTCGGCGTCCTTGCCCGGCTCGAGCGAGCCGATCCGGTCGTCAACGCCGAGGATCCGCGCCGGGTTGATCGTCACCGCCCGGAGCGCGGCCCTGGCATCGAGGCCCTCCTTGACGGCGAGGCTGGCCTGGTGGATCAGGAAGTGGATGGGCACGACCGGGTGGTCGGTGGTGATCGCGATCGTGATCCCGGCCGCGTCGAGCCGGCCGGGGTTGGCCAGCGACCGGTTCCGCAGCTCCACCTTGGACCTGCTGGTGAACAGCGGGCCGATGATGACCGGGATGTCCTCGGCGGCGATCAGCTCGGCGAGCAGGTGCGCCTCGGTTCCGTGATCGATCACCAGCTCATAGCCGAACTCGCGGGAGATCCGGATCGCGGTCGCGATGTCATCGGCGCGGTGGCAGTGCTGGCGCCACGGGATCTCGCGGCGCAGCACCCGGCCGAGCGCTTCAAGGCCCAGGTCCCGGTCCACCGGTTTGCGCTCTGACGGTGGCTGGTTTTCCGCCGCCGCCAGCTTGGCCAGGTAGTTGCTGGCCGCAACGAACGCCTCCCGGATGACTGCGGCCGTGCCGAGCCTGGTCGACGGGGTCTCGTGCCGGTCACCGTAGGTCCGCTTCGGGTTCTCGCCGAGCGCGGATTTCATGCCGGACGGCTCGCGCAGCACCATCTGATCCACGACCCGGCCCCAGCATTTGATCGCGACGGTCTGCCCGCCGATCGGGTTGCCGGACCCCGGGTTGACGTTCACGGCCAGCACGCCGCCGCCGATCGCGTCGCGGAAGCCCTGGTCGGCGGGGTTGATCGCGTCTAGTGCCCGGACCGAGGCGGTGACCGGCTTGGTCATCTCGTTGCCGTCCCGCCCGGCCCATCCCTCGGCCTCCTCCACGACGCCGACGTGCGCGTGCGCGTCGATGAAGCCGGGCAGCACCCATTTGCCTGCGGCGTCGATGGTCTCGGAGCCGGCCGGCACCGCGACATCCGGCCCCCCGACGGCGACGATCTTTCCCTCGTCAAGCAGGACCGTTCCGCCGTCGATGGGCTCACCTGTCACCGGGACGACCAGGGCGCCAACGATTGCCGTGCTCATCCGGCATACGGTACAGGTGCCCGGATTGCGTCAGCCACGGAGCATGCTGTGGTACACCGCGAGCAGCGCGGCCTTCTGCTCGTCGGCCAGGCGTGTGTCGGCGATGATGGCCGATTCCACCGACCACCCGGCCGCGCCGTCTTCCGCGGCCGAGTCGCCGGATGCGACCGCGTCGAGCAAACCCGCCTGGGTGAGCAGCGTTTCGGCGGACACGTTGAGTGCCCCGGAGATCAGCTTGAGCACGCGGACCGACGGCTGGTGCAGCCCCCGCTCGATCTGGCTCAGGTAGGGGTTAGAGAGCGTGGTCCGCTCGGCGAGCTGGCGCAGCGACAGGTTGGCGAGCTTGCGTTGCCTGCGGATGAAGGAGCCCAGGTTCTCCATCTGCGCGTTCCAGGTTTCGGTCACTGTCGCCTCGGTAGCTAGGTCCACCCGTGTCTGCTCAGAATAGTAAGCAAAAGAGTGTCGAGATAGTAAGCAAACCCGTGGCGAGCCGGTCGGGCTCGCCGCGGGTTGATGCTGCTTGTGGTTTGGTTACTTGGCCGAGTCGCCGGAACCGGTCTTCTTGGCAGTCCCGCTCGTCCCGGTCGTGCCGGTCTTGCGGGGGGCCGCGGTCCTCTTGGCGCTGGTGCCGCCGTTCCCAGGGAGCAGCTGCCCGGTCGAGTGCAGCACGCCCTCGGCGAACTTCCGCTGCTCGGCCAGGATCCTCATGGCGAAGTTGTAGGCGTTGCCCGCCAGCTCCTCCGGCTTCGGCAGCTTGCTGGCGAACGGAAGGTTCAGGTCGGAAAGCGCCGGCGTCATCGCAGCGACGGTCTTGATCGCCTCGGTGACGGTTTCCTGGCCCTTGCGGACGGTCTTAAGGATTTCGGCCTGCACTTCCTGGCCCACGTTGCGGATATCAGTCATGGCTCCTCCTCGAGCTGTCTGCTAACTATACTAAGCAGGGAGATAGATTTGTCAAGCGGAGCCGGGCGGCCGCGGCGCGGCGCGGCTGCCCGCCCTTGGTGGGCCTCGCCGGGCAGGAGGGAAGGGTGGGGTGTGGCTGGCACTAAAAGGGAAATTTCATATGAAATCAAGTCAGTGGACAACTTAATCTCGCATCGTGCCTCTTGCGCGGACAACCTCCTGCCCGGTTTAGTTGTCATCTAAGTGGCGCCCGCCTCCACCTAGATCACGCCAGCCTCCGCCAGGTAACAAGAGCCGGTTGGGAGGTCCTCATGTCGGTTGACCACGGCGGGTCCACCGAGGATCAGCGCACCGAAGCGCCGCGCGACTCCGGTCGGCACGTGTTCGCGCACCTGTACGAGTCGTATGCTGCCCCGCTGTTTGACTACTGCGACGGGCTGCTCCAGGACACCTTTGCCGCTGTGGACGCGGTGCAGGACAGCCTGGTCGCCGCGGACGCGCAGGCCGGAAACATGCCCGAGCCCGACAGGCTCCGGCTTTCGCTCTACTCAGCGGCCCGCCAGGAGTGCCTGAGCCAGCTGCCCGGCGGGCGGACCAAGCTAAGCGGCCGCGCCGAGACGACCACTCTTGACGAGCTCGGCGCGGCGGTCCCGGATTACGAGGTAGCGGGGCCAACCGGGGAGACGGTGCTGGTCCTGCGGGCCGCCCTGGACCGGCTGTCCGACCGCGACCGCGAGGTGCTCAACCTGACCTTCCGGCACCGGCTGAACGAGGCGGACCTCGCGGCGGTAATCGGCGTCTCGCCCCGCCGAGCGCGGGCACTGCTGTCCGAGGCGAGCACCAACTTCGACCATTCGGCGCCCGTCGTCGCGGTCCTGCGCGCGGCCGTCCGCGAGGGCCGGCCCCGCTGCTCGGAACTCGTCGGCATGCTGAGAGGCCGGGATCTGGCCACGTTCCCGCTGACGCCCCAGTTCGCCAGCAAGCTTGCCCGCCACCTCGAATCCTGCGCCACCTGCGCGCTCAGCCGTGGGGACCGGGCGCTGCGCGCCGAGCAGATCAGCGAGATACCGCTCGCCATCCCGCCCGGCAGGCTCCGGCTTCGGATCACCCGTACCGCCCTCGCTCTGGGCTCGTACCGCCGCACGATCGCGAACCGGCCCGACAAGGAAGACAAGCCGCGCAAGGGCGACCAGGCCAGCCCGCCGGTCCCGCTGCGGTCCCGCCGCGGGGTGCCGAAGGTGATGGCCGTCTCCTCGGTGGCGCTCGCCGCGCTCGTCGTGCCGACCGCCATCCTCTATCGGCTGACGGCAGAGTCGGCGCACGCTCCGCAGGCATCCCCGGTTAAGACGGTCCTGGCGAGCAAGAGCCCCACGCCGGCGGCCACAGCGATCTCGCCGGAACTTGACGGGCCCGTGGGCCTGGGGCGGCACAAGCACCACCGCGTGCTTCCGCCGCTTCCGGGAGTGCTCAGCCCCGCGAACCTCGGCGAGCTGCCGGTTCCGCTGACCGGGTCGGGCCATGCGCCGAAGCCGTTAGCCTCAGGATCTCCGGCGCCAGGCCCGGTCGGCTCCTCGGCACCGCAGCCCTCGTCGGCGCCGCCCTCGTCGGCTCCAGCGCCCACACCCACGCCGACCACGCCGGCTGCCACGCCCACGCCTACGCCGGTGCCGACCACACCGGCTCCGACGCCTACGGCCACGGCTCCGACCCCCACGCCTTCAGGCTGACCAGCCGTCCCGTCACCCGCCGTCGGTGCCGTCCGCGCCGGCGATCTGGGCGAAATGCCGACGGCGGGCCGGAGTGTTACGCCGGCCTTTGTCGGCGGCGCTGTCTAGGCTGCTCGGCAGCGGCCACAGGCGGGACCCCGCGGCATGAGCGTGCAAAGGAGCGTCGTGACGGATAGCTTCACTGCCGGTCAGGTGAGCTCCCTGGCCGACGGCGCCGCTGACCAGGTCGGGCGGGTGGCGGGAACCGAGGACTCCACCCCGCTGCAGTTCGCTGTCGCCCTGGACGAGACGTCTTATCTGCAGCTTGACGACGTCGTGGTCACGCTGCGGCAGATTCCCGGGCTCGGGCCGATCCTGACCAGTGGCGTGGTGACGCAGGTCCGTGCCAGGCACGAGGGCGCGAGCTTCGGCTCGGACGTGTTCCTCATCTCCGACGGCGTGCTGCCCGCGCGGGTGCAGGAGATCGCCGAGGTCGCGGTGACCCGGGTCGAGCCCGAGGTATACGTGCCGCCGCGGCCGGGAGAGATCGTGCGCCGCGCCACCGGGCCCGAGCGCGCCCAGGCCCTGTACTTCGACCAGATGACGTCGCGGCTGCCGGTCGGGCTTGGCCGCGACGGCGCCCCGATCTACGTCAACATGGAGTTCCTCGACGGCACCCGCGGCGCGCACGTGTCGATCAGCGGTATCTCCGGCGTCGCGACGAAGACGAGCTTCGCGCTGTTCCTGCTGCACTCCATCTTCAAGTCCGGCGCCCTCGGCGCCCGCGCGCTCAACGCCAAGGCCCTGGTGTTCAGCGTCAAAGGGGAGGACCTGCTGTTCCTCGACCAGCCGAACGCGCGGCTCGACGACGACCTGCGCACAAAGTACGCCGAGCTGGGGCTGCCCGCCGAGCCGTTCGGGTCGGCCGGGTTCTGGGCGCCGCCGATCCCTGATGACCAGACCGGGCGGCCGAACGTCACCGGGCGCACCAGCGGGGTGGAGGCGTTCTGGTGGACGATCGAGGAGTTCTGCGCCCGGCAGATGCTGCCCTACGTGTTCGCCGACGCCGAGGATGAGCGCAATCAGTACACGATCGTGATCCACCAGGTCGCGACCCGGCTGAAGCTGGACGCCGTTGCGTACGGCGACACCGGCGCGGTGAAGATCGACAGCGATGTTGCGCGCACCTATGAGGAACTCGTCGACATCGTCGCCGCCCGGCTCACCGAGGACGAGACCCGCCAGGACTGGGCCGGACCGGTCACCGGCGTCGGCACGATCAACGCGTTCATCCGCCGGCTGCGTTCGTCGCTGCGGCCGCTGCGGCCAATCATCCGTGCCGACCTCACCGGCAGCAGCAGGCGGATGATCTCCACCGAGAGCCAGCAGGTGACCGTCGTCGACTTGCACAACCTGCACGAGCGCGCGCAGCGGTTCGTGGTCGGTGTGGTGCTGGCCGCCGAGACCGCCCGCAAGGAGGACGCGGGACCGGGCGGCCTGCTGTTCACGATGATCGACGAGCTGAACAAGTACGCGCCGCGCGAGGGCACCTCGCCGATCAAGGAAGTCCTGCTGGACATCGCCGAGCGCGGCCGGTCGCTCGGGATCATCCTGATCGGCGCGCAGCAGACGGCCAGCGAGGTCGAGCGGCGCATCGTGTCGAACTCGGCCATCCGGGTTGTCGGCCGCCTCGACGCGGCCGAGGCCGGCCGGCCGGAATACGGGTTCCTGCCGTCGTCCCAGCGGACCCGGGCGACGCTCGCCAAGCCGGGCGCGATGTTCGTTTCCCAGCCCGAGATCCCGGTGCCGCTCGCCGTGGAGTTCCCGTTCCCCGCCTGGGCGACCCGGCTCTCGGAGTGCGCCGCGCCGCCGCGGTCTGCCGCGGCTCCGCAGGCCGATGTCTTCGCCCGCCTGCCCGAACCCGACGACGACATCCCTCCGTTTTGAGGACTACCAGGAACGGAACGCCGTGAAGTTCTTGCACACCGCCGACTGGCATGTGGGAAAGGTCCTGAAGGGCCGAGACCGGCTGGACGAGCAGCGCGCCGTGCTCGCCGAGATCGCCGCCGTCGCCGAGCAGAATCAGGTCGACGCGGTGCTGATCGCCGGGGACATCTACGACGCCGCGGCCCCGTCCGCCCAGGCGCAGAATCTGGTGGTCAAGACGCTGCTGCGGCTGCGCAAGACCGGCGCCGAGGTCATCGCGATCGCCGGTAACCACGACCACGGGCCGACCTTCGAGGCCTACCGGCCGCTGATGGGCCTGGCCGGCATCACCCTGGTCGGGGAGGTCAGGCGGCCCGATCAGGGCGGGCTGGTCCGGTTCCGGGCCCGCTCCGGCGGGGAGGACGTTCAGCTGGCCGTGCTGCCGTTCCTCAGCCAGCGGCACGCGGTGCGTGCCGCCGAGATCGTCAGCCAGACGCCGTCGGAGAACGTGCGGGCCTATGACGAGATGGTCCGCCAGGTGGTCGCGGCTCTGACCGCCGGGTTCTCCAGTGACACCGTCAACCTGCTGATGTCGCATCTCACCTGCATCGGCGGGGTGTTCGGCGGCGGTGAGCGGTCCGCTCAGTCGATCTTCGAATACAGCGTCCCCGCCACGATCTTCCCCGTCTCGGCGCACTACGTGGCGCTCGGGCACCTGCACCGGCGTCAGTCGCTGCCCGCGCACTGCCCGGTCCACTACAGTGGCTCGCCGATCGCGGTCGACTTCGGCGAGCAGGCCAACACGAGCATGGTGTGCCTGGTCGAGGCGTCCCCATCGGTCCCGGCCCGGGTCACCGAGGTCCCGATCGCCTCGGGCCGGCGGCTGCGGACGGTTCGCGGCACCCTGTCCGAACTCGAAGCGCAGGCCGCCTCGTTCGGGGAGGACTACCTCAGAGTGTGGCTGCGCGAGCCGGCCCGCGCCGGGCTGCGCGACGACACGACCGCGGTCCTGCCGAACGCGCTCGAGGTGCGCATCGATCCGGAGTTCGCCGCCTCTTCCGGGGCTCACCCCGGCGGTCGTGACGTCTCCGGAGCGAAGATCCCAACGCCGGATGAGCTGTTCGCCGAATACTGCGCCGCCGAGCAGGTGCGCGACCAGCGGGTGGCGGCGATGTTCACGCAGTTGCACGACGAGGTCACCGCCGCCGGCGGGGCCTGAGGAAGAGGCGCCCATGCGACCGATCGTGCTGGAGCTGGACGGGTTCGCCTCGTTCCGCGAACCGGCCAGGATCGACTTCACCGACGCAGAGTTCTTCGCGCTGGTTGGCCCGACCGGATCGGGCAAGTCGACGGTCATCGACGCGATGACGTTCGCGCTGTACGGCTCGGTGCCCCGCTGGGGCCGCAAGGGCATGGTGTCGCTGGCGCTCGCTCCCACCACCACCCGCGGCACGGTCAAGCTCGTTTTCGAGGTCGAGGGCCAGCGCTACGTCGTGGCCCGCGAGCTGCGCCGGATCGGCAGCCAGGTCAGTCAGCGGGCCGCGAGCCTGGAGCGGCTCGCTGACCCGTGCGGCCTGGGCGGCTCAGGTGAGCCACCCACCGCTGTGCTGGCCGGAGACCTGGCGGGCGTCGCGGACGCGGTGGAACGGCTGCTCGGCCTGACCTACGACGACTTCTGCCAGTGCGTGGTGCTCCCGCAGGGCCAGTTCGCCAACTTCCTGCACGCCAAGGCCAGCGACCGGCAGGAGATCCTGCTCCGCCTGCTCGGCGCCGAGCACTACAAGCAGATGATGATCCGGGCGAACCAGCGCGCCAGCGAAGCAGCGAAGCAAGCCGAGACCTTGAACGAGACCCTGGCCGGCTTTGGCGACGCCACCCAGGGGGCGCAGGACGCCGCCGCGGCAGCGGAGGCCGCGCTGGGCCGGCTGTCCGACCGGGTGGCCGCGGTCACGCCGCGGATCCACGCCGCCGATCAGGGCCTCTCCGCAGCCGAAACCGAGCTGGAGGGGCTGGAAGCCGACCGCGCGGCGCTGGCCGACGTGCGCATCCCGGACGACGTCGCCACGCTGGACGCCGACCTGGCTGGCGCCCGTGCTGCCCTGGCCGAGGCCGAGCGCACCGAGCAGCAGGCGCTCGACGCCGACGGCGCGGCGCGCGCCGCGCTGGCCGGCGCGCCGGACCGGGCGCCGCTCGAACTCGCCCGCGAGCGGCGCGCCGAGCGGGACCACCTCGCCGCGGGCCTGCCGCAGGCGCAGGCCGAGCTGACCCGGCTGTCCGGGCTGTCCGGCCAGGCGGAGAGCGCGGTGCAGGCCGCTGCGGCCAGCCTGGAGACCACGCGCGCTCAGCGCGACGCCGCCGCGAGCGCGACCGTAGCCGCCGAGCAGCGGGTACACGACCTGACCGCCACCCGTGCCGCCCTGACTTCGGTCAAGATTCCGGACGGGGTAGACGGGCTTGACGCGCGCATCCAGGCCGCGATCGTGGCGGGGGAGCAGGCGCTCGCCGTCCTGCAGGCAGCGGAGCAGGCCGACAGCGATGCCCGATCGGCCCGCGACTGTGCGACCGGGCCGGGACCGCTCGAGCAGGTCAGGAGGGACCTGCGCGAGCTGGCAGAGCTGGCCGCCGCCCGGGTCCCCGCGCTGACCGGCCTTGCGCAGGCCAGCGCCGAGACGGAAGCCGCGCAGGCAGCTCTGGAGCTGGCCGAGGCCGACCGCGAGCAGCGGCAGCGCGACGTTGACGAGGCACGCCGCGCGCACGCGGCAGCCGGGCTGCGCCAGCACCTGGTGCCGGGGGAGGCCTGCCCGGTCTGCGAGCAGACGGTCGCCGGGCTGCCGGCACCCCTGCCCGCGCCCGCGATCGACGATGCCGAGAAGCGCCTGGCCGGGGCGGCCGTCACGGTCGCCGCCGCCCGGGACGCGGCCGCCGGCACCGCCGCCGCGCAGGTGCGGGCCGCTGCCGACGTCGACGCGCTCGCTGATCGGCGGAGCCGCCTGGTGGCGTCGCTGGCCACCGCGCTCGAAGGCCCGCTGGCCGACGCCGGGCTGACTGCGGTGGCCGACCTGGCGGAACGGCAGCGAGGCCGGGCGGCGAAGCAGCGCGCCCGGGTTCCGGCGGCCAAACAGGGCGCGGGAGCCAGCGCGCAGGACAAGGACACGGGCCTGGTCGCGGCCGGACTGGCGGAGGTCGAGTCCGGCTTGCGGGCCTGCCACGCGCTGGGCAAGGCTGCGGACGAGGCGGCTGCCGCGGTGCAGGCGGCACGTGCCAGGGCGCGCGCCACTCAGGCCGAACTCGACCAGGCACAGGCTGCGCTGGCGACGGCCAGCGCCGGGCTGCGCGACGCACGCGACCCGCTGGTTGGGCTCGGCGCGCCAGCGGCCGGCGGCGCCAGCCTGGCTGGCGGGTGGGCGGAGCTGGCCACCTGGGCCGCCGGGCAGGCCGCCGCCAGGGCGGCGGAGCTGTCCGATGCGCGCGAGGCGGCCCAGGCTGCAGCGAGCGAACGAGAGAAGGCCGAGGCGCAGTTCGGCGAGGCAACGGCGGACCTGGCCGAACTGCGCGAGGACGCGAAGCGGGCGGACCAGGCCGAGCAGCAGGCCAGGACGCGGCTGGCCGGGGTGACCGAGCGCATCACGGAACTCGACGAGCACCTGCGCGACGCCCCGGATGAGGCACAAGTCACCGCCCAGCTCACAGCGCGCGACCGGCTCGAAGCCGCGGCCGCGGCGGCCGGGCAGCGGCTGCTCGGCGCCCGCTCGGCCCGTGGCGGGGCGCAGCAGGACCTAGCCGGCCGGGAACGCGCCGCAGCCGCGGCGACGTCCCGGCTGTCCGCGGCGCGCGACCCGCTGGTGCGGCTCGGCGCGCCCGTGCTTGACCCGGCCGGCCTGCTGGCGGGCTGGACCGGGCTGCAGACGTGGGCCGAGCGTGCGGCGGCGGCCCGGGACCGGGACCTGGGGCCTGCACGGCACCGCGTCACCGCGGCCCGCGCGAACCTGCAACAGCTGACCAGCAAGCTGACCGCCGAACTCGCGGCGGGCGGGGTCGAGCTGCCGCCCGAGGCGGTCGCGGCGGGGGCTGCCACCGCGGTCGCCACCGCACTCGAGCGTGCCCGCGGCGAAACCAAGCGAATCGCGGAACGCCTCGCGGAGGCGGCCGGCCTGGCGGCCCGGCGGGACGAGGCGCAGCATGAGCAGCAGGTGGCCAGGCTGCTCGGTGACCTGCTGCGCTCGGACAAGTTCCCGCGCTGGCTGGTCACCGCGGCGATCGACGCGCTGGTCGCCGATGCCTCGGTGAATCTGGCCGGACTGTCCGGCGACCAGTTTGACCTGACCTATGAGGACGGCGAGTTCTACGTCATCGACCACGCCGATGCCGACTCGCGCCGCTCGGTACGCACCCTGTCCGGCGGGGAAACCTTCCAGGCCTCCCTCGCGCTCGCGCTGGCCCTGTCCTCGCAGATGTCCACGCTCGCCGCCGCGGGCGCTGCCCGGCTGGACTCGATCTTCCTGGACGAGGGGTTCGGCACTCTGGATCCGGAGACGCTCGAGGTGGTCGCCACCACACTCGAGGCCCTGGCGCAGGGCCAGCGGATGGTCGGCGTCATCACACATGTCGCCGCGCTCGCCGAGCGGGTCCCGGTCCGCTTCCTGGTCACCCGGGACGCCCGGACGTCCCGGGTGGTCCGCCAGGGCCTGCTGGACGCGGGCGCGGACCTGGCGGACCCGGACCTGGTCGGCGCGGGTTCGGCGGACACCGCATGACCAGCGGGGTACGCGGCGGCGCTGCCGCGCCGCCGCGGGTGGACCGAGTGGCCAGGACCGGGCCCGCGATGCGGTACACCGTCGACGCATGGGATCCGTCCTACGGCACGAACACCGAGATCGAGGACTTCCTCGCCGAGTCGAGCGCCCGGGTGGACGCGAACGTGGAACTGCCCGCGGGCCAGTGGCGTGCCATCGACCCGGATCCTGGCAGGCCCGTTCCTGCCGCGCTGCTGTTCGTAGACGGGGTCCGCCGCGTCGAGGCACGGGTCTGGATCGAGGACCCGGGTGGTGAGGCGAGCATGGGCATGTGCGCCTCCTACGCGGCGGGCGTGGTGTGCTGCTGTGCGCAGCGGGCCCACCTGGTGCGTTTCGAGACCAGGCGCGGCCTGTTCACCGTGGCACCGAAGGCAGACAGCATCATGACCTGGGCGGGGGAGTACACGGCCTGCCGCACTGCGGCCAGGAAAGAGCAACCGCTGTCGGTGACGCTGTCCGAGGCACTCCAGCGCCGCCTCGGTGACGTCGAGGTGCGCACCGCCGTCGAGGCGCGGGCGGCCATCGCCGGGCACGGCGTGCCGGACGGCGCCGACCTGCTGGTGATCGACGGGCCGCTGCGCGGACGGCAGCACCTGCCGCGTGCCCTGGGCTACATCAAGTCGCACCGCACCACCTACCTCTCGCCAGACCTGAACGCGCTCGTCGGCACGCTCGCGCCCGGCCAGCGGACGCCGGTATTCCTGGCCGGGACGAACTGGGACCGGCACACCTGGTACCTGCGCCTGCCCGTGGCCCGAGGGCCAGCGATGGCTCCCTGGGCCGGGATCGTCCGCATCGAGTGCTCCGCCGACCTGCCGACCGGCGAGGTGGTCGGGCTGGCCGGCCTGAGCCAGGTGTGCCTGGGCCGGTTTGCGTCCGCCGAGTACAAGGACGCGCGCGCCCCGCAGAACCTGTACCCCATCGCCGGCCTGGAGCGTGAGCTGCGCCGCCGCCTGGGCGACCCGCGGCTGCTGTACCGGGCGCTGCGGCTCACCGCGCAAGCCGCCACCGCTAGGGCCTGAGACGGCAGCCTGGGGCTATCGGTGGCACCGCACGACTGCCGAGACGGCTTCGCCGCCGCTTTCTGGCGCCGACCGCAGGCCTATCTCGACCCGGTCGTCCGCGCCGGGATGTCCATGCTCGCCCAGACCGAACGCCAGCGCGGCGACGGCCTGGACCGACTCCATCGGGACCTGGCCGACGGCACCTGGGCCGCACGACACCACGCCCTGCTCAGCCAGCCAGAACACGATTGCGGCTACCGGCTCCTCATCGGCACCGCCTGAGAGCCGCTCGCCCGCCGCGTGACCCGTGCGCCAGCGCGTACCTGGGAATACTCGCGCGCCTCTGGCGGTTGCTATGATGGTTAAGAAAACGAAACGTAGAGTATCGAATAGGTGAGAACGTAATGCCGACGACGGTGACCGCAGGGAGCGCAAGGCCGCTGGATCACGAGGTGGCCCGGCCAGCCCCGGCACCCTCGGGGCACGGGCGGCTCGCCCTGGCGCTGATCCTCACCGCGGCGTTCATGGTTGTCCTGGACTTCAGCATCGTCAACGTGGCGCTCGCGTCGATCGAGCGCGAGTTCGGCTTCTCGGCCACGGCCGTGCAGTGGATCGTGACCGGTTACGCCATCGCGTTCGGCGGCCTGCTGATCCTCGGCGGCCGCGCAGCCGACACGTTCGGCCGCCGGCGCATGTTCATGATCGGTCTGGCGATCTTCTCGGCCGCGTCACTGGCCGGGGGCCTGGCGCACGATCCGGTGCTGCTGGTGAGCTCTCGCGTGGTGCAGGGCGCCGGCGCGGCCCTGGTCGCCCCTTCCGCGCTGTCGCTGATCACGACGGGATTCGCCGAGGGACCAGCCCGCACGCGTGCGCTCGGAATGTACGGGGCTACCGCGTCGATCGGTTTCGTGGCCGGCCAGGTGCTTGGCGGTGTGCTGGTCGAGTTCACCAGCTGGCGGGCCGTGTTCCTGGTGAACGTGCCCGTAGGGATCGTGGCCTTGCTGCTCGCGCCACGGCTGCTTAGCGAATCGCGGCAGGCCGGCGGGGCCGGGCACCGGCTGGACATCGGCGGCGCGCTGCTGATCACCGGCGCGGTTGCCGCGCTGGTGTTCGCGGTGTCGCAGGGGTACGTGCTCGGCTGGGCTTCCCCGGCCGTGCTCGGCTCTCTGGCCGCCGCCGCCGCGGCAGCTGCCGCGTTCGTCGCCGTGGAGCGGCGTCACCCGGCCCCGCTGGTCCGCGGCGACCTGCTGCGCCTGCCCAACCTGCGCAAGGCGGGAACGATCAACCTGCTGCTCGGCCTGTGGAACGCAGGCGAGCTGATCGTGCTCTCGCTCTACTTCCAGCAGGTCCTGCACGATTCGCCGCTGGCCACCGGCCTGGCGATCGCCCCGCAGGGCGTCATCGGGTTCACCGCCGGCGCGTTTGGCTCGCGGATGGCCCGCCGCGTCGGAATCCGCCGGGTACTGATCCTCACCAGTGCCGTGGCCACTATCGGGTTCCTCGTCCTTACCCGGCTGCCGGCGGCCGGCGGATACAGCCCGCTGCTCACGGCGGTCATGCTGGTCGGGTTCGGCACTGCCGGAGCCGCGTTCGGCACCATGGTCACCGCGAGCGCTGGAGTGGGCGACGGCGATCAGGGCCTGGTCGGCGGGGTGATCAACACCAGCCGCCAGGTAGGCGCTGCGATCGGCGCCGCGCTGCTGCCGGCCATAGCCGAGGCGGTCAGCCACGGAAGCCCGGCGGCTGCCGTGAGCGGCGACCGCGCCGCGATGCTGATCGCGGCCGTGGCCGCTGGCCTGGCTACGTTTGTCGCCTGGCGCAGCGGCCTGGCCGCACTTCCGCGGCTTCGCCTTCACCTCCACCGCATCTGACCATCTCGGCGATACGGCATCGGGGAGTGAGGGCGCGCGGCCTGCGACCTTACTTACCGACGATGAGGCCGGATGCGGCCGCCTGCCGGCGGATCCAGGACGGGGGCTGGCCCGATTCCGCGGCGATCGCCTGCCAGGTCCATCCTGCGGCCCGGCGGTCGGCGAGGTAGCCGAAGATGTCATCGAAGCCGAGCCCGGCGGCCACCTCGGCCGCGCGCTGCCGTGATGCGTGACGCTTGGCGGCGTGCGCGGTCTGATCCAGCCCGTGGCGGCGCAGCGCGGACGCGACCGCATGGTGCGACAACCCTGCCTCGGCGGCGATGGCGCTCACGGTCCAATGCCGGGTGATGTGCCGCTCGCGGAGGTAACCGGCCACGTCGGCGAAGCCCAGCTGGCTCAGGGCCGGCCGCCAGCCGACGTCCCACCGGCCGTGCTGCAGCGGGCGCACGGCAGCCGCGACCTCGGGATCGACGTCGCCGAGGTGCCGCGACAGCCAGTCCTTGTGCAGCCCGGCCTCGCGGCTGATCGCCGCGAGACTGGCGCCGCCGGCGACCCGCGCCAGCACCAGGGCCCGGATGTCGGGGTACCCGGCCTGGCGAGCTGCTGCCTTGGCCACCTCGGCCAGGCGCCGCCGGGCGCGCTCCGAGTTCGCCTGGGCCACCGCGGCGGGCGACACCGCGGCCAGCGACCGCAGGGCTTTCCTGCGGCGCTGCTCGGGGATGGATCGACCCCGGGCCGCTGTGGCGGCGTCACGGGCCAGGTCGCCGGCCCTGGCCCGGTTCCGCCCTGCCGCACTTCCCTCGCGGATCGAGGCGTCGAAGACCAGGCGGGCGGAGAACGCGGCCGCCCGCAGCTTGCGGGTCTGCGGACCCTCGAGGGACTGGCCGCGTTCCAGCCCGAACGCCTCGCAGTACGCCTCCTTTGTCCAGCCGTGCGCCTTCAGGTGGGCCGTGACCGAGCGCAGGAGCCGGCCGCACAGGTGGCAGATCACCAGCGAGCCGTCGACGATGACCACTTCGCCGATCGGCGCGTAGCAGGGCGTGCCGTCGGCCAGCGCGTCGACGACGCGGCGGACCGGGTGACCGGACGGCCGTGCGGCGGCCGGCCGCAGCCGGGCCCGCCCTGACCCGGCCCGTCGCGACGTGGCCGACCGCGACCCGGCCAGCGCCGGGTCGGCTGGCTGGCTGATCACATCGACCGACACGACCGCCCTCTCGAGAAGTTCGCTAGTCACACTGAGACTACTAGCGTGACTGGAGTGGCCGCCAGTGGGCCTGCGCCGGCTCAAGGGCAGGCTGCGGTCGCCTCGGCGGCCCGTTAGCCTTTGGAAATGACCTCGCCCGAGGAGCACTCGCTGTCACTGTCGGAGTGGCTGGTGCTCTGCCTGGTTTGTGAACAGCCGACGCACGGGTTCGCGATCGCCCGGCTGCTCGAGGCCGAGGGCAGCCTGGGCAAGGTGTGGCGGGTGCCCAAGCCGGTCATCTACCGGGCGCTGCAGCGGCTGGAGCAGCTT
>Ga0208725_1000131_pt1 | contig 16944 bp, 14 predicted proteins | sample MicForSoSWNH13_O_FD_188004 | JGI IMG/M metagenome (GOLD analysis project Ga0208725, IMG submission 188004) | Forest soil microbial communities from Harvard Forest Long Term Ecological Research site in Petersham, Massachusetts, USA - MetaG HF011... | ecosystem: Environmental > Terrestrial > Soil... | reverse complement strand
CGGACGGCTTGTTAATCGCGATCTTCTGGCCGTAGTACCGGGAGCACGGGGGAGCGATCCAGTAGTTCGGGCCGGGCGGCGGGAGCGTGTCGAGCGGCTTCATCTCGTGGGTCGCGGTGTCAAGCCCGCTGACGGTCAGCACGTCGCTGGCGATGCTGGCCGGTGTGGTCGCCGCCTCCTCGGGTGCCCGGTCGGCTTTATTGTCCGGGCCCCTGAAGGTCCCGAACGTCACGCCGAACGCTTGTGCCGCGGCCTGGATCGATCCCTGTACGTCGACGTAGCCCGCGACGTTGTCATCGACCTTGGTCACCGTGAGGCCTGCCCCGGTGAGCCAGTTCGTTACCGCGCTGACCTGGGCGGCCGACGGCCCGAACCGCGCCTTCAGCTGTGCGGCCGTGAGATATCTGCCGTACAGCGGGTTACCCGGCGCGGAGACGGCGGCCGCGTAGCCGGCCAGGCCCGCCGGGTCCTGCCCGGCCAGGTACACCCCGGCTGTCACGGTTCCGGTGGTGACCGGCTGCTGTGACATCCGCGTGGACGCCGTCGCCCACTGCGGATGGGTATCCGCGATCGCCACGCGGGCCGGGGCAGGCTGCGCCGCGGCGGCCGTCGTCATCGCGCTGACGACGAGTGCGCAGCCGGCTGCCGCTGCCGTCAGCATGGCGCACAGCCGTCTGTTTCTTCTTACAGGTGGCAATGTTCCCCTCCTTAGGCTGCGTGACATCGTCACATCCGGCATTACTGATTGGGTCACCGATCGCTGATCATGGCAAGGGCCGTTTGCAGCTCATCTATTTACAGCTCACGTACTAGTTAGTGTCACGGGCGCTTAATAGCGAAGATCCGCATCGCCCGATGCCAGAACGTCACCGGGTGAAACCGGCAAGTCCGATTTCCCGGTAGCCTTCAATGGCAGATCGTATTAAGGTCTCGAATTACCGGGAACGGTGATACGGCCATAGGCTAACACAGCCAGCCGGAAGGGCGTGGCCAATACCTTGTCATTATGCGGCGGGCAGCAGATGCGCTTTCTGTGCCAGCACGGATCATGCCGGAAATCGTCGGAGATCCCGCTTAGATCCGAATGATCTTTAATTCCCTGATCCTGAGCTGGACTTCCCGGCGCACCCGATGCAGATCGTTTTCCGCGGGCGGAACGCAGATCGGGTTACCGGGCGGCGCGCGCGGTGACCAGACCGGCCTGGTAGGCGAAGACCACGAGCTGTGCCCGGTCGCGGGCGCCGAGCTTGATCATTGCCCGGCTGACGTGGGTCTTGGCGGTGGTGGGGCTCAGCACCATGGCCTTGGCGATCTCATCGTTGGAAAGGCCGTGCGCGACGAGGGCCACTACCTCCCGCTCCCTGTTCGTGAGGGTCTCCATTCCTGCCGTGGCGACCGCGTCCGGCGGCCGCGCGACGAACTCGCCGATCAGGCGGCGGGTGACGGCGGGGGACAGCAGGGCATCTCCGCGCATGACGACCCGCAGCGCCTGCAGCAGCTCGGCTGGCTCGGTGTCCTTCAGCAGGAACCCGCTCGCCCCGGCGCGCAGCGCGCGGAAGATGTACTCGTCGAGCCCGAAGTTGGTGAGCATGACCACCCGCACGTTGTCCAGCCGTTCGTCAGCGACGATCTGCCGGGTGGCCTCGATGCCGTCAAGCACCGGCATCTGAATGTCCATGAGAGCGATGTCGGGGAGGTGCTCCGCGGCCAGCGTCACCGCCTGCCGCCCGTCGGCGGCCTCGGCGACCACCGCGATGTCATCTTCCGCTTCGAGCAGCGACCGGATGCCGCTGCGGATCAGCGCCTGATCGTCGGCCAGCAGGATCCTGATCAAGACGGTGCCCGTGTAGGGAATTCGGCACGCACCTGGAAGCCACCGCCGTCCCGCGGCCCGGCGTGGAGCCGGCCGCCGAGCGCAGTCACCCGTTCCCGCATGCCGATGAGGCCTAGCCCGGGGCCCGTCGGCCGGGGTCCCGTGCTGGTGCTGGTGCCCGAGCCGTCGTCGTCGACCTGCACGGCGAGGGAGTCTGGCGTGTACTGCAGGTGAACCGACGCGCGCGCCCGGCCGGCGTGACGGGTTACGTTGGCGAGCGCTTCCTGCACGATCCGGTAGGCGGCCCAGTCCACTTCGGGCGGGAGCCCCCGCTCGACGCCGGCCACGGTTACCGTCACGGGGAGCCCGGCGGCCCGCGACCGTTCCACCAGGCTGCCCAGCTGGCCGAGACCGCTGCCGTCGCCGTCCTCCTCGCTGCGCAGCACGCTGAGCGTGGTGCGCAGTTCCCGCGCGGCGTCCGCACCGGCCTCCTGGATCGCCAGCAGTGCCGGCGGCACTTCCTCGCCGCGCTTGCGGGCCAGGTGCACCGCGACGCCTGCCTGAACAGAGATCGCTGAGATGCTGTGTGTCAGGGAGTCGTGCAGCTCGCGGGCGATCCGCAGCCGCTCCTCCATCGCCCGGCGCTGGGCGGCCTCGTCCCTTGTCCGTTCCGCCTCTTCCGCGCGCTGCTCGACCTCGCGGACGTGCAACTGCCAGATGCGGAACGTCGCGAACATGACGCCGGCCGAAATGACCCATCCGGCCGCGTAGAACGTCCGCCGGGCGCGATCGGTACGCATCGTCCGAGCGTACGCGCATGGTTTTCCCAGCCGCATTCGCCTGCGGGACCCATTTCCGGCTACTCCCCGCGGAGTACTCACGCCGGCCGCTGCATCCCCGGTGACCAGTCAGAAGACGCTTCCCTCGCACGACGACGGTGAGCCGTCCAGCCGAGAGCATCGCATGTATCGCAACGAAAGGTATGTGCCGATGAGCACCAGCAAGACCATCGCAACGGTCCGCAGCCCGCGGGATCCCATCGATACCCGGTCGTTTTTGCTCACCCGCGTCCAGCCCGCGCTCAGCGGGCTGATGGATGGGTCGTTGTCGACCCTGGCGCCCATCTTCGCGGTGGCCCTGGCCACCCACCGGCCCCTGACGGCGTTTTTCACCGGCGTCGCGACCGCCCTGGGCGCGGGAGTGAGCATGGCCTTTTCCGAAGGCCTGTCCGACACCGGGGACCTGACCGGGCGCGGGAGCCCCGTGCTGCGCGGCGCGATTACCGGCGGCGGGACCTTCGCCGGGGGCATCTTCCACACCCTGCCGTTCCTCATCCCCGGCTACGGCGCCGCGATCAGCGCCGCCATCGCGGTCGTGGCCAGCGAACTGGTTATCCTCGCCGGGCTGCGATGCAGGTTCTTCCGCACCAGCTTCGCGCGGTCGTTCCTGGCGATCACCATCGGCGGAGCGCTCATCGCCGCCCTGAGCTCAGCCCTGGGAATCGCCGCCGGTGGCTGAGCTCGGCATCATCGTCGCCGGTAGGACCTGAGGTCTCATCACTCCCGCAGTGCGGCTGGACTGCAATCATTGACGCTTTTCTGGTTATTTGTTTACCGTTACTTTAATAAAGGCCCGTAGCGCAGACGTGCCGATCATCGGCGCCCGGAAGCGGCACGTGAGGGCGGATCACCGGCCCGGTCCGCACTGCTGATCCCTGAGTCAGGACCTGCCAGCACTGTGGCGACGCCGGCAACCAGGGTGGAGCCGAGCAGCACCCGGCAAGTCGTGGCTGGTGGCAGCCCACGCGCACGGAAGCTTCTCAGACCGAAGCTCGATATCAACTGTTAATGATCCAACCCGGCGTCAATGTCATCCGATGAGCCGGATCGTCCGTCATAGATGCAACAGCAGTTGCTCGCTGGTCCACCAGAAGCTTCCGTTTCACCCAACGCTTTGGCGCCCTCAGGCACAGCGATGACCGTGCAGTCTCGCTAAGGGGAGGTAACAGGGTGCACCCCCATGTGGTGGTAGAGGCTGCACTCGCAGCGCCCAGGATCAACATTGTGCAGTGGTGGAACCTGCGGCATGTGCTCCCGATCGGCGTCGTCGGCATCATCTCCTGGTCGGTTTGGCTGACCCGGTTCAGCCTGTCCCGGCTCTACCGGCCCACGCCGGACGGGTTCACAACCACCACGTCCGCGGTGATACCGGCGTTCCGCGAGGACCCGGACATCCTGGACCGGTGCCTGGACTCATGGCTCGCCGAGGGCCCGACCGAGATCATCGTGGTCCCCGACGTGGGGGACCACGAGGTCATCCGTCGGCTGCAGCGCCGTGCCCAGTCCGAGCCCAGCCTGGTCGTGTTGCCGATCGTGCACACAGGCAAGAGGTCGGCGCTCGGCGCGGGCATCCGCCAGGCGCGGGGCGAGATCCTCGTGCTCGCCGACTCGGACACGTCCTGGGAGCCCGGGCTGCTCCGGGCCGTGCAGGCGCCGTTCGCCGATCGCAAGGTCGGCGGCGTCGGAACCCGGCAGAACGCCTACCTGGCGAACACGAGCGTCTGGCGACGGGTCGCCGACTGGATGATCGACGTTCGGTACCTCGACTACGTCCGGGCACAGTCCCGGGCAGGCGCCGTGGCCTGCCTCTCCGGGCGTACCGTTGCCTACCGCCGCAGCGTGGTGATGCCCGTGCTCGAGCATCTGGAAGACGAGTTCTTCCTCGGCCGCCGCTGCATTTCCGGCGATGACGGGCGGCTGACCTGGCTCGTCCTCGCCTCCGGGTACAAGACTGTCTACCAGTCCAATGCCCGCGCCATGTCGATGTTCCCTGACGCCGGCCGCGCGTTCCTCAAGCAGAGGCTCCGCTGGAGCCGCAACTCCTACCGGTGTTACCTCACCGCCATGTGGAAAGGGTGGTTCTGGCACCAGCCATTCATCTGCCAGCTGAGCGTGCTGCAGGTCATGCTCACCCCGCTGACGATGGGCCTGGCCATGATCTACCTGGCGGGCTGGCTGCTGCACCCCGGGCCGGTCGTCCCCATCATCGCCATCGGATGGCTGCTGCTCGGCCGTTGTGTGCGCGGAATCTCGCACCTGCGCCAGAAGCCTGGTGACATCTGGGTGCTTCCGCTGGTGGCGGTCATGACCATCGTGGTCGCGCTGCCGGTGAAGACCTATGCCTTCCTGACCATGAACGTCCACGGATGGCTGACCCGCAGCAGCGACCAAGTCGGCGGCGAGGCGCAAACCGCGGCGTCGCTGCGCTAGGAGAACGACGTGAGACGAGAACGCCGCGCCATGGCCATGCCACGGGCCAGCCAGGCCCGCTACGGCGTGCTGCTAGCTCTGCTGCTGTTCGCCGTGCTGGCCGCCACCCCGGAGATCCTGGGCGCCCTGCACCTCCGGAACAACGCGCTGCCGAAGACCGTCAACGGCGTCCAGCTGCTGCCCGCGCCCAGCGCCCCGCCCAGGGTCGCGCTGCCGCCGGTCGCGACGCCGATCGACCCTGGCCAGCCGCCCGCGACGCTGTCCAGCGTGAGCGCCACGCAGCAGGCTGCCACGGTCGCCGCCGAGGACAGCAGGATCCGGCTCCTCGTGCATGACGCCGCCGCCGTCTACCAGCCCGAGGTCATCCCGGTCCAGGGCTCGCTGCCGACCCTGGTACTGACCGCGGGGTCCGGCGCGTACAGCTACAACAGCCTGGTGCAGTACGGGGCGCTCGTACTGCTGCCGCATCACGCGGGCCTGCTCCTGGACAACGTCTTCGTTGCGGCCAACGCGCGGCTGGACCTGGGCGGCCCGAACCTGCGCGCGCTCTATATGGAGAGCTCCGCCAGCGGCTTCACCTCAATCGTCGGCTGGGGCGGCGACCTGTACTTTGACGGCACCCCGCAGCATCCGATGACGATCATGGGCTGGGACCGGACGACGAATACCCCGGCCCCAGACGTCGGCGGCGGCCGGTCATACATCCGCGATGTGGCCGGGAAGATGGTGCTGGCCGACGTCCGGGTGTCGGCCCTTGGCTTCTGGAGCGGCCGGACCGGCGGTGTGGCCTGGACCGGCTCCACCAGCAAGCCCAGCACCGGCGGCGCCACCGGATCGACCTTCACGGACGAGACCTACGGGGCCTTCGTGACCCGCGGCCGCAACCTGAAGTTCGGCGACGACCTGTTCGAGTTCAATGAGCTCGACGGGCTGCACATTCACCGCAACAACACCGGCACGTTGGTGACCGACAGCTCGGCGGTCCGCAACGGAGGCAGCGGCTTCCTCGTCGCCCCTGCCACCAGCGACACGGTCCTGACCTCGGATGTGGCGGAGCACAACGGGGGAGACGGCTTCCTGATCGACGGCCAGCCGCTGGCAACCGGCGCGTCGGCCTCGGGCGGGTCGGTCACCGCGGATACCGGAACCTACCTGGAGCGCAGCGCGGCGATCGGCAACCTGCAGAGCGGCATCGTGCTGGAAGGCGGCAGCGGCACCGTCGTGCGCGGCAACGAGATCTGCGCCAGGGTGGCCGGCATCGCGATCCGTGACGGGGCCAACAACACGATCGTGACCGGCAACGACGTACGCTGCAGCCCCAGGGCCGCGCTGGAGATCGGGCCGGCCGCGCCGCAAAGCGTGATCTCAGGAAACACACTGGTCGACGCCCGGATCGGGATGCTGGTCCGCAGCTCCGGACCGGTCATAGCGGACAGCAACCGGATCATCGGCGTGACAGTCTTCGGCATCACCGCCCGCGGTTCCAGCTCGCGCGTCTCGGGCCAGGACAATGTGATCTCCGGAACCGGCTTCCACGCCGTGGACGCCCGCGCCGACGCGGCCTACCCCGCGCTGTCGGGTACCCAGGATGCCGGCTGGCTGCACGAGGTGAAGCTCACCGTCTGGTCCTACCTGATCTTCCATCCGCTCGCCCTGCTGTGGCTGAGCATCCTGGCCCTGGTGATCTTCGGGGAGATCTGGTCCCGCATCCGGCGCATGCCGCCGCACCCGTACCCGGCGAGCACGCACTGGCGCGGCGCCGTCAGCCCGCCGATCGCGGCTGCCGCCGCGCCCGCGGCCGCGAGCGCGCCGCTGGCCGGATTCGGCGAGCGGATGAGCGGGTTCGGTGAGCCGGTGCCCCGGCTCGCCAGGCGCATGGCCGAGACAAGCGAGCGGCTGGCGCCGGCCGGCGTGGCCGTGGCCGGAGCCGGCGACCCCGTGGCCGGAGCCGGCGACCCCGTGGCCGGTGAGCCGGTGACGGTGGCCGGTGAGCCCGTCCCGGTTGTCCGCGAGCCCGCAGCCATGGCCGATGAGCCCGTGACGGTTGCCGGTGCGCCGATGGTGGCGGCCGGTGAGCCTGCATCGGACCCTGCGCCGCTGCCAGTCCTCGACATGCCGCCGCTGCCATCGATCGCTCGGCGGCCCGGGACGCACCGCTCCGCGGCCACACCCAGCCCGGTCGGCGAACGGCCGCCTGAGTACCGGCCGCCCGAGTACCGGCGGCCCGAGTACCGGCGGCCCGATGACCGCGGGCCGTCCGTCGCTCGCCGCCCGGGCCGCGTCACGCCCGGTGGCCGTGACCACCCCGGTGCGGGTGCTGCCGCAGACGACGGCAGGCGGCGTGAACGACTCAGTTCGCAGGCTCGTCAGCGTGCCGCCGAACCTCAGCCGCCCAGCAGTCCCGCGCCAGCAGAGCCAGAGCCTTCGGTTTCCGGCGACTGGTTCACCCGGCGCGACGATCCACAGCCGCCGCGGCGCGACAATCCGCCGCCCCCCCGGCGCGACGATCCACAGCCGCCGCGGCGCGACAATCCGCCGGCCCCCCGGCGCGACGAACCACCGTGGCTGGACCAGCCGACCCGGCTGGAGCGGCTGGACCGGCGGCCCCGGCCCGAGAACGACGCCCAAACTCGGTACTGGGCGGAATGGCCGGTGACTCCGCCGAAGCCGAAGCCGAAGCCGCAGCCGGAAGACCTCGGTGAGTCCATCGATACAAGACCGTTTCCCGTTGTGGAGGGCTTATGCGACCGCCGTTGAAGATGACCGCGCCGGCCGCGCTCGCGCTCGCGGCCCTGGCCATGGCTGGCTGCTCCGCCGCCTCGGGTACCCCAACTCAGTCGCACAAGTCCACCAGCACCCCGGCGAGTGCGCAGCCGGCCGGCAGCGCGCAGCCAATGGCCAGCGCGGTCACGGCCAGCTGCGGCGGCCACGCCAGCAGCACCGCCGTGTCGACCGCCTCTGCGCTCTCGCACGCGCTCTCGGCCGCGCATGCGGGCGAGACAATCGTTCTGGAGCCTGGCGTTTACGAAGGCAATTTCGTCGCCAGCAAGCCCGGTACGGCCGCAGCCCCGATCACGCTCTGCGGAAGCCGCAGCGCCGTGCTCGAGGGCCCCGGCATCAACGGCGGTTACGTGCTGCACCTCGACCACGCCTCGTACTGGCACGTGCAGGGGTTCACCGTGGAAGGCGGCCAGAAGGGTGTCGTGGCCGACGGCGTCACGCACGACCTCATCTACGGCCTGTACGTGCACGGGACCGGGGACGAGGCCATCCACCTCAGGTCATTCAGCAGCTACAACATCGTCAGCCACAACGTGATCCGGAACACCGGCCTGCTGGTCGCGTTCTTCGGCGAAGGCATCTACGTCGGCAGCGCCAACAAGAACTGGTGCAAGTACAGCGGCTGCCAGCCCGACCGCAGCAACTACAACAAGATCATCGACAACAACATCGCCGACACCACGGCGGAGAACATCGACATCAAGGAGGGCACCACCGGCGGTGTCATCTCCGGCAACACCTTCAACGGCACCGGGATGGTCAGCTCGGCGGCCACGTCCTGGGTCAACGTGAAGGGCAACGACTGGCTGATCAAGGGCAACACCGGCACGCACAGCGTCGGCAACGGGTTCTCGGTGCACCAGGTGTACCCGGGCTGGGGGCTCGGCAACGTTTTCAGGGACAACAAAGCGATTGTCAACGGACCGGGTTTCGGCTTTTACGTGCAGAGCCGCCATCTCGGCACCGTGGTCGAGTGCAACAACGTGGCCAGCGGTGCCGCCGGAGGGATGACCAACTATGGCTGCGTCAATTCATAGCCCCCAAAGGAGGCTGGCGGGATGAGCTTGCCCTTTCCGCGGTGCCGGGTCACCGTCATCGGGATCGGCTACCTGGGCCTGACACATGCTGTCTGCATGGCCGAGCTGGGGCATGACGTCCTGGCTATCGACACCGATGCCGCAAAGGTGGGCATGGCGGCCAGCGGCGAGGCGCCTTTCTTCGAGCCCAGCCTCGAGCCGTTGCTGCGGAAGAACCTCGACGCCGGGCGGCTGCGCTTCACCACGTCGTATTCGGAGATCGCCGAATTCGGCGACGTCCACTTCCTCTGCGTGGGGACCCCGCAGGCGGCGGACGGCTCGGCCGACATGCGCTATGTCGACGCCGTCGTCGGTGCGCTCGCGCCGGGCCTGACCCGCAGGTGCCTGGTGGCCGGGAAGTCGACGGTCCCGGTCGGCACCGCGCGGCGGATAACCGCGCGGATCGGCGAGCTGGCGCCAGCCGCCGGCGAGGTGGAAGTCGCCTGGAACCCGGAGTTCCTCCGGGAGGGCCGCGCGGTCCAGGACAGCTTGTCCCCGGACCGGATCGTGTTCGGCGTGACATCGTCGTGGGCCGCCGACCGGCTGCGCGACGTCTACGCGGTGCCGCTGGCCAACGGTGTGCCCGCGCTGGTCATGGACCTGGAGACGGCCGAGCTCGTCAAGGTCGCGGCCAACTCGTTCCTGGCGACCAAGATCTCGTTCATCAACGCCATGGCCGAGGCCTGCGAGGCGGCCGGAGCGGATGTCACCCGGCTCGCGGCGGCGCTGGCGCATGATGACCGGATCGGCGGCAAGTTCCTGGCACCCGGCCTCGGGTTCGGCGGCGGCTGCCTGCCAAAAGACATCCGGGCGTTCCGGGCGGCCGCCAAGGACCTGGGCGTGGGCTCGGTCGCGGGCCTGCTCGCCGAGGTCGACGCGATCAACATGAGCCGCCGGGCCCGGGTGACCGACCTGGCCCGTGAAGCCGTCGGCGGCTCGCTGGACCGGAAGCTAGTCGCGGTACTCGGCGTCGCGTTCAAGCCCGGCAGCGATGACGTGCGTGACTCGCCCAGCCTTGACGTGTGCGACCGCCTGTCCCGGGAAGGGGCGGTGGTCAGCGTGCATGATCCGGTGGCGATCAAGAACGCGGCCCGGGTCATGCCGCAGCTCAGGTATGCCGAGACGGTCACCGAGGCCGCGGCGGGCGCCGACCTTGTCATGCACCTCACCGAGTGGGCCGATTACCGGGCCATCGACCCGGTCGCGCTCGGCCGCGTGGTGGCCAGCCGCAGCGTCGTGGACGGGCGCTGCGCGCTGGACGCGGACTACTGGCGCTCGGCCGGCTGGTCGGTGCGGGTCCTGGGGCGGCCATGACGGCCCGCCGCGTCGCGGCGCTCGTTCTCGCGCTCTGCATTGCGGCCGTCGTCACTGGCTGCGGCTCGCGGGGCACGCCAGTGGCCGCCCCGACGCCGCCCAAGGTGCCCGGCCAGGCCACCGGGCCCGATCTGGCCAACGTGACGCTGCCCAGCTTCACGATGCCGCTGGTGACCGGCGGGGTGTCGCTGCCGAATCCGAAGCTGACCCCGGGCGCGGTGGCCACCACGAACACCACGGAGATCTGCCTGCTGCCCGATCACCTGCCCAGCACGATCATCTCGCCCGGGAAGCAGAACGCCGTTTTGACCGAGTACGGCGTGAACCCGACCGTCGCCACGAGCAAGTACGACATCGATTACCTGGTGCCCATCTCGCTCGGCGGCGCGACCACGATGGCGAACATGTGGCCCGCCGCGTACCGGGGTACCGGGTTCTTCGAGAAAGACCAGCTCGACCACGTGCTGCGGGACATGGTGTGCCACCGGGAGCTTTCGCTCCGCACCGCGCAGCGTGACCTCGAGCAGAACTGGTATCTCGCCTGGCTGAAGTATGTGGTCGCGACCGGCCGCGCCTGATGTGACCGCTATCGAGTCGGCTCGGGCACGCTGGGCTACTGACGACCGAACCATCTCTGGATACGGCTGGCTCCGAACGCTGCCTTGTCCGCCGCGAGCATCTCTGAGGGTGCATCGTAGGTACCGGTGGGTGCTTGTCCGCTGACGAACCGGACCTCGACGCGAGCGACTTCGTCATGCCCGAACTCGAGGTAGCACATTCCGTAGCCGTCGTACTCAGAGGTACCGGGACCGCCTCGGATGGCCGAGCTGATGCGATCAGCGGCGACGGCCGCCTGCCGCTCGGAGAAGACACCGGCCTTCGGCGTGCCGACGCTGGTGACGTCCCCAACGGCGAACACACCCGGAAACGATGTTTCGAGGGTCGGCGGATTGACCGGAATCCATCCGTCGACGGTCATGCCCGACTCGGCCACCACCGCTGGCACGTGATGGGCCGGGACCCCGAGAAAGAGGTCGTAGGGCATTTCGGTGCCGTCGGCGAAGCGGGCCACATGGCTGGCGGGATCGAGCTCGCGGATCAGCTGGCTGGGGTACCAGCCGATATGGCGCTCAGCGAAGGCACCGAGCAGCGCCTCCGACGCGGCCGGGGATGGCGGGATCGGCACCGGCAGGGGCATCACCAGCGAGATCTCGCAGCGATCCCGCAGCCCTCGTGCCACGAGGAAGTCGTGCATCAGCAACGCCGTTTCGCTCGGAGCGGGTGGGCACTTGAAGGGCGCGGAGGTGACGCCGACGACCACCCGGCCACCCTCGAAGTTGGACAGCACATCGCGCAGGGCAAAGGCGCCCTCGGTGGTGTAGAACTCGTGCCCCGCTTCAACCAGCCCCGGGGTCGCGCCGGGATCGAGATCAGCCCCGAGGGCGACGACCAGCACCTCGCCATCGAAAGGCCCTGCGTCGGTCTCGACCCGGCGCGTCTGCGGGTCGATTGCCCGGATGGTGGTCTGCACAAAGCGCACACCAGGCTTGACCAGATCACGATAGGGGTGGCGCACCTCCTCGGCGGCAGCGCGCCCGAACATGACATCGAGCTTGGAGAACCCGAAGACGAACCTGTCGGATTGGTCGATCAGGACGACCTCGAGGTCTTCGCCGAACTCCGCCGAGAGTTTGGCCGCCAGTTCGAGCCCGCCAAACCCAGCACCAAGCACCAAGACTCGCACGTCGCTCCTGTCTAACCAGGGATGAGGTAGGTATTGAGGTGGGAGTCGAGCGCGGCCAGCCCGGCCGGGCTGGCCGGGCTGACCCGGAAGCCGATGCGGCCGTCTGGGCGCACCAGGATCGCGCCGGGGCCGGCCAGCCCGCCGCGCCGGGGGTCGCCGTCGGCCTGGATGATCTCGACCAGGCCGTGCCACCGGCGGCGCAGCCGGGCAATGGCCTCGCCCGCGGAGCCGCCAGTGGCGCCGAAGATCAGGAGATGATGCCTCGTGCCGTGCAGCGAGATCCGGTCCGGATAGCGGTCGCCGGGAACGGGGGCTGGCCCCGGCCGCGCTCCGGCCTCGAGGTACTCGCCGACGAGCGGGGTGCCGGCGTAGGAGACGTCGAGCATCGACCGGGATCGGACCATGGCTGCGGTCTGCGCTGGCGTCGGCGGAGCGGGGAAGACGCCGGTCCGGGCGGACTCGACGACGCGGTGGGCCAGCTGGTGCAGGCGGTCCGAGACCTCGAGGACATGCCGGTCGGCGGCCAGGCGTTCGGACGCGAAGCTTTCGAGCAGGGCGGGTCGGGCCCGGCCGCGCAACTGCAGCGCGAGCTTCCAGCCCAGGTTGTGGCCGTCGTGAATACCGGAGTTAAGCCCTTCGCCGCCGAACGGGCTCGAAAGGTGCCCGGCGTCGCCCAGCAGGAACCAGCGCTGGCCGGCCAGGCGCGGGACCAGCCGGTGGTGCATGCGGAACGGGGCGGCCCAGGCGACCTCCGACACCGAGATCGCATCCGCGACCCGCCGCTTGATCGCCGCGGCAACCGCGTCGATCGAGGTGTCATTTTCCAGTCGCTGATGCTCGCCCTCGTCGAGATCCCCCACGAAGGTGAGCCAGCGCTCATCGGGAAGCGGCGCGAGCAGCACGTAGCCGTCCGGACTGGCGATCAGTGCCGAGCCGTCCCGCGGCAGCCCGCAGGACACCCGCACGTCAGCTACCAGCGCGACACCGGGGTAGGTTGTGCCCGCCAGCGCCCCGGCCATCGTCTCCCGGGTCACGCTATGCGCGCCGCCGGCACCGACAACCCAGGCTGCTTCCGCGGTCTCCGATGTCCCGTCCGCTCGCTCCAGGGTGACGAGCACGCCGTCGTCGCGCTGCTGCATTGACACCGCCGCGACGCCGCGCTCGACGGCGCCGCCAAGCTCGGTGAGCCGGTCAGCGAGGATTTGCTCGGTGCGCCACTGAGGCAGGCTGCACTCGAAGTCCCAGGGGCAGCCAGCGCCCGCGAAGGCCATCTCGGACACGGGTGTGAGGGCCGCATCGAAGACCCGGGCGAACGCCAGGTGAACCGACGAGGCCAGCACCTGCTCCGCCACCCCCGCCTGCGCCAGGATTTCGAGGGTGGCCGGCTGCATCGCGGTTGCCCGGGCCTGGCGATGCGGCTGCGGCTCGCGTTCGACCAGACGGGCCCGCACCCCGTGGCGCGCCAGTTCCACGGCCGCGAACAGGCCGGACGGCCCCGCCCCGATTACCAGCACTTCGGCCCCCGCCGCGCTCACCCCCCCAAGTAAGCCTGGCTGATCACCCACCTTACGCGGACGCCGGGCCGCCTCCGGCGACTGGATGGGTGAGGTCAGGACATCGATTCGACGGGCCTGAACCCGTTGCCGGCCCAGCTGGTGTGGCAGGCCCCACGCTCCGCATCCGGCGAGTTTGTCAGCTCCCACCGGCATGCCGGGCCGGTGCTATCGCCGATAAGTGATATCGCTGTTTGCTGATAACGTGCTATTATTGGTCTATGGTGATACGCCGTGACGAGTACCTGGTGACCACAGCGCGGGATCTGGGCGGGGCGCTGAAGCACTTCCGGACGACGGCCGGGGTGACGCAGGTAGATGCGGCCGAGGCAATGGGGATCGGGCAGCCCTACCTATCGTCGCTGGAACGCGGCAAGTTCGGCAGTTCGCTGACGCACGCGCTGCGGCTGCTGCGCTTCGTGGGCTGCGAGGTGGTTGTCCGCCCGAGGTCATCCGATGGCTGACCGGCTCGTCGCGTGGCTCTATGGCACGCCGGTCGCGGTGCTGACGCCCGGGCCCGAATTCCGGATCCGGCTGGAGTGGCGGCCCGAGGGCATCGAAAGGTGGGGGTTCGGCTGCCCCGTCCTGTCCGTCGGGCTGCCGATCGGTTCCCCGGTCGGTCCCCGGGACATGCGCGGTCTGGATTTCCTGGAGAACATGCTGCCCGAGGGACCGGCCCTCGACCGGATGGCGGCGCTGGCCGGGGTCCGCCCGGTGGACACCTACGGCATCCTCAGGGCATTCGGCCGGGATTGCGCGGGCGCGATCATGGTGCTTCCGGACGGGGAACAGCCCGGAGGGAACGAGGGCAGCGGCTACTCCCCGATGACGCCCGGCGAGCTGCGGCGGGTGCTCGACTCGCTCGACGCCGCCCCCCTGGGCGTGGCGCCGGACCGGGGCTTCCGTCCGTCGCTGCCCGGCCTGCAGCGCAAGGCGCTGATCGGCCGCGCCGCCGACGGGACCTGGACGCTTCCGCACGGGGACGCTCCGTCGACGTGGATCCTCAAGCCCGACGGCCCGCACCGCATGGCTGCGAACGAAGCCACCTGCCTTTGGCTTGCCGCTGCCTGCGGGCTGCAGGCGGCGGAAGCTGAGCTGCTCGACGTCGCAGGGCTTTCGGTACTGGCCGTCCGGCGCTATGACCGGCAGGACCCACCAGCGGGGGGCGTTCCGGCCCGGGTGCACCAGGAGGATGGCTGCCAGGCAACCGCCACGCCTCCCGCGCTGAAGTACCAGGAACAAGGCGGCCCGGCACTGCGCGACTTCGCCGGCCTGCTCAGGGACTTCGGCGACCCCCGCGAGGTGACCAGCCTGCTGCGCCGCACGACGTTCAACATGGCCGTCGGCAACGCGGACGCGCACGCCAAGAATTTCTCCCTGCTGCATGAGCCAGACGCCCCCGCAGTAAGGCTTGCCCCGGTGTACGACGTGCTGTCGACGATCGCGCTCGAGCTGACCGGCAGCACCGGGCAGCCGATGCACGCCGACACGCATCTGGGTCAGCGAGTCGGCGGCCAGGCCGACATCCGGAACGTGACGGCAGCCAGCCTTGTCGACGAAGCGATCTCATGGGGCATCCGGCGACGAACCGCAGCGGCCGTCGTGACCGACACGCTCGAACACGTGCTCACCGCGATCCCGGCAGCACCATTCGATGACCGGGTCCTCGCCGTCATCCGCGGGCAAGCCGAGCGAATCAGCCGCGGCTAACGCATACGGCGGCGAGGTGGTGCAGGGAGGCGGCCGGATGTCGTGACCGGCCGTAGAGTGACCTCTTGTGACAGGGCGCGAGGTACGCGTGGTGTACACCAAGTACGACGGCAGCTTGCACTGGCATATGAGCATGCGTTACCTGGGCGAGGACGACCACGGCATCTGGCTCGGCGCGCCCGCTCGCACGAGTGTCCGTCGGGGCACCGAGCCGCCCGTGGTGATGGAGCAGCCGTTCGTCGGGCTGTTCCCCGATGGCCAGTGGTGGACGGCTACCTTCAATGGCGACCCGGCAAAGACCGAGATCTACTGCGACATCGGCACGCCACCGCGCTGGGTTAGCCCGGACGAGGTGACCATGGCCGACCTGGATCTGGACGTGCTGCGGGTGCGCGAAACCGGGCAGGTGATGCTGGTCGACGAGGACGAGTTCGCCGAGCATCAGGTCCGGTATGACTACCCGGCGGAGGTCATCACCGGGGCGCAGCAGGCGGCCGCGTTCCTGCAGCAGGCGATCGGCAGCGCCGCTGAGCCGTTCGGGTCCCGCTACCTGGCCTGGCTGGACCAGGTCAGGTAGGGACTGACATGGCCGACCCGCCCGTGCACCGGTTCCTCAGCCGCGGTTGAGCTGCTCGAGGATTTCCCGGAGCCGGACAAGGTCGGCCGTTGGCATGTCGCGCAGCGGGGGAGGCGGCCGGGCGATGATGTCCTGCGCCTTGCGCACGGCGTCGCGTCCGCTGGCGGTCAGCTCCACCGTCTTGCGCCTGCGATCGCGGGTATCGGGGGTGCGCGACAGCAGCCCGAGAGCGTGCAGCTCGTTCACGATGATGGTCGTGTAGGGCGGGTCCATGCCAATGGCCTGCGCCAGCTCGGCGAGGCCCAGCGGCCCGTCGGCCAGGCCTATCAGCGCCTTGACCCGGCCGGTGCCGCGGCCGAGACCGAGCGCCTCGCGTAGCTCATCGGCCGGGTCGTGGCTGCGTACGAAGCCGGACATGGTTTCCCATACCGAGCTGGCGAGTCGTTGTTGCGAGTTCATAGGCGTTCTGCCTCCGCAGCTTGGGGCCCGTCGGCCTGGCGCTGGCCTCGCTTGCCTCCCAGTTGGGCGGACCTGAGTTAGTGTTAATGTCATAACTATAACTAAATCTGAGGAGGCATCATGCCAAAACAAGCCCCGACACCCCAGCCGGCGCCGCACGATGAGCCGGCCGGCCAGGCCGACTACCTCAGGTCCCTGCTCGCACAGGCCCCGGCTGACGTGCGGACACGGCTCGCGGAGATCGGCGAGATCACGCTCAGCCAGGAGAACCTGCCTGAGATGCGGAATCGCCAGCTACGCGATCCCGGTACCCCATCGCGCGCGGTCGAGCACGCCGACCACCTCGCACCCGGAGCAGCCGGAGATCCGGACGTTCCCGTGCGGCTGCACCGGGAACGCGGAATCACCGAGCCGCGGCCCTGCCTGATCTCCATCCACGGTGGGGGCTATGTGATCGGCTCACACCTCGGGGATGACGGCCGCTTCGACAAGTGGTGCCCCGCGCTGCGCTGCGTCGGCATATCGGTCGGTTACCGCCTAGCTCCCGAGACGCCGTTCCCCGGGCCACTGGAAGACTGCTATGCCGTTCTGCGCTGGGCCTACCTGAACGCACGCGGCCTCGGCATCGACCCGGGCCGGATCGGGATC
>Ga0208725_1000130_pt1 | contig 16972 bp, 9 predicted proteins | sample MicForSoSWNH13_O_FD_188004 | JGI IMG/M metagenome (GOLD analysis project Ga0208725, IMG submission 188004) | Forest soil microbial communities from Harvard Forest Long Term Ecological Research site in Petersham, Massachusetts, USA - MetaG HF011... | ecosystem: Environmental > Terrestrial > Soil >... | reverse complement strand
CACCGAGTTCTGGCCAGTCGCTGCTTCACGTCGTCGATCTCCGAATCCGAGAACGAGACAGTGAACGGGCGGACGAGGGTCTGGGGCCGGCGGCGTCGGTGCGGTCATTGCCTTCTTCTCTTCTCCTGAGCTTGCTTGGGTCATGACTATGCCCCTACGATCCGTGCGCCCAGCCGGACGCACTTCCTTCACTAGCGCCCGCCAGGGTGAGCGAGTGCCACCCATTTGAGGGGATTGAACCAAGGGAAGCGTGCGAGAGCGGCGAGTCAGCGCCGGCCGACGCCGGTGGGGGCGACGACGGTGTCGAGCGTGCCAGCTGCGGTGTTGTACACGTACCCGCTGATCCTGATGTTGGGGGATAGCTGTGGTGCGGTGAGCAGGGTGTTGACGTCGGCGCGGACGGTGGCGGCGGGGTCGGTGGCCGGCAGCCAGGCCAGTTCGGCTTCGACGTAGCCGCCCCGGGCGGCGAAGCCGCGGCGCAGTTCCGGGTCGGCCAGGAGCGTCGAGCCGCAGTCGGTGTGGTGGATGACTGCCAGTTCCCACCAGGGTCCGTCGGGGGTCTTGGTTTCCGTCAGGTAGCTGATATAGGCGACGTCGCGCAGCACGGCCGGGGTGACCCGGCCGCCGACGACGCGCTGCACGGTCGCGTCGCCGAGGTCGATGCCGAGGATGGCGGCGGGCTCGACGCGCGAGTCGATGCAGGTGACGACGTAGGACAACTGGTGGGGGATCCACGGGATCCGCGGGTTCTTCGCCACGGAGCCGGTAGCTGCGAAGGCCTTGTTCCGGTCCAGCAGCGTTTCGAGAGACATGACGACGCCTTTCGTAGATGCGAGTTCTCGGTGATGATCGCGAGCTTGGCTGCCGATCGTATGAGCGGCAATCACCCTTTCTACGTGATCGCTGCGTGCGGATATGCGAGTGGCGGGGTGGTTATGGCCGTGTGGATGTGGATCGGGCCCGGGATCCGGCCAGAGTTTCGTCGAGCCAGTCGAGCATCCGGGCGCTGAGCAGGCGCTGGGCGCCGACCTGGCAGTGGGCGCCGGCGCCCTCGGCGTCGGTGAAGCTGGCCAGCGTGGCGGGTGCGGTCAGGTGTTGCATCAGTTCCTCTGGCTGGCCGCGGAAGAACTCGTCGGACTCGGCGCGGCCGACGAACACCGGGCAGGTGATCTTCTCGGCGATCCCGTCGCGGAGGTGGTAGGCCAGGCTGGCGGCCAGGTATGCCCGGGGTGTGCCGACGCCGAAGGACCACATGCCCTGGCGGGCGGCCCAGCGGAACTGCGGGCTAGTGTGCATCATCTGCTGCAGCGCTGCATCGAGCTCGGGGTCGGTGTCGGCGGTGAGCATGCGTTCGGTGTCCGCGCCGAGGCCGAGGCGGGCGGTGTAGGCCTGGCCGATGTCGTAGATCCCGTCGATGCAGATCAGCGCCCGGATCCGCGGCTCGAAGGCCGCCGCCCGGGGGGCCAGCCCGCCGCCCATGCTGAGGCCGAACAAGGCGATGCGCCCGGGATCGACCTCGGGACGGGCCACGGCCCAGTCGATGACCGGGCTCACCACCGTCTCCCAGTTGGGCCGGAACACCAGGCCGTCGCGGTAGTGGGGTCCCGGCTGGCCCGGACCGTCGAAGGTGATGACGGTGTAGCCGCGCTGCTGGGCGGCCAGCGCCCCGACGTGGTGCCATTCCTCGGCGGTGCTGTCAAAGCCGCCGTGCATGATGATCGTGGCCTGCGGCCCGCCGCGCGGTGGCTGGTAGAGGTAGCCGTTCAGGGCCGTGCCCTCGAACGGGATCGTGACCGGCGTCACCGCAGGCGACATCAGCGCGGCGGCGTCGGCGAAGCAGCGGACGCTGGCCTCGTAGGCGGGCCGCCCGCGCGGGTCCGGGTCGCGGTCCCGGGTGAAGAACTCCGCGCTGCGGAAGTAGGTCGCGGCGCGCAGCAGCCCGTCGCGGGCGCTGACCTGGTGGCCGGCGGCCATCTGGCCCCGGGCCTCGGCCTCGACGCGCTCCGCGGTCGCCGCCCACTGGTCATACCAGCTGTCGTAGTCGCCGGCGGTGATGCGTGCCGCGGTGGTGACCACCTCGCCGATGTCCGCGCCGCCGTAGGCGGTGTGGCCCAGCGCCCGCAACGTCTCGTACCAGAACTGCTGGTCGTCGGGGAACAGCAGCGGTCTCATGGCACTGGTGTCCGTAGTGCTCATTGTTCTTTCTTTCCTTCCTTGGTAGCGCCGGCTTGGGATATGGGATTTGCCGCCACTTCCGTGCTGCCAGGCGAGGCCGATCTGCTGGCGTTGCAGTGCGGCGCCCCAGAAGGCGCAGATGACGATCAGCTGGCCGGCGCAGCGGGTCTGGTCAGTGCTGGCCGAGCACTTCGTCCAGCCAGTCGAACATGACGCGGTGCTTGAGGCTGAAGTTGTCGAGCTGGCGGTACAGGACAGTGCCGTCGTCGGGCGTGAAGACCTGATGACGGCTGGCCGGATTCGGTGCCGCCTCGACGGCGGCCGCGGCCTGCTGGCGCAACTCCTCATCGTCGCTGGGATCGTTGAGGCAAAGCAGCGGGCACTGGATCTGCTGCGGCTCCGCCACCAGCCTCGCGTACCCGCGCCCGGGCTCGCCTTGATAGAACCTGGCCGTCTGCTCGGCCTGCCCTGGCACCGTCTGGGGTCCCTTGCTGATGGCGGCGACGTCAGGACGGTGGAACACCGACAAGATCGCGTCGCTGTCGGCCACGAAGGGATCGGCGACGCAGGCGGCGATCCGGGGTTCGCGGGCCGCGGCCCGGACCGCCACCCATCCTCCGGGCTCGCCCCCGCCGTAGAACGCGATGCGGGAGGGATCCACGTCGCCGCGCCCGGTCAAATAGTCGATGCAGGCGCCGACGGCCACCTCGGTGTCGGGCCGGAAGTAGATGCCATGGAAGGTGTTCAGGCCCATCCCCGGCAGGTCGACCAGCAGCACGTTGTACCCGCGCTCCACGCCCGGCGGCCCCACCCAGTAGTACAGCTCCTCGGACGTGTTGTCACCGATGACGACCGTGGGGTGCGCCTCGCCGCTGGCATCCGGCCGCAGGAAATACGCAGGGAGGCTTGTGCCCTGGTAGGGAATGCCGATGACCTCTATCGGAGGTGTGCTCAGCGCCGCGAACCGCTGGAAGAGCGAGCGATAGTGTTCCACGCCCGCACGAAAGGCCGGATCGTCGACCGGGAGCGCCAGGCAGGCGTGGTAGTAGTACGTGACGGCGCGCAGGTAAGCCTCCCTGGCGCTGACACCATGTTTCCTGTCGTCGGCCTCTTTGCCCGCTCGTTCGGACTTCTCGCCCTGGTCGTGCCAGGCCCGCTGCCAGCTCTGGGGATTACCCTCGACGACCTTGGCGGCGGCTGCCAGGCACTCGCCAATCTCCGCCCCCCTGAACATGGCGTGGTTGAGCGTGTGCATGAGCATGATGTCGGCGAACACGTCGTCGAAGTAGAGCTTCTTCCTGGTCATCGAATTCGGTCCCTGTCTAGGCGATGCCGGGGCGGGCGGGGCAGCAGGCCGGGTTTGCGGTGTTTCAGCTGGCACGATGATCTCCTCCTCCGCTCGATCGGATGGGATACCGCCAGCCTGCCCGGGGGGACTTGGCGGCCGCTCGGCGTCGGCTTGGCGCGAGTGCGGTGCCGCGCTGCCAAGCCGGCGGGGCAGGATGCGGGAGCCCCGATGACCCAGGCCCCGTCACCCGAGGCAGCGGGGATGGTGTTCCGCAGGTGCCGGTCGCCGTCGGAACGGCGGGTGGCTGCCGGGTTGCTGACCGAACGGGGCATCCCGGTGGCTGAGCGTGGTGCGGGTATCGACCTGTTTGGGTTGTGGGATCTGACGGCGCCCGCAGGGGAGGCCCTGGTCGCAGTGGCGGCCACGGGGCCGCTGGGGGACGGCGGGGAGGTGCAGTTGCGGGGCATCGCGGGTGGCGGCCGGCGCCGGGCACCAAGGGCTGGGCAGGCGGCTGGTCTGCGAGGTGGCAGACAGCTTGCGAGCGCGGGGCGTGGGCCGCCTGGTGGCCCGGCCGACCGGCAGGGCCGGTGGCACGCCGAGGCTGCTGCGGAGCGCCGCCTTCGTCCCGGTGGGTGCCTTCCGCGCCGCCGCTCACGTTGGCGCGTCCCGAACTGGCGTGCCTGCGGACGACGAGGCCAGCTGGTGGGAACTGGAGCTGTGAGGACGCTCACGGGCCGGCGTCTGGGCGACGCGCCGCCGCGTGCTGTGACGTGAACCGTCTTTGCCGGTGATCTGCAGCCCCTCAGCATCGCCGAGACCAGCTGGCGTAGTCTGGGAAGACAGCAGGCTTGCAGCCCGATGAGGCGGCCAGGATGGTGCAGTTCAGGCTGCTGGGACCGCTCGAGGCCCAGGACGGGGAGCGCCGGGTCGAGCTGGGACGCCCCAAGCAGCGTGTCTTGCTCGCGGTCCTGCTGGTCCACGCCAACCATGTGGTGTCGCTGGATCGGCTGATCGAGGAGCTGTGGGGAGACGAGCCGCCGCCGCAGGCGGCCGCCTCGGTGCAGACGTATGTGTCGAATCTTCGGCGGGCGCTGGAGCCAGGCCGCCCGGCCCGGGCCCTGTCGCGGGTGCTGGTGAGCCAGCCCCCGGGCTACCGGCTGGTGGTCGGCGCCGAGGACCTGGATGCGGCCCGTTTTGCCGCGCTGGCCACCGAGGGTCACCGGTTGCTGCAGGCGGGGCGGCCGGCGGCTGCGGCCCGGGTGCTGCGTGAGGGGCTGGCGCTGTGGCGGGGTCCGGCGCTGGTCGAGGTGGCCGATGAGGGTTTCGCGCAGGCCGAGCGGAACCGGCTGGAGGGATTGCGGGTTGCCGCGCTGGAAGACCGCCTTGCCGCCGATCTGGACCTTGGCGGCCATGCCGCGGCGGCCGCCGAGCTGGAGGAGCTGGCCGGCCGCTACCGGTTCCGTGAGCGGTTGGCGGGGCTGCTGATGCTGGCCTTGTACCGGTCGGGCCGGCAGGGCGAGGCGCTGCAGGCGTTTGCGGCCGCGCGCCGCGCGCTGGCCGATGAGCTGGGCATCGACCCGGGCCGGTGGCTGCGGCAGCTGGAGACCGGCATCTTGCGGCAGGACCCCGAACTGGACTGGACGCCGCCACCGGCCGAGCCCGGCCTGCCGCCGGGTGAGGCCGGTGGATCGGAGGGTGAGGCGAGCCCTGCGCTGGCGGTCTCGGTCACGCCAAGCCCCCAGCCCGCCGCGGGTGAGCTGGTCGGGCGGGATGATCAGCTTGCTGCGCTGGATGGGTTCCTGGCGGGTGCGCGGGGTGGGCGCGGGCGGGTGGTGCTGGTGGCTGGGGAGCCGGGGATCGGCAAGACCCGGCTGGCTGAGGAGGCCGTCCGGCGCGCCGCCGCGGCGGGGATGCAGGTGGCCTGGGGGCGCTGCCACGAAGGGGACGGCGCGCCGACGTTGTGGCCCTGGGCCCAGGTGGTGCGCCAGCTGGCAGCTGAGCTCGCTCCCGGGCAGCTCGCAGCCATGCTGGGGCCATCGGTCGGCTGGCTCGGTCAGCTGATGCCCGAGCTGGCGGGGCCGGCCCCGCCAGCCGGGCCGCCGCGGGTTGCGGACTTGGCAGTGGCCCGGTTCCAGCTCAACCAGGCAGTCTCCGGGTTGCTGCGCCGGGCTGCCGAGACCCGGCCGCTGCTGGTCATCGTCGATGACCTGCACTGGGCAGACGTGCCGTCGCTGTCGCTGCTGGCGTTCGTGGGCGGCGAGCTCAAAGATGCCCGCCTGGTGGTGGTGGGGACCTACCGGGACGTGGAGGTGCTGGCCGGCCGGCCGCTGGCCGACATGCTCGGCGCGCTGGCCCGTGAGCCGTTGGTGGAGCGGATTGCGCTGGGCGGCCTGGACCGGGCCGGCGTGGCCCGGCTGATCGGCCACACCATCGGCGGCAGGCCGGCGGAGCCGCTGGTGCAGGCCGTTGCCGACCGGTGCGGCGGCAACCCATTCTTCATCACCGAACTGCTGCGGCTGCTGCAAAGCGAACGCCAGCTGGCCGCACCGGACGCTACGGCGGCGGCGCGCGGCGGCATTCCGGTGGGGGTGCGCGACGTGCTGCGCCGGCGGCTGGCCCGGCTGCCCGCGCAAACCAGCACCTTCTTGATGGTCGCCGCCGTGGTCGGCCGCGGGTTCGACCTGGACCTGGTCGAAGCGGTGACCGGGCTGGATGACGAACCCGCGCTGGATGCCGCAGAAGCGGCCGTGCTGGCCGGGCTGGTCATCGAGGACGACCGGGCGGCAGGCCGGTACCGGTTCGCGCACGCGCTGGTGCGGGAGACGATCTATGAGGACATCAGCCGCGCCCGCCGCGCCCGGCTGCACGCCCGGGTCGCCGAGGCGCTGGTGGCGGTGCGGGGGGCCGAGCCGGGGCCAGCCGCCGAGATGGCCTATCACTGCTGGCAGGCCGCCCCGGTGATTGGCGCCGGCCGGGCCCTTCCTCATCTGCTGCGGGCCGGCGAGCAGGCCGCCGCCCACCTGGCCTACGAAGCCGCCGACGAACAGTTCAAACGGGCGCTGGAGCTGGCGGGCCAGCTGCCCGCCAGCCCGCAGGCCACCGAACAGGAGATCCACATCGCCGCCCGGCTGGGCACGGTGCGGGTAGTGATGCGGGGGTTCGCCGACCCCGATGCTGCCGAGGCCTTGGAGCGGGCCCGGTCGCTGGCGCTGCGGGCAGGCAGGCAGGGCGAGCCGGCCGACGGCCGGTGGGCGCTGTTCATGTCCCGCCTGCTGCGCTCCGAACTCGGGCCGGCGCAGGAGTTCGGCGCCGAACTGGTGGCACTGGGCAGTGAACGGAACGATCCGGCCCTCCTGTCGGCCGGCCACCGGCAGGTGGGGACCGTGGCCCTGTTCCGGGGCGACTCACAGCAGGCACAAGATCATATGGAGCGCGCCTTGGCGGCGAGCCGGGACATCGCCCCGGGCGTGCTAGGCGATGCTCCCGTGGAGCCGACCGTCGCGTGCCAGGGCGCCCTGGGGGTGGCCCGGGCCTACCAGGGCCATGCCGATGCCGCCCTGCGGCTGACCGGGCAGGCTGTCGGCTCCGCCCGGCGGCTCGGTGACCCGCTCGGCCTGGTCTTCGCCCTGTTCTGCGACGCCTGGGCGGCCACCGTTGCCGAAGAGGTCACCCGGGTCCTGGACTCCGCCACAGAGCAAGCGGCGCTCATCGCCAAACACGGGTTCCGGCAATGGGGGATCGCCCCGCAGTTTTTCCGGGGGTGGGCCGAGGCCCGCAGCGGCGACCCGCGCCGCGGCGAGCGGCGGATCCGGGCCGCACTAGCCGAGATGGACGCGACGGGAACCTCAGGGTTCCGCCCGTTCGCGCTCGGGTTGCTGGCCGAGACCCAGCTGCTGTCTGGCCGTCCAGCCGAGGCCGGCGACACGCTGCGCCTGGCCACACAGGAGGCCGACCGGCTGGGCGAGCACGCCTACGACCGACAGCTGCGCGCCCTGCAAGCCAGGCTCCTATAAGCGGGCCCGGGCCGGCAGGCGCGATCGCGAGCTCGGCCAGCCCTGCCCCCCGCACCTGCCGGGGCTGCAACCGACGTGCGGGCGTACGGCCAGGCGGCGCCCCGCGCCCGAAGCACGCCGGCCACCTCCCCGGCCACCCCTAGGCCGCCTGCAACGCCGCGGGCCAGCAGCCACGCTGATGCTGTGCAGCGCCGCTGCCACTTCATTACCCAAGCGGGCCGTCTGGCACTAGCACCGGACACTGCTCAGGGCAGGGATAATCCGCCAGCAGGCCAAGTCGGCGCCAAGTCGGCGCCCAGTCGCCGCCGATTCCGCCCTCGCATGCTGGCCGTGCACCCAACGACTACTACAACTTCGAAGAAACCCCGGCTCCGGCCAGCGCGGTGCTCCCGCCCGGCTCCTACCACCGCCTGCAGAACATCAAGGCCGCCTACGACCCGCACCAGGTGATCATCTCCGCCCACCCCGCCTGGCCAGCCAGGCCCTAACAGGATGCGTCCCGGGCACCGACCAGAACGTTGCGGCCCTGGTCTACATCGCGGCGTTCGCGCCGGACAAGGACGAATCGGTCGACACCCTCTGAAGCGCCAAGTCGCAGCTGACCTCACCAGAAACCCGATCAACGATCTAGGAGCGATCATGGCGACGTCCATCAACAAGCTCATCGGTATCTTCTACCAGGCCTTCGGCGGCAAGCCGGAGCTGCTCGACGCCATCATCACCGACGACTGGGACGACATCCCCCTGGGGCCTGGCCAGGAGCCCGGCCGCGCCGGGACGAGGACCATGATCGAGGGGATCAGCAAGGTCTTCAGCGACTTGCGCATTGTCGTCGAGGAGATCATTGACGCTCGCGGCGACGACGGAAACGGAATGGTCGGCGTGCGCACCAAGATGCACGGCGTCTACACCGGCGAGTTCTTCGGCATCGCGCCGACCGGTCGCGAGACCGAGGTCCGGTCGCACGACTTCCACGAGATCGTGGACGGCCGGATCGTCCGCACCCATCACATGGAGGACTGGCTCAGCTGGTTCCAGCAGATCGGGTCCTGGCCATCCAACTGAACGTCGTTCTGAACGTTGCTCTACGCCATGCGGCGACACAGACTGCCCTGGCGCGGGTGCCCTGAGGGTCGTGGTCGTGCGGGTGCAGGTCCTGGATGAGCTGGGCACCGGCATGGCGGAGCGGGAGAGCCCATGCTTGCGCGTCGCGGTGGGCGTAGCCGGAGTCGGCGAGGATGTCACCGGAGGGGGATGCCGTTGGGGGGCATGCGGGTCAGTACCGGGGCCAGGACGCGGACCGGGTCGGTATGGCAGGAGGACAGGGTCATCCGCCGGGTCAGCTCCGGGACGGGCGGGCTGGTCTCCTCGCGGACCATGGTGGCGGCCGAGAGGTAGTACCCCAGGTCGATGAGCGCGCTCGCATAGGGGGTTGACCGGGTTGGTGCGGGCTGGTGGGCTAGCAGCATGGCAGGCCCGGTGGGCTTTGTTGGCCGTGAGGGTGAGTTGTCCCGGCTGCTGGGGGCGCTGGGCGGTGATGCGCGGCTGGTGCTGGTGGTGGGGGATGCGGGTGCGGGCAAGACCCGGTTTGTGACCGAGGCGATGGACCGGGCCGCGGCCGCGGGGATGGTGGTGGTGCGGGGGGAGTGCTTGCCTCTGGCGGGCACGCTGCCGCTGTTCCCGGTTGCGGACGCGCTCGGTGAGCTGGGCCAGTTGGAGGGCGGCGGGTTGCTGGCGGCGGCCCTGGATGCCGCCCCCGGATATGTGCGGGAAGAAGTGGGGCGGTTGCTGCCGGGGATGGACCCGGGAGGCGGGACAGGCCCGGCTGGCCGGGACGGGGAGTGGAGCCGCGAGCGGTTGTTCGCCGGGGTGGCGGAGTTGCTGGCCGTGGTGGCCGAGACGGCCGGGCCGGGGGTGGGGCTGATCGTTGAGGACGTGCACTGGGCGGACAGCGAGACGCTGGATTTCCTGACTTTCCTGGTGCGGGCCGGGCGCCGGGGGCCGGTGCGCGTGGTGGCCACGTGCCGGGGGGATGAGGCGCCGCTGGCGGAGCATGTGGCTGGGTGGCTGGCGCGGGTGCGGGGCCACGCGGGGACCGAGGAGATCCGGCTGGGACCGCTGTCGCGGGCGGAGGTAGCCGCGCAGGCCGCGGCGCTGGCGGGCGGCCCGGTGTCACCGCGGGTGATCGATTACCTATATGTGCGCGCAGAGGGGAACGCGTTCTTCACCGAGCAGCTGGTGGCCGCCGCCCTGGCCGGCCAGGGCGGGGCCGGGAGCGGGCTTCAGGTCCCGGCGGGGTTGCCGGCCCGGCTCGCGGAGCTGCTGGCGGCGCGGGCGGGCCGCTGCGCTGGGGATGCCCAGGCGGTGCTGGCGGGCCTGGCGGTCGCGAGCCGGAGCCTGGGCGAGGACCTGCTGGCCGCGGTCACCGGGCTGCAGGTCGAGACAGTTCGGCGGGCGTTGCGGGAACTAGCGGTGGCCCGGCTGCTGGCCGAGGACACTTCCGGCGGGGGGCACCGGCCGCGGCACGCGCTGCTGGGCGAGGCAGTGGCCGCCGGGCTGCTGCCCGGGGAGCGCGCGGTGCTGCACGAGCGGGCGGCGCGGACGCTGGCCGGGGACCCGGCGCTGACCGCGGAGGTGGCCGGGCACTGGCAGGCCGCGGACCGCCCGGCCGAGGAGCTCCCGGCCCGGGTAGCTGCGGCCGAAGCCGCAGAGCGGTTGTTCGGCTACGACGAGGCCGCGGTGCACTGGCAGCGGGCCAGCGAGCTGGGCCTGGCCCAGCCCGATGCCGCCGCCGCGGCCGGGATCGACGTGCCGCGGTTGTCCGTGCGGGCCATCGATGCGTTCTATCACGCTGGCGACAGCGTGCGCGCCGGCCTGGCTGCCGAGGAGGCCTACCGCCGGTTCGCGGACCACGCCGACCCCGCCACCGCCGCGGTCGTCTGCCACCGCGCCGCGGTCGTCCGGGCGAAGGATGCGCGGACTGCCGGGCTGCCGCTGATGGAGGAGGCGCTGCGGCTGTTCGAACAGGCTCCGCCCTCATCCGATCACACCAACGCTCTGCTCGACTACAGCACCATCTTCCTGCTGTATGGGGAGGAACGGCTTCAGGCCGGCCGCACGGCGCTGGACCGGGCGCTGGAGATCGCCGAAGCGGCGGGCGCCACGGCGCTGATCCCCCGCACCTTGTCCGTGATCGCGTTCACGGCGTTCGTGCGCGGTCAGGTCGAGGAGGGGTTCGCCGCCCTGGAGCGGGGGTGGGCACTCGCCCGGGCTGCACGGGACGGTCCGGGACTGATGTGGCTGGCCGGAAACGAAAGCGGCGCGCTGCTCAAGCTCGCGCAGTATCAGCGCGCCGCCGATGTGGCGTCGCGCGGTCTTGATGACGCCCGGCAGGCCGGCCTGCAGTCCTGGGATTTGGCCAGCAGGCTGGCCGCCCACGCAGCTGAAGCGTTGCTGGCCTTGGGGCGCACCGCGGAGGCGCAGACGCTGATCGACCCGCTGACCGCCGGACCGCCGGACCCCGATCACTGGCCGGCGCAGGTGATCCGCGCCGAGACTGACCTGCTGCGCGGCGATACCGAGGCGGCCGCCAGGCGGTGGCAGCTAATGGAGACGCTCCCCGCCATCACCAGCAGAGTCGACTTCGGCTACGACGGGGCGCCGCGGGCCGCGGAAGCCCTGCTGTGGGCCGGACGCCCCGGCGATGCGCTCCGGGAGACCTGGCGGGCGCTGGCCCGGTTCAACGTTCCGGACCTGACCATTTTGTGCGGGCGGTTGCTGGCGGCGGGCATGCGGGCCTGTGCTGACCTGGCCGAGCAGGCCCGGGCGCGCCGCGACCCGTCCGCCGCCGCGGACGCCGCGGACTCCGCCGATGGCCTGGCCACCTGGGTCGAGCGGATGGGGCGCGTCCCGTTCACCGACCACCCGACCGTGGCCACCATCGCGGCCGAGCGCGCCACCTGGGACGCCGAGCGGACCCGGGTGGCCGGGTCCGGCGATCCCGGTGCCTGGGACGGCGCAGCCAAAGCCTGGCAGGACCTCTGCTGCCCGCACCGGGCCGGGTACGCGTGGTGGCGGCAGGCCGAGGCGCAGCTGGACGCCGGGCAGCCGGCCGCGGCGGCGGCCGGCGCGCTGCGCGCCGCCGCGGCCGCCGCCGACGGGCACGCCCCCCTGTTGGCCCAGATCCGCACCCTGGCCGAGCGGGCCCGGATCCCGCTGCACCCGGCGGCCGCCGGCGAACCCGAAGCCCCGCCCCCGGCCCAGCTGCTCACCCGCTACGGGCTGACCGACCGTGAGCTGACGGTGCTGCGGCTGCTGGCCGCGGGGCGCACCAACCCCCAGATCGGCGCCGAGCTGTACATCAGCGCCAGCACCGCCAGCGTGCACGTCAGCAACATCTTGCGCAAGCTCGGCGTCTCTGGCCGGGTACAGGCCGCCGCCGTAGCCGAACGCGCCGGGCTACTGCACTCCCGGCACCCCTGAACGCCGGCCGCAGAAATCTAAGCTTGCCCTTTTACCTGGTCGTTCGCGACGTGTTCTTGGCGCGGGTTCGCCTGGATGGTTATCCGCGTCGCGGCGGGTGCGGGGTGGTGGTTCTTGATCCTGGTTGCCGCCCTGGCCGGGATTGCCGGGTTTGGTACGCCGGGTAGCTGGGTGGATGTTCCTAAGCCCTGCGGCGGACCGGGCTGGGATGAGCCGTCCTAGTGGTACGGGGTGCTCCATGGCCGGTGCAGGTCGGCGGCTAGCGGGCGGGCGCGGCGGAGCTGGGTGTGGGCGGCCATGATCAGCCAGGTCCGCCGGTCCTCAGCCTGGCGAGCGCGGATCTTCGGGGCATCCCCGCGGAGGAGCTGCTTGAGCAGGTGTATTCCAGGTCAGCCTGGACCCGGCGATGACACCGCGGGAAGACCTGGCTAAGGGGATCCGGCGCGGATCTAAGGGTCCGCCGCCGTCATATTGCGGCGGCCGGCCGATGCGCCGGCCCGGCCCTTAGCGCGACCGTAGAAGCAATCCGGTAATGGGGGAGGGATGGCCTGATGACCATGCAGAACGCGGCGGGCCGGTGCGATCCGGTGCGCGGGGTAGTCCTGGCGGTGCTGTTCATTCCCCAATCGGACGCGCCCCGCACGACGACGGCATCCTGGCCGTACCGCGCTCCCCGTACTGGGAGACCCAGCATTCGATCAAGCCTGGGCGCGGGACCGCTCCCTCGACGGCACGGATGCCCTGCGGTACGCGCTGGGAGAAGCACGACCGGCCCACGCGAACCTGCCGGGCCCGGCCGCACCAGTCACAGCAACTAAGAAAGAGAAAGAGGAGTAAAGTCTCATGGCTGCCGCCACCGTCAGCTCTGGCCAGCACGCGACTACATCGGTGATCTTGTCCCCGCGCCGCCGCACCTGGATGGCCAGGGCTTCGCTGCACCCGGTTAGGCTGAGCCCGCCTCCCCTGCGGACCGCCGACGGTCATGGCCGGGAAGAGCGGCGCGCCAGCTGGGTTGAGCTGTTCTTCGACTTGGCCTTCGCCGGAGCTGTCGGCCAGCTCGCCGGTGCGTTCCAGGAGCACCCGGGCCTGGGTACCCTCGCCCGCTTCGTGATGTTGTTCACCCCGATCTGGTGGCTGTGGGTGCAGCTGTCGTTCTACGCCGACCGGCACGAGTCCGACGACGCGGCACACCGGATCTCCTTCCTGGCGGCGATCCTGCTGTGCGTTGGCCTGGCCGCCTGCGCACCGAGGGCCCTGTCCGGCGACACCGCCGGGTTCGTCGTCGCCTTCGCTTGCCTGCGCGGCCTGCAGCTGCTGCTGTACGCGCGGGCCCGGCACCACCTGCCGGCCACCAGGCCGCTGTACAACTGCTACCTGATCTGCTTCGGCGCAGGCGGCGCGCTGTGGCTGTCCTCCCTCGCGGTAGCAGGCTCCGGCCGCTACGCGTTCTGGGCCGCGGCGCTGCTGACCGACGCAACCGGCGCGCTGGCCATGCTGGCACCACGCCGGCAGGTCCCGCTGAACCCCGCACACCTGGCCGACCGCTTCCAGATCTTCGTCCTCATCGTGCTCGGCGAATCAATGGCCCGGCTCATCAGCGCCGCAGCCATGCGGTCTTGGAGCCTGCCGCTCGCCGTCGTGCTGACCGCAGCGCTCATCACGCTGGCGGCCCTGTGGTGGGCCTGGCTCACCGCCGCCGACCGCCAGGCGCTGGACAGCCAGCGAGCGATCGCCGGCTTCACCGCCCTCAACCTTCCGGTGGTGGCGGGCATCGCCGCCGCGAGCGCCGGCCTGCACATCGCCATCCTCGCCGCGGACGGAGTGGGCACCATCGCGGCCGGCCCCAGGGCGGCGCTCTACGGCGGGGTCAGCGTCTATCTGCTGGCCACCGCCATCCTGCCGTCCAAGAAGATGACGCCGCCAGCACGGGCCGTCCGGCTGGCGACCGCCCTCGCGGCGATGGGACTGGTCTTCATGGGCGCGATCGTCGAGCCCGTCTACCTGGTCCCAGCCCTGACCGCGGTGCTCGTGCTGGGACTGGCCGCCGAGGCCCGTGCCGGGAGCCCAGCCCGGATGGCGCGGCAGCGCCGGGAGCGGGTCGGGGCACCTGGCGCTGGCACGCCGCCCGCTGGCGCTCGGCCGGATCGAGCTGACCGTCGCCGAGCAGCGAGTCGCCTGCCCGATCGCGGCGTGATCAACCGCGACGCCGCGGCCGTGCTGTTCGTCGGCGTCCGTCCTGTCAGAAAGCCCGTCTCCTCGATCTACCGCAAGCTGGGCGTGCGCACCCGCGCGGAGCTGGCCCGCAGCTTTCCGGCGCATCCGGCAGATAACAGGCTCGGGCGGCTAAGTAGTCCCTCGGATACGGCCGCTTCCGCGCGTGCCCGAGTGGGGTGAGCTTTTCCGTGCGTGCACCGGATGGGCTGCGATCTTCCTGGCCCTGGCGTTGAGGACAAGAAGGCAGATAGCTGCACCGCCACTGACCGGCCTGCGCGCGGCATCGCTGAGTCTGCCGGAACACCGAAATTCACCGACCTCGCTCAAGGGAGCAACCATGCCCGCTGTCCTGGCCCCCCCGGCCAGCACCATCGTCACCCTCTCCGGCCCCCGCTGGGACGACGCCAGTCAGGAGCCGACGCCAGCGTCGGTATGGCGGGCGGTCGCGGGCACCACGATCGTCGACGAACTGCTCGAATGGCCCCCCGACCTGTTCGCGCTGACCGAGGTGATCCTGCAGCGCTCGGAGGCGTACCGCTTCGCCCTTTCCCCGCCAGTCGGCTCGACCTGGCCGCCCGCCGACATTCCGGACTGGCCGGACGCGGTCACCGATACGGCCAGGCGGTGGAGCGGCTGGTCCGAGGACCGTAACGGAGCGATCCCGCGCCTCCTGGCCCAGGAGTGGGGGATCGTCCGCGCGCGGGCCGGGATCCCGCTCAGCCAGCTTGCGGAGGGACGCGAGTGGCGGCTGTGCGAGGCGCTGCTGACCCTGCACGCAATCGCGGACGAGGCATGCGCCGGGCTGGGCGTCGCCCTCGACGCCTGCGGTGCCGACGGTCTGGTGTACCGGTCCCGTGGCCGGGAGCTGCTGGCCAGGACCGGATCGCTGGCTCGCATCCCAGCACACCTGATCCGGGTCCTGCCCAAGGTCCGCACGCCCCCGAACGGCAGTTCGCTGCGCTCGCTGTCACGCTACGCCGCGGTACAAGTGCCCGGCGTGGCGACCCGGTGGCACAAGGCGCCAGCCCGCCGCCTGGGCAGGCAACCTTACGGCAAGGGAGTTAACTTCCTGCTCCTGCCGTGGCCGCTGCGGGTACGAGGGTCAGACTTCCGCCCGATAGCCGGGCCCTTGCAGAAGCTTGCCAACGACCCGTTCGGCTTCTTCGAATTCGCGCCCGCCGAACGGCTCGACCTGGACCTGGTCGACCGGATGCTGGTCGCCGCCCGGGACGAGGTCGAGACCGTCAATGTCGTCATCTTGCCCGAAAGCGCGGTAGAGCACGGCGAGATCGATGACCTGGAGGCACTCCTGGCCCGGCACGGCGTGACCGGGCTCATCAGCGGGGTCCGCGAGCACTCGGCGCACCCGGGGCAGTTCCCGCGCAATTGGGTGCACATCGGCGTGTCCACCGGAGAGCACTGGGTGCACATTCGCCAAAGCAAGCACCACCGCTGGTCACTCGATGAGGCCCAGATCTGCCAGTACCAGTTGGGGGGCGCGCTGCACCCGCACATCCGCTGGTGGGAAGCGATGCAGATTCCCCGCCGATCGGTCCAGTTCGTAGAACTCGGTGACGGGATCACCCTCGCCGCACTGGTATGCGAGGACCTCGCCCAGACCGATGACGTGGCCAGCGTCATACGCTCGGTCGGCCCGATGATCGTCGTGACTCCCCTGCTCGACGGGCCCCAGCTCAGCTCCCGGTGGGGAGCCCGCTATGCCAGCGTCTTGGCCGATGACCCCGGCTCGGCGGTCCTGACGCTGACGTCATTTGGCATGGCGCAGCGCTCCCGGCTGCCCGGACAGGACTCCTCGCCCGTGGTCGCGCTATGGAAAGGCCCCGGCCAGCAGACACGCGAGATCCCGCTCGAGCCCGGTGCCCACGGCATCGTGCTATATGCGAGCGCCGACCTTGCGGCCAGGCGCAGCTTTGACGGCCGTCGGCCCGTCGAGAACGGCAGCGAATTCTTCGACGTGAGCATCCACCAGGTCAAGGCCTCAAGCACCGGCTCGCGGTCACCGGCCGGGCCGGCCTGCCCACCCGCCCGGCCCGTGCTGGACGCCGACGAACTCACGATCCTGACATCCTGGGCGGAAGCGGCGGCCGACGCGCTGGCGTTCGCGCCCCAGCGCACTGAGGCAGTGCCCGCCGACGCGCAAGCAGGCGCTACCTGGCGAGCCGAACTGCGGATCTGCGAACCGTCCCCGTCGCTGAACTACGCCATCAGCGGCCTAGCCCGAGCCGTCCGAACGGCCACCGCTACCGGCACCGGCCCGCCACTGGATGCATTTCTTCACGCGACACCGGCCAGTCAGCCAGCCGAGCCAGCCCTCGACAGGCTGGTCCGCGCAGTGCTGCGATCAGCGCTCGAACAACGCCAGGCCCGGCAAGACGACGAAAATGGCCTCCTCGCTCCGGCTCCGCTGCTACCGCCCGGAGCTCAACCGAAGCACGAGCGGGGAGCAGGATGCATGGCCGCCGAGTAGCGGAGTATCGCAACGAGTACGCGCATGCCGGCGCCACGGGCGGGTCCGCTTTGCGTGTCGGTACGGGACCGACTAGCCCCAAGGCCGTGTAGTTAGCTGTTCGTGTTGGGTGTCAATGCTTGTGGCGGGCGAGGATGTCGATGGCCAGGGTGGCTTTGCAGTTGGTCCGGTCGATGCTGGGGCCGCGGGCTTGGCATTTGGAGATGGCGCGTTTGACGATGCGGGGACTTCCCGTCGCCCGCCGCGTCCTGGACGAAGGCGACGTACTGAGCTTCGGCGCGGCCCGCTGCCGGATCGGCGGCATCCCGCGGG
>Ga0208725_1000129_pt1 | contig 17009 bp, 19 predicted proteins | sample MicForSoSWNH13_O_FD_188004 | JGI IMG/M metagenome (GOLD analysis project Ga0208725, IMG submission 188004) | Forest soil microbial communities from Harvard Forest Long Term Ecological Research site in Petersham, Massachusetts, USA - MetaG HF011... | ecosystem: Environmental > Terrestrial > Soil... | reverse complement strand
TGCGGCAGATCTTGCAGGAACGGGCCGATCGCCACCGGACCAGACTGCCGGTCCAGGACTCCAGCCCAGCTGTCAGGGGCGGAGAGCGAACTATCCAGGCCTGCTCAGCGATGAGCAAGATCTAAGAAGCAGGAATCCGATGAGCGACCTTCAGGCCATCGCTGACCGTGTCGAGATCGAGGCGCTGCGCGGCGAGTTCACCGACGCGGCGATGATGCGCGACTACGACCGTCTCGCGACGCTGTTCACACCGGACGGCGCGTTGCGGATGCCGAACATTCCGGCCGTGCTCGTCGGCCAGGAACAGATCCGCGTCTGGGGCGCGCGGGTACCGACATTCGTCGACTTCCTGGTGCAGAACACGCACCCTGGCGTGATCCTGCTGGACGGCGACGCCGCGTCTGGCCGCGCCTATATGCACGAGGTCGGGCGCACCCTCGACGGCCGCTCGGAGCTGAACTATGCCATCTACCACGACCGCTACCAGCGCACCGGCGACGGCTGGAAGTTCACCGAGCGTGTCTACGAGGTCCGCTACCACGACACCACTGCGCTGGCGGGCTCGGGCTCGCCGCCGCAAACTCCCGGCGGCGTCAGCTAACCCTGGTACAAAGGTGGCTGCCGGCGAAGGAAAGGGCCTCATGATGGCGTCTTACGTTGACGAGCTGTTCTCGCTGGACGGCCTGGTCGCTGTGGTGACCGGCGGTAGTTCCGGGATCGGGCGGGCCATTGCCGGAGCGCTAGCGCGTGCAGGCGGGAGCGTCGTCGTGGTAGCGCGCGGAAAGGACCGGCTGGCGGCGACGGCTGACGATCTGACGGCAGCTGGCTGTCGGGCAGCGTACGTGAGCGGCGACCTGGGCTCGCGAAGCGGCGCGCTCGCCGCAGCCGACCAGGCCGCCGACGTCTTCGGCGAGCCGGACGTCCTGGTCAACTGCGCGGGAGTGAACTTGCGGCCGCCCATGGGCGAGATCGACGAGCGGATCTGGGACGCCACGATGGCGGTCAACCTGGAGGCACCGTTCCTCCTCGGCCAGCGGTTCGGGCCGGGCATGGCCGACCGGGGCTTCGGGCGGCTGATCCACGTCACCTCGCAGCAGGCCCACCGCGCCTTCGTGCAGAGCGGGGCGTATGGCGTGTCAAAGGGCGGCCTGGAGGCGCTGTCCCGCTCCCAGGCCGAGGCGTGGTCGCCGCACGGGGTGACCAGTAACACGCTGGTCCCTGGTTTCGTCATGACCCCGCTTAACGTCCGGATCTCATCCGACCCTGCCCGGGTCGCGGAGCTGGCCGGCCGCACGATGGCAGGGCGCAATGGCGTGGCGGAAGACTTCGCTGGCCCAGCGGTGTTCCTCGCCAGCCGCGCGTCTGCCTACGTGACTGGGCAGTCGATCTTTGTCGACGGCGGCCTGTCGGTCCACTGATACCTGCGCGCATTCGCCCGTGCTGCCGGTAGCCGATTAATTCGGCGTTGCCGTCAAGTCTTACTGAGGGGGACGGGCGAAAGGAGAAGCAGATGAACACGCCAGTCACGGCTATCGACCAGCGCTACAGCTCCGCCAAGGCCGTTGCCATCAGCTGGGACCAGACGCGCAGCGTGCTCGAGTCCGCCGAGCTGTTCTGGCTCACGACGGTGCGGGCCGACGGCAGGCCGCACGTCACACCGGTCGTCGCCGTGTGGCTGGGCGAGATGCTCTGCTTTACCACCGGCGCGGAAGAACAGAAGTACGTCAATCTGCGCGCCAACCCGAACGTTGTGCTGACCACCGGCTGCAACAGCTGGGACCACGGCCTTGACGTGGTGGTCGAAGGCCAGGCCAGCCACGTCACCGACGAAGCCACGCTCACCCGCGCCGCCAGCGCGTTTGCCACGAAGTGGCAGGGCTCGTGGCAGTTCGCCGTGCGCGATGGCCGCTTTTACAACGTCGGCGCCGGCGACTGGCCAAGCGAGGTGTTCTCGGTAACGCCGGTCAAGGTCTTCGCGCACGCCAAGGGGGACCCGTTCGGCGCCACCACGCACAGGTTCTGAGCCGGCCGGAACGAGCGGCAATGAGAGCTGTGGCGATCGCAAGCGACCGGACCTTGCAGGTGGTGGACATCGACCGCCCGGTCCCGGGCACCGGCGAGGTGCTGCTGGACGTCAGCTTCTGCGGCGTCTGTGGCTCCGACCTGCACATGCTGCAGATGCCTGCCGAGCTGATCCCGGCCGGGCACGTGTTCGGCCACGAGTTCACCGGCGTGATCGCCGGGCTAGGCGCGGACGCCGGGCAGTGGGACATCGGTGAGCGGGTTGCCGTGCTTCCGATGCTGCCCTGCGGCGCGTGCTATGCGTGCCGCGCAGGTCACCCGAACCTGTGTGAAAACGGGATCGACCGCGGCCCCGGCATAGGCCGCCAGGGAGCGTACGCCGAATCGGTCGCTGTCCCAGCCGGCATGCTTCGCCGGCTGCCGCCAGCCATCAGCGACGCCGATGGCGCCCTGATCGAGCCGCTGGCGGTCGCTATCCGGGCGATCAATCAATCCGGCGCCACGCCGCAGGAACCGGTCTGTGTACTTGGCGCCGGCCCGATCGGCGTTCTCACGGTGGCCGGCCTGCGAGCGCGAGGGTTCGGCCGCATCGCCGTCATCGAGCCGGTGGCCGGCCGGCGTGCTGCCGCTGAACGGCTCGGCGCCCGGGCGGTTACTCCGGAAGAGGCGGCCGCGCGGGTTCCGTCGCTGCTCGGGGATGAACCGCCGGCGGCGGTGATCGACAGCACCGGCCACCCCAGCGGGGCGCCGCTCGCGATCGAACTGCTGCCCGCCGCCGGGCGCCTGGTGATCGTGGGACTGCCCGGCGTTCCGGTGCCGCTCAGCCTGGACTGGCTGGCCGTCAAAGAGATCGCGATCCGCGGATCCCTCGTCTACACCGACCAGGACTTCGCCGAAGCCATGGATCACATCGCCGCGGGGCGCATTCCCTGTGACCAGATCGCCACGACGATCGCCCCCCTCGAGCAAGCACTCCAGTGGTTCACGGACCTGAGCAGCGGCGCGACCCAGCAGGTCAAGGTCCTGCTCTGCCCGAAACCCGTGCCGTCCGCGGACGACGGACCTCGCCGGTGACTTGACCTTTAGCGCGCTTCAGGTCCGACGCTGATACCAGCTAACGCATCACCGAAAGGCGGCGAGTGGGCATTGATGCCCTACGACAGTTACCGGCGCTATCAGATAGAGCGGCCGAAGAGCCCTGCTGAGATGCGGCGCGCCGACGAGCGATCGGCCCACATCGCATCCGCCATCTCAGCGTTGTTTCGCCCGCTCGCGCGGCTTGCCCAGACAGCGCGCAGGCAACAGCTGCCCACAGTCCGCAGAGTATCCCGCCAATCTGACATTCCGGACTTGACCCGGAGTGCACTCCGGGTGTCATGCTCGGCACCCATGAGCGCAATTTTCTCGCCGAGCGAGGCGGCCGAGCACTCTGGCTTCAGCCTCGAGACCCTGCGCTACTACGAGCGGATCGGGCTGCTGGACGACATCGACCGTGCGCCGAGCGGGCACCGCCGGTTCCACGATGAGGACCTGGAGTGGCTAAGCGTACTGCGGTGCCTGCGGGACACCGGCATGCCGATCGCGCAGATGCGCAGGTATGCCGAACTGGCCCGGTGCGGGGACGGCACCCTGGCTGAGCGGATGGACTTGCTGACCGAGCACGAGTTCAACGTTCAGGCAAAAATCGACTTGCTACAGGCGCAGCAGAAACATCTGAGAGAGAAGATCGACTGGTATCGCGGGCAGCTGTCCGCCGCGGCCCATTGACCGGATGGCGGTTATGCCTGTTTTCCGCGCCGGTGACGGGACCGAACTCGCGTACCACATCCACGGTGACGGCCCCCCGCTGGTGTGCCTGCCTGGCGGCCCAATGCGCGATTCCGCTTACCTCGGCGATCTCGGCGGCCTATCCGCGTTCCGGCGGCTGATCATGCTGGACTTGCGTGGCACCGGCCAGTCGGCGGTGCCCGCCGACCCGTCGAGCTACCGCTGCGACCGCCTCGTCGATGACGTTGCCGCGCTGCAGGATCACCTCAGCCTCAACCGGATGGAGCTGCTGGGGCATTCGGCCGGGACCAACATCGCCGGCCTGTACGCAGCGCGGCACCCCGGCCGGGTGAGCAAGCTTGCCCTGGTCGGGCCCAGCACCCGCGCGGTGGGCCTGGACCCGAGCAGCGAGATGCGGCGCGAGATCGTCAGCCTGCGCCGGGACGAGCCCTGGTTCGCCGAAGCGGCCGCCGCCTTCGAGCGGATCCAAGCGGGCGCGTCCACCGACGAGGACTGGGACGCCGTCACGCCGTTCATCTATGGGCGCTGGGATGCTACGGCCCAGGCCCAGGACGCCGCCAATGCAGAACAGGTCAACCAGGAGGCGGCCGGCGTGTTCGGAGGGCCGGGCGCGTTCGACCCGGAGGCGACCCGCGCGGGACTCGCCGCGTTCCCGTTTCCGGTGCTGGTGCTCGCCGGCGAGGTGGACGTGAACACCCCGCCCAGGCTTGCCGCCGAGCTCGCGGGGCTGTTCCCCGACGCCAGGCTGGTCGTCCAGCCGGGTGCCGGGCATTATCCCTGGCTCGACGACCCCGGCTTGTTCACCTCAGCCGTCGCGGGCTTCCTTGGCAACGGCAGCTGAAGGTGGGATTACCAGCGGCCGCGGTGGGCGACGTCGTCGAACGGCCGCCGGTCGGGATTCTTGATGGGAGTCAGCGGCCGGCCGGCTGGGTAGCCGAGCGAGATCAGCAGTGCCCAGTCCCGGTCGTCCGGGATGGCTAGCAGCTCGCGGACCCGCGGCAGGTCCGCGATGCCCGCGTGGCTGCTGCCGATCCCCAGGTCGGCGGCGGCGAGCATCATCGCCATCGTCGCCTGGCCGAGGTCGAGCTGGGCGCGGCGGAATGCGTTGTCGGCGGCCGGGCCGACGACGACGATCGTTGCGGCGGAGTGCGCCACGTGGCCGGCGCCCCGCCAGACCTTCGCCAGCTCGCTGAGCTGCTGACGGTCGGTGACCAGGACGAAGTCCCACGGCTGCCAGTTCTGCGAGGACGGGGACCGGCGGCCGGCCTCGAGGATCCGGTCAAGGTCGGCTGCCGGGATCGGGCGGTCAGCGAACGACCGGACGTTGCGGCGTGAGGTGATGGCTTCCCAGGTCTCCATGCCCCACCCTTACCCGTGCCCCGGACGCCAACAGGCAGGATCGATACGGCAGTCGCGGATTTTTTTGGTATTGCGGCGGGCGGGTGTCGATATGGCCCGCCGCCGTTCGAAGCATCAGCAGAGGGAGGGCCCGAGCAGCGGGCCGGCCCAGGTGATGGAGGGAGGCAGGAACGTGCGGTTCCTGATGACGACGACGGCGGGCCAAGCGCCGGACGAGAAGATGATGACGGAGATGGGCCAGCTGGTTGAGGAGCTGACCAAGGCCGGGGTAGTCCTGGCGACGGGGGGCCTGGACCCGGTGGGGACGCGTGTTTCCGCAACGGACGGGAAGGTCACCGTGACCGACGGGCCGTTTACCGAGGCCAAGGAGGCGATCATCAGCTTCGCGCTGATCGACGCGCGGTCCAAGGAGGAGGCGGTCGAGCTTGCCCGGCGGTTCTGGCAGGTGGCCAGGACCGGTGAAGGGGCGATCCAGCAGGTCTACGGCCCGGAGTGAGGCAACGCGCCGCCTCACGAGGTTTGCGCGGCTGCGCATCGCGGTGATCTGATCGGCGGGTGAGCGTGCTGGAGGCGCACCGGGCGGTCGACGCGGTCTGGCGGCTGGAGTCGGCCAGGATCATCGCGGGCCTGGCCCGCATGGTGCGCGACGTCGGCCTGGCCGAGGATCTCGCGCAGGAAGCCCTGGTCGCGGCGTTGCGGCAATGGCCTGAGTCGGGTATCCCGCCCAACCCGGGAGCCTGGCTCATGGCCACTGCCAAGCATCAGGCCGTCGACCGGCTGCGCCGTGACGAGCGGCTGCAGCGCAACGTCGATCTGCTCAGCCGCGAGCTCCACTCCCGGCAGCAGGCGGCCATCTTCGGCGGCTCGCCGGATCTTGACGCCGTGACAGATGACGATTTCGTCCCGGACGACGTGCTGCGGCTGATGTTCGTGGCCTGTCACCCGGTGCTGTCCGCCGAGGCCCGGGTGGCGCTAACCCTCCGGCTCGTCGGCGGGCTGAGCACGGGCGAGATCGCCCGGGCGTTTCTGGCCGCCGAGCCGGCGATCGCCCAGCGGATCGTCCGCGCCAAGCGGACCCTGGCCGACAAGCAGATCCCGTTCGAGGTTCCGCCCGCCAGCGAGCGCCCGGCCAGGCTCGCGTCGGTGCTCGAAGTCGTCTACCTGATCTTCAACGAGGGGTACACGGCGACCGCCGGGGACAGCTGGACCCGCCCGGAACTCTGCTACGAGGCGCTGCGGCTGGGCCGCATGCTGGCGGAGCTCAGCCCGGACGAGGCCGAGGCACACGGCCTGGTGGCCCTGATGGAGATCCAGTCTTCGCGGATGCGGGCACGGCTCGGCCCGGCCGGAGCGCCGGTCCCGCTGCTCGAGCAGAACCGGGGAACCTGGGACCAGCTGCTCATCCGCCGTGGCTTCGCCGCACTGCTGCGCGCGCAGAGCCTCGGCCAGCCAGCGGGACCGTACGTGCTGCAGGGGGCCATCGCCGCCTGCCATGCACGCGCCCGTTCCGGCGACGAGACCGACTGGGCGCAGATCGCGGCGCTGTACGAGCTGCTGGGCCAGGTCATGCCCACCCCGGTGGTCGAGCTCAACCGCGCCGTCGCAGTGGGGATGGCGTTCGGCCCGGCCCGCGGGCTGGAGCTGGCCGATGCCCTGACATCTCGGCCGGAGCTGCGGAACTACCATCTGCTGCCCAGCGTCCGCGCCGACTTCCTGGCGAAGCTGGGCAGACAGGAAGAATCGCGTGCCGAGTTCACCCGGGCCGCGTCGCTCACCCGCAACGCTGCGGAACGCGCCGTGCTCCTCAACCGCGCCGCCGCGGCACGGTGAGCTGGTATCTCTAGATCCGCCGATGTGGCTAGGTGGCCGCTCCACCCGGTCCCGGTTCGGGAAGGAGCGGCCGCATGAAGGTCCGCTCGTATCGCAGCACGCAGCCGCTCTCATCTCTGATCCGGTCTGCGGCCACGAAGTCGGGGTCGCTGCCGAACCGGGCACGGTACTGCTCGTAAGCGGCGAGGCTGGGAAAGCTGAACAAGGCGAGTGCCTTGTCGCTGGCTCCCTCGGCCGGCAGAAAGTACCCGTGGTGAGTGCCGCCGTGCAGGTTGACCAGTTCCATCCACCGACGGGCGAAGCGCTCGAAGGTGTCGGTCTTGGCCGCGTCGATCACATAATCAACAACACAGGTGATCATGAAGGACCTTCCAGGAGCCGGAAGCTCTGAGCCACCACGAGGGTGTCGTCGTTGACGGCAAATTGCGGATCACCGAGCGCAGCGCGCATCTCGGCCGAGTGCCAGAACCGCTCATGCCCGGCCCGCCATTCAGCGACCGAGCTGTACCCTTCTCCCTCGCCCACCGCATGGGCCAGGTCAACATCGCCGAGACGGACCACCCGCACTCCCGTCGTCTCGATCACCGCTACTCGGTCTCCGGCGGAGTCGACCACGGCTTCCCGCTGGCCAGGGCGGGGCAGCGGCTCGCGTTCATGCTCGTAATCTGCCAGCAGCCCGGTCGTGGTGGTCTTGCTGCCGCTCAGGATCGCGGCGACCAGCTGATCGCGGAGCGGGCCGGGGAAGGCAAACTCCGCGATGGGCAGGTCTTCGGGTGCCATGACGGCCAGCCTAACGAGGCCCTGGAACGCGCCGCGGTGCTCGCTGCCCAGGTGCACTGAGCGGCGATCACCGGGGTGCTGGCCACCGCGTGGTATGTTCGGCCGGTGCTCGCCGCAGCGCCGTTCATTGGCTTCATACCGGTGCGCGACATCTTCGAGGCCCGGGGCTTCTACCAGCGGGTTCTCGGGCTCCGCGTCGTCGAGGACACGCCGTTCGCTCTGGTCCTGGACGCCAGCGGCACGATGCTGCGCGTCACGCCGGTGCCCGACCTGGCGGTGCAGTCGTTCACCATCGCCGGGTGGCGGGTGGACGACATGGCGGCAACCGTGCGCGCCCTGGCAGCCAAGGGCGTGCGCTTCACCAGGTATGACGGCATGGACCAGGACGAGCTCGGCATCTGGACGGCACCCAGTGGAGACAAGGTCGCCTGGTTTACCGATCCCGACGGCAACACTCTCTCCCTGACCGAGTTCGCGGCCGCCTAGCGCCCGGTCCGTGGCTAGCCGCGATCTCGGGGAGCTGGGTCAGCCGACGCCGAGTTTCTCCGCAGCCGCCATGGTGCCACGGATGCGATTTCTGATCTTCTGGAATGCGATCTCGCGGGCGTGCTCAGGTGATCCGTGGTTTGGCTTCTCGTCGATGCTGAAGGGCGAGAAGCCGCAATCATCTGTACTGCCAAGGCGCTCCCTCGGGATGAAGTTGGCCGCGCGCTCCAAGGCATTCATCACTTCTTCCGGACTCTCGACTCGCGGGTTCACCGTGTTTATGACCCCGAGGTAAGCCATCTGCGCGACGCCGTCGGCATCATCACGGATGTTCTCGCCGATAAGCTTGCAGACACGGTCTCTATCTCGCTCACTGGCCAGCTGGATCAGGAAGTATCCGGCGTTCATCTGGAACAGGCTCGGGAGTAATTCGTGGTAGTCAACATCGGCGCTGTGCACAGAGTCGCGGTCACTTCCCGGACAGGTATGGATGCCGATCCGGGTGCGCTCTTCTGGCGTGAAGCGAGCTAGCAGTATGTTGTTGAGCCTCACGAATCCCGGCAGCAGGTGCCGCCCGGTCCACGGGTTACGGGGATCGTTCCTGTTAGACAGCCGGCCTTCGGTGAAGTCGATGGATACTCTGGCCGCGCCGACGGCGAACGCCTTCCTGATGTCTTTCTCGCATTGGTAGACCAGATCCTCATAGAACTGCGCCCTCGGGTAGCCAGGGATCTGCACGTCGAGCGGGTATAACAGAGCAAGCATGGAGGGCGCGATCACCGCCTGCTTCATGGGCCTGTCGGTCAGCCCGATCGATCTGCTCAGTTCTTCCGCAGCGTAGGTCCGGTAGCGGAACGGTCCCCCGGTCAGCCGCGGCAGCTGCCGGAGGTGGCCGTCGGCGAAGATCGCGAAGAGCTGCCCCCCGGTGCTGGACAGGTGGTCGGCCAGCCCAGTTCCGGCGAGCGTATCGGCGAGGGCGTAGGTAGCGAAGCTCGACCGGCGCTGCTCGCCGTCGGAGATGATCGGGGCACCTGTGTCCTCGAGGCGCTCGATCGAGTCGCGGGCCGCGGCCTCCTGCTCTGCTTCCAGGCGCTCGAACGTAATAGAGCCGGAATCGTAGGCTAGGTAGGCGTTCTGCAGCTTGGTTGGCCGAGGCAGCGAGCCAACTGGTTCGGTGGGGATTCCGGTGACTGCTCTTGGATCGTAGCCACTCATAGAGAATCCGGCCTTTCGCGCACAACAGATTGGAACAATTCGGTCGCTAGGCTTCTGCAGACCACTCTATCAGTCTTCCCGATTATTAAAGGCAGGCACGTGGTGAGCAATCCCGGCCTAAGCGCAACTTCAGGAATCAGCTTATCGCTGCCGGTTCTTCGCATGATTAGTCGATCATAAAGGCCGCGGGTCGTCCCCGCTCCCGACGCCAGTCATTGCAGGCTTGGCAGCGCTGGGCGCCATCGCGGCCAGCCCGCCGTTCGAAATGACCTAGGAGGATTGGGTGCAAATGCTGCACTCCAGCCTCCTAGATCACGCGGAGCCGTGCCCAGATGACCATGGGACGGCTTTGTCACGTCCCAGCCGTAAGCCTATTCTTCGCTGGGCTCGGCCCACAGGACGCGCACCTGCTCCCAGTCGTCCTCGTCCGCCGGCTCCCCGGGAGGGATGTACCGGGCGCCGGGGAATTGCTGCGCCGGCGGGGTGAAGCTGCCCCGGGCCACAAGCCTGCCGATGTTCGCGCGGTAGATCTCGTCGACGTCGCCGTGGCGCAGCGGCTCGTCGTCCAGCCAGAGGTTCTTTGGGTGGATCGGCTCCTCGTACATGCGCCGGAATATCTCGGTGCGCAGGTCCTTCATCCAGTTCGAGTTGAGGTTCATCGTGCGGAACTGGCGCAGCGCCTCGATGTCGATGATCCCGGCCACGAACGTGTTGGCGCCCGACGTGGTGTGGCCGAGCACGCTCCCCTGGTAGTCGACGATGTGCGAGTTCCCGCCGGCGATGTCGTAGGGGTGCTCCATCTTCGGGTGCACGTAGACCGGGCCGACGTTCGGGCACACCATGTAGACGTTGTTGAAGTGCGCGTGCGCCCGGTTCTGCAGCAGCCATGTCCCGCCGGGCTCCATCCCCAGCTGGGTCATGGGCACCGCCTCGCTCGGCCGGTAAACGACCTCGGCGCCGTTGAACGCCAGCGCGCGCACCGCCTCGGGGTACTCGCCGTCGGAACAGCAGATCGTGCCGATGTTGCCGATGTCGTCGGTGCGCAGCACCGGGTAGAACGCGTCGATGCCGTCGCCGAAGAGTTCCACCCAGCGGTCGTAGACGTCGTGCGGGACACATGAGCGCTCCCGGCACCAGAGGTGGTTCTTCGCCGCCTTGTGCACGATCTCGCCCTGCCTCGAGATGACGAGCAGGGTGTTGAAGAAGCGGTCGTCGATCACCTCGGGCCAGCGCGCCTTGCACTGGGCGACGATGTAGGTGTCGTAGTGCTGGGCCAGCGCGGCGAGCCGGTCCGTCTCCGGCCCGGGGATGTCGATGAACAGGTCGCGCGCCGCCGTCACGTGCGGGATGTCGAAGATCTCGTCGGTGAAACCGGTCAGCGCTCCCTCGGCGAGCGCGATCAGCCGCACCGGCATGTTGATGCCGATGATCGAGACGGCTGCGTGGATCCCGTCCTCGACGATCTGCAGGTTGCGCTCGATGTCACGGCGGCTGCCAATGCCGTGCACCACGGTCGAGAGCCCCACCGCCATGTAAGGAGCCACCCGCTCCTGCGCACGTCCGCTCACTGTGCCCGCTTTCCAGTGGAAGGTGGGTAATCTAGCCCGTCACGCGCGCCGCTGCCAGGTCAGGGCCTGGTCCGCCTCGTCAGCGCGTCTTGCGGTTCACCGTTTCGCGTGCTGCCGCCGGGTGCGCCGACGGGCTGGTAGTCGAGTGCGAGGACCTGCTCACGCTGCGCGGGCACCTGGTACTCGTCGGCCAGGCAGGGCGCGTATCCCTCCTCGCCCAGGATGAGGCAGCTGTGGCTGAGGGCCCAGGCGCCGGCGAAGATGATGGCCAGCGCCAGCGCCTCGCCGGCCAGGTCCACGACGCCGGTCCGGATGTGCTCGCCGAACAGGAACACGCCGAGCAGGCTCGCCGACAGCGGATCGAGGATGGTGAAGCCGGGCTGCGACGCTGCGAGCGGCCCGGCCGCCAGCGCATGGGAGGCCAGGAGCATCGTCCCCGCACCGACGGCGACCAGCGCATACGGCGACCAGGTGGAGAAGACCGCGCCGATGCCGTCATCAAGGTGCGAGCTGAGTTCCTTGATGATCGCGGCCACGAAACCCCATGAGATCCCGGTGGCGGCGCCCAGCACAGCGGCCCGCCGGGACCGAGACGCGCCCGGACGGTTGCCCAGGCCGAAGGCCACAGCCAGAGCCACCAGCACGACGCCGAACGTGACCAGGCCGGCCAGCAGCCACAATGGGCCGGGTGCGTGCAGGCGCCCCCCGGATGGCGACGCCAGCCAGAGGAACAGGCCGATCCCCGCCGACATAGCCCCCGCGGCCAGCCAGTCGCGGCGGCGCACCTTCAACCGCCTGCGGCCGGCGATGGCCAGGTAGCCGACGACGAAGAGCAGCTCGAGCGCCAGAATCGGCTGCACCAGCGCCAGCGCCCCGAAGTGCAGGGCGGTCAGCTGGAAGACGAACCCGAGGATCATGCTGGCCACGCCCAGTAGCCAGATCGGCTGGCGGGCCAGGCGAAACATAAGCCGGGCATCGAAGCTCGCTGGCTCGCTGCTCCTGGCCCCGATGCGCTGGCACACTGAGGCCGTCGCCGTGCACAAGCTCGCCGCGACGGCCAGCAAGATCGCCGTCTCCATCAAGCCCTCACTTCACGTCCCGGCCGTCCCGCACTCCGCCTGGCCTTCGGCGGAGCTCCGATCCGGCAGCCCATACCGGGCATCCGAAGGCCGCGGGACAGCCCACCTGTCCTCATGTCTGTGGCGGCTGAAACAGCTTGGACGTCCTCGTAATTCCTCCTGCGAGCTTGCTCGATGATGATCCACGTCAATGCTTGATGGTGATGGCCTGGATGCTGAGGTTGTTCAGCGGGTGCGGATCCGGGACCTGAGCGGCCGCGGCCGCGAGCAGCAGGACGGTGCCGGCCTTGCTGGCCTTGACGGTCACGGCGACTTCGGCCGAGCCGCCGGCGGCGAGGGCCGGAACCGCCCAGACGAGCACGTTGCCGTACCGGGTACAGCCCTGGGTGCAGCTGACCTCGGACAGCGCGGACGGCAGGGCGACGGCCGCGAGCAGGTTGGACGCGGTGGCCGGCCCGGCGTTCTTCACCGTCAGCGTGCAGGTCCCGGTGCCGCCCACGATCACGCTGGCTGGGCAGGCGAGCGCGGCGGACACATCGGCGTCGGCCGCGGTCTTTGCGACGGTCACGGTGAACGGCCCGGCCGTGGCGGTGCCGCCCGCGTTGGTCGCCGTCACCGAATACGTGAACGTGGTGGTGCCGGCCGGCGGCGTGCCGGTCAGGGCACCGGTGCTGGAGCTGATCGACAGCCACGACGGGGCTCCGGTGGCCAGCGCGTAGACCGGTGCCGGCACCCCGGACGCGGTGAAGGTGTAGCTGTATGCCTGGCCGGGCACCGCCGTGAGCGGCGGGCTGGCGACGGCGAACACGGGCGCCTGGTACACGGTGATGGTCTGGGTGACCTGCGGCGCGCCGGCGTAGTCGGTGTTGCCGGCCTGGTTGGCGTCGATCACGCAGCTTCCGGGCGCGGTGTAGCTGACGGTGTCACCGGACACCGAGCACACGCCCGTGCCGGAGCTGGGGTCGACCGAGAACGTGACCGGGTTGCCGGAGCCGCCCCCGGTCGCAGTGAGTGCCGCCGACCCGCCCACCGTCCCCGTGGCGGGCGCGGTGAAGCTGATCGACTGCGCGATCGGCGGCTCGACCGTGGCGGTCACCGCCGCGGGCTGGTAAGCCACCTCGTATACCAGCCCGCCGCCGGCGCCGGCGCCGGTGATGGTGCCGAAGGTCCCAGTTACCGATCCGGCCGACAGCAAGGTAGCCGAGCTGCCCTGGGCCGGGGTCACGCCGTCGCTGTTCAGCGTCAGTGTGCCGGCCAGGGTGGCGTTGCCCGACGCCTGCAGCGAGGCGTTGCCGAGCTGCGAGCCGACGGCGATCCCGAGGCTGCCGCCCTGCTCCTGGGTGTAGTCGCCACTCACCGTGAGCGGTGCGGCCAGGGTGACCGTGCCGGAGTTGTCCAGCGATCCCGGGCTGATGGCCAGTGGGGAGCCGGCAACCACGTCGACCGTGCCTGCGTTGGCGATTGAGCCCGCGATGGTCAGCGGTCCGGGAAGCAGTGTATGAGCGGACTCGACCGTGCCGGCGTTGGTGATCGTGTCACCTGTGGGGAGGGCCAGCGTCGCGGATGCGGGTGTCACCGGCAACCCGGCCAGCTCGCAGTCCTGCGTATCCCCGCTGTCGGCCATGACGATGGTCCCGTTGTTGGTGAAACTGCCGGCCGGGTCGACGACCGCCGGAGGGTCGCACGGCACGCCCTCGACCCTGAGCGTCTGACCGGACTGCAGGTCCCCGGCCATGTCGACGGTGCCGTAGCCCGCTATATAGCTTCCGGAACCAGAGCCGGCGATGTCCAGGGTGCTGCCGCCCTGCAGCCCGACGGACCCGGCCGAAGCGGTCCCCGCACCCTGGACGAAGGTGGTTCCGCTGGTCATCAGCACCTGACCGCCGGAACCGAGGTCGCCGCCGGCGTTGTTCGTGAAGGTGGAGCCCGCGGTCGAGCTCAGGTCGGCGCCCTGGAAGGCCACGTAGCCCTGAATAGACCCCTCATTGGTCACCGTGGCGCCGGTCTGCGGCAGCAGCAGGCCCAGGAACTGCGATCCGTTGATCACCCCGGTGTTGTCGAAGCTCAGCGTCGAATCCTCGGTCTGCAGCGACAGCTGCCCGTTGACGGTGATCGTTCCGGTATTGGCGAGGGAGGAGTTCGTGGCGAGGAATTCGGTGCCCGCGGTGGTGTCGACCGGGTCCACCAGGAGGGTGCCGCCGAGATTCACCGTCTGGTCTATGGCCACGATGCCGCCCGCGCCGACCGTAGCGCCGGGACAGCTTGATCCGCCCTGCAACTCGAGGATGCCGCCCGGAACGACGTTCAGCGAGCCGCTGACAAAGATCCGGGAATCCGGGCCACCCGCCGGGCAGCCCGGGAAGGCGAGTGTCTCCTGGCCAGCGCCCGCACCGTCGCCGACGACGATCGGCCCGGGGGCAAACCAGTCTCCGTCCGGCAGCGTGACCGTGTAGGTTCCCGCCACCGTGATGCAGGACACGGCGTCGCCCCCCGGCACGCCGGCGGTCCACATGGAAGCGTCGTCCCACGCGCCGCTGACCGCAGCGGCCCAGGAGTCGGTACAGGCGGGCAGCGTCTGCGCGGCCGCAGTGCCGCTCGCGGCCTGCACGGCGATGCCGGCCAGCGCCAGCGGGACGAGGACCGCTAAGGCCGGCCGGGCCAGCCGTCGTGCGAATCGCACCGAACCGAGCACACCTGAGACCCAGGACATGGCGCACCTCCCCGAGGCGAAGGCCGGCGCGGCCTTTCGTCACGCTCACATCCAGCCATACCGGGACAGGGCCGGCAACGGTGCTGCCATGCGCCGCGCAGGGATGCTAACCCCACCGTCGGTGCGCCACGGGGCGAGTCGTGCTGGCACCAGTGCAACGGACGGGCTAGCGAGACCTGGCGCCGCTGCGTGCCCGAGCCAACCCTCCCTGGCCTGTGGGTCATCCTCATCGCTGTCGGGGCGCTCGCGCTAGTCAATCTCGTCGCCGCGCTGCCCGGGCGGGTCGCCGCTCGCACCCCCACCGCCCTGCTGCTCCGCGCCGAGTGACCCGCCGACCGGGTCGAATCCCACGCACCGCGTGACCGGCAGCCGCGGGTAACGGGGCAGCCGGCTGTCCCATGCCGCGCGAGTGCACCGCAGGTAAACCGTGCCGCGGCGGGTCTCATTGAGCTTCGCGTGCTGGCAGGCGGCGCACAGCCCGGGCTCTGCGCCGAGCCTCGCCCACGCGGCGTCGGGCGGCTCGGCAACCATGACCAGAACGGTATGCCCTGAGCCGTTCTAGACAGCACGGGTTCGACGGGCGCGACCATCCGGCCTGCCTGGGATAATGGGTATATGGGCACGGCAGACCGGGTTCGCGGGCGGGTCGGGACGGCGATCTTTGAGCGGGTCGCCGGGCCGAACGGCCCGGAGCGCCGCGCGCTGATCCGGGCGCCAGGTGAGCGCTGGTTCGCCGAGGACCGGCCGATACGCCGGGTGCACGGGGACTCGGCCATGTTCGTCGGCGGGCTGCGAGCGCTGTTGCTGCAGTCGCTGCACCCGCTCGCGATGGCGGCCGTGGCCGGGCATTCCGGGTACCGCGGCGACCCGTGGGGCCGGCTGCAGCGGACGAGCTACTTCCTGGCCGTTACCACGTTCGGCCGAGGCACCGACGCGGAGCAGGCGATCGCGCGGGTCCGGGCCATCCACGAGCGGGTCACCGGGACCGCACCGGACGGACGGCCGTACGCGGCATCCGACCCGCACCTGCTGACCTGGGTGCACATCGCCGAGGCGGACAGTTTCCTGAGTGCTTACTTGCGCTTCGGTGCGAACCCTCTTGACCAGCCCGAACGCGACGCGTACGTGGCTGATATGGCCCGCATCGGCGCGGCGCTCGGCGTGCCGGAACCCCCGCGCACCGAGGCCGAGCTCGCCGCCCGGATCGAGGAGTACCGGCCGGAACTGGCCGCCAACACCCAGGCCAGGGAGGCGGCCCGGTTCCTGCTGCTCAACCCGCCGCTGCCGGTCATCGCCCGCCCGGCGTACGGCGTGCTTGCCGCGGCGGCGGTGTCGCTGCTGCCCGGCTGGGCCCGCCGCCACCTGTGGCTGCCCCGGCTGCCGGTGACCGAGGCCGCCGTGGTGCGCCCCGCGGGCCACGCCCTGGTGCACGCGATCCGCTGGGCCACCACCGCCCCGCCCGCAACCCCAGCGACCTAGAACTTCAGGCGTCGGTCAGCTCGAGGGCGTCGAACTCCCAGAACGCGCGCAGCGCGGCGAGCTTGCCGTCCCCGTTGCTGCGGTAGGTGTAGACGCCGCGCACGACGGCGACCTGCCGCCCGCCGGGCAGCACGGTGCGGATCACGCCGACGTCGGCGACCTCGTCGCCGCACAGGTAGGAGCTCTCGATCTCGAACGTGATCCGTTCCGCCGTGGCGATCACCGTGTCGTAGAAGGCTGCGATGGCCGCCGCGCCACGGTGCCCCGTTCCGCCCGGGTCGAGCGGCGAAGGCCCGATCGGATCCTGGACGACGGCGTCGTCGGCGAAAAGGGCCAGCCACGCGGTCCGGTCCTTGGCCGCCACCGCGGCCTGGGACCTCCGTGCCAGCTCACGCGCGTTCACGGCCGCCTCCTTCCGGCGAAATACTCCGCCCCGAACCTCTACGACACCTTTTGCCCCGAACTTACCGCGGGTGGCGACGGGCGTGCTGGCGCGCAGCCGCCCTGCGTTGACGCAACCATGAGGTTGCTATAATGTGGCAACCAAATGGTTGCTACGTGTCGGAGGTTGTCATGGGTTTTCCTGACCGGATCGAGCGGACCGTGGAGCTCGCCCACCCGCCCGCCAAGGTGTGGGCGGCGCTGACCACGGCCGAGGGGCTGGGTAAGTGGTTCGGCACCGCGGGAGCAGAG
>Ga0208725_1000128_pt1 | contig 17011 bp, 15 predicted proteins | sample MicForSoSWNH13_O_FD_188004 | JGI IMG/M metagenome (GOLD analysis project Ga0208725, IMG submission 188004) | Forest soil microbial communities from Harvard Forest Long Term Ecological Research site in Petersham, Massachusetts, USA - MetaG HF011... | ecosystem: Environmental > Terrestrial > Soil... | reverse complement strand
CAACTTTGACCCGGACGTCGGCGGCAGCCTCGCGGCCTACGCCCAGCCGTGCATCTCCGGCGAGATCAAGCGGCATTTCCGGGACAAGCGCTGGCAGGTCCACGTCGAGCGCTCCATGCAGGAACTCGTCCTGGCCGTCCGCGAGGCCACCCGCACCTTGACCCAGCAGCTCGGCCACGAGCCCGGCGACACCGAGCTCGCCAGCCACCTCGCCATCAGCGAGGCTGACCTGCGCGAGGCTCGCCGCGCCGACCTGGTCTTCCAGCCCGCCTCCCTCGACGCGCCGCTCGGCAGCGGACCCGACGCCGCCACCCTGGGCGAGGTGCTCGGCGGGGAAGACCCCGAAGTCGAACGCACCCTGGACATGCAATCGGTCGCCGCGCACTGGGGCGAGCTGCCCCGCCGCGAGCAGAAGATCCTGCTGCTGCGGTTCTACGGCGACATGACCCAGGCCGAGATCGGCCAGCAGCTCGGCATCTCCCAGATGCACGTCTCCCGGCTGCTCGCCCACGCCCTCGGCCACCTGCGCCACCGCCTCCTCGACCCCGCCCCCGCGCTCGCTCAAGCCAGTTAAGGCGGGTCCCGTCAGGAGGAGCAGCCCTGCCCGGCCTCGGCGACCAGGGTCGGCAACGGCACCGCGAGCGCGGCCTTGCCTTGCGCCGCGGTCAGCTTCCCGGTAGCGACCAGCCTGCCCACGACGTGCACCTCGCGGGCCCGCGCGTTGGCCGGATGGGTCAGCGGATCGTCCAGCGACGGGCCCTGGACCATGCCGGCCAGCATCGCGGCCTGCGGCCAGGACAGGTCGGCGGGCTGAACGCCGAAGTAACCGCAGCTCGCGTCGGCCAGGCCGTAGTAGTTGTTGCCGAAGTACACGACGTCCGCGTACATCTGCAGGAGCTGCGCCCTGGAGTACCCCAGGTAGAGCTTGACGGCCAGCGCGATCTGCACCGCCTCGTCGGACGCGGTGGACTGCCCGTGCGTGTAGAGCAGCTTGGCCAGCTGCTGGTAGAGCGTGGCACCGCCCTCGATGCCGTGACCGGTCACGTACCCGGCGGCCACCCGCGCAACGGCGTACAGGTCGATACCGGGCTCGGAATAGAAGCGCTTGTCCTCGGTCGCCACCAGCGACTCGGCGAAGCGCGCCGGGACCGGGGGGCCGGGATAGGCCGCGTGATGCGCCACGTCCTGTGCCTGGACGAGTTGCTGCGCGTTATCGGCCGACGGGGTCACGACCATCAGCCCGCCGAACGCGACGACTCCCAGCAGGGCCAGCGTAAGGACCGCGACCGCGGTCCGCCACAGCAGCTTGCGGCCGAGCCGCCGCCTCGGAGGACGGGGGGCCCGGGGCGCGCGCGGTATGCGGCCGTATGACGTCGCAGGTGCCTGCCCGCGGCCGGGACTGACGACGTCGGTGAAGGGCGCGCGACCGGTGCCGGACGACGGATCCGCGGCCGGCAGCGGAAGCGTGGAATCACCCGCGGGCCCGGTCTCGCCCGCTGGTCCCCACATCGTCATTGTCAACCCCGAAGTCTGGCCCTGGTTATCTCCGGCCAGGGCATTAGCAATTCTGCCCACGCCACCCAGTAACTCAAACGGCCGGCTGTCCCTAGCCGTGCCAATCCGCTCGCATTACCGGCGGGGTGACCTGCGTGAGTTACGGTCAGCCGGGTCGGCTGCTCACGTTAGCCCGATACTTGTGCGGCCAGGAAGCCGCCGTTGCCCCTGCGCCGGCAAACCCGCAGCTGACGTGGGCAAACACCGCACTGTGACGGCTTATGGGCTGTTTCGCTGCGAATCCGTAATGCGGGACGGTAACGTCGTCAGCGGCGAGGGACAGGCAGGGATCTCCGGGCATAGGCGGCCGAGATGATCCGCAGAGGAAACTTCCAGGTAATGGTCGGACTTCGAGCCGTCCCTCCGGGAGGAAAATAGTGTCGTCCAGGCGTGGCGGCTCACGTCCTCGTGGCCACAACTACTCGGTGGCCCGGGTCAAGGGACCTAAGCGTGGGCACATCGTAATCTGGGTCATCGTCGCGTTGCTGGTAGTGATCGCTGGCGCGGCCGCCTCTGGGGTCACCCCGCGAGGGAGGGACGTCCTCCTGGCCACCCAGCACTTCATGCTGTTCTACTCAGGCGTGCTCGCCCTGGTCGCGCTGACCACCGCGGTCGGTGTCGGCATCGTGGCCACGGACCGCATCGTGATGACCCCGGGCCACCGGGTCATCGCCCAGGCCGTGCACCGTGCCGTCTCGTTCGGCGCTCTCGCCTTCCTCATCACCCACATCGTGCTCGAGATACTCGCCCACCGGTCCCACGTGATCGACGCCGTCGTGCCGTTCCTCGCCCAGGGGCGCCGGTTCTACATCGGCCTCGGCACGATCGCGTCAGATCTCATCGTGGTCTTGATCATCACCGGGATCGCGCGCGGCCGTTTCGCTTCGCGACGGCCGTGGACCTGGCGCGCCATCCACGCCGTCGCCTACCTGGCGTGGCCGTTCGCGATCGTGCATGGCCTGCTCGCGGGCCGGCGCGCACACCCGTACGTCGACTGGAGCTACGGCGCGTGCCTGGCGCTGGTCGCCCTCGCCCTGATGATCCGGTTCGTGGCCACCATCCGCAGCCAGCAAGAGAAAGCCCCGCATGGGTTGCCCGACTACGTCTCGTCGACCGTCCAGGCGCCAATGCCTGCCCTGACGCAGCACGAAACTACCGGGCAGTGGGCGGCCGTGCCGCCCGTCCGCGGTGTGGTCCGTGACGCGGGCCGCGCCGTGCCGCAAACCCGTGACCCGCGGGGCGCGATGCCGGCGGCGCCGAGGATGCCCCGCGCGCTACCGCCCGCTGCGGCGGACCGGTCCGCCACAGCCAGCCGCGCCGCCGCCGGCCGCGCCGCCGCAACGGGCCGGCCGGCTGGGCCGAATGCCCAGCCGCCGCCCATCGCGACCCGCCGTCTGGCGACCCCGCGGCCGGACCTCCCGATTCCCCAGCCGCACCAGCAGGAAATGCGGCCCTGGCAGCAACGCGAGTGGCAGGAGCAGCAGCAGGACGTGACGCCCTGGCAACAGCAGGAGTGGGAGCAGCACGAGTGGCAGCAGCACCAGGCTGCCCAGCCGGAGCCCGAGCCGGAGGACTACCCGGAGTACCCGGAGTACCCGTCGCATCCCGACTACCCCGTCTACCCCGCTTATCCGGGCGCGGAGGGATCATGACGCCGTCTCCCGGACCCGATGCCATGTGCATTGGGCAGGCCCGTCTCACCGCTGGCCTGGACCGGATCCAGCGGATCGACCTGACCACGCACTACTCGGTCTTCGGCAATCTGCCCCGGCTGACCGCCGATCAGCTGATCAACGCCACCGAGCAGGTCAACCTCTGCGGTCGCGGCGGCGCGGCCTTCCCGTTCAGCAAGAAGCTGAAGTCGGTAGTGCAGTCCGCCCGCCAGCGCAAGAAGCGGGTCGTCATCCTCGTCAACGCCACCGAGGGCGAGCCGGGCAGCGCCAAGGACCAGATGCTGCTGCTCAGGTCGCCGTACCTGGTGCTCGGCGGCGCACTGGTCGCCGCCTGGGCGCTGCAGGCCAAGGAGATCGTGATCGGTGTCACCCGCACCGACATGGCCCGCTCGATCAGTTCAGCGGCCTCCGCGGAACCGGATCTGAAGCGCCTCGTGCGCGTCGTAAAGGTGCCGGAACGGTTCGTCGTCGGTGAGGGTGGCGCCCTCGTGAACTCGCTGAACGGCAAGGCCCCGGTGCCACCCGGCCGCAAGGTCCTGCCCAGCGACTACGGGGTCCATGACCTCCCGACCCTGCTGTCCAACGCCGAGACGTTCGCGCAGGTCGCCGTCCTCGCGATGCTGGGCGCCGACGGCTACGCCTCGGCCGGTACCCGGGACGAACCCGGAACGACCCTGCTCACGGTCGGTGGCTCCGCGGACCGTCCCGGGGTCGTGGAGGTTCCCTTCGGCCTGCCGCTCGGTGACGTGCTCGACCTCTGCTCGGCATCACCGGCCGACGGCGTCCTGGTCGGCGGTTATCACGGCATGTGGCTGCCCACCGACCTGGCATATAACGTGCCGGTCAGCCGCGCCGGGCTGACCGCCGTCGGCGGGACGCTCGGAGCCGGCATCGTGCTGCCGCTCGGCGGTGGCACCTGCCCGCTCGGCGAGGTCGCCCGGGTGGTCGGCTACCTCGCCAAGGAATCATCCGGCCAGTGCGGCCCCTGCAAGCTGGGCCTGCCCGCCATCGCCCGCGCGATGCTCGCGCTGGCCGACGGCTCGGGCGGTGTCGAGGCGCTGGACACCGCGCGCCGCGGCGCCGCTGCCGTGAAGGGCCGCGGCGCGTGCGCCCATCCCGACGGCGTGTTCCGGTTCGTGGTGTCCGCCATCGACGTGTTCACCGACGACCTGACCGCGCACCTGTTCCGCGGCACCTGCGGCCGCCGGGTGCAGGGCATCTTGCCGCTGCCGGGCAAGGAAGGCGAGATGCGCCTGTCGGTGGACTGGACCCGGTGCCGCGGGCACGGGCTCTGCGCCCACCTGGTGCCCGAGATGGCGCAGCTCGACGGCCAGGGATATCCGGTGTTCCTGGACACGCCGGTGCCGCCGTGGCTGATGAGCGAGGCGCAGCAGGCGGTCCAGATGTGCCCGACGCTGGCGCTGCGGCTGATCAGCGCGCCCCCGCCCCCGCCGCCGCCGAAGCCCGCCAAGCAGCAGCCCGCGCTCGGTAGGGGCGGCGGTGGCGGAAACCTCCAGCTGGTGGCCAGCAGGCCCTCCGATCCGGACGACCCCGACGAGGAGTGGATCGCCGAGCTGTCCGACATCGGCCGCCAGATCCCCCGCCCGCTCAACTAATCCCCTGCCCAGCGTGCCGCCGTCAGGCGGCAGTGCTCGAACCCTTCATGAGAAACGCCGCGCTGCCCACGACGTACTCGGAGTAGTTGTTCAAGAGAATCGCAACCCGCCCGGCGATCACCCTGCTGGGGATCACGTACATGGTGAGATCGCCGTCCAAGATGAAGAAGAGATCTATCAAGTCGGGGTCATAAGGAACGAGCGGCGCACGATTGCCGACAGAATAGGACCGCCGACCTACCCGAACCAGCCAGCCGTGATTGTTGAACGTCGTGGTCTTGACCTGAACTCGCTTGATGCCGTCCGGCATGGCCACCAAGAGGTCATAGAGCCGGCTCGATCGGGATAGATGCGTTGTAGCCACAGAGCAGGAACCACATAGTGGCGATGGCGGTCCCCGCTTCGCGCAGGTGCTTGATGTCGGGTCTGAATACTGGCCGGGCCGCCTCATCGGTGCTCGATCCATAGAGTCGGCTCAGATCCAGGCCCAGGCGCGCAGCGTGCGCCTTGATCCGAGTGCGATCATCCACGCTATCGTGGGCGAGCCCTAGCTCCGAGAACAATTCGCTCCACGAGTATGCTCCCGCGATGGCGCGCCTGAGCTGCGCATCTGACCAGCGCCTCTGTCCGGTGAAATGGGAAGTGTCCAGGCCGAGGCGACTAACGCGTCGTTTAACGCCCCGAATGGCGCCTGCCGAAGTTACGCATAGGCCGAGTTCGCGCATGACTCCGCGCCACGACCTGGATGCGGCCACGGCCGCAACTAACTGAGAATCGGACCAAGTTCGCTTGTCAAGGGTATTTTCTGTCATAGAAGGCAAGCTACCAACAGGGTCCGACAAAATGATCGGAGAAGGACACCCTAACTATTAACTTGAGTCGGGACGGGGAGATTTGAACTCCCGCTCTCCACACCCCCAGTGTGGCGCCTTAAACCAAGCTAGGCCACGTCCCGCCGTCCTCTCGGACCCCCAAATGCTAGCGCACACCGGGCGTCCTCCGCACACCGCACCCGATTGCCCCGGGCAGACCGGAGGCTGGCTCCGCGGCCGACGGCCGGGCCAGGAGGCAATGCCTGCAGGCTGGACGGGACGGCAGCACGGTGGCCTGCATGCCCCGCAGGGGCGTCCTGGTCGCCAAGCTCACCTCGGCGAGGAGGGCTCGCAAGAGCGATCGGGGGGAGATCCTGCCAGTCGGGCGCATCGGAGGCTCTTTAATACCCCTGCCAGGTATATACGAATACCCTGGCGGGGTTTTAACGGATACCCCTGCAGGGTTTTCAGACGCGTCAAGACAATTCTCTCCGCTGAAAATGCGCTTGCCCGAGCCGATGCTGGCCTATTAATCTCATGCTGATTACCTAAGGGGAATTCCATGGGCGACGGCATCGCCGCCAGCAGTGCCACGCGGCTGAGCGGGGGCGACACCGCAGCACGCGCTCGCGAGGCGAGCGCAGGCCTGCAGGGCAGCTGGGCGGCACCGGACTCGCGCCGGGTGCTGCAGCTCGCGCTCGGCGGCCTCTGGCTGCTCGACGCGGTGCTGCAATACCAGTCCGCCATGTTCTCCAGGGCGTTCCCGCAGATGCTGGCCAGCGCGGCCCAGGGCAACCCGGCGGTCATCGCCGACCCGATCACCTGGTCGGCGCGCCTCATCGATCACCGCGTCGTGGCGATGAACGCGATCTTCGCCACGATCCAGCTGCTGCTCGGCCTCGGGATAGCGTGGCGGCCCACGATCCGGCTGGCGCTCGGCGCCTCGATCGCCTGGGCCCTGGCGGTGTGGTGGCTCGGCGAGGGCCTCGGGATGGTGCTGACCGGAACCGCGAGCCCGGTCAACGGGGCCCCGGGCGCGGTCATCCTGTACGCGCTCCTCGCCGTCCTGCTGTGGCCCGCCGCCCGGGACCGGCCATCGCCGTTCGTGGCCGGGCGGTCCGTGGGCACCGGGGCCGCGCGCCTGCTCTGGCTGGTGCTGTGGGGCAGCCTCGGCTACCTGGCGCTGCAGCCGGCCGTCCGGGCGCCGCAGGCACTGAGCGCCTCGGTGTCGGCGATGGCGTCCGGCCAGCCCGGCTGGCTCGCCGCCGCCGACAGCGACCTCGGCAGGCTGCTCAGCCACCAGGGGCTGACGGCCTCGATCATCCTGGCGGCCGTCCTGGTCACGATCGCTCTCGGCATCTACCTGCCGTTGCCCGCCGTCCGGGCGGTGCTGATCCTGGCCGTGATCGCTGCGGTTGCGATCTGGGTCGCCCAGGGACTCGGCGGCGTGTTCAGCGGGTCGGGCACCGACCCGAACTCGGGCCCGCTGCTCGTCCTGCTCGCCGTGGCGTACTGGCCGGCGCGCCAGGCTACCGCCGCGGGCCCGGCGGGCCCGGCGCCGGGGAGCCCGATGTGAGCGGCCCCTCCTGGCTCGCCGGCGGCCTCGCGGTCGTGATGATCGCGACCGCGGTGTACTGCGTCAGCCGCCTGGTGGCCGCGTGGCGGTGGCGGCGGCCGACCGAGTACGACGTCGACGGCGTGCACGTGCTGATGGGCGTGGGGATGGCCGGGATGCTGGTGCCGCGGCTGAACTCGGCTGCGGGCAGCGGCTGGGACATCGGCGGGGCGGCGGTATTCGGCGCCGCCATGGCCTGGTTCGGCTGGCGAGCCATCCAGGGGTACCGCGGCGGACGGGCCGGGCCGCACGCGGTCGCGCATCACGGGCAGCACGTGCTGGCCAGCGGCGCGATGCTGTACATGTTCCTCGCGCTGCCTTCGGCCGGGGCGGGCGGCCTCGCGGCCGGAACCGCCATGGCAGCAACCGGGGCCAGGATCCCGACCTTCGCTCTGCTGCTCGCCCTGGGCCTGTTCGGCTACGTGATCTGGACCACCGACCGGCTCTCCTCGCTGGCCCCGGCCACGGTCACCGTTATGGCGAGTGGCCGGGCTCCGGTCTCCGCCGCGCTGTCCGGCCCAGCCTCGGTTTCCATCACGTCGTCCGGCCAAGCCCCCGTCTCCGCCACGCGGTCCGGCCCAGCCCCGGTCTCCATCGCGCAGCCCGGCCGGGTCCCGGTCTCCGCCGGGCCGGCCATGTCGCCGCGCCTCGCAGCCTGCTGCGAGATCCTGATGGGCGTGGCCATGGGCTACATGCTGATCACGATGCTCTGACCAAGGTCAGGATCCGGCGGTGACCGCCCAGCGGGGGTTGGTTCCGAGGAGCTGATCCAGCAGGCTGCGGCCTTCGAGGGCGGCCCATTCCACGTCGCGCAGCCGCTCGAGCCTGGCCTGGCCCCACGGGCTGGCCTGGACCAGAGAGACCATCTCGGCCGGGGTGATGCCGTTCACGTGCGGCAGGGCGCTGACCACCCGGTCGGTGTAGTGGCCGTGGTGGTCGGGCTGGGCGCCACGGATCCGCCTGACCAGCCTCCTGGCCTCGGCTTGCACCGCGGGGATCCCGGTGGTCTTGCCCCAGGTTCCCTCGATCAGCACCAGGCGGCCGGTGGGAACCGCCTGCCGCCAGGCGGCCAGCGCGGCTCCCGGATCGGGCAGGGTCCAGAGCAGGTGCCGTTCCACCACCGCGTCGAACGGGCCGCCGGGCGGGCTGACGGCGTCGGCCTGCACGATCTCCACCGCCAGGCCCTGACGTGCGGCCTTGGCGCGCAGCATCTCGAGCATGCCCGGCGAGAGGTCCATCGCGGTGACCTGATAACCCTGGGCGGCCAGCAGCAGCGAGAGGAACCCCGTTCCGGCCCCGGCGTCCAGGACCCGTGCGGGCGGATCGGGCAGCAGCCGCCGCAGCGTCGCGCTCCAGGCGGCCCGCTCGTGCGGCCGCCGCGGGTGATGTCCTGGTGAGTTGTCGTAGCCCGCGGCATCCTCGTCCCAGAACTGCCGGATCTCCTCGGAGACGCTGCCGGTCGTCATCGACGTTTGCTCCCTTCCGCTATTCCTGCGCGGCCGCGTTCGCCGCGTCCCACTTCTGCTCGATCTTGGCGAAGCGCCAGATCGACAGGGCGACGATCCAGGTCAGGACGAAGACGCCGACGATCACGAACCCGGCGGTGTTGATGTTGAAGCTCTCCAGCCAGGCCCAGCCGGTTCCGCTGAGGTTGCCGTCCTGGGCGAGCAGGCCGAGCACCTCGACCGCGCCGATGAACACGGCGACGAACACCGAAAGACCGGTGATCGTCAGGTTGTAGTAGACCTTGCGGATCGGCCGCGCGAACGCCCAGTCGTAGGCGAAGTTCATGAAGCAGCCGTCGGCGGTGTCCAGCAGGCTCATCCCGGCGGCAAACAAGATCGGCAGCGACAGCACCGCATAGAACGGCAAGCCGCCGACGACCGCCGTGCCAGCCAGCACCAGCAGAGCCACCTCGGTGGCGGTGTCAAAACCAAGGCCGAAAAGGAACCCGACCGGATACATCTTCCACGGGGCGTCAACGTTCTGGTAAAACCGCCCGAGGAACCGGTTCATCAGGCCGCGCTTGGCGAGCTGTTCCTCCATCTCGCGGTCGTCATAGGCGCCGGAGCGCATCTCCCGGAACACCTTGATGATGCTGGCCAGGATGACGATATTCAGCGCGGCAATCAGGAACAGGAACACCCCGGACACCAGCGTGCCGATGATGCTGGTGGTGTACTGCAGGTGCGAGCTGGAGTTCTTCACCTGCTCGTCCAGGTCGCGGATGCCGAAGTTCAGCAGCACGGCGAGCACGAACACCACGCTCGAGTGGCCAAGGGAGAAGAAGAACCCGACCGACAGCGGCCGCTGGCCCTCGTTCACGAGCTTGCGGGTGGTGTTGTCGATCGCGGCGATGTGGTCGGCGTCGAAGGCGTGCCGCATGCCCAGCGTGTAGGCCAGGATCCCGGTGCCCGCACCGAATACTTCGGTCTTGTTGATGTGGTAATGACCGCCCGTGGCCGCGGTCAGCATCCCCCACCCCAGCACGTTCAGGCCGATGATCGTGAACACCATGGCCCCGGCCCTGGTCCATTCGCGCGGGGTCAGGCCATCGCGGATCTTCCCGATGCGGACCCGCGGATCGACCATCGGGGGATACCTCCGTTGCTCGGTTCATGATCAGTCTAGAAACTACTGCAACTTATTTGCAATAGCATCCGGTTGGCAGTCTAGCTTGCGCCGAGCCGGCTGTTCCGGGCGCGGCTGCGGCCGACGGCAGCAGCTGCGGGCGCCGGAACTCGCGCTGCGGGCCGGGCGTTCCGGGGTCACGCCTCCCGGACTGGCGGCTTGAGAGGTTCTGCCGCAGGCGTTGCGACGTACGGGCGGCTGATATCAAGGGTCTGGGTGTGGGTCCGCCCGTAGCCGATCGCGGCCAGGGCGGCCACCGTCAGTATCGCGCCGCCGAGGAGGTAAGCGGCCGGCACGCCGAGTGCCCCGGCTACCGCGCCTGCAGCGACCGCCCCCGCGCCCTCCAGCACGATCAGGCTCCCGATCATCGTGCTCGTGACATGCGCCATCCGCTCGACAGGTATGACGTGAATGAAGGTCGTCTGCGCCGCCACGGTCCAGCCGAAGCCGAGGCCGATCAGGAAGTTTCCGGCCACCACGAGCCGGGGGTCCACGCGCATGCCGACGGCGGTGAGCATGAAGGCGACGCCGCACGTGGCCATGCAGGCGAACTGGCCGAGAAGCCGCTCGCTCAGGGCCGTCCGGCCGACCACCGTGGCGGAGATGGCCGCGCCCGCCGCCATGGCCGCCAGGGCCACGGGGACCCAGCCGCGATCGGTCTTGCCCAGTGCCGCGGCCGCGAGGGACTGCGGCACGGCACCGAGTGACAGCCCGACCCACGCGACCGGCACCAGGAGCGCCAGCGTCCGGTCGCCGAAGATCGTGCGGATCCCCGTCGTCATGGAAGAGCGGTGCGGGAATCGCGACACCGCCGGCAGGCTGAGTCCCGCGAGCAGAGCGGCGGCGACGATGAACGTGGCGGCGTCGGCGGCAAGCGCGGTCCCGGTGCCGATCGCGATCGCCACCGACGACCCGGCGACGTAGCCGACGACCTCGGCTATCTGGTTGGACGTTGAGAGCAGAGCGACGAGACGCCCGCGGACGGTCCGCGGCACGCCGTCGGCGATGGCCCCGGTCCTTATCGAGTTGAAAGCGGTCCTTATCCCGCCGATGACGGCCGCTGCGACGAGGACGGCCCACAGCCCGGAAGCGATGATCGGCAGCGCGACGGCCGCTCCGCCGAGGAGGCTCAGCGTGATCAGGCCAGCGCGGCGCGGGATGCGGTCCAGCCAGGGGCCTATGCCAACCGAGACCGCGAATGCGGGCACTGCCTGTATCCCGAAGACCGCGGCCGATCCCAGCGGGTGCCCGCCGGAGCGGGTGTAGCCGGCCAGCAGCAGAGCGCCTAGCCCGACGAAATCACCGAAGTAGGAAATCGTGGCCGCGGTCCAGATGCGCCACGCGGTGGGATCCGTGAAGACTGCCCGGTACCGGACGGTCCCGTCATCGCCCACCTGCGCACCTCTGCCGTCGTGCCCGTGCCGTGGCGGCTGACGTCGGGGAAATAGACGTATTTGCGGGCAGTAGTAACACTTAACACACCTTCGCCGGGAAACACTATACGGAATCGCACCGTGACAGAAAGCGTCATCGGCGGTCACCCGCGCACATTCCCACGTTACCGAGCGAGGGGTGCAGCGAGACCACCGCACGCCACCGACATGCGACCGGTGATAAGCGCAACAACGGGACCTCGATGCAGACCTGGCAGCATCAAAGTCCCGTTGCGGTTACCGTGCGCCGCAGACCGGCGCCCGGCGTGGTCAGGAAGCCGGGGTCTCCAGCACGGCCTCGATCTCGAGCTGGAGGTTGACCTTGTCGGACACGACGACGCCGCCGCCCTCGCCCAGGCCAAACTTGACGTCGAATTCGCTCCGGTTGATCTCGCCGGTGGCGGTGAACCCGGCCCTGGTGCCGCCGAAGGGGTCGGGGGCGAAGCCATTGAGCTCCAGCTTCAGGGGCACGTTCTTGGTTATGCCCTTGATGGTGAGCTCGCCGTCGAGCACGTAGTCGCCGTCGGAGAGGCGGACGCCGGTGGAGCGGTAGGTCATCTTCTGGTGCTTGTCGACCTCAAAGAAGTCGGCCGACCGGATGTGCTCGTCACGCTGCTCGTTGCCGGTGTCAATCGAGGCCAGCTCGATCTCGGCGGTCACTGAGGAGTTGAGCGGGTCCTCTCCGGTGACGAGCTGACCGGAGAAGGTGTCGAACTTGCCGCGGACCTTGCTGACCATCATGTGCCGGACCGAGAAGCCAACCTCGGAGTGCACCGGGTCGATGTTCCATGTCCCGGCGACGTAACCCGGGATGGTCGCCGTGCTTGGGGTGGTCATAATCACTCCCGTGCTAGTTGGTTGAATACTCAAGAGATACCAGCCCCGGCTACGGTTGTCAAACGCTCAACCATCTAGCGGGTATGCTGATACCATGCGCAGTCAACAGACCCGGTGGCTAACCCCGGAAGAGCAGCTTGCCTGGCGGACGTTCCTGACAGCCTGCCAGACCCTGTTCGCCGCCGTCGACGGGCAGCTGCTGCACGATTCGGACATCCCGCACGGGTATTACGAGATCCTCGTCCGGCTGTCCGAGGCACCGGGCCGGGCACTGCGGATGACCCAGCTCGCTGAGGCGTCCACGTCGAGCAAGAGCCGGCTCTCGCACGCCGTGGCCCGGCTGGAGGAACGGGGCTGGGTCAAGCGCACCGACTGCCCCACGGACCGGCGCGGGCAGGTGGCACAGCTCACCGACGAGGGTTTCGCCGCTCTGGCCGCTGCCGCCCCTGGCCACGTGGAACAGGTCAGGCGCTCGTTGATCGACCGGCTCACTCCCGAGCAGGTGGAACAACTGCGGGAGATCAGCGCCGCGATCGTCGCGGCTGCCGAGCCGCTGCCAGAGGGCTCCGAAGGCTGCGGGAGCTGCGAGACACCATCCTGAGGTGACGCCGGCCAGTCCGCGGCTAGTCCGGCTGGCCCGCGGCCTCGAGGTTGGCTGCTATCTCGTCGGCGATCGCTTCCGGGCCAGGACCTGCCACGCCGCGCAGCCCGGCGACCACTCCGGCCTGGTCGAGCGTGCTCCGGTTCTGGCTCAGCTTGTCCGCGGCCTCGACGTCCGTGATCGTCATCTCGACACCCACGATCGCCTTCAGCTGGCCGTTGATGTACTCGGGCGGGGCGTCGGTCACCGCCCACGGCCGCGGAGCCGCCGCCTCGTGCCGCCGGGTCAGCCGGGTCACCAGGTCGCGCAGCCACTCAGCGTCCCGGTGGAAGGCAATGCTGCCGGTGAGCTGGACGGTCCGGTAGTCCCAGGTGGGCACCACCCGGCCGTGCCTGGCCTTGCTCTCGTACCAGGACGGCGACACGTAGGCCTGCGGCCCGTGCACGATGGCCAGGGCGAGCGAGCCCGGCTGCGCCGTCTGCCACTGCGGGTTGGCCAGCGCCACATGGCCGAGCAGCCGCCCGTACTCCCCCTCCCCGCCGGGAAAGCCGGGTGGCCGGTCCCAGATCACCGGGAGCAGGGTGGAGACGGGCCTGCTGCCGTCGAACGTCACGAGGTCGGCCGCCGCGGCGGCGTCGACGAACGCGGCGATCGCGGTCAGGTCGGTAACGGCGAAATGGCGCGGCACGTACATGCCACCAGGCTATGTGCCCAAGCGGACGCGGCTATCCTGGGTCCCAACGCGCTGACGGAGACGAGTAGCGCGGGATCACGCGAGTGAAGAGAGCCGCCGGCAGCTGAGAAAGCGGCCTCGCGCCCCCGACGCGAAGACCCTCCCGAGCGCGGGGAGGAACGGCCGTCGTGGCCAGCGATGTGCCCAATGCCCCGCCGGCTGGCCCCCGTCAACGGGCCTGAACGAGGCGGCGCCACCCATCTGGCGCCGTGAAGGTGCGGTGGCACCGCGAGTTCCCTTCTCGCCCGCACTCCCAAGGGGTCGTCGAGACATTCCCCGGAGGAGTGCGATGATCTCTCGTGTTCTGGCTGCCGAGCTGCCCAAGCATGTCGGCGAGCAGGTCAGGATCGCCGGCTGGCTGCACCGCCGGCGTGAGCTCAAGTCGGTGACATTCCTGATCGTCAGGGACCGGTCGGGCCTGGCCCAGGTGGTTGTTCCGCCCCCCGGCGAAGCCGGCCCGGGCGAAGCCCACGGCCTGCCCGAAGAAACGGTCATCGAGGTCGTCGGCCTGGTCACGGCCAACGCCCAGGCGCCCGGCGGTGCCGAGCTGACCGGGCCGGTGATCACGCCGCTGTCCGGCCCAGCCGCGGCGCCGCCGTTCGACCTGTACCGGCCCGCGATCACCGCGGGCCTGCCGACGATACTCGACCACGCGCCGACCACGCTGCGCCATCCGGCGCTGCGGGCCGGGTTCGAGATCTCGGCGGCCAGCGTTGCCGGCTTCCGCGCGACCCTGGACGGGCTGTGCTTCACCGAGGTGCACACTCCGAAGATCGTCGAGTCGGCCACCGAGTCGGGCGCGAACGTGTTCGGCATCGACTACTTCGGGCATCCCGCCTATCTGGCCCAGTCGCCGCAGTTCTTCAAGCAGGCGCTGGTCGGTGTGTTCGAGCGGGTCTTCGAGGTAGGGCCCGCGTTCCGGGCGGAGCCCCACGACACGGCCCGGCACCTGGCCGAGTACACCAGCCTCGACGCCGAGCTCGGTTTCATCGCCGACCACCACGACGTCATGGCGGTGCTCCGCGACGTCGTGGCCGGGATGGCGGCCGGGGCGGCCGAGCGCGCCGGATCCGCACTGGATCTGCTGGGGCTGGCCCCGCCCGTGGTCCCGGCTCAGATCCCCGAGATCCACTTCGCTGACGCCCAGCAGCTGATCGCGACGCACACCGGGCGCGACCCGCGGGGTGAGCCGGACCTCGCGCCCGAGGACGAGCGCTGGCTCGGCGACTGGGCGCTGCGCGAGCACGGATCTGAGTTCCTGTTCGTGACCGGGTACCCAATGGCCAAACGGCCGTTCTACACCCATCCCGACCCGGCCAGGCCGGGCTTCTCCAACAGCTTCGACCTGATATTCCGCGGCCTCGAGCTGGTCACCGGCGGGCAGCGACTGCACCGGCACGCGGACTACCTGGCCGCGCTCGCCGAACGCGGCGAGGACCCCCGGGCCTACGCCGGTTACCTGCAGGTCTTCGAGCACGGGATGCCGCCGCACGGCGGCTTCGCGATCGGGCTGGAGCGCTGGACCGCACGGCTGACCGGCGCGGCCAACGTACGGCAGGTCACGCTGTTCCCCCGCGACCTGCATCGGCTCAGCCCGTAGCGCCCCGCCAGCCCTTCGCGCTGGCCCCGATGGCCGGTCAGTAGGCCACAGTGATCCGGCGCCGGAACGCCGCGCCGTCCTCCAGCTCGTCGGCGAACGCTATCGCGTAGTCCGGAATGCTGATCCGGCTCTGGCCGCCGTCGCCGACGAGCAACTGGTCCCCGCCGACCCGGAATTCGCCGGTCCGCTCCCCCGGGCCGATCACCCCGGCCGGGCTGACGTAGGTCCAGTCGAGATCATCGATCTCGCGGTACACCTCCTCGAGGGTCCTGGCATGGGCCAGCGCGGCGGGCTTCCAGGCCGGGGGAAACGCCGGGGTGTCAAGAAGCCGCTCGCCGGGTGCTACCTCAAGGCTGCCGGCCCCGCCGACCACCACAAGGCGGCGTACCCCTGCCCGGCGCAGCCCCTCCGCCAGACCGCGGGCGGCGCCGAGCAGGCTGTCCTCGGGGTCCTCGCCATCAGCGCCGCGGCGTGGGCCGGTCGCCGACACGACCGCGTCCTTGCCGGCGGCAAGCCGGGCGACCGAACCGGGGTCGCTGGCATCGCCGGTAACAACCTGCACGACAAGACCCTCGATTGGCGCGCCGCTTCGGGTAGCTGCCGTGACGGTATGCCCGCGTTCAAGCAACTCTGCGGTGATTGCCCGGCCAATGGCACCCGAAGCGCCGAACACGACTATCTTCATGGTTTCACCTCATCCGACCCTGCGCTCGCTACGCCGGCCAGGGTAGGTGCTTCCCGTGACGGACCGGCACAATCTTGATGCGGGCGCGGCGCCGGGCTCAGCCAGGAATCACGAGAACCTTGCCCACTGACCCGGCCTCGACCGCTTCATGCGCCGCGGCGATCTCGTCCAGCGGGAACTTGGTGGCCGGCAGCTCGGTCAGCGCCCCATCGGCGAGCGCTGCCGTGATGTCCTTCGCGGCCCGCTCCAGCGCCTCGCGCGGCACCCCGTACACCAGCACGAACCTGACAATCACGTTCGCGTTCATGCAAGCCCGAACCGGCACCACCGGATCGGTCGCCTCGGCTGCGTAGCAGACGATCCGCGCATCCGGCCGCGCTATTACGGCCAGGTCGAGCTCCAGATTCGCGCCGAGGGCCAGCTCGACCACGTGGTCGACGCCTCCGGCGCCCGCAAAGGAGCTGATCCGATCGGCCGCTCCCGGCTCCCGGTAGTTCACAACCAGGTCGGCGCCCGCCTTCTCGGCCAGTTCGGCCTTCTGCGGCCCGCTGACGGTCGTGATCACCCGGGCGCCCGCGCGCTTGGCCAGCTCGATGGCGAAGTGGCCCACGGCGCCCGCACCGCCAGCAACCAGGACCGTTTTCCCTTCGATCGGCCCGTCGGCGAACAGGCACCGGTACGCGGTCACCGCGGGAATTCCCAGGCTGGCGCCGAGCTCGGCCGAGGCGCCCTGGGGCAGCGGGACGGCCATCCACTCCGGGACCACCGACCACTCGGCGGCGGTTCCCCAACGGCGGCCGCTCGCTGCCATCCACAGCCACACTCGCTGCCCAATGCGGGCCGGATCGACGCCCTCGCCGACCGCGTCGATCGCTCCCGCCCCGTCGTGGTGCGGAATCTGGAAGCCGTCCATCGGCCGCGGGGTCGCGCCGCTGCGGGACTTCCAGTCCGTCGGATTGATCCCGGAAGCCTCTACTTTGACCCGGACCTCCCCCGGCCCGGGCTCCGGCCGGTCCAGCTCCTCGACCCGCAGCACGTCCCGGGCCGTCCCGTGCCGGTCATAGAGCGCAGCTTTCATCGCTGGAACGCCTCCGGACTCATCGACTCAAGGCAGGCCATCGTGATTGTCTCACCCGGGCGGCACGCTCCCTGGGATGGCCTCGCCGGCCTGCGGGCGCCTGAGCACCGGTACCCGGTCAGAAGGTGTGGAAGTCGGGGCGG
>Ga0208725_1000127_pt1 | contig 17018 bp, 15 predicted proteins | sample MicForSoSWNH13_O_FD_188004 | JGI IMG/M metagenome (GOLD analysis project Ga0208725, IMG submission 188004) | Forest soil microbial communities from Harvard Forest Long Term Ecological Research site in Petersham, Massachusetts, USA - MetaG HF011... | ecosystem: Environmental > Terrestrial > Soil... | reverse complement strand
CGGCGTGACCGCCTTGCCGCCGAACATGTACCGGAACTTCGCGGCCTGGTTGTAGATCTGGTCGAAGCAGACGCCCATGAAGTCGACGAACATCAGCTCCGCCACCGGCCGCATCCCGGCCGTCGCGGCGCCGATCGCGGCGCCGATGAACGCGGACTCGGAGATCGGGGTGTCCAGCACGCGGCCTGGGAACTTGTGGTAGAGCCCCTTGGTGACGCCGAGCACGCCGCCCCATGCGTCGTGCTCGCCGGGCGCGCCCTCTCCCCCGGCGTTGTCCTCGCCCATGACGATCACGGTCTCGTCCCGTTCCATCTCCTGGGTGAGCGCCTCGTTCAGTGCCTCGCGGTAGGTGATGCTGCGTGCCATGGCCAGCCTCCAGGTCAGTAACGGACGTACACGTCGGTGAGCAGGTCTGCCTCGGTCGGCAGCGGTGCGGCCTTCGCCTCGTCCACCGCCGCGTCGATCACGGTCGCGATGTCGGCGTCGATCGCGTCCAGGTCGGCTTGACTGAGCTCGCCGGTCTCGGTCACGCGGGCGGCGAAGCGTTCAAGGCAGTCGAGCTCGGAACGTGCGTGCTCGACCTCGTCGGCCCGGTAGGTCTGCTGGTCGCCCTCGAAGTGACCGAAGTACCGGGTGAACTTCATCTCGATGAGCGTCGGGCCGCCGCCCCGCCGGGCCTGCGCGATCGCCTCGCTGGCCGCCTCGTACACGGCGAAGAAGTCGAAGCCGTCGACGATCACGCCGGGCATGCCGAACCCGGCCGCGCGGTCGGCGATGTTGTCGCTGGCCACCGACCAGGCGCTGGCCGTGCTCTCGGCGTACCCGTTGTTCTCGGCGATGAAGATCGCCGGCAGGTTCCACACGCAGGCCAGGTTCATCGACTCCAGCGTGGTGCCCTGGTTGCTGCCGCCGTCGCCGAAGAACGCGACGCTGACCCCGCCGGTGCCCTTGATCTTGGCGGCCAGGGCGGTCCCGCAGATCAGCGGCGGGCCGCCGCCGACGATCCCGTTAGCGCCGAGCATGCCCTTGGACAGGTCGGCGATGTGCATCGAGCCGCCCTTGCCGTGGCAGCTGCCGGTCTTGCGGCCGTAGATCTCGGCCATCATCTCGCCGACGTGCACTCCCTTGGCAATGCAGTGCCCATGGCCGCGGTGGGTGCTGGCGATCGTGTCACGCTCGTCGAGGGTGAGGCACACCCCGGCCGCTGAGGCTTCCTCGCCGGCGTACAGGTGCACGAACCCCGGGATCTCGCCGGTGGCGAACTCGCGGTGCACCCGTTCCTCGAACTCACGGATCGCCCGCATGGTCCGGTAGGCATCCAGCAGCTGCTCCCGGGTCAGGGTCTTCCGCTCCAGCGTGTCGGTCATATTTCTTCCTCCTAGACGGTTGGCGGCTGCACAGCGGCCGGTTCGGTTCCGGCAGGGTCGGGGACGAGCAGGCCGAGGCGGGCGCTCACGGCCATGACCGCCGGCACGTCCACGCACCGCGGCCCGTCGGTGCGCAGCCGTACCGTGGGCTGATCGCGTGGCCCGAAGGTGAGCTCGCGCTCGCCGTCGACGGCGATGACCCCGGCCCTGGCTTCGATCGGATAGGCCGTCCCCGGGACCATCTGCTCGATCTGCGTCACCCCGACCGGGACGACGAGGCCGGGCGCGATCGGAGCCAGCACCCGCCGCGGCGCGCCGGCCGCGATCCGGGCCAGGACTCCGCGCGGCTCGCCGCGGCCCACCGGGGCAAGCTGCCCCAGGATGCTGGAAAGACCGATCGCGTCGGGTTCGGCGAACGCGCAGAAGACCTGTGTCAGCGTGGCCGGGTCCCAGACCGCCCGGGCCCCGACGTGGCGTTCGGTGGACACGGCGACGTCGACGAGCGCGGTCTCGGCCCGGCCGCCGGCCCGCGCCTCGAGCAGCTTGGCCCGCGTCGTCGCGCTCTCGGCGGGCACCGCGCCGGTCGCGACCAGCCCGGCCGCCAGGCCCGCGATCGTCGCCTCCCTGACCACGGGAAACACGTTGTTGGTACCGGTCGACAATGGCAGCATCGCGGCGTCGCCGATCGCCGTGGCGGCGACCCTGGCGGTGCCATCGCCGCCCAGGCAGACCACCACCCGCGCCCCGGCGTCCACCATGCGCCGGACGGCGTCCACGGTGTCCCGGGCGGTCTGCCGGATCGGCTGGCCGTCGAGGAACTCCACCTCCGGCAGCCGGATGCCCTGGCTGCGGCGCTGGCCGATCGCGCGCAGCACCGCCGCCGAGATCCCGCCGAGGTCAGTGGACAGCAGCACGCGATCCACGCCGACCGCCTGGAACGCGGTGAGCATCCGCTGGATCATGCTGGCCTTCTCGGCTGTGGGAAACACCGACGCCTGCGTGACAAGCCGCCGGATGTCGCGGCCAGAGAGCGGGTTCGCCACCACGCCGACGACCGCATCACCCACCGTGCCGCACCTCCTAGGCCCTTACTCTGCAGGTTCTTGCTGTAAAGGGGAATACCCGTGGCCCGGCGGGGCGGCGTGTTAGGAATCGCCCAGCCAGGGAACATGGTGGGCGGACGCGACCGCCTGACCCCCGGAGGTGCCGCCGTGGAGATCAAGATGGTGCTGTACCTGCCCCGCGACGCGGCGAGCGTGCCGGTCAGCCGCCAGGTCCTCGACGGATGCCTGGAGACCCTCGGCGTAACGCCGGAGACCCGGATCGACATCGCCCTTGCCCTGAGCGAGGCGTGCGCCAACGTCATCCTGCACGCTGACCAGGCTGACGAGTACGAGGTGATGGCGCGGGCAACGGACGGGCGGTGCATCATCGAGGTCGTGAACAAGGGCGGCGCGCTCGCGGTCCCTGCCGCCCGCCCCGCGCCGCCCGCCGACGGCGTGGTGGCGCTCACCGCCGAGCACGGGCGCGGCCTCAAGATCATGGACGCGGTGGTGGATAACCTGCGGCTGACCGGCAGCCGCGACGGCACGACCGTTCATTTTGAGAAGGCCCTCGACTGGGTGCCGGGGGCCGCAGGCGAGCATCTGATCGCCCACCAAGGCTGACCCCGGGCCGATGGCGAGTTCCGCGACGGCCGCGGGACCGGGCCGCGACATGTTTCCGGCCCGCGCCTTGCGGCGCGGGCCGGAGGGTGTCGCGTGTGATGCGGTTTGTGTTATGCGACCTTGGCCGGGATGTTCTCGATGGCCGGGACGCCCGTGGTGTGCCGGGTCTCGCGCCCGGCGACGAAGCCGAAGACCGAGCCGATCAGGGCCAGCCCACCGAGGGCGAGGGCGACGATCGCGGCGATGAACAGGAGCTGCGAGACCTTCCACCAGCCGTAAGCGTTCAGCAGCATGCTACGCAGCGTCGTGCCCTTGAACACGGTCGCCACCTGGCCGGCCAGCTTGACGTTGTTGGGCTGAGCGATCGCTGCGGCCGACAGCTGCGAGTAAGTCTTGCCGCCGCCGATCTCGGCGAGGTGGACGGCGATGAAGTTGTCGGCGTAAGCCTCGGCCTGCTGGCCGGTCAGCATCTGCTGCCCGGCGTACTGGGAGACGGACGGGATCATGCTGGGGGTGATCTCGGTGCCGACCTTGGGGTGGGCGAACGCGGCCGCCGGCGGGAAGTAGATCTGCTGCTCGGCGAGCTGACTGCGTACGGTGTTATGCACGTAAGTCGAACCCCAGAGCAACAGCCCCGTAGCGGCCAGCAGGACCCCTGCCAGCGCGAGACTTGCCCAACGGAACGCTGATATGCGGCGCATCTGAATGCCTTCCTTCTAGATGCCGGCCCGGGTCTCTGTCCCGCTTTATCCGACGCTTCCGATTCTTCAGCCTTGACCGCTCCGTCCGTCATGGCCGAACGTACGCACTGCCCGGGACTTTCGTCATCACCACGCGGGCCTTACGGCCGGGAGCCCAGCGCAGCCCGGCTGCCAGCCAGTCCGCCTCCCAGGCGGCCAGCCTGCGCTTATCGAGCGCCCCCCAGGGCTGACCGCAGGCCAGTCGCCTCAGAACCAGATCGCTATCGCGGCACCGTCCGCCCCGGTCTGGGGCGGATGCGGCAGGCTCGATGCCTGCCCGGCCGCGATCCGGGCGGCGCTCCACGCGACCGCGCCGGCGTCCAGGATGTCGTCGGGCGGGATGTTGCCGGCATCGGCCAGGTTGTCCGGCAGACCGATGCCCGCCCCGGCCAGCAGCGCGCGCCTGGCCATCTGCCCGTTCCAGGTCTTCTTGCCCGGCGCCACCGGCGCCCCACCGTTGAGCTCGGCGAACGAGATCTCGGGGTGGATCTCGAAGAGTCGGCCCGGCAGCCGGGCGTAGAGCTCGTTCGCGGGCAGCAGCTTTTCCCGCAGGCCCCACGCCTGCCTGCTGCAGCCGGCCGGCGGATCGGTCAGCTGCCGGCACCGGAGCACGGCTTCCTCGTGCGTCGCGGCCAGCCATACGCCGCGCGGCGGCACCATGAACAGCCGGCTGCGGTGCGCGCCGAGCCGCGCCGCGCCCAGCCGGTCGGCCTCCCGCCAGCCGCGCTCAACCAGCCCGAGCGGCATGTCCACGCCGATCGCGCCGGCGCCGGGATTCCCGTTCGTGATCTGGTCCAGGGTGGTTGCGGACCGGATGGCGCTGACCTGCCCGTCCTCAAGCACGACCGCCACCCACCCGCCCCGCCACGCGTCGACCCCGACCACTTGCACCACACAATCCTCCCGCCGGAACCCGCAGTGATATCAATGGGCCATGTCCGGCCAGGCGAACCGCGTCGTGAGCAGCCCGCGACTGCTCGATCTGCTGACCCTCGAGCGGGTCGAGGTTAACCTCTTCCTGACCCCGGTCCTGCACGAAGGCCCTTCGGGCCTGTACGGCGGGCAGGTCGCGGCGCAGGCACTGCGCGCCGCCGCATCGACGGTGGCTCCCGAGCGGCACCCGCACTCGCTGCACGGGTACTTCCTGAGCCGCGGCGACGCGTCCCGACCGGTGCTGCTGACCGTGTACCAGGACCGCGACGGCCGCTCCTACTCCAACCGCCGGGTGATCGCGGTGCAGGAGGGCAGGGTCATCTTCAACATGGCCGCCTCGTTCCACATCGACGAGCCGGGCCTCGACTACCAGGCGCATGCGGCGCCCGAGGTCACGCAGCCGGACGAGCTGCCCGACAGCGACATCCGCGGCTCGCTGGTCGGCGTGGACCTGCGGATCCCCGAGCAGGCCCAGCCAGGCCAGAACCGGCCGACGCGGATGTGGCTGCGGGCCAGGGACGAGCTCGGCGACGACACGCTGCACGCCTGCGCCCTGACCTATATCTCCGACATGTTCACCGGGCTGCCCGACATACCGGGCTTCGACCGGCTCGGCCCGCCGACCAGCATCGACCACGCCGTCTGGTTCCACCGGCGGGTAGCGCTCGACGACTGGGTGCTGATGGACCTGCAGCCGGAGTCGATCGCGGGCGGCCGCGGCATGTACACCGGACGGATATTCAGCAGGGACGGCAGGCTCGCCGTCGGCCTCGCACAGGAGTCGGTGTGGCGGACGGCCACCCCGCCAGCGTCCTGAAACCCGCACCGGCCGGATCTGAGCGAATAGCTCCCGAGCACGTAGGGTTTAGTCATGTCGATCGCCATCTCCGATGACCACAGGGCGCTGGCCCAGACTGTGTCCGAGTTCCTTGGCGCGCGCGGAGCCCGCGGCACCGCCAGGAACCTGCTCGAGGCCAAGACCGAAGGGCTGCCCGACTTCTGGGGCGAACTCGGCAAGCTCGGCTGGCTCGGGCTGCACCTGCCCGAGGAGTACGGCGGATCCGGCTTCGGCCTGCCCGAGCTGGTGATCGTCGCCGAGCAGTTCGGGCGCGCCGTGTCGCCCGGGCCGTTCGTGCCGACGGTGATCGCGAGCGCGGTGATCGCAGCGGCTGCCCCGCCGAACCTGCAGGCCCGGCTGCTGCCCGGCCTGGCCAGCGGCGGGGCGATCGGGACCGTGGCACTCGGCGGTGACGTGGCGGACGGGACCGGGAACGCCGGGATCGCCGTGAGCGGGCACCTGGCCGACGTGCTGCTCGTGGCCCAGGGCGAGGACGTGCTGGTCGTCGAGACCGCGGGCGGCGGGGTCAAGACCGAGGTCCCGGCCAACCTCGACCCGACCAGGCGGATCGCGCGGGTGACCCTCACTGGCGCGCCCGCCGCGGTGCTGCCCGGGGCCCGCGGGGTGCTCACGGACCTGGCCCGGCTGCTGTTCGCCGCCGAGGCGACCGGCGTCGCCCGCGAGGTCACCGACCAGGCCAGCGAGTACGCCAAGATCCGGGAGCAGTTCGGCCGGCCGATCGCCACCTTCGAGGCGGTGAAGCACCACTGCGCGAACATGCTGGTGGCGGCCGAAGTCGCCACGGCCGCCGTGTGGGACGCCGCCCGGGCCGGCCACGGCGACCAGCTCAGCTACACGGCGGCGATCGCCGCGACCGAGGCCGTGCCTGCCGCTGTGCAGAATGCCCAGCTCAACATCCAGGTGCACGGCGGGATCGGCTTCACCTGGGAACACGACGCCCACCTCTACCTGCGGCGGGCCGCAGCGATCCAGTCGCTTATCGACGCCGACGTCGCCGCGATCGACGTGACCGACCTCGTCCGCAGCGGGGTCAGCCGGGCCGCCGCGATCGACCTGCCGCCCGAAGCCGAGGAGATCCGGGCCTCGGTCCGGCCGGAGGTGGAGCGCCTGCGCGACACCGGCGACGACGCGCGAAAGCAGGCGCTGATCGAGTCCGGACTGCTGATGCCGCACTGGCCCAGGCCATGGGGCCGGGACGCCAGCGCCGTGGAGCAACTCGTCATCGAGCAGGAGTTCGCCGCGGCCGGGCTGAAGCGCCCGTCCTACGGGATCACCGGCTGGGTGATCCTCACCCTGATCCAGTACGGCACGGCCGAGCAAGTGGACCGCTGGGTGCCGCCCGCGCTGAACCAGCAGGTGATCTGGTGTCAGCTGTTCAGCGAGCCGGGCGCCGGCTCCGACGCGGCAGGCATCAGGACCAGGGCAACCAGGGCCGAGGGGGGCTGGCTGATCAACGGCCAGAAGGTCTGGACCAGCGGCGCGCAGCACGCCAGCTACGGCTTTGCCACCGTGCGCACAAACCCGGACGTGCCCAAGCACGACGGCATCACGATGGTGGTCATCGACATGCACGCCAAGGGCGTCACGGTCCGGCCGCTGCGGATGCCGACCGGCGGCTCGGAGTTCAATGAGGTCTTCTTCGACGACGTGTTCGTCCCCGACGACGACGTGGTTGGGCCGGTCGACGGCGGCTGGACGGTTGCCAGGGCAACCCTCGGCAACGAGAGCGTGTCGATCGGCGGCGGCGGAGGCAGCCTGTTCACGTTGCCGCCAGACGCGGTAATCGCGCCGCTGGACGCCCACCCGGAGCGGCTGGCCGGCGGCGCCGGACGAGTCGGCCGGTTCCTGGCCAGCACCCAGACCATGACCGCGCTGAACCTGCGCGCGGCCTACCGGGCGGTGGCCGGCGGCGGGCCCGGCCCCGAGGGCAACATCACCAAGCTGCTGCTGTCGGAAAACGGGCACGAGGCCGCGGCGATCCTGGCCGAGCTGGCCGGCCCCGACCTTGCGTTCCTCGACGGCCCGGGCAGCCTCGCGGGCACGCTGGTGCTGCTGAACCGGTCGATGTCGATCGCCGGAGGGACCTCGGAGATCAAGCGCAACCAGATCGCCGAGCGCATCCTCGGCCTGCCCCGCGATCCCCTGATCCGCTAGCCGCCGCCCGCCCGCAAGTCACCGACGATCTGCGCGGTGACCGCGGGATCCAGGGCGTACGGCGTGTACAGCGTGATCCGGGTCATCAGGTCGCCGTAGCGGCGCAGCAGTTCGGCGGCGACCGCGCCGGGCTCGGCGACCACGGCGAACGTGCTGAGAACGTCGTCGTCGATGATCGTGCCCATGTCCTGCCACCGGCCCTGCAGCGATAGTTCGTGCAGCTCGTCGCCGAGCCCGGCCCAGCCGTGCAGCTCGAGCACGGCCCGGTAGGCGGGCGTGGACCCGTAGAAGGCGATCTGCTCCCGGACGCCGCGGCTGGCCGCCCCGAGTTCCTCCTCGGTTCGGCCCGTGGCCACGAGCGGCGAGCCGACCACCTCGAATCCCTCGAGCCGGCCGTGCCGGCCCAGCGCGGGCATGGTGACCTCGCGCAGGTACCGCTCGGTGGTGAAGCCGTGGCACAGGAACCCGTCGGCCACCTCACCGGCCACCGCGGTCATCGCCTCGCCCACTCCGGCCAGCAGTACCTTGGGTGCGCCGTGCGGGTTTGGTCCCGGGTTGAAGAACGGAGTCATCAGCGTGTGCGTGTAGAACTCGCCGCGGAACTCCAGCTTCGTGCCATCGTTCCAGCAGCTCCAGACGGCCTGCAGCGCCAGGATGAACTCGCGCATCCGCCTGGCCGGGTGCGACCACGGCATGGAGAAGCGTCGCGTTATATGCGGTCTGATTTGCGAGCCGAGGCCGAGCAACAGCCGCCCTGCGGAGAGCAGCTGAACATCATTGGCCTGGACCGCAAGAGACATCGGGTTGCGCGCGAACGCCACCGCGATCGAGGTGCCGAGCTCGATCGTGTCGGTGGCGACCGCCGCCAGCCCGAGCGCGACGAACGGGTCATGCTTGATCTCGCTGGTCCACACGCCCGCGTAGCCGGCCCGCTGCGCTTCCGCCGCGGCCTCGCGGGCATCGATGGACGCGCCGAGCCCGGTATCGACCCTCATGCGCCGCCTCCGATCTGCGCGCGGTTGCGCGCCATGACGTCGAGCCTGCGTTTCTCCAGGCCGGCCCAGTCAGGAAGGTGCCGGGCCGCGATTTCCCGCTCGACCGCCAGCACCGGCCCGACCGCGGCCTGGGCGACATACATCTCCTTCAGCCCTCGCACGGTGTCCGGCGGCACCTCGGCGATCGCCCGGGCGCAGTCCATGACCAGCGGCATGAGTTCGTGGTGCGGCACCACCTCGGTCACCAGCCCGATGCGCTCCGCGGTGGCCGCGTCGATCACCTGGCCGGTCATGGACATCCGCCGCGCCTGGGCGCCCCCGACGACCAGCGGGAGCCGCGCGGTCATCCCGCCCCGCGGCAGGATCCCGACCCTGGCATGCGTGTCGGCGAAGATCGCCCGGTCGGACGCGATCAGGAAGTCGCAGCCGAGGGCCAGCTCGAGCCCGCCGGTGAACGTCGCGCCGTTGACCGCGCCGATGACCGGCTTGGCCATCCGGCCGACCTGGGCAATGCAGTCGGCCGTGCCCGCCCTCCGGAAGTACTCGTCTCCGTCGCGCGCGGCCTCCTTGAGGTCGATGCCAGCGCAGAACGCGGGGTCCGCCCCGGTCAGCACGAGCACGCGGACTTCCTCCTCCGCCGCGGCGGAGGTCAGCGCCGCATGCAGCGCCGCTGCCAGCTCGGTGCTCAGCGCGTTGCGCGCCTCGGGCCGGTTCAGCGTCAGCACCCGAACCCCGTCGGTATCTTCCTGCAGCAGGACGTCGGTCATGTGCGCCCTCTTAGCTCGTCGGTCGGCAGGCTCGCTTCCTGAACGTTAACTGCTATACCGGCGACTCATGATGATCGCAGCGATGAGTTTTGGTCGCGCGAGCAGTCCACGCAGCAGGGTCCACATCAATCGGAGGTGTTGAACGTGCGCAAGGTCGTCGCGTACGAGCTGTTGTCCCTCGACGGCGTCGCGGAGAAACCCGATGGGTTCTTCGCCGACTGGGACGAAGCGATGGACGCCAACCTCGGCGCCGTCATCGCGGCGCAGGACTCGGTCATCCTCGGCCGGCGCAGCTACGAGGAGTGGGCCGAGTTCTGGCCGGGCAGCGACATCGAGCCGTTCGCGACGTTCATCAACGGGGTCGCGAAGTACGTCGCCACGTCCACGCCGCTCGACCCGAAGTGGGCCAATTCGAGTGTGGCCGACGGCGAACTGGCCGAGTTCGTGCGGGATCTGAAGAACCAGCCCGGCGCCGATATCGGCGTGCACGCAAGCATCTCGGTCGCCCAGGCACTGCTTGCCGCGGGCGTCGTCGACGAGCTCAGGCTCGTGATCGCACCGACGATCGCGGGCAGCGGGCGCAGGCTCCTCGACGGCCTGCCGCCGATTCGGCTCGAGCCGATCCGAAGCACGACCTCACCGGCTGGCTACCTGCTCGTCGACTACCGCGTCATCAAGTAGGCGAGCAGCCTGTCGCGGACAGCCGAGCAGCACTAGACCGGTTCCCACCGACGCCGAAATCACCACCAGCACCATCATCCCGGCCGGGCTCGGCGACAAAATCGACCTTGACCTGGCCATCTGGGCCTGTTTCGCCAACGCGCGCATCGACCAAGAAGCCAGCCAGCAGCACGAACAGCATCTAGCCGCCTGACCCGCCGGAAGACGACGCCACCCGCCAGCACCACCGCAGGCCACGCCCGCCTTTCGCTTATGTACCTTGACGGTTACGTAACCATCTTGGTACTTTCGCTCCATGGAAGCTGCTCTGCGGGCACTGGCGGACGAGAGCCGGCGGACGATGCTGGAGACATTGACCGGCGGCCCGGCGACCGCGGGTGAGCTGGCGGCGCTGCTGCCGATTGCCCGCCCGGGGGTATCGCGGCACCTGCGGGTGCTGCGGGAGGCAGGGCTGGTCGAGGTCCGCCAGGAAGCACAGCGGCGGGTCTACAGTCTCCGCCCCCAGCCGCTCGCCGAGATCGATGAATGGCTGAGCCGGTACCGGGCACTGTGGGAGCAGCGGCTCGATGCCCTGCACACCGAGATAGCCCGGGGAAAACACGAACGAAGGAGCACCAGATGACCGGCAACGCACGTGCGGGCGGCCGCATCATCGGCAGCCTGCGATCAGCAGATGGCAAGGGCGTCGTGCGTATCGAAGACCGCTTCGAGACCGATATCGACGACCTGTGGTCCGCACTCACCGATCCGTCGCGTCTGGTCCGCTGGCTCGGCGAGGTAGAGGGCGACCTCCGCCTCGGCGGTGAGTTCCGCGCACGTTTTTTCGCTAGCGGATGGGAAGGCACTGGGCGCGTGGAAGCGTGCGAGCCCCCGAGGCGGTTGCTGGTGCTGACCATGCAATCGGACAAGCCGGACGAGCAGGTCATCGAGGTCACGCTAACGGCCGACGGCGACCAGACCATTCTGGTCTGGGAGGAACGGGGCATGCCCCTGGACCAGCTCGCCGGCTACGGGGCCGGGATCCAGGTCCATGTTGAAGATCTCGCCGCCCACATCGCCGGGCAGGAGCGCTGCGACGCCGATGCGCGATGGAACGAGCTCTACCCTGCCTACCAGGACCTGGCAGCCAAGGTCGGCTAGGTAAAAGCGCGGCGGATCTAGAAAGCAGAGTCATCCATTGGCGCGCAGGCGCAGGCGGCCGCGGGCCATGCCGGTCACCTCGCGAAGTTCGTCGATCTTCAGCAACCGGCCTGCCAGCCAGTAGAGCAGCAAGCCGCCGCTGCCGCCGATGGCGACGGTGGCCACGGCGGCCAGCATTCCGGGCCCCGCCGCGGCGCCGATCAGCACCGACACAGCAATCGCGAAGATCATGCCGGGCAGCGCCGCGAGGTGCATCCGCAGCAGCGTCGAGTTGATCCGGTGGTTGTCCAGGCCACCTACCCTCCGGCCGAGTGCGCCCCACAGCCCTGCCACCATCACCAGGTTCGAGATCCCGAACCCGGCCGCGACCCCGGCGACGACGTAGCCGGGCGGCAGGATGACCAGCGCGGTGAAGCTGCACACGATCCGGACCGCCATCGAGATCCCGCCGATGACCGCCGGGGTGCGGCTGTCCCGCATCGCGTAGAAGACCCGCAGCTGCAGGTTGAACAGCGTGTACGGCAGCAGCCCGAGGGACAGCACGCCGAACACCACGCCCAGGTACCTGGCGGACGCCGCCGACGTGCTGCCGTGCCCGAACAGGACCTCCGCCAGCGGCGGCCCAAGCACAGCGAGGATCAGGGCTCCGGGGACCACGAGGGCCGACGACAGCCGGGTCGCGGCGGAGAAGTCCCTGGTGACCAGGTCGTTAGAGCCGTCGGCCGCGTGTGAGCTCATCCTCGGCAGCATCGCGGTGATCACCGAGACACCCACGATCGCGTACGGCAGCTGGAACATCGTCCAGGCGTTGGCGAACGTGGCATAGCCGGCCCCGGCGCAGCTCGCGCATACCCGCGCGCCCGCGTTGTTGGCCACGATCGTGGTCACCATGAACGAGAGCTGCGTGGTGATCACGTAGCCAAGCATCCAGCCGCCCATCCGGCCGATCTCGGAGATCTCGGCACGGCGGAAGTCGAACCTGGGATGCCAGCGGAACCCGACCGCGCGCATCGAGGGGATCAGCGCGACCGTCTGCAGGGCCAGGCCGAGTGTGGTCCCGATGGCCAGCAGCTCCACCTCTCGCGAGGACAGGCTCGCCGGAGTGCTATTCACGCCGACAATGGCCACGAACGCGATGCCGACACCGACCACGACGACGTTGTTGATGATCGGGGTCCACATCGGCGCGGCGAAGCTGCCGCGGGCGTTCAGGATCGCGCCGGCCAGCGAGCCGACGCCGTAGAAGAAGATCTGCGGCAGGAAGAAGTACGAGAAAATCACGGTCAGGTGGTACGTGGCCGGGTTCGTTATGCCGTGCCCGTAAACGGCGGTGATGGGCACCGCGGCGGCCGTCGCGATCGCGGTGATGATGCCGAGCGCGAGCACACCGAGGGTAAAGATCCGCTGGTCGTAGGCCTCGCCTCCGTCGCGGTTGCGTTTGGCGGCGTGTACCAGCAATGGCACCACCACGGCGGTGAGGATCCCGCCGACGGCCAGGTTGTACACCGCGTTGGGCACGGAGTTGGCGACGTTGTACGCGTCACCCAGATCCTTGGTGCCGAGCGCGTACAGCAGCACGAACGTGCGCAGGAAGCCGGTGAACCGCGAGGCCAGGGTCCCCGCCGCCATGACGCTGCTGGACCGGAACGTGCTGGCCCGGCGCCCGGGCGGCCGGCCCGGCGCGGCATCGCCGCCGGTCTCGGCCGCGACGCCGAGCGTTCCGGGTCCGGCGCCGTCAGCGTGATCAGTGGCAAGCTCCGGGCCTGCGGGGGCCTCCTGCTCGGCGGGGTCGCCGGGCTGCGTGCGGCGTTCCGCCGTGGTCATCGGCGGCCCCCGGCCTGCACCCCGGCGGGGCTGCCGGGCCTGGCCGGCCTGCGCAGCATGACGCGGCCGCGGCGGGTGCGCGACGCCATCCTGGCGCGCCGCATCGCCACCTCGCGGGCCGCGAGCTCGACGTCGTCGGCCAGCGGCGGCAGATCCACGTCGCCGTGCCGCCGCCGCAGCGCGGCGCTGATCAGGAAGTCGGCCAGCGCCGGGTTTCTCGGCAGGCACGGGCCGCGAAGGTGGGTGCCGACCGCGTTGCCAAGCTGTACGCCCTCGCTGCCGTCGCCGTTGTTTCCGACGCCGCTGACCACCTGCCCGAGCGGCGCGGCGGTCGGGCCGAGGTAGGTGCCGCCGTTGTGATTCTCGAAGCCGACGAGCAGCCGGTCGTGCCATCGCACCACCAGATCGCCCAGGGCGCGGTCCGCCCTGGCCTCGGTGAGCGAGTCGTACTGGTCGCTGAGGATCGCGCGGTGCCCGATGGTCCAGGCGTCGAATAGCCCGGCTCCGGGGAGTTCGGACCCCGCGCCGGACCGCGAGAAACGGCCGAACAGCTCGAACCCGCCGCCCACGGCCAGCGCCGCGGCTCCCTGACGCACCGCCTCGCGGATGCCCGGTCCTTTGACCTCGTGCAGATCCCCGGCGATCAGCCGCTGCTGCGACTCGCCACCGCTGCCGATGACGATGAGGTCGAGCTCGTCGGGCTCGGCCCGGTCACCGAGCCGGAGCTCCCTGAGCTCCACCGCGATGCCGCGCCACTCGCAGCGCCGCTGGAGGGTCGCGACGTTCCCGCGGTCGCCGTAGGTGGACATGATGTCCGGATACAGGCATCCGAGCGTGATCTTCATAGCCGTACCGACCCGGCAAGCAGCTGGTCCTGCTCTCGCCACACTTCCTTGACAAATCCCTGCTGCCGCAGCCAGCGCCGGATCTGCTGCAACACGATCGACGTGGACACCAGCCAGAGCGGCTCGCCGGACGGGGTGCGCGCGAGCGCGAGCTGGAACGCGCGCACGGGGTCCGGCTCGGTCGTGAGCGTGGTCGCCTTGGTGGCGCCGAGCCAGCCCGCGTACTTCAGCCGCACGGTGAGATCGTAAGCGCGGTTCCCGGTGATGACCGGGGACGGGATCAGCCCGCTCACGGACTCGAAGTCGACATCCCAGATCCAGGAGGTATCCGGCTGCTTGCCCTCGCAGTCGTTCAGGCCGAGCATGATCCGCTTGGGCTGCCCGTCGCCGAGCACGGCGCGCAGCACCTCGGTGTAGCCGTTGGCGTTCTTGGCGAGGGTCAGGAACACGGAGTGGCCCGTGACCTCGATCCGCTCCATCCGCAGCGAGCTCGGCGTGACCCGCTCGATCGCAAGAAAAGCACGGTCGGGCAGCTGGCACGCGGTGGCAGCGGCGAGCGCGGCGACCGCGTTGTAGGCGTTGTAGAGCCCTGGCAGCGGGACCTCAACCAGGATCTCCGCCGCTGGCGTGGCGGCCTGTACCCGGGAGGAAGCCGATCCGAGCAGGTCAACCTTGGTGAGCCTGACTTGCGGCTCGGGGCGGGCCAGGCCGCAGTGATGGCATGACCAGTGGCCGAGATGGGCGTAGAAGACGCACCGGTAAGCAAGCTCGCTGCCGCAGCGCGGGCACCGCGGGAAATCCGAGGAGGGATCGGTGCCCTCTCTGGCCAGCCCGGTGTCCTGGATTCCGAAATACAGTCTCGGGTTTTCCATGTCCGGGGCCAGATACGCGACCCTTGGGTCATCGGCGTTCAGCACAAGTGTGGTATCGGCGGGCAGCTCCCGCATTGCCCGCTCGAGCATCGACGTGAGGTATGCCGGCTCCAAATACCGGTCGAGCTGATCACGGAAGACGTTGGTGAAGACCAGCGCGCGCGGCTTGCCGATCTGGCTGACAATCCCGGGGAATGACCCTTCGTCAACCTCGAACAGGCCGATGGCACGGTCGTCGGCGGGCAGGTGGCCAAACCGGCCAGAACTGGCCACCAGCGTGGTCGCGAGCCCGGACAGCTGGTTCGAGCCCTCGCGGTTGAGTATCGGGTGCAGTCCGGCGGCCCGCATGGCCCCGGCCAGCAGCCGGCACGTGGTGCCCTTGCCATTGGACCCGGTGACCAGCACCGCTCCCTGCGGGATTTCGGAGGCGAGACCGGCGAGCATGCCCGGATCTATGACCATCGCCACCGCGCCGGGGACGGCGCTCCCGTTCCCTTTCCCGAGCCGGCGGCTTCCGTCGCGCACGGCCTTGCCCATCGACACAGCAAAGGCGCGGCGGGCTGATGCGACCGAGTTCATCTGGGCAGCCTTCAGTGCAGTCAATGATGATCGCATCTCCCCCGAAAATGACTTCCTGCCCCAATGCCGAACTGGCAGTGGTTTCCCGCTTTAATTGGGCTCGTCCAAGACCTTCCCTAGACCGGGCAGACGGAAGCGGCCGGCCCTTCGCCTTTAAGAGGATTTTGCCCGCTGCCGATGGTGCGGGCCCGCAGGACCCCGCGCTGCCGCAGCCCGGGCGAGTGGTGTAAGAATTGCACAATATGGACATCACCAGGCTGCTAGCCATAACCCTGTACCGGGCATTCGACATCGACGCGAACGGCCGCATCCTGGTAGGTAGCGACGCGACCGGTTCGGTCCAGCTCGTCGAGATCCAGCCGGACGGCTCCGCGGCCCCGCTCACCGCGCTGCCCGGGGCGTGCACCGGCCGCTACCTGCCCGGCGAGCGCGCGGTGATCGTGTCGCACGACGAGGGCGGCAACGAGCGGTATCAACTGTCGCTGCTGCGGCTGCCGCTGCCTGGTGGCCCGGCCACCCTGGATGACCTCGAGCCGGTGGTCCGCGATCCCCGCTTCATCCACTCCCTGGCCGATGTCAAGCCGGGCCAGATCTGCTACCTGACGAACCGGCGGGACGGCGTCGCGTTCGATCCGGTCATCAGGGCACTGGCCGCCGGCACCGAGCGGGCCCTCGTCCTCGGTGACGGGTGGATCGAGGAGGCGAGGGTGTCACCGGACGGGCGCTGGCTCGCGCTGGCAGTGCTGTCGGCCGTCACGGCTAATGCAGAGCACGTGCTGCTGGTCGACCTGACCGCGCCGCCGGGGTCCGGCGTGACCGAGGTCACCGAACCGGACGCGCCGGCCCTGAACTACCGCCTGAGCTGGCTGCCCGGCAGCGGCGGGCTGATCCTCACCTCCAACGCCGACCGCGAGTTCACCGGCATCGCCCGGTACGACCTGGCCACGCAGGGGTGGGAGTGGCTGGTCACCGACGATGCCGCCGACCTCGCCGGCTGGCTCGCGCCGGACGGATCGCAGCTGCTGGTCGAGCGCAACGACGGCGGCGCGTCCGTGCTGGCGCTGCACGACCCGGCCACGGGTGCGCGGCTGCGCGACCTGGTCCTGCCGGTGCCCGGCTGCGTGACCGACATCCGGCTGCCCGACCCGTGCTGGGCCCCTGACGCACGCGCGGTCGCGCTCTCGATCAGCGCTCCGGCGGCACCCGGTGACGTGCTCAGTGCCGATCCCGGCACCGGCGCGGTGCACCAGCTCACGCACTCGGTCCGGGCGCTGGGCGGCGAGCAGGCCGCCGAGCCCGAGCCGCACCGGGTGCCCACGCCGGACGGGCGGCAGGTGCCCTGCCTGGTGTACCGCGGGACGGCGGATGGCGCGCTGGCCGGGTCCGCGGTGCTGGTCGTGCACGGCGGCCCCGAGGCTCAGGCCCGGCAGAACTTCAACCCGTACGTCCAGGCCCTGGCGGCGGCCGGGCACACGGTCGTGGTGCCGAACGTCCGCGGCTCGACCGGCTACGGCAAGCGCTGGTACCAGGCCGACGACGTGCGCCGCCGGCTTGACTCGGTGGCCGACCTGGCCGCGATCCACGCCTGGCTGCCC
>Ga0208725_1000126_pt1 | contig 17034 bp, 15 predicted proteins | sample MicForSoSWNH13_O_FD_188004 | JGI IMG/M metagenome (GOLD analysis project Ga0208725, IMG submission 188004) | Forest soil microbial communities from Harvard Forest Long Term Ecological Research site in Petersham, Massachusetts, USA - MetaG HF011... | ecosystem: Environmental > Terrestrial > Soil... | reverse complement strand
CCGCAACGAACGCGACCCCGTGCGGGGCCTTGAAGTGCGCCAGCCGGTCCCGGGTGAAGGCGATCAGCTCCGCGTCCGTCGCGCTGGCCCCCTCGCGCAGGACCACGAACGCGTACGGCGCCTCGCCCCATCTCTCGTGCGGCAAGCCAACGATCGCGGCCTCCAGCACCGCCGGGTGCCGGAGCAGCGTCCCCTCCACCTCGACCGAGGAAATGTTCTCGCCGCCGCTGATGATCACGTCCTTGATCCGGTCGCGGATTTCCACGTAGCCGTCCGGATGCACGACGGCGGCATCACCGGTGTGGAACCAGCCGTCGCCCATCGCCCGCTTCGTCGCGTCCGGGTCCTGGTAGTAGCCGTCCATCACCACGTTCCCGCGGACGACGATCTCGCCCAGTTCCTGCGCGTCGGGTGTCACCTCGCGGCCGTCCGGGTCGACGACGCGGAGCTCGCCGGAGGTGATCAGCTCGACTCCCTGCCGTGCCTTCACCACTGCACGGTCGCCGGGGGACAGGTCCTCGTGCTCCGGCAGCGGGGCGCAGACGGTGATGAACGGCGCGGTCTCGGTGAGCCCGTAGACGTGCGTGACCTCCCAGCCGAATTCCCCTTCCAGCCGCTCGATCGTGGCCGCGGCCGGCGGTGCCCCGGCGGTGACCACGTGCACGCCCGGCGGGACCTCGCCGCGCGCCTCGGCTGGGGCGTTCGCCAGCGAGATCAGCACCGTCGGTGCCGCGCACAGCCACCGCACGTTCTCCTCCCTGATCAGCCGGAAGACCTCGCCCGGCTCGACTCTGGGCAGGCAGACGTGGGTTGCGCCGGCCGCGGTGACCGTCCAGGTGTAGGTCCAGCCGTTCGCGTGGAACATCGGCAGCGTCCACAGGTAGCGCTCGCCCACCGCGATCGGTAGGTGCAGCAGCGTGCCGATCGTGTTCATGGCGGCGTTCCGGTGCGTGATCATCACGCCCTTGGGCCGCGCCGTGGTCCCGCTGGTGTAGTTGATCGTGAGCAGGTCACGCTCGCCGATCTCCGGCCGGGCGAAGTCGGGGCTGGCCGCCGCGATCGCGGCCTCGTAGTCGAGCCAGCCGTCCCTCGCGCCGCGCAGCGCCACAAAATGGACGACGTCCGGCATCTGGTCGCGGACGCCGTCCACCGTGTCCAGGTAGTCCTGGTCCACGCAGACCACGGTTGCGCCGGAGTGGTTCACGATGTAGACGAAGTCGTCCGCGGTCAGCCGGTAGTTGACCGGCACGAGGACCGCCCCGATCTGCGGAACCGCGTAGAAGGCCTCCAGCTGCGCGTGGGTGTTCGGTGCGATCGTCGCCACCCGGTCGCCCTGCCTGACTCCGAGCCCCTGCAGCGCCGACGACCACCGGTCGCAGCGGGCGAAGAACTGCTCGTAGGTCAGCCGCAGATCTCCGTCGACCACCGCCTCCCTGAAGCCGTGCAGGCGACGGGTGCGGCGGGCGAAGTCAACGGGCGTCAGGGGCGTTTCCACGGGATACCTCCACTGGTTTCGCGGAGTGAGCGGGTTATCCCGCCCGGCCGAACGCTAATCCGGATCCGATGTTTTCACGAATGCCCGGCTCGTGACCTGGCTGGGTCTGCGGCAGGATGCTGTGCATGAGGGACTGGGCAGCCTGGCACGCGGCCTATGACGACCCGTCTTCGTTCCTGAACGTGCGGCTGCGCATGGTCCGGCAGCGCCTGTCCGAGGCGATCAGTGCGGCACCTGCCGGACCGGTGCGCCTGGTCAGCCTGTGCGCCGGCCAGGGCCGCGACGTCATCGGCGTGCTGCCGGGCCATCCGCGGCGTGACGACGTCCACGCCGTCCTGGTGGAATCCGACCCGAGGAACGCCGAGGCAGCCAGCCAAGCTGCCGCGCAGGACGGGCTGCGCCAGGTCGAGGTGCGCGAGGCCGACGCCGCCGTGGTGGCCACCTTCGCCGATGCGCTGCCCGCGGACGTGCTGCTGCTGTGCGGCATCTTCGGCAACATCAGCGAGGAGGACATCAGGTTCACCGTCGAGGCCGCGTCGGCGATGTGCCGGCCAGCCGGGACCGTGATCTGGACCAGGCACCGACGGCCGCCCGACCTGACACCGCAGATACGGGCCTGGTTCGCTGCCAGCGGCTTCGATGAACTGGCGTTTGACGCGCTGGACACCGAGGACAGGCTGATGAGCGTGGGAGCGAACCGCCTGCGCCGCCCGGCCACCGGCCGGCCGCCAGACGGCCCGCTGTTCACGTTCCGCCCGCAGCGCGGCTAGCGCTGCCCGCCTGCGAGACTGGCGCGATGGTACGGATAGACACCGTGGTCATCAACGTTAAGGACGCGCGCCGGGCTGCGCAGTTCTGGGGCAGGGCGCTGGGGTACGCCCCGCGCAGCGAGGGCTCGCTGACGCTAGTCCCTTTGGACGGCGGCGGCCCTGCCGTGAACCTGGACGAGACCGACCAGGCGCACGTCGACCTGCACGTGGCGAGCGCCGCCGAACAGCAGGCCGAGGTGGAGCGGCTAATCGGGCTCGGCGCGCGGCAGGTGGCATGGGAGTACCCCGACGACGCCAACTTCGTGGTGCTCGCCGACACCGAGGGGAACGTTTTCTGCGTGGTGAACGCCGGCCACGGCTGAGGTGCGGCGGCCTGCCGCAAGCGGAGCGACTCGCGGCAGGCCGCTCCACTCGGCTAACCCGGCGTCACGACCCAGCCGGGGCTGATGAACACCATGCCCTGCGGCCGGAACGAGGGGCCGGAGAGTGAGACCCTGGTGAGCAACCCGGTCCACGGGTTCAGCGTGCCCAGGTAGTTCTGCGGGAAGCCGGGTGCCGGGCAGGTCGCCGGGGCGCTGTTCTCATCGCACGGCGTGACCGCTTCCCAGACCGATCCGACCCGGAACGGGCCGGTCACGACCTCCACCTCGTCCTGGCTGGTGTTGTCGCCATACAGCTTGCCAAACCGGCTCCGCGCCCAGGCCGTGTCGTCGACCGAGTGAGTGAGCTTGAGCACCGACAGGTGACTGCCGAGGCGACCGCGGCCGGGCTGCACGAAGATCTGCTCCTCGTCGCCCTGGCTGGTCAGCATGAAATCGCCGGCGAATCTGGGTCCCACGGCCGGCACGATCTCATTTGAGTCCGGGTCAGTCAGCGCCAGCCGCACCCTCTTGCCGAAGTCGGCGCCGACGTTGGCAACCCGCGCCACGGCCTCGTCGTAGAACAGCGCGTGCACGGTCGCTACGCGAGTGTCGCGGCTGAAGGCCAGGATGTAGGCCGCCGGGTAGGTCGGCTGCGGTGCTGGCTTCCCGGTAGTACCGGGCGCGGAGGCGCTGACGAGCACTAGGCCGTGGTAGATAGATATCGCGTCGGTGCCCCCGAAGTGTGGCAGCGGCTCGTTGTAGCGGTAGTGCACGACCTGCTCGCCTGGCAGCGCGCCCGGCGTAATCGTGTAGATGCTGGAATGCGCGTCCTCGTTGACCGTTGCGATCAGCAGGTGGGCGGCCGTGTCGGCCGTGACGCCGTCGCACTTGCCCTTGATGTCCCATTGCCGGACCACATGACCACTGGCCGTGTACTCGACAATCGTGCTGTACGTGTTGCCATCGGGGCTTGGCTGGCCTTGGGGGCCAATCCCGTTCTGGAATCCGCTGAAGAGGTGGTGACCGAGCACCGTGATGTCGTCGGGGTCCGCCAGGGGCTCGGTCCTCGGCTTGCTTGACCCCACCGGTATGAAGGTGTGCCGGAGCTTCGCGCCGTCGAGGACCACGCGCACCTCGAAGCGCGCCCCATGGTCGTGCTGGGTGGCTGGCGTGGTCGAGGCCGCGGCTGGGCCGGCGAATGCCAGACCCGTGGCGGCGATCGCCGCCGCAGCAAGAACCTTTGCTCTACGTCGAGCTGTCATGTGCGTGGTGGCCCTTCCTTCGAGGATGTAACGGCCGTTAGAACGAGCTAGTCATACTCCCTCGCTCTGACATCACAGCTAATGGCGACCGGCGGTCAGATGAACAAATCTCGCATCCAGGCGATATGCGATGATCGCGCTCAGGCGCGCGGCGGGTGGCATGGGAGTACCCCTGCGACGCCAACTTCGTGGTGCTCGCCGACACCGAGGGGAACGTTTTCTGCGTGGTGAACGCCGGCGACGCCTGAGTCTGAGTCTCGCGTGGGGTAACACGGGGCCGGGCGGCTGACACTAAGAGGTGTGGAGAACGCAGTCACCGTCCGCGTCGAGCACGCGACGCCGTGGCCCGGGGATGTCGGCGACGGAAAGACCCTCATCGTGGGCTACCTGGTCGTGCTCGCCGACGACGCCAGCCATCGCGCAGTCCCGGTTTGGCTGCTGCACGGCGACCGGGCGGGCGGCGAATCGCTGCCGCGCCTGGTCGGGGAGCCGGGCGGCGTGACCGTGACGGCCGGGGTTCCCGAGGAACTCGGCACCCGGCTGCTCCGCGCGGCGGGGGCCACGGTGACCGGCGTGGACATCGAGATGACCAAGGCCGATGCCGGCGAACTGACTCCCGAGACCGCCGCGGTTCGGATCGAGGTCGGCGGCCGCGCTGGATCCCGGCAGGTGACCGCCCGGCTCGGCCTTGGCCTGGCCGTGGCCGCCGCCACCGGGGCACCGGTCCGGCTCAATAGCGCGGTGCTGGACCGGCTGGCCGTTCCCGTGCCCGGAGACGACGCGCTCGGCCCGATTCTGGACCGGCTGCCGCCCGGCCGGCGACGGACGGAGCGGGGGGTATCGGCAGCCGTGGGCGGTGCCGTCATCGGTGCCCGTGTGCGGCCCCGCTACGAGCCGCGCAACCTGTCCTTCGCCGACGGCCTGGAGCGGTGGGAGCTCGGCTTCGATCCGCCGGACGAGCCCGGGCAGCCGGGAGAGCATGACTATACGTCCGCCGCCGAAGACGGGTCGGCGATCCTGATGGCGGCCGTGCCGCGGCCGGCCGGGTCCGCCGTGCTGGTGCAGACGATCTTCGCTGATGACTACCGGGGCAGCGCGGTCGTGTTCCGCGGCGAGATCCGCACCGAGGCCGTCGCGCAGCAGGCCGGACTGGTCCTGGAAGTCATTACGCGGCCGCGGCGGCTCACGGCCGAACGCGGCGACCGCCGGTGGGAACTGCGGCGCGAACATGAGCGGCCCTGCGTCACCGTTTCCGGCAGCAGCGGCTGGGCCAGGCATGAGCTGACCGCCATGGTCCGCGAGGACGCCGCTTTCATAAGATTCGGCATCACCCTGACCGGCCCCCGCGCGGTCGCGCTGCGCTCGCCGGAACTGGACGCGGGGACCTGAAGGCGCCCGTGGGCATCTCCGACGGCGACCTGGTCCGGCTGGCCCGCGACGGCGACCCGGTCGCGTTCCGGCTGCTGGTAGAGCGGCACCAGCCGATGACGCGTGCCCGCGCCTCCGGCCTCAGCCGCAACAGCAGCGACGTGGACGACATCGTCCAGGAGTCGTTCCTGCAGGCGTTCGTCGCACTGGACCGGCTGCGGGACCCGGACCGGTTCGCGGGCTGGCTGGCCGGCATCGTGCTCAACGTCAGCCGTAACCTGCAGCGGCACGCGCCGCCGGTCCTGCTTGCGGAATGGCCCGAGCCGATGCACCCCGCCGCCGAGGGCATGCCGTCCGCCGACGACCTGGACCGGGCGGCTGCGGTGCGTGCCGCCGTCGCGGACCTGCCCGCCGGGCAGCGTCGCGCCGTCGCGCTCTATTACTACGCGGACCAGGCCGCCGGCCAGATCGCCGAGTCTCCCGGTGCGGCCCGGGCCAGCCTGCACAAGGCCCGGCTCCGGCTGCGCGCGTACATCGCCGAGCACCGGCCCGACCTCATCCCCGCTGCATCACGGAGGACCCGCATGACCAGCGTCCGCATCGCCCATGCCGAGCATCAGCCCGCCCGTGCCCGTGAGTCGCCGGGCCGCGTGCCCACCTATCTGGTCGTGCTCGCTGACGACGCGGGCGGCCGCGAGCTGCCGATCTGGATGCTGGACTTCGACGGCCGGCGCCTGCGGCAGCTCATCGAGCGAGACCAGGCCGCCCCGGCGCAGGCGGCAACCGCGGACGATCTCGCAGCCGAACTGCTCCGCGCGGCTGACGCGCGGGTAAGCGGTGTGGACATCGACGAGCTAGGCCCCGAGGTAGCCGCGGCACGGATAAGGCTGGCCAGCCCGGCGGGGCCGCAGCAGGTCACGGCGCGCCTGGCGGAGGGCCTGGCCATCGCGATCGCGACCGGTGCGCCGCTCCGGGTGGCCGACGCGGTGATGGACCGGCTGGCGCGGCCGGCGGTACCCGGCGCCCGCGGGTTCACGCAAGCCCCGGATCCGACGACGCCGCCCGGCGCCGCAGAGCGCGGGCTGGCCGTTCCCGCGCCCTCCGGACCCCGGCGGCGGCGGCCCCGTTTCGAACCGCGCAACCTTGCGTTCGCCGGCGACCTGGACGGCTGGACGTTCCTCGGCAGCTTCACCGAGCACGCGAGCGAATCGCACTGGCACGACTACTCCTGCGTAGCGCAGAACGGATCGGCGGTGCTTTCCTCGGCTGTGCCGGAGCCGGCCGGGTTCGCCGCCCTAGGCCAGGAGCTGTACTCCGACGACTACCGCGGCGCGACGATCACCTTCCGCGCCGAGTTCCGCACCGCGGACGCTGCCGGACGCGCCGGGCTGTTCCTTCGCGTGAACGAGGGCCAGCCGATTCGCGGGCCGGTCACGGATCGCTCCGTTTTCGCCGACCCGGACAACAACATTGTCACGATCCCGGCCAGCGTCGGCTGGGCCGGGCACGAAGTCAGCGCGCGAGTGCCCGATGATTCGGACGCGTTCGTATTCGGCGTCTTCCTGGCCGGCACCGGCCGAATTGAGGTCCGCAACGCCGAGCTGGCCATTGAGCATCAATGATCGCGGTCAGGCGGGCAGCAGGCCGATCGCAGCCTTGGCCTGACGCACCTTCTCCCGGCCCTGCTCGCTGGCCCGCGCGGCGCCGGCCCGCAGCACCGACCGGATGTGGCCGGGGTCGCGGGACAGTTCCTGGTAGCGGTCGCGAACCGGCGCCAGCGTCGCCACCACGGCGTCGGCGACCGCGTGCTTCAGGTCGCCGTACCGGGCGAACTGGCCGCTCAGTTCCCCTGGTTCCTGACCGGTGCACGCGGCCAGAATGGCCAGCAGGTTCGACACCCCGGGCTTGCGGGCGGGATCGTAGGCCACCTCGCCGCCGGCGTCGGTAACCGCCCGCATGACCTTGCGCCGCAGCACGTCAGGATCGTCGAGCAGGCGCAGGGAGCCCGCAGCCGACGGGGCCGACTTGCTCATCTTGCTGGCGGGGTCGGCCAGGTCCATGATCCGGGCGGCGACCGGCGGGTTGATTGCCTTCGGCAGCGTGAAGGTCGGCCCGTACCGGCTGTTGAACCGGGCCGCCAGGTCCCGGGCCAGTTCCACGTGCTGGCTCTGATCCTCGCCGACCGGCACCTCGTCGGTGTCGTAGAGCAGGATGTCGGACGCCATCAGGATCGGGTAGGTCAGCAGCGAGACCCTGACCTGTTCCTCGCGGCGGGACTTCTCCTTGAACTGGATCATGCGCTGGGCCTCGCCGTAGCCCGTGGCGCACTCCAGCAGGTAGTGCAACTCGGCGTGCTCGGGCACATGCGACTGGACCATGAACATGCACGCGTCCGGGTCGGCGCCCGCGGCCAGCAGCAGGGTGGCGAACTCCAGCGTTCGCCGCCGCACGTCGTCTGGCTGGTGGTCGAGCGTCAGCGCGTGCAGGTCGGAAACGAACACCACAGTGTCGGTAATGGCCTGCTCAGCCACGATCGGTTGGATCGCGCCCACGTAGTTGCCCAGATGCAGTTCTCCCGACGGGGTGAACCCGGTAAGTCGCCGTGACATCGGTCTTGCTCCTCTGCCTCAGGCCGCCACCCGGGCCACGCGGCCGGCTCAAGGCAAAAGAAAACGGCCGCCCAGTCCGGGCAGCCGCGTGTCGATGTGCGCGAATGGATAGTGCCGCCCGGTCAGGGGCGCCACCAGCCGCAGTAGCCGTAGGTCATCCGCACGTTCCTATTGTATGACGGCCGGCGCGGATGATGCGGCTCAGCGGTCGGTCCGGCCCAGCCGCCTGCTCAGGTAGATGATCAGCACGATAAGCAGCACGGCGATTGCTCCTGGGGCTATCGTGCCGGGCCAGTCGAAGCCTGGGTTGGGCGGAAACTGTGGGGGCGGCCAGCCCTGGTGCAGGGCCATTTGCCGGATCATCTCCTGCTGCTGGAGCGTGGGACCCTGGCTCAGGGCAGCGGCAGCGGACCCGCAGGCGAAGAAGAACGCGCCGGCGGCGGATATGCCGATGGCGACCCGGGTGCCGAGGGCGCGATGGGCTCGTTCAACTTCGGCGGCGCGCGCCGCAAGGACGTCATCTAGCGGCAGGTCAGCAAGCAGCGCGGTCAGTTCGCTCCCGGTGCGGGCGCTCAGGGCCTGCCCGGATCGCTGGTCGAACTCATCGGCCGTGAGCCGGCCGGACCGGAAGGCCTCGCTCAGCTCGAAGAGCGCCCGGTCGCGGTCGGCGTCGGATACCCGGAGGTCACCCCGGGGGTAGTTCCAGCCGGCTCGGTCCATGATTCGTGCTCCTTTGGCCTGCACTTCAGCGTAACTCCCGGCGGATGCGCGGCGGCAGGGCGCCGGCCCTGCGCTGCACCGGTTGCCCACATCATCTCAGTAATATACCGTGCTAGCTACCTAGATAAATTGCTGGTGAAACGGTTGGGAGCACTGGTGATTGAGTTCCATCTCAACAGCAGGTCAGGCGTCGCGCCCTACCTGCAGCTGGTCCGGCAGGTCCGGCAGGCCCTGCGGCTGGGCCTGTTGCAGGCGGGTGATCAGCTGCCGACGGTCAAGGACGTGGCCGGCTCGCTGGCGATCAACCCCAACACGGTGCTCAAGGCCTACCGGGTGCTGGAGTACGAGGGCCTGGCGGCCGCCAAGCCCGGCGTCGGCACCTTTGTGACCAAGACCGTCAGCGACGAATCGGTCAGCACGCATAAGCGGCTGAACCTGGAGCTGGCGGCGTGGGTCGGCCGCGCGCAGCTGGCGGGCCTGGACTTCGAAGACATGGAGGCGCTGTTTCAGCGGGCCGTCCGGTCTGCCGCGCAGGAGGAAGCAGTATGACGAACGCGATTGAGGCACGCGCCCTCGGCAAACGATACGGGCGCCGCTGGGCGCTGGCCGACTGCACGCTCACCATCCCGGCCGGGCACGTGGCCGGGCTCGTGGGCCCGAACGGGGCCGGCAAGACCACCCTGATCAGCCTCGCCACCGGGATGCTGGCACCGACCACCGGCACCGTCGAGGTGCTCGGCGGCCGGCCGGCCGCCGGTCCCGGTCAGCTCGCCCGTGTCGGCTACGTCGCGCAGGACACCCCGACCTACGCCGGGCTGAGCGTGGCCGACCACCTCCGGCTCGGCGCGCACCTGAACCCGCGCTGGGACGCTGCGATGGCACGGGCGCGGATCGAGCAGCTCGGTCTGGACCCAAAGCAGAAGGCGGGCAAACTGTCCGGCGGGCAGCGGGCCCAGCTCGCACTCACCGTGGCCCTTGCCAAGCGGCCCGAGCTGCTGATCCTGGACGAGCCGATCGCCAGCCTGGACCCGGCGGCGCGGCGCGAGTTCCTGCAGGTCCTGATGAACGCGACCGCCGAGCAGGAGCTCAGCGTGGTGATGTCCTCGCATCAGGTCAGCGACCTGGAACGGGTCAGCGACTACCTGGTCGTGCTGGTCGCCTCGCGGGTGCGGATCGAGGGCGAGGTCGACGGCCTGCTTGCCACCCACCACCTGCTGACCGGCCCGCGCCGCGACGCCGCAAGCCTGACGGCCAGCCAGCAGGTCATCACCGAGAGCCACACCGGCCGGCAGAGCACGTTCTTGGTCCGCACCAGCGAGGCGGTCATCGACCCGGCCTGGACGGTCGACCCGGTCAGCCTGGAGGACCTGATCGTCGCCTACATGGGCCACGCCTCCACGGAGTCAGCGGAGATTCGGATGCTGGAGGTCAAACGATGATCTGGCTGACCTGGCGCCAGTTCCGCCCGCAGGCCATCGCGGCAGCCTGCGCCCTGGCCGCAGTCGCGATCGTGCTGATCGCGACCAGGCCGGGCCTGTCAGCCGACTACACCGCCGCTGGCCTGTCCGCCTGCCACGCCCACTGCGCCACGGCCGCGAGCATCTTCCTCGACCGGGTCGGCAACTTCGACAAGTTCCTGGACTTCGCTGGCGTCCTCCTCATCATCGTGGCGCCCGCGCTGATGGGCCTGTTCTGGGGCGCGCCGCTGATCGCCCGCGAGGTCGCGGACGGCACGCACCGGATCGCCTGGAACCAGAGCGTCACGCGCACCCGCTGGACCATCGTCAAGCTCGGCCTGGTCGGCCTCGCCGCCATCGCGACGGCGGGCCTGCTCAGCCTGATCGTGACCTGGTGGACCAGCCCGATCGACGCAGCTTCGCTCGCCGGCGGATCCGCGCAAGCCGCGACCGGAGGGAACGGCGTACACGTCACCTTCAACGGGTTCGCGGAGGCCCGGCTCGACCCGGTCATCTTCGACGCGCGGGGCGTGGCCCCACTCGGCTACGCGGCGCTCGCCTTCGCGCTCGGCGTGACCGCGGGTGTGCTGCTGCGCCGGACACTGCCCGCAATGGCCGTGACACTGGTCGCGTTCGTGGCGATCCAGGTCCTGATGCCGAACTTCATCCGGCCGTACCTGCTCCCGCCCTCCCACGCCACGGTGCCGCTGAGCATTCAGAACGGGATCCATGTCAACACCAATGCGGGCAGCGGGCTGAGCGAGATACAGCTCACCGGGTCTTTCGCCAAGCCGGGCACGTGGGTTCTGTCCCAGGCCTTCTATACCGGAAGACGTGTGGACCCGTACGTCATCGTCACGTCATCCGGCCCGGAACTCGTGATGGCACCCCAGGCATGTATTCCGACGCCTGGATCATCTGGCATCAACCCTGCCGATTGCCAGAGCGCGCTGGCTGCCCTGCACCTGCGCGAGTCCGTCATCTACCAGCCCGCCAGCCGGTTCTGGCCGCTGCAGTGGATCGAAACCGGCATCTACCTGCTGCTGGCCGCCGGGCTCGGCTGGGTCTGCGTCTGGCAGATCCGCCGCAAGCGGACGCCGTGACCTGGACCCGACCCGGCCCCGCGGGCGCTGATCACTAGCTGCACCGCGGGGTGGCTGGCGGGCTGCCGCTGCGGGTCAGGAGCAGGTCGCCGGCATGCTGAGCATCCTGATCGACCGGCAAGACGGACCGCACGACGGCCAGTAGCGCCCGGCTCCCGCTTTCCGCTCGCTGCATGAACTCGCTGCATGAAGCTGCCGAGGATCATGGGCCGAGGTCGTAGAGCAAGCGGTAGTAGCGGGCCCGGTCCGGGTCGGGGCCGACCCCATAGGCGCTGAGCAGCAGGTCCTCCCACTCTGGGCCATAGTTCCAGTCCACGCTCCAGGTGGCGACCGCGAGGTCGGCCCACCGGTCGGCCACACCGAGCTGGTCGAGATCGACGTGACCCGAGCAGCGCCCGTCCTCGGTGATCAGGGTGTTGGGCGCGCAGGCGTCGCCATGGCAGACAACCAGCCGGTCAACCGGGGGAATGTCGGCCAGCCGGTCCAGAGCCTGCTCGGTGCTGAGCGAACGGTGCACCGGGTGCCACGACGCCGGGTCAAGGTGGCCAAGCCCGGCCCTGCGCCGGATATCGGCCAGCCGGTCCTCGGCCATCCAGGAGAACGGGCAGGCCTCGGCCGGCATAGCCTCGTGCATCGCGCGCAGCCCCTCGCCGATGGCGGTGACCGCCATGGCCGGGTCGGCCCGCCACCGGTCGGTGACCGCGTTCTCGCCGGGCAGGGCGGAGGTGACCAGCCACGATTCGGCGTCGCCCGCGCCGTGGCCGAGAACCCGCGGCACCGTGATGTAGGACCCGGCCCACTCGAGCCGGACGGCCTCCCGGGCCAGGTCGATCCCGCTGCTGGCCGGCGTCCACTTGATGAAGTACCGGCCGGCCGCCCCGCCGACCTCGAACGTGCGCCCGCCGACCACGTTCTCCCACACCTCGCGCACTGGCCGTCCCGCGGCCAGGTCCGTGACCGGCCTGGGCACCGGCTTGCCTTCCGAGGCGCGCGGCGCTCCGCCCAGCGAGGGCTCCTCCCGGCCTGTCCCGGGGTCTGCGTCGGCGTGCATCGCGCGCGATCATCTCATCCGCCCACTCGCCAGGCGAATGAGTTTTCCGTGCGATCCGGCTCTGCCGAGTGCGGTCCGCCGGGTTCGGGGACTGATGCCACAGTGGTCATACCGGCTATGCAACGCTGGCCACGGCCTTCCGCTCGCGCGACGCGGCCGGGATGACGGCGAGGATCAGCGCGCCGGTAAGGGCGAACGCCGCCGGGTAGCCGGTGCGGACGCAGATCAGGCCGAAGACGGCCGGGCCCGCGCCGTACCCGGCGTCGTAGGCGAAGTTCCACAGCGCGCTGGCCTTGGCTTCGGGCAGCTGGTCGAGCAGCAGCGCGAACGTGGCGCTCTCGATCACCCCGAACCCGGCGCCGAACAGCACCATCCCTGCGAAGATCGCCACCGGCCAGCCCAGCAGCATCATCGCGATCATGCCGAGCGCCGCCACGGCGAGCGCCGGGATCAGCAGCCGGGCGTGGCCGTGCCGGTCGCCGCGCTTGCCAGCCTGCCAGCGGCTGAGCGTCGCGGTGACCGCCTGGACGAGCAGGGCGGCCGAGCAGAGGTTGCTCGGGATCCCCTTCGCGATCGGCAGGAACGAGTCGACCACGCCGGCCGCGATGGTCGCGGCGGCGAAGATCAGCGGCAGCCGCAGGGCGGCGCCCGCCAGCCGCCCGCGGCCGCGAGTGCCCGGCGTCCGCCCGGGGCGAGCGGTATGCCGTGCCTCGCGCCCGACCGGCAGCCAGCGGATCGCCACCAGCGGCAGCAGGCCGGCTGCGGCAGCCATCGCCGCTGCCGCGGCGGCCTGGTGGTGTCCGGCGAGCCAGACCCCGGCGGGCAGCGCGACGATGGCCGGGACACCCGAGACGATGCCGAGCAGGCCGAGCCCTTCGCCGCGCCGCCCGGGAGGCAGCAGCTTGGCGGTGAGCGCGCCGGTGGTCACGCCGCACAAGCCGAAGCCGATCCCGCGCACCAGGCTGACGCTCACCATGACGGCCTGGGGCTCGCGTGCCAGCATGGCCAGGGCCGGCGCGCCGAGCAGCACCGCTCCGGCCGCGAGCACCATCCGGTAGCCGAACCGGCTGATCGCTGGCGCGGCCGTGGCCTCGGCGGCCACGGTGCCGAGCAGCAGGGACCCCGTGATCAGCCCGGCACCGGAGCTGCCGCCGCCAGCCGCCGCCGCCAGCATCGGCATCACCGACAGCAGCAGGAAGAAGCTGGTGAGCGAGCTGAACTCGGCCAGGAACGTGGCTGCCAGCGGCATGCTGAGGAGCCGGCCTGCCGGAACCGCGGTACCAGGCTGCGCCTGCGTCAAGGTGCTCATAGCAAGGACGCTAGGAGCCAGCCGGCCTGCTGGTAAGGTCCAATTTCATGGCAATTGAGTGGTCCGGTTTGAGTCCGGGACTGATGGTTCGGCTCGACCGTTCGGCCAGCCAGCCACTGCGCGACCAGCTGGAGGCAAGCCTGCGCGAGGCGATCAGGGGCGGGCGGCTCCGCGCCGGGGAACGGCTGCCGTCCACCCGGGAGCTGGCCCGTGCGCTCGGCGTCTCCCGCGGCATGGTGCAGGAGTGCTACGGGCAGCTGCTGGCCGAGGGATACCTGACCAGCCGTACCGGGTCCGCCACCCGGGTCGCCGACCTCAGCGGCCAGCCCGCGGCCGGCCCCGCCATGGTCTCGCCCTCGCCGCCCCGGCAGCCCCCGCAACCGCGGCTGATCGCCGACTTCCAGCACGGCGTGCCGGACCTGTCCAGCTTCCCGCGCAGCGACTGGGCCTGGGCCGTCAAGCAGGCGTGCACCCAGGCCTCCTCCGCGGACCTGGGGTACGGCGACCCGCGCGGCAGCTCGGTGCTGCGCGAGGTCCTCGCTGGCTACCTGCGGCGGGTACGGGCCGCAGCCGCCAGCCCCGCGCAGATGATCATCAGCACCGGCTTTGCGCAAGGAATCAACCTGGTACTGCGCGCCCTGGCCCGCCAAGGCGGCGTGACCTGCGTGGCCTTCGAAGACCCCGGCTACGGCAGCGCGGCCGCGGACGAAACAGTCCGCGCGGCGCTGGGGATGGGCATCCAGGTCAGCTACGTGCCGGTCGATGAGCAAGGCCTCGTGGTCGGCGAGCTTGCGGCCAGCCGAGCCCAGGCTGTCGTGGTCACCCCGGCGCACCAGTCGCCCACCGGGGTGGTCATGTCCCCGCCGCGGCGGCACGCCCTGACCGACTGGGCGCGGCGCAGCGGCGGGTACGTGATTGAGGACGACTACGACTCGGAGTTCCGCTACGACAAGGAACCCGTCGGGGCCCTGCAGGGGCTGGCCCCAGACCAGGTCTTCCTGCTCGGCACCGCCAGCAAGGCACTGGCGCCCGCGGTCCGCCTCGGCTGGGTCCACGCGCCTTCCCCGCTGGCCGCCGCCGTCGCCGAGGAAAAGGAGATGAGTGACCGCGGCTCCTGCATGCTGGACCAGCTTGCCCTCGCCAGCCTGCTCACCACCGGCCGGTACGACCGCCACCTGCGCCGGATGCGGACCGTCTACGCCGCCCGCCGGACCGCGCTGACCGGCGCGTTCGCCAGACACGTCCCCAGCGTCCAGCTCACCGGGCTCGCGGCCGGGTTCCACGCTGTCGCGCCGCTGCCACCCGGCGCCGACGAGAGTGCAGTGACCGCCGAGGCCCGCAGACGGCGGGTCGGGCTGCACGGCATCGGCGAATACCGCGGCGATCCCGACGCGGCGCCACCGGCGCTGGTGATGGGCTTCGGCAACGTCGGCGAGCGAGCAATCGAACCCGCCATCGCGGCTGTCTCCGACCTGCTCGGCTGACCACGAATGAACCGTGGCCGGAACGGACACCTTGGCTACCGCGTTCAGCTGCCGCCATGCGCCGGCAAGCGTATCCCTAAGCTATTAATTAGCATTATTATAGCATGGCTTTATTCCGGTATCTCTTTATTTGACATAATGAATTCACCAGTGCATTCTGCCTGGGCGGCTATTCATGCGCGCACTTCAGGGAAGGGATCCTTTATGGGCCTGGGGCAGATTACCGCCGCGGACGGTGGAATCTGGAAGCTCGGCGATCTGGTGGTGAACCGGCTCGGATTCGGCGCGATGCGGCTGCCGCAGACCGGGGGAGCCCTAGTGGCGCACGCCGTGCCGCGGGACCGCGACCAGGCGATCTCGGTGCTGCGCCGCGCGGTCGAGCTGGGGATCAATCACATCGACACCGCGGCGTTCTACTTCTCACCGCTCCGGTCGGCCAACGAGCTGATCAACTCGGCGCTGGCGCCCTACCCGGACGACCTGGTGATCGTCACTAAGGTCGGGCCGGGCCGGGATCCGTCGGGGGAGTGGACCGACAGGGCAAGGCCCGATCAGCTTCGCGGCCAGGTCGAGGAAAACCTGCGCCAGCTCGGGCGTGATCATCTCGACGTGGTGAACCTGCGCGTGCAGGGCCAGACGTCGATCGCCGACCATGTGGGCGCGCTGGCCGAGCTGCGGCAGGCAGGGCTGATCCGGCACCTGGGCGTCTCCGGCGTGACGCCCGCGCTGCTTGCCGAGGCCAAGGCCACAGCGCCGGTGGTCTGTGTGCAAAACCGCTACGGCATCGGCGCGAGCGCCGAGGAACACGAGTTTGCGGATGCCTGCGGGCAGCAAGGCGTGGCGTTCGTGCCTTTCTTCACGATCGCCGGCGAAGGCCGGGGCGCCGGCGTCACCGGCACCGAGAATCCCGACGTGCTCGCCGTCGCGCGAGCACACGGGGCCACGGCAGCGCAGGTCCGGCTGGCCTGGGCCCTGCAGCGCGGGCCGCACGTGCTGGTCATACCGGGCACGGGCGATCCCGATCACCTGGCCGCCAACGTGGCGGCCGCGGCGCTGCGGCTCACCGGCGAGGAGATGGCCCGCCTCACCTCCGTGCCCGGCGGGCAGAACTAAAGCGCCGCCGGCTCCTGCGACGTGCCTTGCGGCTGTCCGGAACGGTGCTGCCGCCGGAACCCGGCAGGAGCCCTGCGACGAGTGCCGCTCCGATGATGCTCGCGACTCCGCCGGAGACGACGGCGAACTCGGTCGAAACGAGACCTGCTACGGCTCCGGCCTCCAGGTTGCACTGCCGAGGGTTCCGATTTGTCCAAGGCGCTGCCCGGATCGGGCGGGGACAATCGGCATTGGGGAGTGATGCTGATGACCTCGGGTGACCAGACGCCAGCGGCCGGCCGGGCCCGGTCAGGGACGGCGGGCACGGACGCGGGAACGGGCCAGGCGGTGATGGCGGCATGGCAGGTGCTGGGGCCGCTGATCGACCTGGTGACCCCGATGGCACTGCGGGTCGCGGCGACTTTGCGGCTCGCGGACTTCATGCCCGATGACGGCACTGGTGACGGAGCCGTCGTCGGCGACCTGGCCGAACGCGCCAGGGCTGACCCGGAGGCTCTGGCCCGCATGCTGCGTCACCTGGTGGCGCACGGGGTGTTCACCGAGCCGCATCCGGGACAGTTCGCGGCCAACCAGACCGCCGCGCTGCTGCGCACCGGCCAGCCGGGTGCGTTGTGGCTGGATCTGGATGGTTTCGGCGGCCAGATGGATCTGGCGTTCACCGGCCTGGTGCACACCGTGCGTACCGGGGAGCCGGCCTGGGAGCAGGTTTTCGGCCAGCCGTTCTGGGACTACCTGGACGCCAACCCCGCGATCAGCGCCTCTTTCGACGCGACCATGGCGGTGGACGCCGGGAACATCGCAGTGGCGGACCGCTACGACTGGACGACCGTGCGGCATGTGGCCGACATCGGCGGCGGAACCGGAACGCTCATCGCCGAGGTGCTGCAGCGCAACCCGCGGCTCCGCGGCACGCTGGCTGACCTGCCGGAAA
>Ga0208725_1000125_pt1 | contig 17048 bp, 15 predicted proteins | sample MicForSoSWNH13_O_FD_188004 | JGI IMG/M metagenome (GOLD analysis project Ga0208725, IMG submission 188004) | Forest soil microbial communities from Harvard Forest Long Term Ecological Research site in Petersham, Massachusetts, USA - MetaG HF011... | ecosystem: Environmental > Terrestrial > Soil... | reverse complement strand
TGCGGCAGATCTTGCAGGAACGGGCCGATCGCCACCGGACCAGACTGCCGGTCCAGGACTCCAGCCCAGCTGTCAGGGGCGGAGAGCGAACTATCCAGGTCTGCTCAGCGATGAGCAAGATCTAGGAAGCAGAGTCAGCCACGACGCAGACTCAAGCGGCACACGCCGTCGACCTGACCAAGACGTACGGGACCGGCCAGGCAGCGGTGGAGGCCCTGGCCGGCATCACGGTCACCTTCGAGCGCGGCAGGTTCACCGCGGTCATGGGCCCGTCAGGCTCCGGGAAGTCGACGCTCATGCACTGCATGGCGGGCCTGGACCGGCCCACGTCGGGTCGGGTCTTCGTCGGGGACAGCGACATCGGCGCGCTCGACGACACCGGGCTCACCAAGCTGAGAAGGGACCGGATCGGCTTCATCTTCCAGTCCTTCAACCTGGTTCCCACGCTCACCGCGGCCGAGAACATCACGCTCCCGGTCGACCTGGCGGGCACCAAGGTCGATCAGGGCTGGTTCACCGAGCTCACCGAAAAGCTGACCCTCACCGACAGGCTGAAGCACAAGCCAAGCCAGCTGTCCGGCGGCCAGCAGCAGCGGGTCGCGTGCGCGCGGGCCCTGGTCACCAGGCCGGAGCTGATCTTCGCCGACGAGCCCACCGGCAACCTGGACTCCAACGCATCCGCCGGCCTGCTCGCGTTCCTCAAAAGCTCAGTCCACGAGCACGGCCAGTCCATCGTCATGGTCACCCACGACCCGCGCAGCGCCGCGTACGCGGACCGGGTCGTCTTCCTCGCCGACGGGAAAGTCGTCGGCGGACTGGAGAACCCCACCGCCGACAGCGTGCTCGAGCGCATGCGCACCCTTGGCGGTTAGGACGTGCGCAACGTCACCCTCAAGGGCCTCCTGGCTCACAAACTCAGGCTGCTGCTCACCGCGATGGCGATCATCCTCGGCGTCACGTTCATCTCGGGAACGCTCGTCCTTACCGACACCCTGCACGCCACGTTCGCCGGGCTGTTCGGCAACATCTACTCCAAGATCGACTTCCAGGTCCGCGGCGTGGCGCAGCTCGGCACGAACTCGGCGAACGCGGTCCGTGATCCGATCCCGGAAAGCCTGCTGGCGAAGGTGCAGGCCATTCGGGGAGTCGAGACCGCAGACGGAACGGTGGAGGGCTACGCGCAGTTCGTCGCGCCGGACGGCAAGGCGATCGAGACCACCGAAGCGCCTACCCTCGGCATCAACTACAACGATGACCCGCAGATCTCGGCGCTGCGCATCATCGCGGGCGGCCCGCCCGTCCACGGAAACGACGTCCTGATGGACGAAGGCACGGCGCAGAAGTACGGCTTCACGGTGGGCCAGAGCGTCCGCATCCTGTTCGCCGGGCCGTCGCGCACCTTCACCATCACCGGCATCGCCGAGTTCGGCAGCGCCAGCAACCTGGCCGGCGCGACCCTGGCCGGATTCACCCTGCCGACCGCGCAAGACGTGCTCCAGGAACCGGGCGTGCTGGACGCCATCAACGTGGTGACGACGCCGGGCGCCGACCAGCCCGCCGTCCAGAAGGACATCGCGAAAGTCCTCCCGCCGGGGGTGCAGGTGGTCACCGGCCAGACGGTTATCCAAGAGAACACGAATGCCGTCGACCAGGCGCTGTCGTTCTTCAACACGGCGCTGCTGATCTTCGCCTTCATCTCGCTGTTTGTCGGCGCCTTCACCATCTACAACACGTTCTCCATCATCGTCGGGCAGCGGACCCGCGAGCTGGCGCTGCTGCGGGTGGTCGGCGCCAGCCGCCGTCAGGTGTTCCGCTCGGTGCTCGCCGAGGCGGCAATCGTCGGGTTCGTCGCGTCCGCGGCAGGAATCGGGCTCGGCGTCCTTGCGGCAGTCGGGCTCAAGGCGCTGATCAGCGGCTTTGGCATCAGCCTGCCCCCGGGGCCGCTGACGTTCGAGCCGCGCACCGTCGTCGTCGGGCTCGTCGTGGGGACGGGAGTGACGGTCGCCGCCGCGATCGGCCCGGCACGCAACGCGGTGCGCATCGCCCCGGTGGCCGCGCTCAGCGACCACGTGGCCGAAACCGCCATCTCGCTTAAACGGCTGTTCGTGTGGGGCGCGGTCCTGGCCGTCGCGGGCGCGGTGCTGCTCGCTGTGGGCCTGAGCGCTCCCGCCGTCGCACTGGTCGGGATCGGCGCGGTCTGCCTGTTCGTCGGCGTCGCCATGCTCGCCCCGTCCCTCGCGCGGCCGCTGTCCGGCATGATCGGCCGCCCGCTCGCGAGGCTGCTCGGGGAGCCGGGAAAACTCGGCCGGGCGAACTCGATGCGCAGCCCGCGGCGCACCGCGCAGACCGCGTCCGCACTTATGGTCGGGCTCGCCTTGGTCTCGGCGACGGCGGTGTTCGGCGCGTCGCTGTCCCGGTCGGCCACCAGCAGCGTCGACCAGGCGATCAGCGCCGGCCTGATCGTGACCCCAACCGGCGCGGAAGGCGGATTCAGCCAGCTGGTACCCCAGGCAGCGGCCGCGGTCCCAGGCGTCACCGCGGAGACGACCGTCTACGCGGGCCGGTTCGAGGTGCGCGGCCTGCTGCAGTTCCTGACCGCGGTGACCACGCAGAACCTGTCCAGCACGGTGATCTTGCGCATGACAGCCGGCACCCCCGCCGCCCTCGATGCCGGGGACCTGCTCATCGACTCGACGACCGCGTCGAACGATCACCTGTCCGTCGGCGACACCGTCCCGGTCCGGTTCGCCAGGACCGGTCCCACCACCTTGCGGATCGGCGGGATCTACCAGGCCAACGCCCTGATCGGCAGCTACGTGGTGAGCGACGCGGTCTTCGAAGCCCACTACTACTCCCGCCACACCCCGGCGGCGGTCCTGCTGACGACCAGCGGCAGCGAGGCCGCGGTGCGCAACGCGCTGGCCGCCTACCCCAACGTGCAGGTGCAGACCAGGGCCCAGTTCGAGCAGTCACAGGCGTCCAGCGTCAACCAGCTGCTCGGCCTGGTCTACGCGCTGCTGGCCCTGGCGGTGCTCATCGCGCTCATCGGGATCATCAACACGCTCATGCTGTCGGTGATCGAGCGCACCCGGGAGATCGGCCTGCTCCGCGCGGTCGGCATGCGGCGCCGTCAGGTCCGGTCGATGGTCCGGTCCGAGGCGGTGATCCTCGCCGTCTTCGGCGCGATCATCGGGATCGTCATCGGCACCCCGATGGGCCTCGCGCTTGTCGCCGCGCTCCGTCAGCAGGGCATCAACGAGACCGTCGTCCCGGTCTCCAACCTGATCATCTTCCTCGTGCTCGCCGGCGTCCTCGGGCTGCTCGCCGCCACCTGGCCTGCCCGTCGCGCCGCGAAGCTGGACGTCCTCGCCGCCATCGCGACCGAATGACCCGACCTGACGTCAGCACCGTCGTGGTGTCCGGCCTCGGCGGCATGCGGGTCCCGGGCGGGATAGTCGCTCGCCGGCCGGTCATGCCAGGTTCACCGCCCGCCGCTGACTGGCTCGTGTGCCCACTTCAGTTACTTGAAGATCTCTTCATTGACTTTTAGCCTGGGCCTGGCGGATTCCGGAACAAAGACGGCGGGCGGTAGCGAACCTGATGATGAACGTGACGGAGAAGGCTGCCTCACTCGGCGGCGACCTCGCCGAGCTGCGGCACGCGCTGCACCGCGAACCAGAGGTCGGGCTGCAGCTGCCTGGCACCCAGCAGCGGGTGCTCGGCGCGCTCAGCGGACTCCCGCTGGAGATCACCACCGGCAGCACGCTGACCTCGGTGACCGGCGTGCTGCGCGGCGCCCGGCCCGGCCCTGCCGTGCTGCTGCGCGGGGACATGGACGCGCTGCAGATCGAGGAGAAGACCGGAGTGCCGTACCGGTCGCGGACCGACGAGGCAATGCACGCCTGCGGGCACGACCTGCACACCGCAATGCTGGTGGGCGCCGCGCACCTGCTCGCGCAGGCCCGCGACGAGCTGGCCGGCAGCGTGGTGTTCATGTTCCAGCCGGGCGAGGAGGCGTGCGACGGCGCAGGTCACATGATCGCGGAGGGAGTGCTGGACGCGGCCGGGGCCCGCCCGGTAGCGGCGTACGCGCTGCACGTCATGTCGGCCGGATGGCCGCACGGCGCGTTCGCCACCAGGCCAGGCCCGATGCTGGCCGCGTCCGACGCCCTGGGGGTCACGGTACGCGGGGCGGGCGGCCACGGGGCCGCGCCGCACCTGGCCCGGGACCCGGTCATGGCCGCCTGCGAGATGGCCCTGGCGCTGCAGATCTACATGACCCGCAGCATCGACCCGCTGGAGCCCGCCGTGCTCACCGTGGGCTCGTTCCACGCCGGCACCCGGCGCAACGTCATCCCGGAGACGGCGACCTTCGACGCCACCGTCCGCACGTTCAATCAGGAGGTCCGGGACCGGGTGGCCCGGGAGACCGTCCGGGTGTGCGAGGGCATCGCGGCCGCACACGGCCTCGGCGTGGACGCCGTGTACAGCCAGGAGTACCCGGTGACCGTCAACGACGAGGCCGAGGCTGCCTTCGCGGCCGACACCGTCGCCACTCTGTTCGGCGGCGACGCGTTCACGCCGATGGCCAGGCCGATAGCCGGCGCCGAGGATTTCTCCCGGGTCATCGCGGAGGTGCCCGGGGCGATGGTGTTCCTGGGCGCCGCCCCGCCCGGCGCGGACTACATGACCACGCCGAACAACCACTCGCAGTACGCGACCTTCGACGACGGGGTGCTCAGCGCGGGAGCCGCGCTGTACGCCGGGCTGGCCTTGGGCCGGCTCGCCGCCGCCGCAAGTGCCGACGACAGCGCCGGAAAGGACTAGATGAGCCAGGTCATGGAGCCTGCCGACATCGCGCGGCTGCGGCAGCTTGGCAATCCGCGGGTGTCACCGGACGGGGCCGCCGTGGCGTTCACGGTGGCCGACCCTGATCTGGAGGCGAACCGGTATACCCGCCGGATCTGGCTGGCCCCGGCCGGCCCGGACGACGGCGTCCCGCGGCCGTTCACCGGGCAGGGGTCGGAGGTGCTGCCCCGGTGGTCGCCCGATGGCCAGCGCCTGGCGTTCGCGGTTGTCGGCGACGACGGCCGGTCGCAGATCTGCGTCCTGCCGGTAACCGGCGGCGGGGAGCGGCTGGTCGTGTGCTCGGCCGGCGCGCCGGTCACCGAGCTGGAGTGGTCCCCGGACGGCAGCGCGCTGGCGTTCACCGCCCGGGACCCGGACCCGGGCCAGTACGGCGCCGGCGGCGAGAAGCGCCGCGACCAGGACATCCCGCCACGGCGGATCACCCGCCTGCTCTACCGCTACAACGGGACCGGCTGGACGGTGGACCGGCCCAGCCGGGTGTTCATCGTCGCCGCGGACGGCTCGTCGTCGCCGAGGGCGGTCACGCCGGGACCGTTCGAGGCGTCCGGGCTGGCGTGGTCGCCCGACTCCCGCTCGCTCGCGTTCGCGTCCGGGCGGCACCAGGACTGGGACCTGGACCTGGCCGTCGACCTCTGGGTCGTGCCCGTCGACGGCAGCGCGCCGGAACGGGTCACCGGCGGCGGCTCGGCCTACTCACTGCCATCGTGGTCGCCGGGCGGTGACCGGCTGGCCTGCTACGTCAATCCCACCCCGCTCGAGAATCCGCGCAACCGGCAGGTCGCCGTCGTGAACGTCGCCTCGGGCAAGGAGCAGGTGCTGACGGCCAGCCTGGACCGGAACTGCTCGCCGTTCGGTATCACGCTTCCCCCGGTGTGGATCGGTGACAGCGTGCTGTTCGCCGTCGAGGACCACGGGAACGTGCACCTGTACCAGTCGCAGTCCGACGGCGCCGGATCACCCTCCCCGGTGGCAGGCGGAGACCGGTGGATCAGCGAGTGGGACTGGGCGGGCGGCACGCTCGCGTTCGTCGCCGGCTCGCCGGTGTCCACCGGCGAGCTAGCTGTGGCGGACCTGCCAACGGGAGCGGCTGCCACCGGCGCCGAACACCAGCTGACCTGGCTGACCAAACCACTCGGCGACGCGTTCCGGCTGGCCGCTCCTGAGCGCTTTGTGGCCAGGTCGGCAGACGGCAGCGAAGTGGAGTGCTGGGTCATGGCGCCGGCCGGCGCGGAGGCCGGGATGCGCTACCCGGCGCTGCTCAACGTGCACGGGGGGCCGTTCACCCAGTACGGCAACCGTTTCGTTGACGATTTCCAGCTGCAGGCCGCCGCCGGGTTCGGGGTCATCTACTGCAACCCGCGCGGCAGCTCCGGATACAGCGAGCAGTGGGGCCGGGCCATCCGCGGGGCGGAGTGCTCCCATGATCCGGGAACCGGCTGGGGCAGCGTGGACTTCGCGGACGTGATGGCGTGCGTGGACACCGCGTGCCAGCGGTTCGGCTGGATCGACGCGGACCGCCTGGGCATCCTCGGGGGCTCCTATGGCGGATACATGACCTCCTGGGCAATCGGGCACACGAGCCGGTTCCGCGCCGCCTGCTCGGAGCGCGCCTGCAACAACCTGCTCACGATGGAGTACACCGCGGACATCGCCGGGTTCATCCGCAGCTACGTGGGTCCGGATCATCTCACCGACCCGGGCGCCTACCTGCGCCAGTCGCCGGTCAGCTACGTGCGCGAGATGACCACGCCGCTGCTCATCCTGCACTCCGAGAACGACCTGCGCTGCCCGATCAGCCAGGCCGAGGAGCTGTTCGTGGCGCTCCGGCTGCTGGGCCGTGACCCGGTCATGTACCGGTTCCCCGGCGAGAACCACGAGCTGACGCGGTCCGGATCGCCTCGTCACCGGATCACCCGGGCGGAGCTGATCCTGGACTGGTTCCGGGCGCACCTCGGTGACGGCGATGGCGCGGTTCCGGGGTAGGCCGGCCCGAGCAGGCCCGCTCAGAACGACGGCGGCGTGATCGCGCTGAAGATGATTCCCGGGCGCGGGAACGGGTTGCGGTACCAGTGCGGCACGGTGGGGTCGTAGGTGATCGAGTCGCCCTCCGCCAGGTGATACTCGTCGCCGCCGATGTAGATCAGCAAGTCGCCCTCCAGCATGTGCACGCACTCCTCGCCTTCGTGCACGAACGGGCGCTCGCTGTTGTCGAAGTCGCAGGCGATCTGCACCCGCAGTACCTCAAGGCGGCGTTTCAGGTCCGGCGTGAGCAGCTCGTAGATGAGGCCCTCGCTGGGGACCAGCCGCTTGCGATGCTCCTTGCGGACGACCAGGCCCGGCGGTTCCTGGTCGGTCTGCAGGAAGCTGCCCACCGGCACCTGCATGCCGTAGGCGATCTTCACCAGGGTGGTGAAGGCCGGGTTGCCGACGCCCCGCTCGATCTGGCTGATGCCGCCGGCGCTGACACCGGCCGCCTTGGCGAGGCCCTCGATCGACATTCCCCGGCTGATCCGGATCGAGCGCACGAGCTGGCCCAGCGACCGGGCGTCCGCCCGGGCCTTGTCGTCCCCGCTCAGCGGCATGTCGCCCGGGGGTGCGCCCGGCCCGGCGCCGGTTAAATCATCGTGGTGATTCACTTTATTGAAGGTCCTTCATCATGCCTTATGCTGGCACAGCCTACCCAGGTAGGCGCAGAAAGGAGCTGCACCGGTGAGCCAGATGCAAGGCGGCACCGGGCAGGCGTCCGAGGCCGATGTCGCCGCCCTCGCCACGGCGCTGATTATGCAGAGCCACGGGGCCGTCGTGGCCGAAGCTGACGTGAACGAGCTGGAACGCGCCGTCCTCGCGCTGGTAAAGGCCACCCGGGTGCTCCGGCGCTACCCACTGCGCAACAGCGACGAACCGATGACGGTGAACGGGCGCGGCCCCGGGGAACGGACGTGACCACGGAGCCGGCGTTCTGCTCCGTCCGCGAGCTCGGGAAGCTGCTGCGCTCCGGCGAGGTCACGGCCGTCGGCCTGGCCCGCTACTTCCTGGCCCGGCTCGAAGAGGTCGGGAGGCCGCTGAACGCGGTCGCGGCCGTCACTCCGCAGCGCGCCATGGACGAGGCGGCACTCGCGGACGCCGAGCTCGCCCGGGGACTCGACCGTGGCCCGCTGCACGGCATCCCGTACGGACTGAAGGACATCATCGCCGCGCCCGGCGCGCCGACCACCTGGGGAGCGGCGCCGTTCCGGGACCAGGTCCTCGGCTGCGAGTCCACGGTCGGCGAGCGGCTCCGCAACGCCGGGGCCGTGCTGCTCGGCAAGCTCGCCACGGTCGAGCTGGCAGGCGGCATGGGCTACGAGCACCCGGACGCCTCGCTTACCGGGCCCGCGCTCAATCCCTGGGACACCAGCACGTGGGCCGGGGGCTCGTCCAGCGGCCCGGCTGCGGCCACCGCAGCCGGCGCGGTCCCGTTCTCCATCGGCAGCGATACCAGCGGCTCGATCATGATGCCTTCCGCGTGGACCGGCATCACTGGGCTGCGGCCCACCTACGGCCGGGTCAGCCGGGCCGGCGCCATGACGCTGTCCTGGTCCGTCGACCGGCTGGGGCCGATGTGCCGGAACGCGGACGACTGCGGGCTGGTCCTGGAGGCCATCGCCGGTCCTGATCCGCGCGACCCGTCCAGCCTGACCGAGCCGTACCGCTACAGCGGCCGGGCGGCCCGGCGGGATCATTTCCGGATCGGCGTGGTCGCCGGCTCGTTCGACGGCGTACAGGACGAGATCCGGGCGAACTTCGAGAGCGCGGTGGCCAGCTTCGCCGAGATCGGCACCGTTGACGAGGTAGCGCTCCCGGACTTCCCCTACACCGAGGTCGCGGATGTCATCGTGGCCGCCGAGATCAGCGCGGCCTTCGACGACTTCCTGGACTCCGGCGGGGCCGCCGAACTGGCCGCCGGCAAGGCCAGCTACTACCGGCTGGCCGCGAGCGCCCTGCCCGCGCGCGACTACATCCGCGCGCAGCGCATCCGGCGGCACATCGTTGCCGCCCTTGACGAGCTCGCCCGCCCGTTCGATGCGCTGGTCGCGCCGATGCTGGGGATCGTGGCCACCCCGGTCGCCGAGAGCTTCACCGGGCCGCTCGGTGTCGCCTACCCGCAGCGGGTCAACCTCGCCAGTGTCACGACGGGCATGCCGACGGTCAGTGTGCCCAGCGGCCTGGGGCGTGGCGGGCTGCCCACCGCCGTGCAGCTGCTCGGCGCCCGGCTGACTGAGAACGCCCTGCTCGACGCCGCCTGCGCGCTCGAGGCCGGCACCGGCTGGGCCGCGCAGCACCCGCCGGCGTTCATCGCGTTAGCCAAGGCCGGCTGCGGCGGTTGAGGGGTCCCTTTGGGCGCCTCCCGGCCGGGCGCCTGGCGCTGCGGCATGGAGAGTCGCTTCGATGTTGTGCCAGGGTATGCCCGGCGGCAGCAGGATCGTGACGATGTCGGTGGCGTGGTCCCAGGCCTGGAGTTGCTCGTGGACCTGATCGCCGGTTCCGTAAGCGGTGAGCTGGTCGAGCACGACCTGCGCGGCCGGGGGAATGGTGCCTTGCCGTGGGCTGGGGCGCGGGTTGGCGGCGATGATCGCCTGGACCTGGGCGGCATAGCCTTGGCTGGACACGGACCGGGCGTAGACCTCGCCCATGGCGCTCAGGTACCAGGCGGTGCAGGCGGCGGCGATGCCCCGGGCCACGTCGGGGTTTTCGTCGGCGGCCGTGAGGGGCCCGGCTGCGACCGTGAGGGGTCGCGCGTGCGGTGCGGCGGCTTCGCGGAGCTGGCGGAGCTCGGCCGCCCAGCCGGGCAGGCGATCCCGGGCCACCAGCGCTGGGATCCAGCCGTCACCGAGCTCGACGGCCACCCGGGTGGTGTGATGGCCCAGCGCCGCGACCCAGATGGGTACCTCGGGGGCGGGCGGCTGGCCCAGGCGCAGCGGGCGGGCGGTCGGCACGTGGCTGAGCTGGGCGGGCTGGCCGGCCAGCAGCGCACGGACCTTGGTCACGACGTCGCGCAGCTTGGCGGCTGGGTGCTCGAAGGCGGTGTCGTGGAAGCCCTCGGCCAACGCTTTGGTGCTGGCACCCAGGCCCAGCACGTAACGCCCGCCGCAGACCTGGTGCAAAGTGGCGGCGGTCATCGCCAGCGTTGCCGGGGTGCGTCCCCAGACCGATAGGACACCAGAGGCGAGGTTGATCCTGGTGGTGCGCAGCGCGATCTCGGTCAGTACCGGGACCGGGTCCAGTCCCCAGCCCTCGGGCAGCACGAAGATCTCATACCCCAGCTCGTCGGCAAGCAGGCCGGCGCGGACGATGACATCCCGCCGGGTCTCCATCGGCGTCAGCCCCACGCCGCGGCGGGAAGTCACGACGCTCCTTCAGTGACCAGCGCCGGAACCGGGCGCGGCACGGTCAGCCATACGGTCCTGGCCGCAGCCAGCACCTGGCCGCCGGGCCCGAGCAGGGCCGACCCGGCCAGCAGCTTACGGCCGTCCCGTCCGTCCGGCCAGGCGATCACCAGGCACTGCTCGCCGGCCACAGGCAGCCCGGCCAGGCTGGCCGTCATCCGGCCGAGCAGGATGGCGGTGTCCTGGGTCAAGCCGGCGGCCTCGGCGGCGGCGATCCCGCTGGGACAATCCAGCGCCGCCCAGGCCACCTCCGGCCGCACCCTCCGGCCGGCGTCGGTGACCGACGGATCCGGTGTCCACGGTGCCGCCCACACCGGCCTGCCAGCCAGCGGCCCGGGGAAGATCCGCAACCCGTCGCCGGGCCCGCGGCCCATCCCGCACACAAAGCAGTCAGGAAACACCGGGTCGGTGTAGTAGCGCGATCCGCCGGCCACCGCACGCGCTTCGGCTGGCGAGACCGGGCCCGGTATCTCTAGTGCCGGGCCGCCCGGCGAGGCGGTTGCCTCGCCGATCAGCGTGCCGCCGTGGCAGATGCGGACTGAGCTTTCGCCGTCGCGTTCGACGGCCATGGGCGTGGCCAGCGGAGGTGGCCGGCGCAGCGTGACCGTCACCGGGCCATCGACGTACGCGGCGATCCGTCCGCAGACGTAGCCGCCGTTGCCGCTGCCCGGGGGGCCGCAGAAACGGGAGGCGATAACCAGGGGATCCGTCATGCCGGTGCCCGAGGTGATGACTGTGCTGGGTTTCATGTCGCCTGCTTCCTGTCGTTTCCACGCCTGGCTAAGACCCCAGCCGACCCGAAGGCGGGCCGGTCTCGTGGCGTGTGACATGCCTTGACGCTAGGAGAGACCAGCGCCGGTTAGCTATCGGGTGAACTACGGGCCATTTCCCGGCTTTCTGCGGGCGAGGCAGCCGTCAATCGGTCCTGTGTCGGGCGAACTACCGAGCCGCTCAGCGGTACAGCCGGTACTCGGTCACCCACGCCGCGATCTGGGCCCGGGAGTGCACCTGCAGCTTGCGCCGGATGTTCTCCACATGCGCCTCAGCGGTCCGCGGCGCGACGGACAGGCGCCGGGCGATGGCCTGATTGGTCAGCCCCTCGGCGACCAGCTCGGCCACCTCGAGCTCACGGCCGGTAAGCCGAAGCCCCGGGCTCGCCGGCTCGCACAAGAAGCCGAGCACCGCATCCAGGGGCGCGAGCCAGTCGCCGTGGTAGAACAGGTGGCTCGACCCCGGCAACGGGATCAGCGTCGCCCCCGGGATCAGCGCGGCGACCTCCCTCCCCAGCTCGAACCTGGTGCCCTGGTCCGCCTCACGGTGCAGCACTGCCGTACGCACCCCGATCGCGGGGAGCAAGGCCCTGATGTCGGTGTCGTAATAGACCTCCAGCAGCCGGGCGGCCACGCCGGCCGAGGCACTGGCCCGCTGGACCCGGGTGAACGCCGCCACCTCCTCAGCGGTTGGATCGGTCACGAATGCCCCGGTCAGCGCCTTCAACCCCAAGCCCCAATGGGCCCGCACCAGCGCCACGACCGAGTCCCGGACCTCGGTTGGCGCCAGATCCCTCCCGCTGGCGCACATCCCGTACAGCACCAGCGCCTCCACCCGCTCCGGATACCGCGCCGCGATCGCGGCCGCGACCTGACCGCCCTGCGAGGCCCCGAACAGGCGGAAACGCCCAGCACCCACCGCGTCGGCCACCGCCAGCGCTGCGGCCACCTGCCCGTCGAACGACAGGTCTATCCCGTCCCGATCTGACAGGCCGCACCCGGGCTTGTCATAGCGGATCACGGTAAACCGCTCGGCCAACCGCCCGACAAAAGCGCCAAAGGAATACAGCTCCAGCTGCTCAAGCAGATGGGAAACCCAGCCCGAGTCGAGCAACAGCGCCGGGCCAGCGCCCGACGTCGAGTAGGCGACGCGACCCGCGGGCGTGGCGCAATACCGGATCCTCGGCCTCACCCGTCCAGGCTGACACCCCCAGCCGGCGCAGTAAAGGAACGGCACAGGTCCGGGTAGGACCAGGCTCCGGTGTTTCAGGCGCCGCGCGGGGTGGTCATCTGCCACCAGCCCGGATCGGCGCCAGCCCCGATGGCGAGCACGTTGACGATGGACCACTGGGGCCAGTTCCGCGCGTCGGCGAGGTAGGAGTGCACGTCGGGGGCGGGCCGGTCGATGGTCACGGACTTGGTGATCGAGCGTGCCGGTGCGGTGTCAGGCATGAACGGGCTCCTTAGCGTTCGCAGCTGGGGCCGTTACTGTGACAACCGAGTAGCGGTCACGGGAAGCATCGAAGTCGGTGTCGACTTCCCTCAATCCCGCGAGCTCAAGCCGTTCGCGCAGATCGCTGATCGTGAAGGGCCGGAACGTGATCTGGTATTCGTGTGGCTCGATCTGGCCGTCATTATCGAAGGTAAATACCAGATGGGCGACGGTCTCGTCGTCGAGGCGAGCTGGTATCTCCCAGGCATAGAGCACGAAGCATCGTCGTCCCGCGCGAGTTACCACCCGGCTGGGAACCTGAACGATCTGGCGCTCGGCGTGGAGCTTCTCCCAGTTACGGGAATCAATCACCACGTATCCCCCCGGGCGGGCCATCCGCCGCAGCCCCGTGAGCGCCTGAACCATTGCGTCCCGGCCGGCGGCGTGTACCAGCGAGTTCCCGGGGCACAGCACGACGTCGAACCGTTCGCCGGTGGCTGACGGAAGATCCGCCCAGCTACTGTGCAAGAGCGGGATCGCCAGCCGCTCTCGCCGGAACCGGGCAGCCGCGACCTCGGCCATCGCCTCGCTTCCGTCGGCTGCCCAGACCGTGAAGCCCCGGCGCGCGAGCACGGCCGCGTCGACACCCGTGCCGCAGGCCGCGTCCAGCACGGCACTTGTGCTGCTGGTCCGCTGCAGCAGGCGGGCCGTCGCTGGATGGTTTATCGCGCGTCCGTTAGCAAGCTCGTCGTCGTCGAACATCCAGTCGTAATCAGCGGCAAGCATCTCGTAGGCGCCAGCCATGAGGCCGTAGTCTGCCAGACGCCCTGATTATCCCGAACCAAGGGACCCGGTTGACTGGGTATTCCTACAAAGCCGATCAAAGTTATTGACAAGTTATCGACGTTTCCGCGACGCTGGACAGATTGCCGTTGCGTCTGGGGAGTGCCGCTAGTGGCCGCGCTGTCACGGCCGAGTGCGCCGCCCTGGCTGCGCGCGCGGCCGCCCTCGTGGACGTCCTCACGCGCGAGGCATTCACCGGACCCAGCTAGCCGAAGGCCACGGCGTGTGTTGCTAGCGCGATCTCCCCCGCGTCATCAGGCCTCTCGCAGGTGCCCACGCAGGGTGGCGGCGGTGTACTCGGTCCGGTGCAGGCCCCGGGCCTGCAGGATCGGCACCACGTGGTCAGTGAACCGCTCCAGCGAGCCGGGTAGCGTCGTCGGTTGCAGGGTGAAGCCGTCGCTAGCGCCCTCGGCCAGCCAGGCCTCGATGACGTCGGCCAACTGCTCCGGCGTCCCGGTGAACTCCAGGCCGCCGGGCAGGCCGGTGACCTCGTCGGCGAGTTGGCGGAAGGTCTTGCCGGTCTCCCTCCCGCGCCGCACGAGCTCGTCGGTGCGGCTGGTGCGGCTCGCCGTCGCGATGGCGGCCTCCGTCAGCGGCTGGTCCGGGTCGATCAGCTCTGCGTCGAGTCCGGCGTTGTGCGCCAGGTTGCGCCAGCGGAACTCGGGGTCGACTCGGTCCTCCAGGTCGGCCCGCAGCGCCCGCGCCTCAGCGTCGGTGCTGCCGAGCACGAACGCGACGCCGGGCAGCACGAGCACGTCGTCCGGGTCCCGCCGGTGGCGGCCGGCGGCACTGCGATCGATTCGCGGAACCGGCGCCCAGACGGGATGTCTGGCTGAGCGGCGAAGACCAGATCGGCCCTCTTCCCGGCCAGCTCGATGCCGGGCCCCGACGAGCCGGCCTGGGCGAACGCGGGCCTGCCCTGGGGAGAGCGGGGCAGCGTCAGCGCACCGCTGACATCGAAGAACCGGCCGTGGAAATCGACCGGCTTGATCAGGTCGGTGTCCGCCCAGACGCCCTTTTCCTGGTCGTTGGCGACCGCGTTGGCATCCCAGCTGTCCCACAGCCGCGTGACAACGTCGACGAACTCCTCGGCCCGTGCGTAACGGTCCGCGGGATCAGGGTGTGCCGCGAGCCCGAAGTTGCCGCCGCCCCCGTGTACCGGGTGGTCACGATGTTCCAGCCCGCCCGGCCGCCGGACAAGTGGTCGATGGTGGCGAACCGGCGCGCCAGGTCGTACGGCGCGCTGTAGGTCGTGGACGCGGTCGCGATCAGGCCGATCCGTGTCGTGGTGCGCGACAGCGCCGCGAGGAGTTCAAGCGGGTCGAAGCCGACCTGTGGGAAGTACCGGGCGCGGAAGATCTCGAGCCCGGGGGAGTCGGCGAAGAAGACCGCGTCGAGCAGCCCGCGCTCGGCGGTGAGCGCCGCTCGCCCGAGCACCCCGAACTGGGCGGAACCGGCCAGGTCCGCCGGGTCGGCCAGCTTCCACGCGGACTCGTGGTAGCCGATGCCGGTCAGGAACACCGTGAAGTGGGCCCTGCGCTCGCTCATGCTGCATGGTCAGCGAGAACGGCATCGGCGCGCCCGCGGGCCAGTGGCCGTCAGGGCCGGTGGTGGTCAGCCAGGGCGCGGGCGAGCTGGGCACGGGATCGGATCTGCAGTTTGTGGTAGATCCGGGAGAGATTGGCTTCGACGGTCTTGGCGGACAGAAAAAGCTCGGCTGCGACTTCCCGGTTGGTGTAGCCGGTGCTGACCAGCTCGGCGATGCGGCGCTCGGTTTCGGTGAGCGTGCCGGGGGTGGTGCGCAGGCCGACGCGGCGTAGCTCGCTGGCGGCACGCCGGGCCCATAGCACGGCTCCGATCGCGGTGAAGCTGGTCTGCGCGGCGGTCAGGGCCTGGCTGGCGGCCGCCTTGCGGCGCGCGCGGCGGGCAACGGTGCCGTAGGCGAGCAGGGTCCGGGCGTGTTCGAAGGGCTGTTCAGCGCCCGGGCGGGCGGCGGCGGCGAGAATGGCAATCGCCTGGGCTGTGTCACCGCCGGCGGCCTGAACCAGCCCGGTGCAACGGTCGGCGAGCACGCGCAGGCCGGGACGGCCGAGGGCATCGGCTTGTGCCTGCAGTTCGACGGCGATCTCGGCTGCCTCGTCCAGGAACCCCGCCGCCAGGGATGCTTCGATGTGGTCTTCATGCCAGCGAAGCACTCCCGGTTCGCGGGTGCCTAGCTGCCGGCTGATGGAACGGGTCTCCCGCAGCGGCGCCAGCGCTGCAGTGAACTCACCTCGCGAGACCTCCAGGAAGCCGAGCACGCTCAGATTCGCCGCCAGGAAGCGGGTGTCGTTGCCGAGCCTGGCTAGCTCGGTGCCCCGGGTCGCAGCCTCGGCAGCCGCTGGGCAGTCGCCGCGACAGGCCGCCAGGAGCGCGATGACATGCAGCATTGGCGCGTCATCGCCGTAAGGGTCCCACCGCTGGAGCCGGGCCAAGGCATCGGCGGCTGCCGTCAGGTCGCCCCCCCGGATCAAGGCCTGGACCATCAGGAGCATGGGGCCGCGGGCGGCGGCGTAGTCGCCGGCCTGCTCGGCGTCGGCAAGCGCGGTCAGCAGGACGCGGCGCGCTTCCTCGGGCTCGTCCCGCACCAGGCTTACCAAGCCAGCCCGCGTCGCAGGATGAAGGTAGCCGCGAGCGGCAGACGCACTCGCGGCGGCCCGCTCCACGGCCGCCAGCATGGCCGACAGGTCGGGTGTCCCGGCAAACAGTTCCAGGTCCACCAGCGTGTGCAATGCTCTTAGCTCCGCGTCAGCGTTCCCTGTTGCCCGGCCGACGTCGACCGCGTGATTCAGCGCTTGGCTGGCGGCAGGGACGTCGCCGACCACCAGCAAGATGGTGCCTAGCTGGCCGAGGGCAAGGGCGGCGACCGGCCTGTCCTCTCCGGCTAGGGCGACCGCCTGTTCCGCGAGGGCCCTTCCCGTAACGAGGTCGTGGCCAGCGAGGTCGGAAAGCCCCAGCAGAGCGCGCGCCTGGTGTGACGGCGTCGGCGCGGTTTGTGCGAGGTGGCGCAGTAGCCTGCCTGCCCGCCCGGGCTCGCTCGCCGCGTCATACAGCTGCGCGGCGGCGAACCCGCGTTCCGAGCCAGCCCCCGCTTCCACGGCCGGGGTGAGCTGGCGGGCCCGTTCAGCCAGCTCGGCCGCAGTGTGCACGGCGCCGCGGGCCGCGGCTATCCGGGACGCCGCGGCCAGCTCGCTCGCGGCCGTGGCGTCCGGCACGATCAGCGACGCGGCCAGATGCCAGGCGCGGCGTTCCGGGTCCTGGACATGCCCCGCCAGCCGGGCATGCGCGGCCCGCCGGTCGGCGGCGCGGGCGTCAGCGTAAGCGAGGCCGGCTAGCAGCGGATGGCTAAACCGCAGCATCCCATCACTCTCAGCCGCCAGCATCCCGGCATCGGCCGCCTCGGCCAGGCACGACTCAACCCGCTGCAGCCCGAGTAGCCCGGCCAGATCTGAGGCATGCAGTCGGCCGGCTGCGGCCAGCAGCAGCATCCCGTGGCGTGTAGGCGCCGACAGGGCCTGCATCCGGGCCTGCAGCAACCTCGTGCTCGCCCACGCCCGCGCGCTGCTGACCAGCGGCCCGCACGGGGTCACCAGCTACCTGGACGCCGACCTGCGCGACACCCAGCGGGTGCTGACCGCCGCGGCCGAGACGCTGGACTTCTCCCGCCCC
>Ga0208725_1000124_pt1 | contig 17124 bp, 19 predicted proteins | sample MicForSoSWNH13_O_FD_188004 | JGI IMG/M metagenome (GOLD analysis project Ga0208725, IMG submission 188004) | Forest soil microbial communities from Harvard Forest Long Term Ecological Research site in Petersham, Massachusetts, USA - MetaG HF011... | ecosystem: Environmental > Terrestrial > Soil... | reverse complement strand
GGCTCGACCGGCTACGGCAAGCGCTGGTACCAGGCCGACGACGTGCGCCGCCGGCTTGACTCGGTGGCCGACCTGGCCGCGATCCACGCCTGGCTGCCCAGCGTCGGCGTCGACCCGGCCCGCGCCGCGCTGTGGGGCGCCTCCTACGGCGGCTACATGGTGCTGGCGGGGCTGGCCTTCCAGCCCGGCCTGTGGGCCGCGGGCGTGGACATCGTCGGCATATCCTCGCTGGTCACGTTCCTCGAGAACACCTCCGCCTACCGGCGGGCCTATCGCGAGCGCGAGTACGGCACCCTGGCCGCCGACCGCGAGTTCCTGCACGAGGCGTCGCCGCTGACCCGGATCGACCAGCTGCGGGCGCCGTTGTTCATCATCCACGGGGCCAACGACCCCCGGGTGCCGCTGAGCGAGGCCGAACAGATCCACGCCGTCCTCACCGCCCGCGGCCAGGAGTGTGAGCTGCTCGTCTACGGCAACGAGGGGCACGGGCTGGCGCAGCGCTCGAACCGGGAAGACGCGGTGCCCAAGGCCATCGCGTTCCTGGCCAGGCACCTGGGCGCCTGAACGCTGATCGCCCGGACGGCCGCTGATAGGCTCAGCAGGCAGCGGAAAATGCTCAACCGGCCCACGTAAACGATCACCTGACTGCCCCCTCAGGCCAGCTGACGTGCGGCCCAGATGCAGGGCCGAAGGTCCTGCCGGGCTCCGACCTTCGGACCTACCCGGCGGACGCATGTTGCAGTCTGATAGGGGTACGGGCTGACTGGCCCGTACTAGATCTGACAGGGGAAGCCCGTGGACATTGAAGGGCCATCGGAGAAGCTGCGCACGGAGGCGACCTCTGCAGAGGAGATCGCACGGTTCGTCGCCGACGCGGCGCTGAACGCCCCGTCCGTGCACAACACGCAGCCGTGGCGGTTCCACCATGGCCAGCATGAGATGAGCATCAGCGCCAATAACGAGCGGCAGCTCAGGGCGGCGGATCCGCACGGTCGCGAGATGATGATCAGCTGCGGCGCGGCGCTGTTCAACATGCGGGTGGCGCTGCGGTACCTGGGCTGGGTGCCCAAGGTCCGTGTGCTGCCCGACCACGACCTGCCCAACCTTGTCGCACGGGTGACCTGGGACCAGCAGGTTCCCCCGCTGGACTACGAGAAAGAACTGTTCCAGCAGATTGCCAGTCGCCGCACGCACCGGGGCGGGTTCGATCCCACCCCACTGCCCGATGAGCTGCTGGCCACGTTGCCCGAACAGGCCGCCAAGGAGGACGCAACGCTGAGCCTGCTGACGCAGGACCGGCAGCGAGCCGGGGCACTCGCCGCTGTCGTGGAGGCCGGGGACTACGCGCTGCGGCTCGACAGCGAAAGGGCCAAGGAGGAGGCCCGGTGGGCGCCGGGCCCCAGCAGTCACCGGCAGGACGGCGTCCCGCCAACCGCCTACCCGGCACACCCCGAGCACACCGAGCCGAGCTTCCGCGACCGCGACTATGCCCATGGCCACGGATGGGGCCTGCCGCCCGATGCCGAGGAGCCGGTGCTGCGGTCCGCCGGGGTGGTGGGGCTGCTCACCACCAGCGTCGACCATGCGGCCGACTGGATCCATGCCGGGCAGGCGCTGCAGCGGGTGCTGCTGGTCGCCAGCAGCTACAACGTGGCGGCGGCGCTGCACAGCCAGCCACTGGAGATTCCGCTGCTGCGTGACTTCATCCGCATCCACCTCAGCGGCCACGCCTACCCGCAGATGGTGCTCAGGCTGGGCGCCACCAGCGAGAAGGCCGTGAGCGTGCGCCGCCCGGTGGACGAGGTCCTGTTCTAACGGCGTTCGATCAGCTCGGTGCGGTCAGCGGCGGTGCAGGATGAGGAGGAACTCCGCGGTGCCGCTGCTGGCGAGTGAGGCGATGAAGCCGAAGCTCTGCGGCGCTCTGCAGTCCCGGACGCGTAGTCGCGCGGCCACGCTCACCAGGGCCCGTGGCTAGGGCGCCTGGGGCGAAACAGGGCGAAGGTCCTGGACGGCTGTGACCCTGAGCCCTGTTGCCGCTGCCCGGTCCGGCGCGACGATCAGGTGGACGGGAGCCGCGCGGAGCTTGCGGAACCCGCAGCGAGCGGGGCTCCCCCGGCCGCCAGGTGACCCAGCAAGGAGTACGCGCCATGACCGCGCCAATTGTCGCCGGGACGGACGGTTCCGAAGAATCCCTGGCCGCTGTCCAGTGGGCCGCCGTCGAGGCCGTGCGGCGCTGCGTGCCGCTATACATCGTGCATGTCCTGGAACACCACGCCGGGCCTGCCGACCACGCGCAGATTCTGAGGCACGAGCCGCACCACCGGGGCTGGGCCCGACGCGACCTGCCACACGAGGCCAGGTCCGCGCTGGCCCGCGCATCGCGCCGCGCGGCGCGCGCAGCGCCCGGCGTCGATCTGCTCACCGCTGCCGTGTCCGGCCACGCCGACCAGGTACTGACCGCGATCACCGACCAGGCACCGCTGCTCGCGATCGGGACCCGCGGCACCGGCAGCGGGGCGTCCACCGGGCTGCGGCTCGGCTCGGTAGCTCTCTGCCTGGCCACCCGGGCCAGGTGCCCGGTCGTATTCACCGCGGCGGGCAGCCGGCCGGACGTCCGCGAGATCGTGGTGGGCACCGACGACAGCGACGAGGCCGTGGCAGCCCTGGAGTTCAGCTTCGGGGAGGCCGACGCGCGAGGCGCCAGGCTGACCGCCTTGTACGCGTGGGAGCATCCAGAGGAAGGCCGGCTCGACGGCTACCACGGCTGGGTCCTGTCCGTGGACCCGGTCGACAATGGCGCGGCGGCTCTCCTGTCCGAGCAGGTCGCTCCGTGGCGGCAGAAGTACCCCGAGGTGATCGTCACCGAGAGCCCGGTGCGAGGTCACGCCGGGCGGGTCATGGCCTTTGCTTCGCAGAGCACCGACCTCATCGTGGTCGGCGGTCGCCGGGGCCCGGCATCGTCGATGGGCCTAGGTCCGGTCACCTATGCCATGCTGCGCCACGCACAGTGCCCGGTAGCCGTCATCCCAGGCAGCACCGTGCCCTGGGCCGCCGGCGGGGTTCACCAGGGTCCGTGGCCCCAGTTGGCTGCCGCATCCCGGTGACGTAGCCGGGCGCTCAAGCCGGCCCTCCCGGGCGATCCGGCCCCCGTCGATCGCGTACACCTCGATCCGCTTGGCCAGAATCCAGCAGCCCGAAATGGTGGCATCGTCCGCCAGTGACCAGCGCGAAGGCGTCGCGTTCCAGGCAGTTGACCGAGTCGGCGAGCGCGGCGGTCACATCAAGGAACAGCGGCCAGTAGAGAGCAACGCCCGCGCGCCTCGGGACCAACGTCCCGCGCTCTCCCGGACGTCGGTCCCGGTTTGTCCCCACTTCCGGCTCTATCTGGCGCGTTCGCTGACGAGCAGTGTGGTCAATAAGTAATGACGCAACACAGAGGAGACGGTCGTCATGAGAGCCCTCGTTTACCACGGACCCGGCGAAAAGGCATGGCAGGACGTGCCAAAGCCAGAAATCATCGCCGACACGGACGCGATCGTGCGGGTGGATGCGACCACGATCTGCGGCACGGACCTGCATATCCTCAAGGGAGACGTGCCTGTCGTGACCGACGGGCGGATCCTCGGCCACGAAGCCGTCGGGACCGTGGAATCCGTCGGCCGCGGCGTGAAGACCGTCAAGCCCGGCGACCGCGTGCTGGTCTCGTGCGTCACCGTGTGCGGCAACTGCCGGTACTGCCGCGAGGGTCATCCAGGCCAGTGCCTCGGCGGGGGCGGCTGGATCTTTGGCTACAAGATCGACGGCACCCAGGCCGAGTACGTCCGGGTGCCGTTCGCCGACGCCTCGACCTATCCGGTGCCCGACGGAGTCCCCGACGAGAACATCCTCATGCTGGCCGACATCCTGCCGACTGCCTATGAGGTCGGCGTCCTCAACGGCGGCGTGCGGCCGGGCGACGTGGTGGCAATCGTGGGGTCGGGGCCGGTCGGCCTGTCCGCGATCACGGGCGCTCGCCTGTTCAGCCCGAGCCACATCGTCGCGATCGACCTGGCGGACTCCCGGCTGGAGGCGGCGAAGCAGTTCGGCGCCGACATCACCGTCAACAACGCCATCGACGATCCGCTCGAGGTGGTCCGCTCGCTGACCGGCGGGCTCGGTGCCGACGTGGCCATCGAGGCGGTCGGCGTTGCCGCCACCTTCGAACTCGCCGTCCAGCTCTCGCGGCCGGGCGGCAGGATCGCCAACATCGGCGTGCACGGCGAGCCCGCGACGCTGCACCTCGAGGAGCAGTGGATCAGGAACATCACGATCACGACCGGGCTGGTAGACGCGTACTCGACGCCGACGCTGCTGCGGCTGGTCACCAGCGGCCAGATCGACGCCGGCCAGTTCATCACCCACCGCTTCGGGCTGGACGAATTCGACGAGGCCTATGACGTGTTCGCCCGGGCAGGCGAAACCGGCGCGCTCAAGGTCGTGCTGAGCCGGTGACGGCCTGAGGTCGCCGCGCCGTGAGCCGAGTGGGCCGTGCCCGCCAGATCGACCTGGCGGATACGGCCTACTTCCTTGCGGGGACTCCGCCTGGATCAGCGGACCACGAGCACCGGCCGGTCGGCCAGGTGGCTCCCGAACTTCAGCCCAGGTTTGCCTGACCTGCGCCTTGCACCCGACGGACGGATACCGGTGCCGGCGTAAGCTCAAATAGCTCGTTGAACGCAAAACCCTTGGATACCGCATGGAGCCGAACCAAGGCAGGCCGCTGCTGCCCCAGTTGCGCCTTGATGACCTGCTGGCGGAGCTGCAGGTCAGGCTTTCGGCCGCGGTCGAGACGCGCGATCGGGTGCATGCGCTGCTTGAAGCGGTCGTCGCGGTCGGCAGCAACCTCGACCTCGAGGTCGTGCTGCGGCAGATCGTCGAGGCCGCGGTCACGCTCGTCGATGCCCAGTACGGCGCGCTCGCGGTCATCGGCGACGGCGGCAGGCTCGCCGAGTTCATCCCGGTAGGCCTGGATGAGAAGCAGATCGCGAAGATTCATCACTGGCCGGAAGGCCGGGGCCTGCTCGGTGAGCTGATCACCAACCCGGAACCGCTGCGGCTGGCCGACATGTCCGCCCATCTTCGGTCGTTCGGGTTCCCCGACGGGCACCCCCCGATGAAGACCTTCCTTGGCGCCCCGGTGCGGATCCGGGACGAGGTCTTCGGCAATCTGTACCTCACCGAGAAGAAGGACGGCGCCGAGTTCGACGAGGAGGACGAGGCGGTCCTGGTCGCACTCGGTGCCGCCGCGGGTGTCGCGATCGGGAACGCGCGGCTGTACGAGGAGGCGCGGCGGCAGCAGCAGTGGCTGCGGGCCAGCAGCGAGGTCACGCAGCGGCTGCTGTCTGAGTCAGATCCTGATGACGTGCTGGCCCTGGTGACCGGCCAGGCGCTGGAGATGTCGGGTGCCGACCTGGTGGTGCTGGCCCTGCCGGCCGGCGACGGCACGCAGCTAGTGATCGAGCATGCCGTGGGCGAGGGCGCCAGGGAGACCCTTGGCCTGGTGCTGCCGATGACCGGCTCGGTGTCGGGGCTGGTGCTGGGCAGCGGGAAGCCGCTGAGCGTTGAAGACTTCAGCAGCGACGAGCGGGTGGCTGCGGTGGCGCGGGAGCATCTGCGCCTGGGCCCAGCAGTGGTGGTCCCGCTTGGGGCGCCCGGCAACGTCCGGGGGATCCTTACCGCCGGCCGGCGCCCGGGCTCGATGCCGCTGGCCCCAGCCGCGGTGGAGATGCTGGTCAGCTTCGCCGCCCAGGCCGGGATCGGCCTGGAACTTGCCGCGCACCGCCGGGACGCGCAGCGCTTCGCGGTGTTCGAGGACCGGGACCGGATCGCTCGCGACTTGCACGACCAGGTCATCCAGCGGCTGTACGCCACCGGCATGTCCCTGGAGAGCCTGGCCGTGCGGATGGGTGAGTCGGACAACGCGCGGCGGGTGAGCAGCGCCGTGGACGCTCTGGATGAGACCATCAAGGAGATCCGGTCGGCCATCTTTTCCCTGCACTCACGGCCTGCCGCCGATGAGGCCGGTCTTCGCGCCCAAGTCCTCGAAGTGGTGGACGGGGCTACCGGCGCGCTGGGGTTCGCGCCCGCGCTGCGGATGTCCAGCCGGATCGATGCGGTGCCTGCCGATGCCGGAGAGCACCTGGTCGGCGCGCTGCGCGAGGCCCTGTCGAACGTGGCACGGCACGCCAATGCCAGCAAGGTCGAGGTGACCGTCGAGGCTGGGCTGGAACTCGTCCTGCTGGTCAGGGACAACGGCACCGGGATCAGGGAGACCGGGCGCCGCAGCGGGCTGGCCAACCTGGCCGACCGCGCGGCCCTGTTCGGCGGAACCATGCGCGCCGAGCTCGCCGAAGGCGGCGGGACCGAACTCGAATGGCGGGTGCCGCTGCCCGGGTCCTAGCCGGCGAGGCGTCGGCCGCCCCCGGTGAGGAGCCGCGTATCCAGGCAGGATCCGCCGTTTGGGACCCGCAGGGACCAAAGTCACCCTGGGACGGGGCACCCGGCCCTATCTCTGACCGGGCACAGGTGCTGGGCTGGAGCATAGAGAGAAGCACCGGGCTCAGACTCGTTGGCCGAGGTGTCTCGCGGACGTGCCGGTTGGTTGGGCCGGGGGGCTGGAGGACGCAGGATGACAGCAGAGCTGCGGAGGCTGGAAGAGCTGGACCCGCGGGAATCCATGAGACTGCTCGGCAGCGTGCCACTGGGCAGGATCGTGTTCACAGCACGGGCGCTTCCCGCCGTCCGCCCGGTCAGCCACCTCGTTGACGACGATCATGTGATCGTCCGTGCCGACAGCGGCGTCGCCATCACCTCGGCACTGAGAGCCGAGCCCGGCACCGTGGTCGCCTACGAGGCGGACGCGATCGACCCGGTCGACCATCTTGGCTGGAGCGTTACGGTCGTGGGAGTGGCGCACCAGGTGACCGATCCGGTTGCCGCCGACGCCTTCCGCCGGGCCCTGCGCCACTGGGCCGACGACGCGAACGACCAGGTCATATCCATCAGTCCCGGCACGGTAACCGGATTTCGGCTGGTCGACGGCTCTGCGGCCGCGGCTACCGGGTAGCGGTGCCATCGCCGGGAGAGTGCAGCCGAGGAGATACGGATGAGCGCAGAGCCGGGCAGGCCGCCGGGCGCTGGCAGCCTCGGCGCCAGCGAACCGGGCGCGGTTTACGCGCTGCTCGCCAACGGCGCCACCGTCGCGATCAGAGCCGCCGCTGCCGACGACTTCGATGCTGTCCTGCGGATGCACCACGCGATGTCGCCCGAGAACATGTACCTCCGTTTCTTCAGCATGAGCCAGGCGGCTGCGGAGGGCGAGGCCATCCGGATCTGCCGGGAGCGGGCTCCCGACCACGTCGCTCTGCTGGCTTGGCTGGCCGGGGACCTGGCCGGTGTGGCCAGCTATGAGATCGTCGGCTCGTCCGGCACGGCGGAGGTCGCGTTCGCCGTCGCGGACGAGGTCCACCACCGCGGCGTGGCGACGCTGCTGCTCGAGCACCTGGTATCGGCCGCGCGGAGCAGCGGGGTCAGCACCTTCACCGCCGAGGTCCTGGCCGAGAACTCTGCCATGCTGAAGGTGTTCGCGACCGCGGGCCTGCACGCCCGGCGGAAGCAGGCAGATGGCGTGACCGATCTGGCCTTCGACCTGCCCGGCGATGATACCGATCCCGGCTGGGAGCCCTACCTCGACGCGGTGGCGCGGCGGGAGGGCCGGGCCGACGTGGCGAGCCTTCGGCGCCTGTTCGCGGCGGAGTCGGTGGCCGTGGTGGGGGCGAGCCGGCAGCCCGGGTCGGTGGGCCGGGCGATCCTGCACAACATCGTCAGCGCGGGCTACGGCGGACGGGTGCACGCGGTGAACCCGCACGCCTCGGACATCGAGGGGGTCTCGTGCGTGCCGTCGCCGGCCGCGCTGCCCGGCCCGGTGGATCTCGCTGTGCTGTCGGTCCCGGCGGCCGCGGTGCTGCAGATGGCGGAGCAATGCGGAGAGCGGGGCGTCGGGGCGCTCCTGGTGGTCACCTCCGGACTGGATCTCGCGGCCAGGGCAGCGCTGCTCGACTGCTGCCGCCGCCACGGGATGCGGCTGGTCGGCCCGAACTGCCTTGGCATCGCCGTCCCGGGCATCCGGCTGGACGCAACGTTCGCGGCCCGCCATCCGGCGGCGGGCATGGCCGGGGTGGCCGTCCAGTCCGGCGGGGCGGGCATGGCGCTGCTTGACCAGCTGTCCCGGCTCGGAATCGGGATCTCCTCCTTCGCCTCCCTCGGCGACAAGGCCGACGTGTCCGGCAACGACCTGCTGAGATGGTGGGAGCAAGATCCGGCCACCAAGCTGGCCGTGCTCTACCTGGAGTCGTTCGGAAACCCGCGTAAGTTCGGCCGTTCAGCCCGCCGGGTCGGCGCCACCATCCCAGTCCTGACCGTGGACGTGGGCCGGTCCGAAGCGAGACAGCGCGGCGCTGCGGCGGCCACGCCCGCGATCAACCGCGAAGCGCTGTTCAGGCAGGCCGGCATCATCGCCACGCGCGACATCGGTGAGCTGATCGACGCGACCGCGCTGCTGGCCAGCCAGCCGGTGCCCGCGGGCGGCGGGATCGGGGTCGTGTCCAACGACTACGGAGCCGGCCTGCTCGCCGCCGATGCCTGCTGCGACGCGGGCTTGCGCATCGCGGTTCTGGACAGCCGGATCCAGGACGCCTTGCGCCGCCTGCTGCCGCCGGTCGCAACCGTCGCGGGCCCGGTAGATACCACCGCTGCCGTACGGCCCGAGATCTTCCGCCAGTGCCTGGAGCTGGTCGCGGCCGACGACGGGGTGGACGCGGTACTGGCGCTCACGGTGCCGACCGCGATCGCCGATCTCGTCCCAGCGGCGTGCTCCGCCGACGTCCCGAAACCGCTCGTCCTGTCGGTGCTGGACCAGGCCGAAGCCGTCCGGCTGCTGCCGGGAGCCTCCGGCACTGTCCCCGCCTACGCCTACCCGGGAAGCGCCGCCCGTGCCCTGGCTCACGCCGCAAGCTACGGCACCTGGCGCGCCCGCGCACCCGGCCAGATCCCCGTGTTCGCCGACCTGAGGCCCGATGACGCGCGCACGCTCATCAGCGGGTTCCTCGGGCGCTCGCCGACCGGGGGATGGCTGGGGCCGGCCCTGGCGGCCGACCTGCTTGCCTGCTACGGGATAGCCCAGGTCAGCACCGAGTCGGTGACCAGCGAGGAGGCCGCGGTGGACGCCGCTGCCCGGCTCGGCGGGCCGGTCGTGGTCAAGGCGGACGTGCCCGGGCTGGTGCACAAGAGCGACGCCGGGGCGGTCCAGCTCGAGCTGCACGGCGCCGAGGAGGTACGGGCGGGCTACCGCGCGCTGGTGGAGAGATTCGGCACGCGGATGGCCGCGGCCATCATCCAGCCCATGGTCACCGGCGGAACAGAGGTGACCGTCGGAGTGACGCAGGAACCCGTGTTCGGTCCGCTGATCGTGTTCGGGCTCGGCGGAGTCGCCACCGACGTGCGCGGCGACAGATCCGCCAGGCTCACCCCGCTCACCCACACTGACGCCGCCGCGCTGATCCGTTCCATCCGCTCCGCCCCGCTGCTGCTGGGCCACCGCGGCACCGCTGCGGCGGACGTGTCCGCGCTGCAGGACATCCTCATGCGCCTATCCCGGCTCGCCGACGACCTCCCGCAGGTCGCCGAGCTCGAGCTGGATCCGGTGATCGCCCGCCCCGACGGCGCGCATGTGGTGGACGCGCGGGTACGGGTATTGTCGGCCGGGCCGACCGATCCCTACCTCCGCAGGCTGCGCTGAGGGCACGGGCCCCACCGACCCGCTGCTGATGGCTGCCTAGCTGGAGTGGCTGACGCGCCGTCCGGTGACCCGGCTGGGAGTGATCCGCAGGAACAGCTGCCTGTCTCCGCCCGCCCACGGGTCAACTCCGGCGCCCGTGACCGCAGCGCGCTCAGCCTCGGACTCCACGTAATGTGCCGGTCCCTGGATGAGCACGCTCCATCCCGCCCGCGCCGCGGTGTCGAAGTCATCGATCTCGAAAGCGACCTTGAACTCGGCATTGGCGATGCCGGTGCGAAGATCCTCGTCCGTCGCACTGTCCTGCGCAGTCCGGAACACGATCGTTCCCTCGTAGAGCTGGTAGTTGACCGGCATCACCGTGGGGCCGTACCGGCCGGAGTACCCGATCCGGCCGATACCGCCAGAAGCGATCAGCTGCAGACACTCCGCCTCGTCCAGTTCCTCTAGCACACGGCCTAGCGTAGGTCATCCACATGATCTGGCGACGGGGGGCGGGCGCAAGCGTCGATCAGCCGGGAGCGGGTGGCCTGCAGCCTGTTCACGACCACTGCCGAGAATCGCCGGCTCAGCTCGTAGCCGAGGAGCGGATCGGCGTCGCAGGCCGCGCGCACTGCCCGGGCATCGAAAACGAAGGCCTGCGTCGGCTGCGTGGCGACGGCGCCAAAGCGCCATTGATACGGCGGAAGCATCCAGGACAGGCCGGTCACGCCGCCCCGGCCGAGCGTCTCGATGATCACCCGGCCCTGGCCCGGGACGCTCGCGTCGAGCGTCACCTGGCCGGCGTCGATGATCCAGAACCGGTCGGCCCGGGAGCCCTCATCGAACAGCCGCTCCCGCGATGGAATCGTGACGTGCTGGCACAGCCCGGCCAGCACGACCAGCTGGGCAGACGGCATGCCGCGCAGGAACGGCTGCGCTCCGAGCACTGATGTTTGCTGCGTTGTCATAGCGACTCCTGTTCGGTCGGCACTACCACGACCGGGCAGCCCGCGTGCGACCGGCAGTAGCGGCTCGCGGAGCCGCGGCGAGGCCGCCGCCAGCCCGGCATGTGCTCGTGAGCGACCGCCACAAGCTGCGCCTCGCGGCTCCTCACCTGGCTGACGGCCCATTGCAACGCCGCAAGACCCGATGGTGAGTCATCCACGCCGAGGATGATGCGCCGCTCGCTTGGCTTGCTCATGGACGCCACCTCCCTTTTCCACCAGTCTTAACCGGTTCGGCCGCTTCCGCAGGAGTCCTGCGTCCCGCCGCGGCGGGACCTTCTTCCCGGCCCTGAGGGACCGTCGACCTCTGTCGGCAGATGTGGCAAGCCCAGGTCAGTGCAATCTCCGCAGGAATGGCGAAGGTGCGGACCAGCCCTAGCCGGGTTCACTCATCCGGTGCATACCGGCTCAGCTTCGGGCTGGAGGCTGGGCCCAGCGACGATGACCACCGGGCACGGCGAGGCGCGCAAGCAGTCACGGGCGACCGGACCGAGTGGCGCCTTGGGCTGGCCGACCGGGGCGTCGGCCGAGCGGGTGGTGCCCAGGACCAGCATGGCCGCGCCAGGCGCGCGCTCGAGAAGCACTCGGACCGGCAGGCCGTCGACAACCTCGAATTGGACAGCCGGCCAGCCGTCCGGATCGGCCGCCTCGGGCATCAGTGCCTTCAGGGCGGATCCCTCTGCTGCGTAGCCGACCGTATCCTGCCCGGCGCCCGGCGGCGCGTAGGGAGCCAGCGCGACGGCATGCTGATCCCGGGCGTGCACAACGTGCAGCCGCATGCCCCGGAGCTGCGCCTCCGCCGCGGCCCAGCGCAGCGCCGCCGCGGCGGCCGCGGAACCGTCCACCCCAACCACGATCCGCCGCTGGCCGGCGTTCTCAGCTCGAGCCATCATGCCTGCCTCCCCGAAGGATCACCGATGTGCGCGGTCGCACTCGTCAACGGTCGCAGCAACCGCGGCGGAGGGGCCAGGGGCGCTCGGCCCTGCGCCGGGGACCTTGGTCCCGAGGCCGTGATGCCCGGCAGCCGGAGGCGACGCCGACACCGTACGGACCAAGGGCCCGGCTGACTGGTGGCCTATGTCCCTGCCCGCCAGCACCAGGCCGCGCCATGGCCGCGCATGTGAGCGGCTCCTCAGCCCGGTCCGTCCGGCACTAGCGATCTTTGGGGTCTAAAGGCCCACCGGAAGGTGGCCAATGCCCGTATTCCCAGGTGCGGGGTTATTAGCGATGCTGCGATACGGGCTTCGCAACCGCGGCTTGCCGACCTGGAAGGGAATCTGATGCCTATCCAGGTGTGGTCAACGACGCGTTCGCGCGGCCGCAGACGGCCCCATCGTTGGCGGTCAGCTTAACCTTGGCAGTAGTCGGCGACCGGGACAGGGGCGCAGTGCGTGATGAGTGAAACGGACGACACGGGCCAGCAGGCTGGTACCGCCGCGGGCCGCGGCGGCACGATCGGGGTGTTCTTGCTGGATGATCACGAGATCGTCCGCCGCGGGGTGCGGGAACTGCTGGAATCCGAGCCGGATATCACCGTGGTGGGCGAGGCCGGGACCGCCGAGTCGGCGCTGGCCCGGATCCCGGCGCTGCGACCGGATGTGGCCGTGCTGGACGTGCGGCTGCCCGACGGCAGCGGGGTGGCCGTGTGCCGCGAGATCCGCTCGGCCATGCCTCAGGTGGCGTGTTTGATGCTGACCTCTTTCGGCGAGGACGACGCGCTGTTCGACGCGATCATGGCCGGGGCCGCGGGATATGTACTCAAGCAGATCCGCGGCACCGACCTAGTCGGCGCGGTCCGCACGGTCGCGGCGGGCCGGTCGCTGCTGGACCCCGAAGCCGCCAGCCGGGTGATGCGCCGGATGCGCGAGCAGGCTGAGCGGGCCGACCCGCTGGCCGGGCTGACCGGGCAAGAACGCAAGATCCTCGAGCTGATCGGCGAGGGCCTGACCAACCGGCAGATCGGCGAGCGGATGTTTCTGGCCGAGAAAACCGTCAAAAACTACGTCTCCGCCCTATTCACCAAGCTCGGCATGGAACGCCGCACGCAAGCCGCCGCCTACGCCGCCCGCATCTTCGAAAAGCAGGACCCCACCCAACCCAAGCACCAACGCTGACACCGCCCGGGTCAGCCGCTCGCAACCTCGCCGTAGGGCGTAAGCACGTATGCTCACTCGACCTTGAACGACGCCCGCGAATGCGCGCCCGGCCGGCCAGGCGAGGCGGACGACCCTGCCTTTGCTGACCTTCGGCCCTAAGCCCAGGCATAACTGGCGGGGCACGATGTGAGTAGCGGGCCGACAAGCCCGGCAAGCCAGGCCGGGCCGACCGACTGCGCCTAGGAAGTTAGGAAGCAGTGATGAAGGCTCGTGTCGGTGACCACCTGCTGCCAGATGGCGAGCAGCGCCGTGCAGGCGTCATAATCGGCCTGCGGAGTGCGGACGGGTCGCCACCGTACGTCGTCAAGTGGCTGAATGACGGGCACATCGCGCTAGTCTTCCCTGGGCCTTACACCAAGGTCGTGCGCGGAGCGTCGGTCGGCGAAGCGACACTGCCCGCCGAGCCGAGCGGGGTATCCGGGTGGTGAACGACGGCTCCGGCAGGATGCGCGCGGTGGAGGCGGTCGCGGACAAGGACCTGACCGCGGCGCTGCTGGCCCGGGCCATCGACGCCGACGCCCTGCTGCTGCTCACCGACGCAGAGGCCGTGGCCACGGCTACGGCACGCCACAGGCTTGATCACGCCAGCGCGCTGTTGGACGGCACCGCCGGCACAACCGTCGTGCCGACAGCATGAGAGGACGAAGATGACCGAATCAGGCGACGGCCGGGCCCGAATCGTCGTCGGGGTCGACGGATCGGAGAGCTCCAAGCACGCTCTGCGGTGGGCGGCGCGGCAGGCCGGGTTCACCGGGGCCACGCTGGAGGCCGTCATCGGCTGGGAGTACCCAGCGTTCTTTGGCTTCGCGCCGACCATTCCCGATGGCATCGACTACGGAGAGCTCGCCGGGCGTGCCCTGAACCAGAGCATCGACGAGGTATTCGGCGCCGACCGCCCGGCAGGGCTGGAGACCCGCGTGGTGGCCAGGCACCCCGCGCTCGCCTTGGTCGAGGCGTCGGAAGGTGCCGAGCTGCTGGTGGTGGGCTCGCGCGGATACGGCGGCATGGCCGATGCGCTGCTCGGCTCGGTCAGCACCTACTGCGTCCATCACGCGCATTGCCCGGTCACGGTCATCCGGCCCGAGGACCACAAGCACCAGTAACGGGCGGGGACAATCCGGTGCCTGCCGGCCGATGACATCGATTACGCCATCGAAGTGGACGAGCCCCTGCCGTCGCCGCATCCGCGCCCGGTGTCAGATGTGTTCTGCTCCATCGGCGAGCGGGTCGCCGCGCTGGTGCCGGACGCGGCGACGCTGCAGCTGGGCATCGGCGGGGTGCCCGACGCGGTGCTGGATGCGCTCACCGGCCGCCGCGACCTCGCGGTGTGGTGCGAGATGTTTAGTGACGGCGTGCTCGCGCTGGAGCGCGCTGGGGCGCTGGACAAGCCGTGATCTCCTAAGCCGCCTGCAGCAATTGGCGAAGATGGCTAATCCGCAGCGAATCTCCGAGCCGGTTGGTGACCTGATCGCCGAGCGCGCGCATTTCCGGTTCGGCATGCCGGCAGTGCGCGGCAAAGCACAGCTCGCCCATGGGCGAGCGCATGGCTCGTGCCCAGTACCGGACCGCCACCGGTTTCAGCAGCGGATTGTGCAGCACGGCCAGGTTGCGCGGCACCCCGGTCAGGCCGGCCCGGTGCAACGCGGCGAACGCCTCGGTGACCGCGGAACACATGAGGCTGAGGGTGGCCGGGTCGGCGGCCAGGCGCTTCGGATCGGTGCCGCAGCGAAACAGCGCGGCCGCAACGCAGGCAACGAAAGCCGCGTGATAGAGGAGCCACCCATCCATATCGGTGACTCGCTGGACCGGGAATCCGCGCGAGCTCAGCGTTTGCTCAAGCTCAGCCAGCTGCGGATCGCTTCCGGCCTCCAGAGCGGTCGGCTGCTGCGGGATGCGGACATACTCTGCGACGCCATCGCGCAGCACGCCGCCGATGCCAGGGAATCCCTGCCGGACGTCCCCGATCACGCCGCTGCCCACCGTGGACCTCCCGCCGGGGTTGTTCCCGAACAAGACCACGGTGGGGCTCCCCGTCAGGTCGGCGAGCTGGGCGCACGCGACCTTGAGCTGGTCGGCGCGTACTGCGACGAGGACCAGGTCATACTGGCCGGCCGATGCCACGCGAACGGTGCTGACCGGAGCGTGGACGTACCGGCCGCCGAGGACGTCACGTGCCCTCAGCCCATCCACGGCCACCTGGTCGGTCCTGGGCGGATGCTTCAGCACCGAGACCACATGGCCCTCGGCGGCCAGATGCGCGCCATACACGGTTCCGATCACGCCCGACCCGACGATCAGCACCTTCATGACGACCTCCGGGGAGCGCGTTCTCACATGCTGCGCATGCGGCGGAACTTGCGGATGTCGTCCTTGCCCGCGATCAGGGCCACGGCCACGGCCGCCATAGCGCCCAGCGTCGCCCAGGTTGTAATGCGCTTCATTGCCCAACCTCTTCTGTCCTCGACGCGAACCCGATCGCGCCTGTTACCTCCCACGGTGACCGGTCGCGCCCGGATGCCCTAGGGCCTAAGGTCCGCGGTGCTAGGGCCCAGAGTCCGCTTGACATACAACGCGATTGCTAACTATATTTAGCACAAGGTTCCACCGAGAAGGAGATTCAGATGACCGACGTCCGCAGCGCCACCCAGGACTTGCAGGGGCAGATCCTGGACACCATCCGCAAGAGCCAGGAAGCCGTCACCGACGCGATCAAGACCTGGGCCGAGACCGTCCAGTCCATCACCCCGTCGCTGCCGACCCCGTCCGTGCCGCTGGCCGACAAGCTGCCCAAGCCGAGCGAGCTGGTCTCCAACGCCTACGACTTCGCCGAGCAGCTCCTGGCCACCCAGCGCAAGTTCGCCGAGGACGTGATCGCCGCCACGTCGCCGGTGCTCATGGCCGGCGGTGACACCGCCAAGAGGGACGCCGCCGCCAAAAAGGCCGCCACACAGGCCAAGTGACCTCAGCCCGAGCATGCGCGGCGGGCCGCGGCAGTCGCCCGCCGCGCATCGTCATGCCCGGGGCCATCGTGAGCGTGTGCTGACCGGGCACGGCCGGGGCCTCGCATACCCTGGAAAGCCAGGGAGCACTCCAACGGCTCGGGAAGGAAGTGTCGTGTTTGCCCTGCTCATCGTGGGTTTTGTCGTTGCGGTGCCGGTCCTGTACGCGGCCGACCGCATCATCAAGGCACGAGCGCGAGCCCGTCGGGTGCGTGCGATGAGCGAGCGGCTGACTGCCGCCACAGCGAGAGCCGATAAGCAGCACGAGAGACAGCAAGAGGTCGCCGAGGCCAGCGCGGAGCTTACGTCGCTGATGCCAGCGATCAGCCGCCCGCCGCTGTCCCTGCCGGACGAGGCGGAACCGGATGAGCCAGCGCCCGCCGACCACGAGCCGTGCTCCGCGGAGTAAGACGGAAGGCGAGAGTGCCGTGGTGAACGTGGTGATCACCGGAGGGGCCGGCTTTGTCGGGTCGCGCCTGGCCCGGGAGCTGCTCGCCGCGGGCTCGCTGGGCGTGGCCGGTGCCGAGGCGCGCCCGATATCCCAGGTGACGCTCGTCGACAAGGTGGCGGCTCCCCCGGATCTGGCCGCGGACGAGCGGGTGACCTCGATCCGGGGCGACCTCGGCGAGCTGCTGCCGCCCGGGCGCGCCGGGCAGGACGCGCTCGCCGGGGCCGATGTGATCTTCCACCTCGCCGCGGCGGTCAGCGGGGAGTGCGAGGCGGACTTCGATCTCGGCATGCGGGCGAACCTGCAGGCCACCGAGGCACTGCTCGCGGCGTGCCGCGCCGCAGGGACGAACCCTGTGGTGGTGTATTCGAGTTCGGTCGCCGTGTTCGGCGGTTCCGATGAGCACCCGCTTCCGGCGGTCGTGGAAGATGACACCCTGCCGAACCCGCAGACCAGTTACGGCGTGCAGAAGTTCATCGGCGAGCAGCTGATGTCCGATTACACCCGGAAGGGCTTCCTGCGCGGCAGGTCTCTCCGGCTGATGACGGTCTCGGTGCGCCCGGGGCGGCCCAACGCCGCAGCGTCCGGCTTCCTGTCCGGCATCATCCGCGAGCCGCTGGCCGGCCAGCGCGCGACCTGCCCGGTCGACCCGAAGACCGAGGTGGCGCTGGCCTCGCCGGCCAAGGCCATCGGCGGGCTGCTC
>Ga0208725_1000123_pt1 | contig 17127 bp, 18 predicted proteins | sample MicForSoSWNH13_O_FD_188004 | JGI IMG/M metagenome (GOLD analysis project Ga0208725, IMG submission 188004) | Forest soil microbial communities from Harvard Forest Long Term Ecological Research site in Petersham, Massachusetts, USA - MetaG HF011... | ecosystem: Environmental > Terrestrial > Soil... | reverse complement strand
TGGACCTGGATGACCGGGTGGAGCAGCTGTCCGGCGGTGAGACCGTCCTGGTCGCGCTGGCCGCGCTGTTCCTGCGCCGCCGCGGGCCCGCCGAGCTGCTGCTGCCCGCCATCGACGTGGACAGGCGGCAGGTGACGGACCCGGCGGAGGCCGCCGTGCTCCGGGCCGAACTGGCCGAGGCGGTCAGCGCGCTCGGGCCGGCGGGCAGCCCGAACCGGGAGGCCTGGCGGCTGATGTACGTGGAGGACCGGCCGATCGCCGAGGTGGCGGAGCTGACGGGCGTTCCCGAGGGCACGGTGAAGAGCCGCGCGCACCGGGCCAGGAAGCAGCTGCGTGCGGCGCTGCGGCGGCGGGAGCCGGCGCGAGAGGGAGGCGAGCGATGACCGGCGGGCATGAGATGGCTGGTGATCATGAGAGCCTGGCGGGCCCCGGCCCCGGGCCTGGCGACGTCGATCTCGGCCGGGTCTGGCTCGGCGTGGCGGCGCAGGTGTGGCGCCGCCGTCCCGGCCCGGCCGAGCGGGCCGCCGGGCGGCTGCTGCGCTCGCCGGGGCTGGCGCGGGCGCTGATGATTACTCCCTCGCTGCTGGCCGGGTGGCTGATCGCGACCGCCGTGGTGCTGACGGCCGGGGTGTTCGCCACGCTGGGGACCGGGACCCCGTACGTGCCGCTGCTGGCCCCGGCGGTCGCGGCGGCCGGCATCGCGTATGCCTACGGGCCGGGCATCGACCCGGCCTGGGAACTGTCGCGGAGCATGGCGGTCAGCGACCGGATGGTGCTGCTGGCCCGGGCCCTGGCGGTGTTCGCGGTGAACGCGGCGCTTGGGCTGGCCGCGGCCGCGGCGGGCGCCGCGGCGGTGCCAACCGCAGCGGCGGTGACCTTCGGCTGGCTGGTCCCGATGACCGCGGTCTGCGCGCTCGCGCTGGCCGCCGCGACGCTCGCGCGGTCGGCGAACGTCGGCGTGACCGTGGGCCTGGCCGGCTGGGTGATCGTGGTGCTGGCCGGGCAGGCCGCCAGCGGGCGGGTCACCGCCGTCATCTCCGACACCGCGCTGGTCCTTCCCTACCTGGCGTTCGCAGTCGTCTGCGCCGCAATCGCCTGGACTGCTACCCGTATTCCGAGAGGAACGTCGTGAACGTTGAGATCAGCGATCTGACCCGGCGGTTCGGCCGGGCCCGCGCAGTGGACGGGGTGAGCCTGCAGGCCGGGGCCGGGGTGTTCGGGCTGCTCGGCCCGAACGGGGCGGGCAAGACCACGCTGCTGCGGATGATGGCCACCGTGATCCCGCCCAGCTCAGGCACGCTGCGGCTGCTCGGCCGCGACCCCAGCTCCTACGGCCCGCGGCGGGAGATCCGGCGCCGGGCCGGGTACCTGCCGCAGAACCTGGGCTACTACCCGGGATTCACCGTCCTGGAGTTCGTCGAGTACTTCGCGCTGCTGAAGGACATGCCGCCGCGGCAGGTGCCTCGGGCTGTGGCGGCGGCCGTCGAGCAGGTGGGCCTGGGCGACAAGGCCCGGTCGAGGCTGCGCACGCTGTCCGGCGGGATGCTGCGCCGGGCCGGGATCGCGCAGGCGATCGTGAACCAGCCGGAGCTGCTGCTGCTGGACGAGCCGACCGCCGGGCTGGATCCGGAACAGCGGGTGGCGTTCCGCTCCCTGCTGCGCGACCTGGGCGACCGGTCGACCGTGATCGTCTCCACGCACCTGGTCGAGGATGTCGGCGCCGCGTGCGGTGACGTTGCGCTGATGGACGCCGGGAAGATCGTCTTCCGCGGCACCCCGGATGAGCTGACCGCGCGTGGTGAGGGGAGCGGCGCGGCGGGCGATGCCCCGCTGGAGCGCGGCTACAGCGCTGTGCTCGCGGCGGCACGATCGGTCACGGCGGTGCGGTCGTGACCGCCGTGGCCGACGCCCCGGCCCGGCACCGGCCGCCACGCGCGGGGGGCGCGGCTACTCTGACGGCGGCCCGGCTGCTGCGGATTGAGCTGCGCCGCAGCGCGATGCCGTGGATCCTGCCGGTCATCGCCGTGCTGTTCTGGTTCGACTCCTACCGGTTCAGCGGGGGCGCGCCGCCCTTCTGGGTGCAGCGCACGTTCTGGAACATGGGGCAGGGGCGCACCTTCCTGGATTTCGCGCCGTTCGTGGCCGGCGCGGCCGCCTGGATCGGGTCGCGAGACGGCAGGCGCCGCACCGCCGACCTCGTGACCGGCGCCGTCTGGCCGCGCTGGGCGGCCCAGCTCGCCGCGTGGGCCGCGGCCGCGATCTGGGCGGTGGGCGCCTACCTGGTCTTCGTCGGCGTCATGTTCGGCGTCTACGCCTACCAGGAGGGCCTGCAGGGTTCGCCGCCGTGGTGGTGGGTGGCGGTCGGCGCCACTGCGGTGGCCGCGTTCACCACTGCGGGGTTCGCGGTCGGCGCCTTCTTCCCCAGCCGGTTCGCCGCGCCGGCGGCCGCGTTCGGTGCCTTCCTGGCGGTGATCGTGTCGGATCAGAACGGGTTCCGCGACACCAGCGGGTGGCCGCTGATCTTGCCGACCAACGCCAACGGCAACTACCAGCCGGTCTCCGGGATCTTCTATCCCTACCTCCCGGACCTGCCGATCGCCCGGGTGATGCTCCTGGGCGGACTCGCCGTGGTGGCGATCGGCGTTCTGGGCCTGCCCGCCCGGGCCGGGAGCGGGCGGCTGCGGGCGGCGGCCGCACTGGTCACGCTGGCCGGGGTGGCGGCGGCCGGGACCGCTTCCGTGCTGGTCCGGACCGCCCGGCTTACGCCCCAGGGCATTGCTATCCCCGCGCTGCACGACGCGGCCAATGACCGGCCGATCGGCTACACGCCAGTCTGCGCCCAGGCCGCAGGGGTACCGGTGTGCCTGAATCCGGCCTACCGCCGCTACCTGGCGGAGATCGCAGCCGACCTGCGGCCGGTGCTCGCGGAGGTGGCCGGCCTGCCCGGCGCGCCGATCCGCGTCGCCCAGGTGGCCGGCCGGTACGCCAGCGGCATGTTCGAGGACCAGGACGGCGTGACGGTGACGATCAGCGGCACCCCGCCGGTGCTGCGCCTGCCGCTCGACGTGTTCAACACGCTGCCGAGCGCGACCCCCGGGTCCACGGGGCAGTTCGATCAGGAGATGGCGCTGCTGTCGGTGCACGAGTTCGTGGCGGGCAACGGCGTCGGCACCGCGGCGCAGCAGGCGGTGCAGGCCGCCTTGCTGCAGCACGCCGGCATGCCGTTCGCCGCGCAGCCCCAGGCGCTGGAAATCTTCGGGCTGCCGAACTGGGCGGGAGCAGACCTGCAGGGGCTGGTTGTCGGGTCAGAGTCCGCAGCCGGGCCAGGGTCGCCGCGCGGACCGGTCTATGCCGCGGCCCGGCGGTTCGCCGCGCTGCCCTCCGCAACCCGGCACGCCTGGCTCGCCGCCCACCTCGCCGCGCTGCGGTCCGGCCAGCTCACCCTGGGACAGCTGCCATGACCGCCGCCGGGGTCCAGAGCTCGCCGCCAGGAGCGGTCTCCGCCCGGCTGGCCGACCGGCCCGTCGTCGCCTCGCTGCGGCTGGCGCGGCTGTACCTGCTCAGCCGGCGGGTCCCCGCCGCCCTCGCGCTGCTGGTGGCTCTCGGCGCCTTCCTCTGGGCGGCGCTGCACTGGCGGTGGAACGTCGCAGGCGGAGCAGCCGCGCAGGCCCTGATCCCGCTGACGATCGAGACCGGGGCCGCCGCGGTCATCGCGGTCAGCACCCACGGACCGTTCGGCGACCCCGAACGCGCCACCGGCCGCTGGCTGCCCTGGTTGCGGCTGGCCGCCGCCGTCGCGCTCACCGGGGCCGCGTTCGGCGCGCTGGCGGCCGGGGCCGCCGGCGGGGTCCTGCCCGGCGGCACCCTCGCCTTGCTCCGCAACCTCGCCGGGATGACCGGCACCGGCCTGCTGGCCGCCGCCGCGTTCGGCGGCGCGTTCGGGTGGATCGGCCCGATGGCCTACTGGCTGGCCACCGAGTCGGTGCTGGCCGCACACTGGACCACACCGTGGATCTGGCCCGCCCGGCCCCCGCACGACCGCGGTGCGGCCATCTGCGCCGCGCTGGTGTTCGCCGCCGGGATCGCGGCCGTCACTCTCCTCGGCGCCCGGGACTCCGGCCGCCGCCCCGCCCCCGACTGAGCACCGGATCCGGGACTCTGCTGGACGGGCCACTACGCGACGCCGACCCCTGGGCCTGGCCTGCGCACGCCGGGCCCTGTTGTCAGGGTGCGGTGGCCCGCCTGGGCGGGCAGCCTGGGGGAGTGTCTTGGGTGGTGCCCGGGTGTCTAACATTAAGTGGCACTATGATTACGGTTGGTTAGGACCCCTGTGCGCTTGTGTTCTGGGGGAAGCATGACGGGATCGGGGGCGGGGGTGCCGCGATCGGGCGGCGGTGAGCCGGACCGGCTCAAGCTGCTGTGCATGGATAATCTGCTGGCTGCTGATGCGCGGGTGTATTTCAAGGACCGGCTGAGCCGGTTCCTGTTCGTCAGCGCTGGCTGGCTCGCCGCGTACGCTCCCGGCCGCACGGCGCAGGAACTGGCCGGGAAATCGGATTTCGATGTCTTCACCTACGAGCATGCCTACGCCGCTTTGCAAGACGAGAAACAGATCATGGGCACCGGCCGGCCGATTGACGGGAAGGTGGAGCGGGAAACCTTCTCCGGTGGCGGGGAGAGGTGGGTTCTGACGACGAAGATGCCACTGCGGGATGAGCGTGGCCTGATCATCGGCACCTTCGGGATCAGCCACGATGTGACAGCGCAAGTCAGGGCTAGAGCACTGTAGGCCTGCCGTCGAGGTCGGCTGGGAGCTTGGCTGCCACGCCGCCGGGGCGTCATCGGCTCCCGTTACTGCCCGGCCTGGGACGCCAGGTACTTGCCGAAGTTGTCGAACATCCAGCCGAGTTGCTCGCGGTCCTCGGGCTTTTCGATGCCGTCCAGGAATGCACCCTGCTCCGTGTACGTAAGCTTTGTCCCGCTGCTCTCCGCGACGAGCTCGACGGTGGCCAGCGAGACCGAGCCGAGGTCCTGGCCGTCATACATCTCATAGCTGTAGACGATCCGCTGGTCCGGCACAATGTCGTAGATCACGCCCTCGTAGCGGTACGTGCCGCCGCCGGGCGTAAGGCCGCTGAAGCGCTCGTGCCCGCCCACCCGGAAGTCGAGCTCGTACTTGCTGCCGTCGGACTTGTAGTCTGGGTCGTCCATCCAGATTTCCCTGGCGGCGCCGTCGGTCCAGGCCGCGAAGACCCGGGCGGGACTCGCGGGGTAGCTGCGCTCGATGACGAAGGTCGTATGGCTGACGCCGCGCTCGGTCATTGCTTCTCCTCAGGCTGGTCGAGTTGATGGGTGGGGCTGTCGTGCATGTCATCTGGCGACAAGCCGGCAGTGGCCACGTCGGCAAGGTAATCGCCGAGACGGTCGAGGCGCCGCTCCCAGAGGCCGCGCCGCTCGGCGATCCAGGTCTCGGCCGAGCGGAACACCGGCGGGTTGAGACTGCAGGTGCGGGTCCGGCCGGTCTTCTGCGACCGGACCAGGCCGCTGGCCTCAAGCACCTGAACGTGCTGGACGACAGCCGCCAGCGACATCGCCAGCGGTCTGCCCAGCTCGCTCACTGACGCGGGTCCCTGGCTCAGCCGGTCCAGCATGAGCCGCCTGCCAGGGTCGGCCAGAGCCTGGAACACGCGGTCCAGGTCCGCCACTTGGTTAAGCACAAGCTTGAGTATGGACGCATCGACTGATGATAGTCAAGTCAGCGCTTAAGTTTCTTGGTTTCGGGGTCCGCAGCGCCAACGCTAGACCCGGCCGTGACCTGCTCTCTTAGGTCACGGCCGGGTGGGCTAGAGTCCCGCTGATTTACACGGCTCCTGGGACGCGGCCGTCGCTCGGCGCTACGGATTGATGGTGATAGTCACCGTCCCGGTCGCGGTGTTGTCCTGTGAGTCCTGCACCTGCATGGGGAAGCTGAAGGTGCCAGCTTTGGTCGGCGTTCCCGTCAGGACGTTGTTGAAGTCCGGCGCAGTCGTACCGAGGGTGAGGCCGGGCGGGAGCTCATTGATGTTGGTGACGACGAACCAGGAGTACGGAGGTGCGCCGCCCTGGGCGACGAGGTCGTGGCTATACCGCACGCCAACGGTTCCGGTCGCGAGCGGGGTGGTGCTGATCTGCAGCGGTGGGTCGATGATGAGGCTGAATTGCTGGGTGGCCTGCTGCCCGTCGTAGTCGGTGAGCTTCATGGTGAAGGTGTAGGTGCCGGCTGCGGTCGGTGTCCCGATGAGCTCATCGTTGGCGTCGCGCGGGTCGGAAAAGGTCTGCAGGCTGAGGCCGGGCGGCAGCTGCCCGGCGGCCACGGACCAGATGTAAGGGGCGGCGCCACCGCTGAGGAAGAAGTTCTGCGCAAATGCCCCGCCGACCATCCCCGGGCCGAGGTCCGTTCCGCCGCTCGCGTTGATGGCCAATGGCTGATCCGGGTCCACGGTTATCGAGTAGGCCTGGTACAAGGGCTGGCCTTGGTCCCCAGTGCCTTGCACGGTGAAGTCGTAGAAGTTGCTGGCATCTTGCTGGGCGGGGGTTCCGCCGGCGATGTCGCCGCCCGCCCCGAAGGTGGCGGGCAGGGTCAGGCCGGCCGGGAGAGCACCGGCGACAACGCTGAGCGTGCCGCCGGCGTTATGGCTGGTGGGCAGGTGCCCTTGGTAGGACAGGCCGGCGACGGCGTCGGGCAGCACGCACACCCCGCTTTCCAGGACGCCGCCGTTACTGGCCGGGGTGCACAGCAGCTGATCCGGCGCGCCCTGCACGGTGATGGTGATCTCGTAGGCCTGCGTGGCGCTGTTGACGCTGGCCTTGATGGTGAAGTCGTAGACCCCGGCCTTGGTCGGGTTCCCGGTGATGATGGTGCCGGACCCGGACTGGGCGGGCATGGTCAAGCCGGGCGGCAGGCTGCCCGCGGCCACTGCGAACGTGGGTTTGTCGGCGGGGACGTTGTCCGTGATGGTGGCGGTATAGCTGTTCGGCGCGGTGGTTTGCCCGGGGGGCAGTACGCACACGCCGTTTTCCAGCGTGCCGTCGGCCGCCGGGCACGTCAGGGCGAAGGGCGGCGGCGGCTTGTACCCCGCCGACGCCGGGCCCGCGGCCGTTCCCGCTAATGCTGCCGCCGTTGTCACCGTGGCCGCGAGCGTGAGCGCCGCTTTCATTATCCGTCTCACCGTGATCCTCCTTCGGTCAGCCCTGCGGGCTGCACACGAAAATGAGGCTGGCATGCCGCGGTGAGAGGGCCCGCCCGGCCAGCTAGACCAATCCTTATTACCTAATACGGAGCCCGGACGGTTCTGGTTCAGCGCGCTCGCGCTATTGGATCCGCGCCATTTCCACGTGGGAAACCGGCTGATCCAATGATCCAGAATTCTTCCGAGGGTTCGGCTGAACCGTCTCGCCGTCTTAGACGTGGTTTTGAGGGGGGGATCTGAACGAGAGCCCCTGTCTGGAGCGCCGGGAGGCCTGCCCGCCTGGGGGCCGCGCGGTGCGCTGCAGTTGCGGCGCCGGCTTGAGCCAGACACGGCGAGGGGGATAGGCGACAGCGGCGCCCGCGAAGACGCTCGGCTCGATCTTCACCGCCAGTCTCCCGGCCGGCGGCACCTGGACTGCGGTGAAAACCCTGGCCGCCGGCTTTGCCGGGAGCACCGCGATCGACGGCGCGGGTGACGTCGCGGTCTTGTGCGAGGGGAGCACCACCAACGCGCAAGGCCAGCCAGTCACCACGCTGGACGCCACCCGGCTTCCCGCGGGGGCAGCACCTGGGGCACCCCAGTTCTCCTGACCAGCGACTTTGTCAGCAGCGAGAGCGTGGTCGCCGATGCGGCCGGGACCTTCGTCGCCGCCTGGACCGACCTCACCACCGTGAACAACATGGCGGTCGATGCGGTGGACGCGGTCACCAGCCCGCCCGGCTCCGGGTTCGGGGCCACTGCCACCTTCCCCGTCACCTCCCTCGGCAACTTCGACCTCAATATCGCCCTAGGACAAGCAACGCTCGTCTGGAACACCTCCTCGGGGGCGTTCGAGGCCAACGAGCCGGTCAGCTGACGGCACACCCGGGCGCAGGGCGGCCAGCCTTCCGGTGGTGCCCCGCGCCCGGGCCGTCCTTCGCGTCTTCCCGCTGCTGGGTTTTGGCCGGATATGATCCAAGCCCATGAGACAGCCGACTGTGACGCGGGAACAGGCACAGTCTTTCGACCGGGTCGCGGCGGACTATGATCGCCTCGGCCAGCTAGGCGCGGTTACCGCAGGGGATTCCTGGCTGGCAGAACTGCTGCCCGCGACCGGTCGGCGTGCGCTGGATCTCGGCTGTGGCTCTGGCCGACATGCGGAACTGCTTGCTCATCACTTTGAGCAGGTCGACGCGATCGACGTGTCCGGGCCCATGATCGAGCTGGCCAGCGCACGCAGGCCACGCCCGAATGTCAGCTACCGTCAAGCTGACCTGCACGACGTGGGCGCGCCTGGCCAGTACGACTTCGTCCTCAGCGTGCTGACGCTGCATCACGCACCGGACCTGCGCGCTGCGCTCAGCCATATCAAGGCACTGCTGGCGCCATGCGGGCGGGCTGTCGTGATGGATGTCTATCCCGCCGAGTCCGCGCTGCGGCCGCCCGAGCGATCTTTGCGCTGGATGATCCATCGCGTGCTGCCATTGCGGCCCCGGATGCACGCCATGGCGGCACTGAGACTCGGCGTGAACCTGGTACGGCACGGCCCGTCCACCGCGTGGGAGATCTACCGGCTGTCGACCCGCAAGGCATGGCTGGATCATCTCGGTTCCGACCGTTTCTTCAGCCGGGAGGAACTGGAGCGCTGTTGCGAGGAACTATTTCCCGGCTACCGGCTCGACCTGCTGGGCCGCCCGCGCGTGGCCCTGGTCTGGGACGCGCCGCGCGGCACCGAATAGAAGTGGTCAGCGGGCTGTCGGTCCGCGGCGACGACCTTCTGATGCCGCTGCGCCGCGGCCGGCGGACCGCCGCGCTGGCGCTGTGGGCCGCAGCCCAGTTAGGGCACGACCACGGTCACGGGCACGTCGCGCCGGGAGACGAGCCGCCGGGAGGCCGAGCCAGCCAGGTGATGCAGTATCTTCGTCGACCGGCCGACCACTACCAGATCCGCGCGGGCCGAGCGTGCGACGCTGGTCAGGGCGCGGATGACGTCGCCTGATTCCCGGATGAAACTCAGCGGCACGGCCAGCTCGCTGGCCCGTTGCGATGCTTCGTCCGCCAGCTGCCTGGCCGTTTCCTGACATGCCTGCTCGGCGGTGTCGTAGTCGAATGCCTCGCCGGGCGACGGGAACGGTGCGGCCAGGGGCGTGGCGTACACGGCGATGAGCCTGCCGTTACTGCGGGCGGCCTCGCCGGCCGCCCAGCAGAAGGCGTCCCAGCTGGCCGGCGAGCCGTCCAGCCCGACCACGATGACGTGCGCTGTGGTGCCAGGGGTCTGCCCCGGGTGGTCCTCGGAGTGGGTCCCAGATGTGTGCTGGGTCATACGATCACCTCCACATCGGCGGGCATCCCGATCAGGGCGCCCCAACGATGCCGCTGTCTCCAGCTATAACATAAAAATAGTCCAGTCTATATAGTTTTGACAATGCAGTCTGATGCTGGACTGGCCGGGTCCTATCTCGGCCAGATAGAACCCGCGCTTCGCAACCGTTACGCAAGGTAGTCGTGGGCCAGGCGAATGGCGATCGACCCGTCGCCGACGGCTGCTGCTACACGCTTCATCGAGCCGTGCCGGACGTCACCGACAGCGAACACCCCGGGTGAGCTGGTTTCAAGCAGGTACGGTTCCCGCTGCAGGGTCCAGCGTTCAGCCAGGTCCGGACCGGTCAGGATGTAGCCCCACTGGTCGCGCCCGACCGCCTCCGGCAGCCATTCGGTGAATGGCTGCGCGCCGATCAGGACGAACAGCCCGTCGGCGGGCTCTGTTGCGGTATCGCCAGTGTCCCGGTCCCGGAGGCTGAGCTGCTCGAGGTGTCCATCGCCACCGCCGCCCGCGACCTCGGTGCGGTAGCGCACTTCGATGTTGGGCGCTGTCTCGATCTCGCGGATCAGGTATTGGGACATGCTTGCTGCGAGGGACTTCGAGCGGATGAGGATGGTGACGTGCTGGGTGTACTTGGACAGGTGCAGGGCCGCCTGCCCGGCCGAATTACCGCCGCCGACCACGAACGCCTGCTTCCCTGCCAGCGCTTGGGACTCTGTGGTCGCGGCTCCGTAGAACACCCCGGCGCCGGACAGCGGCTCTAGTTCCGGGACGGCTAGCCGCCGGTAGGAAACGCCGGTTGCGATGACCACGGCGCGGCTTGTGACCTCGCTTCCGTCCTGGAGCCCGACGATGTACAGATCCCGGTCGGTAGCCAGCGAGGTTGCCGGGTTGCCGTAGACGAATTGCGTTCCGAACATCCAGGCCTGCTCGTAGGCCCGCCCGGCCAGTTCTGCACCGGTGACGCCGCGGGGGAACCCGAGATAGTTCCTGATCAGCGACGTTGTCCCGGCCTGGCCGCCGAAGGCTTCTCGCTCCAGCAACACCGTGCGCAGACCCTCCGAAGCCCCGTACACCGCAGCGGCCAGGCCGGCCGGCCCGGCCCCTACGATGACCACGTCATACGTCGTCTCCGGGGGCCGGGTATTCAAGCCGAGCGCCTCGGCGATCTCCGCGTTCGCGGGGTCGGTCAGCACCACGCCGTTGTAGAGCGTTACCACGGGCCCAGAGGGCTGGTCCAGGCCGAGGCGCTGCAAGGCCGCGCTGCCCTCCGCGGAGTCAGCACGGCGGAACCCGAACGGGACATTGTTACGGGTCAGGAGGTCGCGGAGCTCGTGAACCCGCGGCGATTGCTCCTTCCCGATCACGGTAACCGCCGCGAACTGGCCGCCCTGCTGGCGCCACCACTCCGCGAGCGCCTCGGTGATGGCCTGGTGGAACTGCTCATCCGGCGACCACACGGGCCTGGGCAGGTAGAAGTCGATCTGCCCCAGCGCCGCCGCCTCGACGGCGGCGACAGGGGCGGACCGGTCGCCCCAGGAGATCAGCAGGACCCGCCGGGCGGTGGGATACAGCTGACGCACCCGCGCGAGGAATTGTGCGCTGGTCCTGCCCGGCATCCACTGGTCAGCCAGGACTAGCGGCACCTCGGCGCCCTCGCCCCGAAGCTGCTCCAGCCCGGTCAGTGCCTCTTCCGGCGACGCGCTGGACATGATCCGGTAATGGGCCCCGTACCGGGCGCCCAGCTCCCGCGCCAGCGCCTGGCGGCCCGCGTCGTCGGCATCGACAAGCACGACCACTGGTCTGGCCATAGCAGCCATCCTCCTATAGTCAGCGCGACCCTGCGTGCCGTGACCGCGACGGCTGGCCGGTTTCGGCGGGCCTCACGGCCTGCTGGGTGGCGAGCCGGATGCAGGCCAGCCCGGCGACAGGTAGCCGGTCGTTGCCCCGCAGCGCCTTAGAGCCTTACCGCTGACGGAGCCTCGGCGGGGATGGAGTCGATCCGGTTGGTGTCTGGGATGGTCAGGGCGAAGTCGGCGCCGAATGCCGTGGCGGGGCTGAGTGCTCCGCGCGGGGATCGGGTGAGAGCTTCCTCGATGGCGCGAACGCTGGCGGCGGCGGTGAAGGCGTAGGAGTCACCGGTTTGCAGCCACGCCTGGGCGGTGGTGCCGTCTGGGCCGGTGGCCCGTGCCCACCCGAAGGACCGGTTGGCGGGGGGCCCGGCAGGCTCTTCAGCTGCGGCTCGCTGTTTGCCGGCGGCGGGATCGCCTGGAACGGGGGAGTACGCGGTGACGTTGGGGGCGCCGGTGGCCTGGAAGGCCGCTTCCAGGTCGCCGGTGGGGAAGGGCATGACGCGGCAGGGCCCGTCGGGGAGGGTGATCGTTATCATTCCTGAGCCGAGCGGGCAGGGCTGCAGGTGGCCTGCCTGGCGAGTCCATCCCCCGTAGGGGAGGTTCTCTCGTACCGAGGCCGCGATGCCGGGGCCTTGCTGGGCGGTGGCGGCCCGGGTGGCGACCTCCAGGTGCTCGGCGCCCCCAGCTGCGTCGCTGACGTACCGGGCCAGGCAGTTGGTCGCGACGACGCCGAACCCGACGCCCGGGATGATCGCGACGCCAGCTCGCTGGGCGCGCTGGTGCAGGTCGTACAGCGTGCCGAACACCTGCAGCTCGTTGCCGATGTCGAGGTAATGCACTCCCGCGCGCAGGCAAGCCTCGGCGAGCGGGGCTGCGGTGTGCAGGAACGGGCCCGCGGCGTTAAGGACCAGGTCCACGTCGGCCAGTGCGGCGTGCAGCGCGGCGGGGTCGTCCAAGGCCAGAACCCGGTGCGGCAAGTCGAGGGGTTCGGCCAGTGCGGTGATGGCTGGTGCACTGCGGCCTGCGAGCAGGGGCCGGTGACCGCGCTCGTGTGCGTGCTGGGCGATCAGGGCGCCGGTGTGCCCGGCGGCGCCGTAGAGCATCCACGAGCGTGTCCCGCTCCTGGCCGGTGTTCCCTCGCTGCCAGAGGAGGCGTCTTCTCGCATCCCGGGCTCCTTCTGTTCGGCGTTGTGGTGATGTCGGCTCTGGCCGGGTGCCGTGAGCGCAGGCCCCCGAATCCGGCGCAGCCTCATGTGCTCGCGAGTTGGCTGGCCCGGACTCCTATGACGAGATCCCGGAATTTGGCGGGTTCCTCGAGGTGCGGGGTGTGCGCTGATTTCTCAAACCACACCAGCTGTTTGCTCGGTGCCTGCAGGGCGCCCGCGTACCGCTGCGCCGCCGCGCCGGGCGCGACCTGGTCCAGGCGGCCTTGCACCATGACGACGGGCACGTCGAGGCGGGGCACGGTGGCGGCCAGGTCCATGGTCGCCAGCTCGGGCAGCAACGCGGCCTGTGTCGAGGTGATGCCGCGGACGGTTCGCAGGACATCCCCGGCCGTGTAGTCGGGCGAGCGGACCAGGCTGGCGAGCAGTCCGCGCACCAGGCTGGGGTAGGTTTCGCCGGTCGTGACCCCGCCGAAGTTGGTAGCCCAGCGGACCCGGGTGCCGAACTGTTTGGAGGTCAGGTGCGGGGGCGGGCCGATGGCCTGCAGCTGCCGGGCCGCGCGCCGGTTGCCGCGCTGGCGGGCTGCGGCGCGCGCGAAGTCGTAGGCACCGCGGCCGGCGGCGGCGCCGTCGACGTCCATTCCGACCGCGATGAGCGTCGCGACAAGGTCCGGGCGTTGCGCGGCGGCGTAGGCCCCGAGTGTTGCACCGAACGAGAACCCGGCTACATATGTCTTCCCGCCGAATCGGTGCCGGAGGAAATCCAGGAGCGACACGGTGTCGCCGGCCATCTTCTCCAGGCTGATGCCCTCCCGGTCCTGCCGTTTCCGCAGCGAGCGACCGCAGCCGCGCTGGTCCCAGTAGATGACCGTGAAGGCCTGTTCCAGGCCGAGGAGGTGCTCGAAGCGGCGCGTTTCGTTGATCATCGGCAGGCCGGGTCCCTGCTGGATCAGCAGGAGCACCGGGCTGGAAACGTCGGCCCCGCGGATCCGGATCCACTGGGTGGTGCCGCCGGACTGGATCGCCTCGAGCGAATCGACCGCCATCTTGGTGCCCGGCACGGCTACGCGCTCGCCAGCGTCGGGGCCTGGCCGGTGGCCTGGGCCAGGCGGCTGGCCGCGCCCGGGTCATGAGCGGGCAGGATCACCAGGTCCGGATAGCGCTGGCGTATCTCGTTGACCGCGGCCGTGGTTTCCCGCAGGTGGCGCAGGCTGCCGACGCCGGGAACGTGGCCGGTCTCGAGCAGGTGCGCGTCGTAGGTCAGGTCACCGACCATCATCAGCGGCGGCCTGCCCGGCCGGCGTACCAGCATCGACATCGAGCCGGGCGTGTGCCCGGGGGTGGGCAGCAGGACCAGGCTGCCGTCACCGAACAGGTCATGACAGGACCGGAACGGGGCCAGGTCCGGGTTGTCGGTCGGATCGGGCTCGATCCGGCGCCAGCGCAGACCGGGCAAGTCAATGTGGCGGGTCATCAGCCCGCGTATCTCTGGCAGCGGGCTGGACAGCGTGTTCCATTCTGCCTGGCTGACGACGATGTCCGCCTGGCTCAGCTCGGCGAGGCCCCCGATGTGGTCCTGGTGCAGATGGGAGACGACCGCAGTCTTTACGTCGCCCACGGCGTAGCCGATCCGGCCCAGCCCGGCGCTCAGGGTCTCCTGTGGGCCGATCTCGAACCGGGCCAGCCTGCCGTACAGGAATCCCGTCGTCCCGCCGGGGAAATAGGCCGGATCGGTCACCGAGGCCCGGTCCTGCCCGGTGTCGAACAGCACCAGGCCGTCACGGTGCTCGATCACATACGCGTTGATGGGCCGTGGCCCGGTCCAGCTCCGGGAGGCCAGCAGCCACCAGAAGGTCGGCCGCCAGCTCGACGCCAAATGGTCAGGACGGATTTGTACCTGGCCCGTGCTCACCACAGACACCTGGCGGATCGGGTCGGCTGTCGTCATCTCAGTAAACCTCCGGTCAGCAGGTCAGCCTGGATGAGCCCAGCCCTAGGCACGGCCGTTAACCGGTTCCAGGAAGCGCAGGACTGCTGCAGTTGTGATGCCGGGCTGCTGCGATTGCGGGTAGTGCCCGGCGTCGGGCACCATGACGACTTGTGCACGGAGGGCGCGGGCGATCCAGTCCGCTTCCGCCCGCGGGTCAGCGAAGTCGGGATCTTGCTCACCCATCACGACCAGGGTGGGCGCAGTGACGTCAGCCAGCCGGGCTTCGGCCGGGGCGTGACTGGTGCGTGTGGTGGCAGAGAACGCCTTGGCGTATCCCGGCCGGCGAAGGCTCGCAACGACCTGGCCGCGGTACTCGCCGAAATCGGCTGGCTTCCGCCCGGCGTACAGCTTCGGCAGGTAGGACTTCCAGGACAGGGCCGCCCAGGGCGGTGCCATAGCCACCCGCAGCAGCAGGCGCCGTAGCGCGCTGGTCTTGGGGTCGCGGACGAACGGGCCGGTCAGTACCAGGGCACAGACCAGGTCGGGTTGCTGCGCGGCGGCGATGACCGCGGACCCGGCGGCCATGGAGTTGCCGACCACGACCGCGGCGCCGCCGAGTTCTGCGATCAGGGCTATGACGTCGCCTGCAGTTTCCTGGTCGCCGTAGGAGGCGAACGTGGTGTCGCTGTCGCCGTGGCCGCGAAGGTCGGTGCAGGCCACCCGGTAACCCGCTGCCCGCAGGGCGGGAGCGAGGAACCGGTAGCCGGCTCGCAGGTCACCCATGCCCGGCACCAGCACTACCAGCAAGCCACTGCCTGCGACGTCGTAGCCGATCCGCCCCTCGGGGCGGCTGAGATAGCTGGTTTCCTGGACAGGAGGCACGGAGCTGGGGTGGCTGGCTTGTGTCGTCTCGTTCGCTGGGCCGCTCATGCGTTCATCGCCTTTTGTTTTTAGCCTGGCTTCGGCACCAGGAGCGCGGTCGTTTCAGGCAGCTGTTCAGGTGCGGCTGTCCCAGCGGTCGTAGTAGGGGCGTATACCGAAGAGTTTGGCCAGCGCCCACAGCGGCGGGAGCATGAGGTTCTGCACCGCGATAGGCGGTGAGCTGATCCGGCTTTCGTGCCGGAAGTGCCAGAACGTGGCGCCGAGCTGCAGCGGGTTGCGCGGCGCGCCCCTGGACGTGGTCTTGCCGTCGGCGACCAGGCCGGCCAGGGCCTCGTGGAATTCTTTGGTCAGCAGTGCCGGGCGGAGCTCGACGATGCCTTCGATCTCGCCTGGCCCGGGGTTTCCCTCGGAGTGCGGGACGCCGGCGGGCACGATGATCGTCTCGCCCGCTCCGGCTATGCGTTGCTCGCCGTTGAGGGTGAAGTGGGCTTGACCGGTCAGGATTGTGAAGCGTTCTTCCTGGTGGGGATGGATGTGCTCGGTGATCACGCCGCCGGGCACGCTGCGCCAGCTGAACCGGACCAGTTGCCCGTGGTTGTCCTCGGCGATGGCGGTGTAGGTAATCCACTCGCCGGTGGCGGGGTTGAAGAAGGGCCGGAAGGTGGCGGTGTGGCTGTCAGCAGCAGGCAAGATCATCGGTCCTTCGCGCGGAGGGCGGTCTGGGTTGACGTGCGGGCGGGCCGGAGCCGGGCGAGGTCGCGGAAGCCGGCCGCGGCGGTGCCGAGAAGCACGGCCCCTGCGGCGAAGCCGGTGGTGACGGCGAGCGACTTGCCGGACATGGTGGCGACGAGGATGACCGGCCCGGCCGTCAGCGCCCAGCCGGCCAGGCGGTAGCGCGGGATGTGGACCAGGTGGTCAAGGTAGAGCAGCAGCGGCCCGATGGTGATGACGATGGATGGCAGCACCCAGTCAGAGTGACCGGCGGCGATGACGATGACCGGCAGCACGAACGCAGCGGCCAGCTCGATGATGGTGGCGAGGGTCACCAGCCGCTCGAGCCGCCTGGCCTCCGGTCCGGCCGGCCGGGGAGCCGCGCTGGCGGTGACCCGGATGGCATAGGTGAACACGCCGATCACCGCGACGCCAGACGCTGCGATCAGCACGTCTTCGGCACGGCCGCCGATCGCCAGGCTGGCACGGATCAGCCAGAAGGCGGCGAAGGCGGCCTGGATGAACCCGCCGATGCGCCGTACCCGCCTCGACCATGCCACGACGGGGGTCAGATCGCCGTTCACCGGCGCAGGTATAGCCGTGCTGGCAGCCGGCCGAGTTGTCATGGCTTGCCCGGCCGGGTCCGGTACCAGGCGACGGTTGCGGCGATGGCGGTGGCCAGCGGGGTGCCGGCGGCGCCGAAGGCGGATTCGTATTTGCTGGTGTCCAGGACGAACGGCTCGTCGAATTCGTAGGACATCTCGGCCAGCCCCCGCAGCATGGGGTTCACCAGTGCGAGCGCGCGCACGGCCAGCTTGGGGAGCGCGCGGATGCCGACTGGATGCCCGACGTCGGCGGCTACCAGGTCGAGGAGTGCCCGGGTGGTGCCGGTCGGCGGGCCGGGCAGGTGCCACACCTGACCCTCGGCGCGAGGATCGGTGCCGAGGGTGGCCAGGCCGGCGGCGATGTCGGGCACGTAGCTGTAGGTGTGCGGCAGGTCAGGGTTGCCGATGAAGTCGGCGCGCCGGCCGGCCAGCGCGTTGCCGAAGACCCGCTC
>Ga0208725_1000122_pt1 | contig 17135 bp, 13 predicted proteins | sample MicForSoSWNH13_O_FD_188004 | JGI IMG/M metagenome (GOLD analysis project Ga0208725, IMG submission 188004) | Forest soil microbial communities from Harvard Forest Long Term Ecological Research site in Petersham, Massachusetts, USA - MetaG HF011... | ecosystem: Environmental > Terrestrial > Soil... | reverse complement strand
AACGTCTTCCACGTCAACCAGAACATCGAGCCGGCCGGCGAGCCGAACCGATAGCCCCGGCAGACGATGACCGCCATATACGGCCCAAATATCCGGCGATGAGATCGAAAAGGAAACCCAGATGATGTTCCTCGACTGCCCCGCCTACCTTGACGATGAGGACGCCGCGCGATGTGGGCTCCCCGCCGAGGTCAGGTGCAGCTACACGATGCAATCCACCGCCGGGCCGCTCGACAGTGTCATGATCAGGTGCCCCTCGGGCCACTTGTTCAACGGACCCCTCGAATTCCTTACCTGGAAGGACGGCGCAAGCCAGGACGTGAGAAGGCCCTTCGATCGCGGGCCGGGTTCCGATGCGATGGAGCCGGCCAGCACCTACACGATCATGGCCGAACCCGGGCCGGACGGCAGTGTCGCCGGGCTGGGGGAAATCAGGTATGCAGGCGGACGGTCCTGACGTCGCGGTCGTAGATGCAGGCGTTGCGGGCCCGTCGATCGCCGCCGTCCTAGCCCGCGGTGGCAGCGAGGTGCTGTTGCTCTCGTGGCCCGCACCGCTTGCCCAGAAAGGCGTTCACCGACCAGTTCCACGAATCGCTGCTGGCTTCATGGCGGTCCCAAAGGCCTCGATCAGGATCCCCTGCGCCGTTTCCGCGCACGCTGTCACCAGCGCGCCGAAGCGCCAGATCTGGTTACCTCGTGCCGATTGCCCGCCGTCATGCCGGTCGCTCGCAATCGGCGAAGTGTGCCCGAGTATCCGAATACTTTCGGCTTGAGTATTAGCTCTCAGTGACTGCCGTGGCAGGACTGTCGGCTCGCACGGTTGCGGAGTCAGCGGTGGATCTGCGGAGTGGGCCTGTCTGGGTGCCGCTGAGGCAGCGGACGGTTGCGGTCAGCATGTCTTGCGGCAGGCCTAGGACATCTTGAGCAGCAATCTCGGCTGTGCGAGCGGGGCTTTGCCGGAGGGCGGGCGCTGGCTCTCAGCGACGGGTGTGTGACACCGCGATAACGTGACCTCGTTTCAGGTCGTATGACTCATGCGTTCGCGCCTGCCGGTGCGCAGGATCAATGGCACAGAAAGTGCACCTGCTAGGGAGACTGCGACCTGAACATCGATCCCAGGGCGCCGGCCGGCAAGCCCGAGACCGCGCAGATGGTCGTCGTACACAAGGCGCTGCGCCGGGAGCTCTCGCTGCTGCCGGGCGTCGTCAGTGCGGTCGCTCCTGGTGACAGGCGGCGCTCCGCGAGGATCGAGAGGCACGCGAGGCTGGTACTGACCTTTCTCCGTGAGTATCACGACAGCGAGGACCGGCTGCTCTGGCCGGTCCTGCGCAGCCGGGCTGCGCTGAGCAACCTCCTGATTGACACCGTGGAAGAGCAGCATCGCCTCATCGCCGACCTGTCGGTTGGCTGCCAGCCTGAGTTCACGTCCTGGTCTCATACAGGGGATCCCGGCCAGCGGGACCGGATCGTCGAAGGGCTGTCCGAGCTGGAGCGTGTCCTGCTGACGAGCCTTGATTTTGAAGAGAGCAATATGCTTCCTGCTATACACGAGCACCTCAGCGTGCAGGAGTGGTCTGAGCTGAACAAGCAGGCCATCGGCAATGCCGCGTCGGGCCCGCGAGCGCGTCTTACACTGGCCGGAGTGGTGCTCGAAGACGCGACGCCACCCGAAGGCGCGTGGTTCATGAATGTGATGCCTTCCCCGAGGCGCATGCTGTGGCACGCGATCGGCGGCCGCTGGTACGTCAGGTACTCGCGGTCCATCCGCCGGGACATCAGGTAGCAGACGTCGTGTTCCAGAACTGCGCTGCGGATCACGGCGACACTATCTCGGTGCCCGTCCGCTGATCCTGTCCGGAGGGTGGTCCCAGCGATGACCGGACCTGTGCGGCGAATCGTCGGTCGTGAGCACGAGCTTGAGGTCCTGCTTGCGGCCATCGACGCGGCGGGCTCGGCCGGTAGCGCGATTGCCGTATGCGGTGAGCCTGGCATCGGCAAGTCAGTTCTGCTCCAAGCGGCGGCCCGTCGCGGGCAGGAACGCGGACATCTCGTCCTGCGGGCGACCGGCGTCGAAGCCGAATCCCAGCTGCCGTTCGCCGGACTCCATGAGCTGATGCGCCCCGTCCTGGGAGCGGCGGACGCCTTGGCGCCGCCGCAGCGCCGCGCGCTGTTGTCGGCTTTCGGGATCGAGGCAGATGGTTCGCCTGAGCCTTTCCTGATCGGCCTGGCTGCGCTCAACGTGCTGACGGGTATCTCTGCCGGTCAGCCGGTCGCCGTGATCGTCGATGACGTGCAGTGGTTTGATCAGCCTAGCCAGGACGCGGTGGCGTTCCTGGCGCGCCGGATCCACGATGATCCCGTCATCATCGTGGGCGGGATACGCGCTGGCTACGCCACTCCTTTCCGGTCCGCCATCGGGCAGGTCCTGGACATCGGACCGCTGGACGGGGAATCGTCGCGGGCTCTGCTGCGTGCCTGTGCCCCGGACCTGGACGCGGCCGGGCGTGAGCAGATCCTGAATTACGCGCGGGGGAATCCGCTGGCGCTGGCCGAGCTTCCCCGGACCTGGTGCGGGAGGCCTGCGGGGACGGGCCTTGTTCCTGGATCACCGGTGCCGCTGAGCACGCGACTTGAGCAGGCCTTCGCCGGGCGGCTGGGCGAGCTCGGTTCGGCGGCGCGCGATGCCCTGCTCATCGCCGCCACCGACAGCGAATCCGCGCTGGCGGAGATACTAGCGGCGGCCTCGGAGCTGGCCGGCGTCCAGGTGCCCGTCGATGCCCTGGACGCCGCAGCGGCTGCGGGACTTGTCACACGTGACGAGGTACGCCTGCAGTTCCGGCATCCGCTGGTGCGGTCAGCCATCTTGGGGTCGGAGTCTGCGAACCGGCGCCAGCAGGCGCACGCGGCCCTGGCGGCTGTCCTGGTCGGCCAGCCCTACCGGCGTGCGTGGCACCGTGCGCAGGCCATCATCGGCCCAGATGACGAGGTGGCCGATGAGCTGGAGCACAACCACGACATCAGCGTCCGCCGCGGTTCGGTCAGCGGGGGGATCGCCGCTCTAGAGCGGTCAGCCCAGCTGAGCAGCTCGCCCGCGACGAGGGTACGCCGCCTGCTGCGCGCAGCGCAGGACGCGTTCAGTCTCGGGCGTCCTGAGATAGTCGAGCGGCTGCTGACGGAGGCGATGCGCAACCCGCTCACCGAGCTCGACCAGGCCCGGGTGGAGGTCTTGCGGGAGGCGTTTCACGATGGTATCCCCGGCGACGGCGGCCGGGTCATGGAGATGTGCCGCCTGGCGCGACGGGCCGTGTACGCCGGGCAGCCGGGCGTCGGACTGGACCTGCTCCTCGCCGGGTCATTGCGTTGCTGGTGGGCTGACACCGGACCTGAGGCCCGTCAGATGGTTGCTGCGGTGACCGGGCAGATCACTGGGATGTCGGCCGATCCCCGCTACGTCGCCGCCCTCGCCATCGCCGAACCTGTCGCCTGCAGCCAAGTAGTTGACGCGCTGTTCTCGCAGGCCAGGCCGGGCACCGGCGACGTTGAGGCCCTGATCCTGCTGGGCATGGCCGCTTATGCCATCGGGGATCCCGTACGCAGCCTTCGCTTCCTCGACCGGGCCGAGGCAGGGCTGCGCCAGCGGGGCCAGCTGGGCCGCCTCTCCCATGTGCTTAATTTGGGCCTGCTCTCCCGGCTGGAGCTGGGCGACTTCCAGCGCGTCAGGATGGATTCCGACGAGGCCCGGCGCCTCGCCGTGGATACCCAGCAGCCCATCTGGCATAGCGGCGCGCTCGCCCTCGACGCCATGGCGCATGGCTTGCGCGGCGATAACCTGCGGGCGCAGCAGCTGGCGGCCGACGCCGAGCAGCTGGCGGCGGGCAGTGGGCTGAATCCTCCCCTCGCCTGCGTTCAGCTGGCCCGCGGCTACGGCTACCTCAGCGCAGGCAATTACGCTGCCGCCTATCAGTCACTGCGCCGTCTGTTTGACCCCGCGGACCCCAGCTACCATTTGACGGAACGTTTCCACGGAATCTCGTTCCTGAGCGATGCTGCTGTTCCCGCCGGGCAGCGTGATGATGCTCGCCGCATCGTCAGCGACCTCCAACTCGTCGCCGCCGGCAGTGCCTCGACGACGCTGAGACACCACATCGCTTACGCCCGCGCGGTGCTGGCTGATGAGGAGAGCGCCGGGGACCTTTACCTCGCCGCGCTCGATTCGGATCTGCAGAGCTGGCCGTGGCTGCGCGGGCGTCTTCAGCTGGCGTTCGGACGCTGGCTCCGCCGCCGCCATCAGATCGCGGAAGCCCGGGAATCCCTGCGCTCGGCCCATGCCACGCTCTCCGGTATCGGGGCGACGGTCTGGGCTGCCCAGGCCGAGACCGAGCTGCGCGCCGCCGGCGAGCAAACGGCACGGCGGTCTGCGCCCAGCTGGCAGACGCTGACCGCCCAGGAGCTGCAAATCGCCAGGATGGCGAGTGACGGTTACTCCAATAAGCAGATCGGGCAGCGGCTGTACCTATCCCCGCGTACGGTCAGCGGTCACTTGTACCGGGCCTTCCCCAAGCTGGGCATCACGTCCCGTAGCCAGATAGCGGCCTGCCTCCGCGACCTTTAGTGTGTGGTGACGACGACCATGCCGGTCTTCCCCGGCCTCCCGACGTGGTCAATCGCCGTACGCAATTCGTCGAGCTTGTAGACGGCAGCGACGTCGAGATGGGCGACGGCGTCGCGTGCCAGAGCCCGGGCGGTGTCGATGTCCCAGGTGCGACGCTGCTGTGAGACTGCGGCCTGCCACCGGCTGATGGTCATCGCCTCGATCCGGGGTCCCTTCGGGAACAGGGAGCTGGCGTGGATGCGCATGGGTTCGGCCGCCAGCGCACCGTAGGTGAGCAACGTTCCCCCGGGCCCGAGCAGATCGAGCAGGTCTGCGGCGAGTTCACCCGCCACCGCATCGATGGCGGCGGTGATCGGGCGTTCGCCGGCGATGGCGCGGACCTCCTTCTGCCACCCGGGATCCGAAGTCGCGATGACCGGTACCCCGGGCAGGCGGTTCCTCAGCTTCTGCGCACCGGCGTGGCTGCGGACGAGGTTGATGAGACCGCCGGGATGCCTGGCTAGCTGAACGGCCAGCAAGCGCGCTACCTGTGACCCGGCAGCGGTTTGTACGGCGACCCCGTTGTACCCGATCGCCATGGTCCCCTCGGCCGCACGCCGCAGCAGCACGGCGGTGAGCGGGTTGATCATGAGCTGCGCTGCGACCGCGTCGGGCACGTCGTCCGGCACCGCGACGACCAGTTCGGACGGGGCAAGCACCCAGTCCTGCCACGCGCCCGGGACCAGGAAGATCGTGACGCGAGCCCCGGCGCGTACGCCCGCGGCCACCGGTGTGTCCGGGCCGATGGCCTCGACCGTCCCGGTGGCCTCCGCGCCCGGGATGAGTGCGTCGCCGGCGGCGCCGGCGAACGGCCCGGCGATGCCGGCCAGGTCACCGGGGTGGACCGAGAACGCCGCTATCCGAACGAGAACCTGGCCTCTCTCCGGAGCCCCCGGTTCGTCGCTTTCCATAACGCGGACTACCTGCGCGGGTTCGCCCGACCGTTCGTAGACGACCTTGCGCGCCATTGCTGACCTCCGTTCGTCCTGCCGAGGTGCGGTATCAGGCGGGTGCGAGCTCGGCGACGATTTGGGCGGGCCGCCTGCCGAGGATCAGGTCGCAGGCACGCTCGGCGAGGGCCATCACCGCTGCCTGGGTGTGCGCGGCCGGGACCGAAGGGAAGACGCTCGTGTCGATAACGCGCAGCCGGTCGAGCCCGTGAACGCGCAGTTCCGGGTCGACTACTGCTCCCTCGTCGAGTCCCATCCGGCAGCCGCCGGTCATGTGCGCGAAGCCCTGCGCGTGGGCATGTGCCCATTCGGCCATCTCATCGTCGTCCAGGCCGGCCCGAAGGCCGGCGCCGGCACCGATCCCGGCGATCCACTGGTCCAGGGGTGCGGTGGCGGCAATGGCGAGCGACTCACGAATACCGCCGACGAGCCGGCGCAGGTCCGACCCGGCCGATAGGAATCGCGGGTCGAGCAGCGGCGCGTCCTCAGGATCGGTACTCCGAAGCCTGACTGTTCCCCGGGACATCGGGCGTACCACGGCGACCCTCATCGCGATTCCACTTGCGTCCGGTGGCCCTGCGAAGAAGAGGGTCTCCAGGTCGGCTCCGATCCAGGCTGGCTCCGAGCGGTGGAACAGCGCCGCGTCGTCTTCGAACGCTGACGGCGGGACATCACGGGCGGGGTTGAAGGCGACGGCCGCACTGACGTGATCCTGCAGCCCGTCGCCCACTCCGGGCAGGTCATGGCGGACGGTGACGCCCATGTCGTGCAGGTAGCCGGCCGGCCCGATACCGGACAGCATGAGCAGCTTTGGCGACTCGGCGGTACTCGCCGCGACGATGACCTCGTGGGTGGCGCGGACCACCGTGGGCTGCCCGTCGCGCAGGACGGTCACGCCGGTGCACGTGCTGCCGTCGAGGTTGATGCGGACCACGCGGGCGTCGGCCCACAACGTCAGCGCGGGACGGTCAAGCACCGGTTCCAGGTAGGCCTGCCGTGCGCCGACGCGGCGGCCATCTCGCGCATTGATCACGAAGTGACCCGCGCCGGTGACACCGGCGGGGCCGTTGAAATCACCGGCCTCGCGGTGACCGCGGGCGGCGGCGGCCGCGACGAAGTCGAGCGAGGCTGGATGAGGGTCGTGTGCGAGGCGGCTCTCCAGATGCACAGGCCCGGCGGACCCGAGGTAATCGGCGTCACCGTCGGCGTATCCCTCGACCTTGCGGAAGTAGGGGACCAGGTCGGCGTAGCTCCAACCCGGCGCCCCGCCGTGCGCCCAGGCATCGAAGTCGCTGGGGTCACCACGAGTCCACAGCAGTCCGTTCATCTGGGACGAACCACCGACGACGCGGCCGTGTGGCATCAGGGTCGGCTGGCCGGACAGGCCTGGTTGCGGAGTCGTCTGGTACGCCCAGTCGGCCTCGCCGCCGATCAGCGTAGGCCAGGCGTAGGCGATCATCGTGCTGGCCGGAGCCTCCAGCGGCCCGGCCTCGACCAGCAGCACTGACGCCTGCTCGCTGAGCCGGTACGCCAAAACGCACCCCGCGGAACCGGCTCCGATGATCACGTAGTCGTACTCGGTCATGCGCTTCTCCTTGTCAAGGGTGTGACCACGTCAGGTGGCTCCGGCTAACGCGGTGGCCAGACGCCTCGACGGAACAGCCCGTCAGGGTCGATCCCTCGGCGCACGAGGTCGACGAAGGCCGCACGCTCCTCGTCCATCCATCGTCCCGGGTTGTCGCGGTCCTCGACGAAGTTCGGGACGACGCTGCCGGTGTCCCATGGGGCCAGCGCGGTACGCGCCTGCGCCAGGTAACGGCGCATAGCTGCCGCCTGCCCCTCGTCGGCCGGGACTGCGAGCGCGTAGTAGCAGTGCGCACCCTTCAGGTGATTGACAGCCCCACCGTCAGCGACCGGGTCGGACAGGGCACCGCCCAGTTGCCGTAGCTCGCTGAAAATCAGGGGTGACTGCGAAGCCGCGTCCGCGGTCGACAGAAAAGCCTGCTGGCCGTCCTCGTCAAGGTCGCGGAGCACCATGTGGTCGCCGACGGCGCGAAGCGGATCGGGGGGGTCCATATGTGTCTGCGGGACATCGAGCGTCGTCGCGGCACGCCAGGTGGCCAGCAGGGGCGTGGCCACCGCACGCATCCGGCCGAGCAGATCGTCGACCTTGGCCGAGACGCCGGGTACCTCGGCGGAGGACGTCGCCAGTGCCACTCCGTCCAGGCACGCAACCGGACCGTGAGTCAGCGGTTCAGGCACGCCGGGCAGCGGCGGCAGGCGCAGGATCCGGAACGACGTGGTCACCTCCCGGGGTGCGGTCCTGGTCCACCCGGCCCATGCATCGAGCAACGGCCCGGCCTCGCTGACCGGCCACCAATCGGCGCCTGTCCAGACGCCGGCCGTGTCGAACAGCTCGATCTCGACCGCGGTGACGACTCCGAAGCCGCCACCGCCGCCCCGGACCGCCCAGAAAAGGGACGGGTCGTGGTCGGTGTCGACACGATGCAGCTGACCGTCCGCTGAGACCAGCTCCACCGCACGCAGCGAGTTGACCGCCAGGCCGAATCGTCGGCCATAGAAGCTCAGGCCGCCCCGCAGGAGATAGCCGACCGCCCCGACGTCCGGAGACGAGCCGTGCATGGCCCCCAACCCGTATTGAGCGGCTGCCTCGGCCACGGCACCCCAGCGTGTTCCGGCCGGGATTCGTGCGCGGTGTGTCTGCGGGTCGACCTCGACGGGCCCGCTCGGCACGGTTCGCACCAGAAGTGCCCCGCTCATCCGGTCCGCCATGGACGACGCATGGCCGGTGCTGATCACCTCCACATCGAGGCCGCGGGATCGCGCCCGCGTGATCGCGGCGGCAACCGAGCCGGCCGAGTCCGCGATCACGGCCTCGTCGGGCTGCACCGGCGCGAATAGGTTGTAGACGGCGGTTGCTTCACGGTAACCGGGAGTGCCGGGCATGTGCACAGACAGGGTCGATGTGGCTTCGACGGCCATAGGGCGACCTCCAGGTCACTGTCATAACGGGCCGTTCACGCCCGAGGCGGCGTCGCGGGCACCGTTGTGCCGCCAGGTTGCCTTAGGCGACGCGTCGTGGTCCTGAGTCATCTGACCCGACTATTCGCCGGCCGCGCCATCCACGCCGAGGACGCCGGGCGCGGCGACCTGCCAGGATAGAAAATCAACGGCCTTAAGACCGAACGGATAACGAGCAATGGACGACGCTGATGGCTTCTCGACCTTGATGCACGCGAACCTGATGGAGATATTCGGCCAACGCGATGGAACCCGGCGGCGAGAAGCAATGCGTCGTGCCTATGCAGAAAACATCGCCTTCACCGATCCCGAAGGGACCGTGCACGGATACGACGCCGTAGACGAACGGGTGCGGGAAGTCCTCGATAAGGCACCGGAGACGTTCATCTTCGCCCCCGACGGGCCCCTATACGTCCTGGCTGGTGCAGCCGCCGCGCTGCCGTGGAGGTTCGGGCCGCCCAGTGGGCCGCCCGTCGTCCGCGGTATCGACGTTGCCGTCATTGCCAATGGACGCATCATTTCCTTGCAGACCTTGGTCGCAGCCTGAGTGTCGTCACCCGCCGCCGGCGATTGAGGCGAAAGTTCCGGATCGGTGTCAGCCGACACGTTTCTTGATCAGCTCAGCCAGTTCGATCGTCGCTGTGTGGCACGCATGCGACCACCTCGTGAACTGAATGAACCCGTGGGTCAGGTCCGGGTTGTGCACGTAGGTGAGATCGTTGCCGGCGGCCGCCAGCTGCTGCGCGTACGCATGCCCCACGTCCCGGAGCGGATCGTAGCCATTGGTGACCAGGATCGCGGGCGGCAGGTCGGCGTGCGACTCGGCGTTCAGCGGCGTGAGATACGGGTGGCGGACGTCGTCGGCGTTGTTGACCAGGTTCCGGACCATCGAAAATATGCCATTGCTCTCGAGGTAAAGCCCCGTCCGGTTCTCGCTCGCCGAGGGGGTGTCGGCCGGGAAGGCGGCCTCGGGGAAGAGCGGGACCTGAAGGGCCAGCCGGGGACCCGCGGTATCCCGCAGCTTAAGCGCGAGAACGCAGGTCATGTTCCCGCCCGCGGAATCCCCGCCGAGCGCGATTTTCGCGGGATCGACACCCTCGTCAGCGGCATGATCGAAAAGCCAGCGAACCACATACTCGATCTCGTCAATCTGAGTGGGGTACTTGGCTTCCGGCGCCAGCTGGTACTCCACCGCATAGGTGCGGATCCCGGCCTGCTCGGCGATCAGCCGCATCGGCACCTCAAACTCGTCCAGGGTCCCGTAGGTGAAGCCTCCGCCGTGAATGTAGATCAGCGCGCCGCTCGGCTGCGACGTCGCCTCGGTGGGTACGTGGCGGCGGACGGCGAGCGACCCGTGCGGCCCGGGCAAGACCAGGGTGTCAACGCTCCCGATAGCCGGCCAGGGACCGATCCCAAGTTGCCTGTGGTCGCGCCGACCCTGGGCAATATCGATGTCCGCGCCCAGGACTGGTCCGGTAGGCAACCAGGCTTTGAGCTCGGGATCCAGCTCTCCTCGACTGATCGCGGTCGGAACGTTCGTTCGGTCATAGACCGGCATGTTTCCTCCTCCAAGCCAGGGCGACTCGTGACTGCACACTGGCCGGGTGGTCCCGGCCTGCGAGGTCGCGGACACCGGTGATCGCCAGATTGCCTTAGCTCGCGCGTCGTCGTCCTGAGTCATCTGACCTGATAGCCGCCGTAGCAGTACCCCGGAGACGTGCGCCCCGCTCCGCCTCGCGGGGTGTGATAACTGCGGCGTCCGGCGGGGACTGTCGTCCTGTTTCCAATGGTCATCAGTAGTTTCGATACTGGAGAGGGTCACCGTTTCGATGACGATGGCGGCGAGCGCGAGGACCAGCATCGGCGCTGCCGCCCACACCGCCCGCGGACCAATAAAACGGGTGCATAGGGCTCCCACGCATGCGCCGCCTCCGAAGCCCGCGACTATCGCCGCCATCCGCGCCGCCTGACGCCCCGCCTGGGCATCGTGATCAGCGCACCAGCGGTAGGCCTTGGCGACCAGAGTGCGCAGATTGCTCGTCGTGAGCGTCGTACTGTAGTCAATGCCCTGCAGCGACCGGAACGTCGAGACTTGCAGTGCCGACGTGAATGCGATGGCCGCGGTCACGACCTCATTTGGCACCTGCGGGGGTAGCGCGCCGACGATAACCAGGACCACGATCTCGGCGACCAACACGAAACGGGCCGGACGCCGTACGATCCGGCGACCCGCGGGCCGGGCCAGCGTCTCGGCAAGCGCCACTCCCAGCACGAATGCCAGTATCGGCGGTACGTGCAGCAACGCCGCGAGCCAATGGCGCTCCCCGGCCTCCACGCCGAGGAGCACAATGTTGCCAGTCTGAGCGTTGGCGAACACTCCTCCGCGACCGACGAAGGTGTAGGCGTCCAGGAACCCGCCCGCACCGGCAAGCAACAGGCCAGTGGGCAGGCTGTCCGGGCGGATGCGAATCGCAGGCATCGCGAGGTAACTTGCCTGGCGCGGGCTTACTCACCTTCAATTGCCGTCTGCTGCGGCATACTGCCTGACCGCCCGCGCGGCGGACAGGATCAGCTGGGTCACCTCTTGCGGATGGGTAATCAGCGAGAGGTGGCCGGAGTCGATCTCGACCGTTGTGGCGTTCATGCGTTTGGCGAGGAAGCGTTGAAGCTCCGGCGAGATCGTGCGGTCCTGCCGCGAGATGGCATACCAGGATGGTTTCGACTGCCAGGCCGCCGCTGTGGTCTTCTCGTGGAAAAGCGATTCCGAGACGCGTCCTTGCACCGCGTAGAGCACCCGCGCCCGGGCCGGGTCGATGCCATTGGCGAAGTCGGTCAGGAACGCGTCCTCGGTGAGCCCCCCGAAGCCGCCGGTGTAGACAAGCCCGGCGTTGGCAGGTGGTGCCGGGAACTTCTGGGCGAGCGCGGCGTAGTCCTCGCCGGCGTCGGGGGCGCGAGCCGCGATGTAGACCAGGGCCGCAACACGCGGCTCGACCCCGGCTTCGGTGATCACGGTGCCCGCGAAGGAATGACCGGCCAGGATTACCGGCCCGTCGTGCAGCGCCAGAATGCGGCGGGTGTGCGCCACGTCGTCGGCCAGCGAGGTCAGCGGGTTCTGCACGGCGGTGGCGGTCAGCCCTGTGCGTTGCAGCCGCTCGATCACCTCCGACCAGGACGAGCCGTCGGCGTACGCGCCGTGAACCAGCACCACGCCGGGCTGGGGGGCCAGTGAGGTCATGGGATGTCCTCCGATGTCCTTCGGCTGCCAAAGAGCCTGCAGGGCCCGGGAATTCCGGGGCGCGGAGATCCAAGGCCAACTGGGATGTGGAATGTGCATGGGCCGGTCATGGCCTGATTATGGGATCCCGGATCGCTGCCAGCCATCAGTCAGATGACTCGCTCTGCCGACGGCCAGGTCCGGCCACAAGGTGCCGCGGCTTCGGCACCGCGATCCGTTGCCAGGCAGCGTCACAGTGGGGCAAGAATCATAAGTATCTCGTCACGGTCGTCTCCTGGCGCGAACCGCAGGGCGCCGGGCCATCGGCCGATCACCTCCCAGCCCAGTCCGGAATAGAAACGCTCCAGCCCGGTGCCGCCACGCGCGGCGAGGTGGAGCTGCTCCAGGCCCATCTCGTCGCGGGCAACGTGCCGGGCGTGCGTCATCAAAGCGCCGCCGATACCTTGACCGCGGAAGGCGGGGAGAGTCTGCAGATGGCTGATGGTGCCCCAATGAGCGACAACCGGATCGGGCTGACGCCACAGGTGCACCCAGCCAGCCAGGGCATGGCCGGCCAGCGCGAGCAGGAGCCGGCTGCCCCCGGGGCTGAGGCTGGCGATGATCTGGTCAGCCACCGGGGCGACGATAGCCTTATCGACCGGCGGAAACGGAAACCCGGCCGCTCCTCCGGCGTTGCTGACCGTGATCCAGCAGTCGATCAGTTCCCGCCTCAACCCGGCACTGACTTCTCCAGGCTCACAACGCTGGTCCATCACCGGAACATCAAGCTGACCCATCCCGGAATTCTGACAGGCCCCGACGTGGGTGGGTGAAGGCATCTTCTGCCGCATGGCGCGCTGGATGAGCGCATTGTCACGCCAGACCGCATGATCGCTGGTCAGCCAAGGTCACGTGCTCGTCCGGTGCGTCGGCAGCGCCTACAGAGTCAGCCGGTCTGGCATGGCATCTAGCATCTGCGACGCCAGGCGGCGCGGATCAGCCTGCCGGGCAGATGCCGCGACCGGACGGATAAGGTTCCGGCCTATCACAATGGGTGGGTGAGGTTCCCGCCTGAGACCTTCTGTGCGCGCAGCGGCCCGGTCCATGTCCTCGTCTTCGGGGATCTGCCGGTGCCGGAGAGTCCCGGCGATCGCAGCGCGGACGGGAACTGGTGATGAACCGGCCCGGGCGGCCTGTGGTGCGTGCGTATGGCCCGGATCGGGCGCAGTTCGGTGAGCTGTGGCTGCCCGGCATCACACCCGCGGCAACGGTGGTGATTATCCACGGCGGGTTCTGGCGCGCCCGTTACGGCGTGTCGCTCGGCCGCCCGCTGGCTGCCGACCTGGCACACCGCGGCTACGCCGTGTGGAACCTGGAGTACCGGCGGGTCGGCGCCGGGGGCGGGTGGCCGGCGACGTTCGAGGACATCGCCGCGGGCATCGACCTGCTCTGCGAGCTTCCCGTCGGCACCGCCCGCGTCGCGGCCATCGGGCACAGCGCGGGCGGGCACCTCGCTGCCTGGGCGGCCGGGCGGCCCGGGCTGCCGCCCGGCGCGCCGGGTGCACGGCCGCTGGTCACGGTGACCGCGGTTATCTCCCAGGCCGGAGTGCTGGCGCTCGCGGACTGCGCGCGCGAGGGCGTGGGCGGCACGGCAGCGCTGGACCTGATGGGCGGCCGCCCGCAGGATCTGCCGCAGCGGTACCGGCTCGCTGACCCGATGACGGCAGTGCCCGTCGAGGCCGCCGTGCTGTGCCTGCATTCGCGAGCCGACGACGCGGTGCCCTTCGCCTGCAGCGAGCGCTACGTCGCCGCGGCCACCCGGGCCGCCGGCAGGGCCCGGCTGCACGAGACCGACGGCGATCACTTCACTCTCATCGATCCTCACTCAGCAGACTGGCAAGTGGCAGTCGGCGCCCTGCCCGGGCTGCTCGGCCTGCCCGCCGGTCATCTCAGGCCAGGCCGCGGTGAGACCGGCGAGGACTTACCGGCCTCAGCGCGGCCCAGTGGGATCAGCCGAACGCCAGGCACGGCTGCTGCTGAAAACCTACGGCCACCACATCGGGCCGGCCCCAGCACCAGTCAAGACCCTTCCGAGCCGACTGCCTACACCACACAGCACAGTGCATCGAGCTGACCCCGAAAGCCAAGCCAGCGTGTTAATAATCTGCGCAGCCTAACTGGCGACCTTGGCCATTGCCGCAACTCACCGGGCACGCAGACTTCTGGCACCCCACAGGCAGGTGCGTAGCCGTGGGCCGTGGCCTCACCGCTGGCGTTGCATCTGTCCGTCCAAATCCAGGGGTATGTCAACGGCGGCCTGGTCCTTGTCGAGCGGGCTGCTGGCGACGCCATGGGTATCCAAACGTGCCTCCCGGCGCGACTAGGGATTTCACCCTTACGGCGGAACGAGTCCCATGTCAGTCTCACCGTGACGGTCACCATGTGGTGGGAGATACACGTGCAACGAGCGCTTGGGCCAGGAAACCCGCGGCCTGGTACATCATCGCCTAGTGGGAATGGCCAAGTTGAGTAAGGTCCACTGTTCGGTCCGATTCCCGGGGTCAACCACGGGAATCGACAGGGCGCGAGCGCTGGCAGGAGGGAGGTGATTTCTGCCGTTAGGTCAGCGCTGGTTCGTGTCATGCTGAATCGCGAGAGGCGATGCGTGAATGGAGGGGTGCCATGGAGGGAATGGACCTCGGGCTCTCATCAGGTTTCCGCCTGGACGTGATGGCTGGCTATGCCGTGGCGGTCAAACGCTATGGCATATGGGTCCGGGCAGCCGCGACCGCGGTCATGCTGTCCGCGGCAGGTACCGCTTCCCCGGCCTGGCGCACGCTGCAACTGCTGCCGCTAGTCGCGGGCCTGACATTAGCCTGGCTGGACGCGTACCCGCCCATGTCCGAGGTGCTGCTGGGAAGCCGGGGCTTGCGACGGTGGCTGGATGATCAGACCGCGGCCACCAGCACGACGGCCGCCATCAATCTGGCGGGCCTTCTCGAGGGCTTCGGTGTTGTTATCGCCGCGTTGCTCTTCGCAGGACCGCTCCCGGTCTCGATGCCGCATCCTGCCCGCCTGGCGGCTCTCGTCGCGGTCACAGCGTTCGGGTGGAGCGCATTCAGTCAGGTCGCCGCCGATCCCGGCTACTACAAGACTGACCCGCCAGCTGCGGACTCGATGGTGGCCATGCGCTGGCTGCTGCCGCTTGCGGCCGCTGCGAGTGCTTTCGCCATCTACACCGCGGGGGGAGCGCCAGCGCAGCGCGTTCCGTTGTGGGCTGCAGCGCTGCTGGCCGGCTCGTTCCTCCTGATCTGGCCCTATGTCGCGACACTGAACCTGCTGCTGCAATACGCCGAGTCATCGGCGCGCGCGCAGGTCATCAGCAACCTGGACACACAGCAGTACATCCACCATGAGTACGTCCACCGGGCCAAGAACGAACTGCGCCCGAGTGTCCGGAATCCACAGACCGACGCCGAATACGACGCTTTCTCGACCGCGGTTGTCGTAGTTGAGAACGCGCGACGCGACATATCGGCGTCGGCATCTGCCGATCACGACGACGCCCACCCGGCTGCTGAGCTCTGGAGGACATATCAGCGGACTGTCGATGAGGCCGCCTTCCGCGACCGGCTGTTGCTAATTGATCGCACGGACGGCCGGAAGCTGCCACATATGGAAGGCCTGATCCTACAGAGCATCTTCGTCGGATTCGTCAGCAACGCACTCCGCGCGCGTCCCGAGCAGGTTGTTGTGACGGTCTCGGAAGAGACGGATGAGAAAGGCACGCCGCTCACCCGTGTGGTCGTCGACGATGACGGCGCGGGCGGCGCGCCGCGCGCTTTCGAGGAGGGGTCCAGCCTTGCGCGCTTGGACGCGATCTGCAGGCAACGCGGTGGACGAGTGCGCATCGTGCCCCGCGAGTCCGGCGGAACTCGGGCAACCGCTGAGTTCAGCTACCCCTACCGGTTAACGAGCAAGCCCGAGAAAACGAATGATCCCTCACGAGAGGCGATGATCGATGAACAGCTTCCGGGTCCTGGTGGTAGACGATGGGCTGTCATACATAACATCCGCCACAGACTGGCTCTGCCGAGGGGCTGATCTGCTTCCGGCGCCGCCTGAAATCATTCCGGCGGGTAGCGCCGCCGAGGCTGCCGCTGCCGTCAGGCACTGCCTGCAATCAGGCACAACCATCGACGCAGCGATCGTGGATCTGGGCCTCGGGCCACGGCAGCCCAGCGGCCTGGGAGTGATAGACCTCCTTGAGAAGGCCGGCATTCCCGCCGCCATCTGGGTTGACTGGAGTGAAGGATGCCGGAGACTCATGTTTGTCTATGCTGCTTTCACCTGGTTCAAGCCGGTGGCGCTCCTGCCGAAGGCCAAGTTCTATTCGTCCGAGGATGCAGATCGCGCGGCACGAGACTTTGTCAGGGATATCGTGCGGATCTGTTACCGCCAGGCGCCTGCCCCAGACCTAGCCGCTTACTTCCGTCCCAGGTACGGCCGTGACTGGCCGTTCGCTCAGGTCCTGTCCAGCGAAGCTGATCTAAGCAAATGGCGGGCGTTCCTCGCGTACAGCCAGACTGCAGCAATTGCCGCCCATCTCAGGCTCACGCCCAAAACAATCGACAAATGGCTCGCTGACAAATACGGGCCGGTATGGAGTCTCATCCAGCACGCATCGAAGTACATGGACGTCACAGATGCGAGGATCGCTGATCCACCTCCGCCAGTTCCAATACCACGCAGCGGGGAGGAGAAAAACAAGACTCATCTGGACCGCAAGGCCGCGATTCACCAGTTCGCGCGCTCGCAGTCATGGTTTTTCAGTGATCCGGTTGTAAGCGCCCGATACCCGGCGCGCTAAGTCGTGCTCAGCAGATCGCACTTCCAGGAACACAGCGCAGAATGTGTGGTTACAGTGTCCTCGCGTCGCCGCTTCGCCACGGCGATATGGTCACGCTTCTGGCGAGCCTGATGGTGGCTTTCGGGGCGATGCTCCTGCTGGGACTGGTGCTGGAGCGGCGCTGGCTGCGGCCAAAGGAGATGGCGCTCGCGTTCACGATCGGCGATCCCGCGCTTGCGGTCGCCATCGCATCGGGCGTGCGGATCATGGGTCCGCACCAGCCGTGCGGCGCTATCGGGCCCCGTTGGCAGACGCTAGCCGCTGTGGCCTGGCTCATCTTCGGGCTGTGGCAGTGGCACGCAGAGGTGGCTTCGAGGATATACACGCGAAGGCAGGCGCTGAGCCCTACGAAGATCTGGCACCAGCTTG
>Ga0208725_1000121_pt1 | contig 17146 bp, 16 predicted proteins | sample MicForSoSWNH13_O_FD_188004 | JGI IMG/M metagenome (GOLD analysis project Ga0208725, IMG submission 188004) | Forest soil microbial communities from Harvard Forest Long Term Ecological Research site in Petersham, Massachusetts, USA - MetaG HF011... | ecosystem: Environmental > Terrestrial > Soil... | reverse complement strand
GCCATCGGCCTGCTCGAGGACCACCTCGGCCACTGCGTCACCCAGGCGGTCGAGCACGGCGGCCCGGAGGCCGAGGAGAAGGTGAAGGAAGCCGCGGCGGCCGTGGCCCGCCTGGTCAGGTCCTGAGCGAGAAGACCAGCCCGCGTTATCGGTCGGGCCCGCTCGCCCGGGCCTCGGCGGTGGCGGTCGGCCGGGTGGGCGCCCCGTCGGCCAGGCTCTCTGGAAGCACCTCCGCCGGCGGGCTCTCCTTGCTGTCGTCGTAGTAGAACTGGCGGCCGCGCAGCAGCGAGATCACCGCGCCGCCCAGCGACAGCGCGATCGCCGCGCTGAACACGATGATCAGGCCGTGGTGGAACGGGCCGGAGATCAGGTTCGGGAAGAACCGGTTGCCGGTCAGCACGGCAACGTTGTGCGCGGGCAGCTTGTTCAGCACGCCGGAGGGGCCGAGCAGGGTGCGCATCGGGTTGTAGCCGAGCAGCGCGGAGAACAGCGTGCTGACCGGCGGCAGGTGCGCCACGTGCGAGGCGACCCCTGCGGGCACGCCCTGGGCCCGCAGGCCGCCGTACAGGGTGCGCGGCAGCGTGGCAGCCAGCCCGGCGACCATCAGCGAGAAGAAGATGCCGATCGACAGCGACATGCCGGAGTTCTGGAACGTCGAGCGCATGCCGGAGGCCGCGCCGCGGTCCCGGGCCGGGACGCTGCTCATGATCGCCGATGTGTTGGGCGAGGCGAACAGGCCGGATCCGACCCCGTTGCAGAAGATCAGCGCCCCGAACAGCCAGAACGAGAAGTCGACCGGCAGCAGCATCAGCCCGGTGAACGCGCACGCGGCGAGGAGCAGCCCGGCGGTGGCGAACGGGCGCGGGCCGTACCGGTCCGACAGGATCCCCGAGATCGGGCCTGCGATCAGGAACCCCGCGGTGAGGGGCAGCATGTAGATGCCCGCCCACAGCGGCGTGACCAGGAAGTTGTAGCCGTGCAGCGGCAGCCAGATCCCGGCCAGCCAGATCACCAGCATGAACTGCAGCCCGCCGCGCGCGATCGAGCCCATCAGGCTGGCCGCGTTCCCGGCTGAGAACGCGCGGATCTTGAATAGGCTCATCCGGAACATCGGCTCGGGGATCTTGGTCTCGATGATCCCGAAGGCGATCAGCATCCCGGTGCCGCCGGCCAGCCCGGCGATCACCCACGGGTTGGTCCAGCCGGTCGCATGGCCACCGTAGGGCTGGATGCCGTAGGTGATCGCGGCGAGCACCGCGGCGGCGCCGAGGGCGAAGGTGGCGTTGCCGGCCCAGTCGATGCTCGCCCGCCGGGTAGTGGCGATCTCACGGAGGCTGCGGTAGGCCCAGACGGTGCCGAACACGCCGATCGGCACGTTGATCCAGAACACCGCGCGCCAGTCCCACGCGGCCAGCAGGCCGCCGAGCAGCAGCCCGACGAACTGCCCGGAAATGCCGGCGATCTGGTTGATGCCCAGGGCCATGCCGCGCTGGTTCGCGGGGAACGCGTCGGTGAGGATCGCGGCCGAGTTCGCCATCAGCATCGCGCCGCCGAACGCCTGCACCATCCGGAAGCCGATCAGCCAGAGGGCGCCGGCCCCGCCGGTCATCGGGTCCAGGGACAGGGCGATCGACGCCAGGGTGAACACGACGAAGCCGAGGTTGTAGATCTTGACCCGGCCGAACATGTCGCCGAGCCGCCCGAGGGTCACCACGAGGACCGACTGGACGAGCAGGTAGCCCATGATCATCCAGAGCAGGTAGCTGATGTTGCCAGGGCCCAGCGGGTTCAGGCCGATGCCGCGGAAGATGGCGGGCATCGCGATGATCACGATCGAGGCGTCGATGGTCGCCATCGTCATGCTGAGCGTGGTATTGGAGAGGGCCACCCACTTGTACCGGTCGCTGTCGTTCCGGAATCCGCTGCTACCCGGCTGCCTCAGCTCAGCGATCGTCTGCACTCGATCGAGTCTACCGCGATTAAGTTGCTTGATGGCAACTACCTAACGGCAAGGCGCACCCGGTACGTCCACCACCAGGTCAGAGGCTCGCTGAGCCGCCGCGCGGCCACCTCCCTGAGCGCGGTGAACCCGAGCTCATCCTCGGTGGCGCCGTCGGCGAGGAAGCTGGCGGCGTTGGTGATCGCGCTGAGTGCCAGCCCCACGAGCCGCCCGGCGCCGCCGTGGTCGCGCCCGTGCACCGCGATCTCGGCGCAGTGCCGGAACAGCCCGCTGTCCCGTAGCCGGCCCAGGTGGTCCTTGCCCTGGTGCGCTTCGGGCATGCCGCGCCCGGCCTGCTCGGCCTCGACCCGGCCGGCCACGTTTTCCCAGGCGGCCGCCGTTTCCCAGTCGGTCCACGGCGGCCAGTCACAGTCGTAGGCGGCCAGCACGCCGCCGGGACGCAGCAGCCTGGCGATCTCCGGCAGCGCCCGGTCCGGGTCGAACCAGTGCATGGCCTGGCTCGCGGTCACAACGTCGGCGCAGGCGTCCGGCAGGCCGCTGTCCTCGGCGGTCGCGCCGAGCACCGTGAACCGGGTTCCCGACCCGGCCGCGACTTCGGCGATCCGGCGCTCGGCGAGGTGGCGCATGCCGCCGGACGGCTCGATCGCGGTGACCTGGCGGGCGCTGCCGGCCCAGGCCACAGCGGACAGGCCGGTGCCCGCGCCGAGATCGACCACGTCGGGCCTGGCCAGCCCGGCCCACTGGGTGATCAAGGCGATCAGGTCGGCGGGCGGGCGCGGCCGGACCGCGTCGTACTCGCCGGCCACGTCATCGAACCTCCAGGCCGCGTCCGGCATCACAGTTCCTTCCACCCGCACCGACAGCAAACCACCTGACGATCTCGTCGCCGGGAACCCGGTCGCGCCGACGGGCGGGCATTCTCATCAGGGGTTATGTCGGTGACCGGGATCTTCAGGTGCTGTCCGGGCGGCGCGTCGGCCGCGGGTCGGGGTCAATCCCTGGAACACTCAGCGCTGACGGGGGACCTACATGCAAGGGCTACATCAGATGATTGCACGCAGACGGATCATTGACGTCACCGGACAGATCGCTGGCGGGCTGGCCGCTGCCTTGTCGGCCGTGCGCACGGGGGCGGGCAAGGCAGCTAGCCGGTTCCCGCGGTCGGCCGCCCAGTTAGCCGCGGCCGCCCTGCTCGCCGCCGTCCTCGTGCCCGCGGCCACCGAGGCCGCGGCGTCTGGATCGGCCACGCCACCGGTTCCGGTGCTGCACTGGCGCTCTTGCTACGGCGGGTTCCAGTGCGCCACCGCCCGGGTGCCATTGAGCTACCGGGACCCGCACGGCGCGACCATCAGAATCGCCGTGCTCAGGCACCTGGCGACCGATCCGGCTCGCCGTATCGGGACGCTTTTCCTCAACGTCGGCGGCCCGATGGAGCAGATCGAGGACGTCGTGGCCAACTTCGGGTCGGACCTCCCCGCAGCGATCAGGGCTCGGTACGACGTCATCGCGTTCGACCCTCGCGGCTTCGGCTACAGCACCGCGGTGCGCTGCTTCCCGACCATGGCGGCGGAGAGCAAGTTCCTCGGAGACCTGCTCTTCGATGGAATGCTGCCCGTCTTCCCCGTCGGCGCCCGGCAGGAAGCGGTCACGGTACGGACCTGGGCCCGGTTCGACGCGCGGTGCGCCCGGCGCAACCGCAGCCTGCTGGACCATGACACCACCGCCGATGTGGCCAGGGACATGAACCTGCTGCGCGAGGCCGTCGGCTCCCCGGTGCTCAACTACGTCGGCGCGTCCTACGGCACCGGGCTCGCCGCCACCTACGCCAACCTGTTCCCTGCCACGACCGGGCGCATGGTCCTGGACGCGAATCTTAACCCGGTCGCCTGGACCCACCCGGACGGCGATCTGCCGACTTTTCTTCGCCAGGGCTCGGACCAGGCGTCCGCGGCGGTGATGCGGGCCTTCCTGGACCTGTGCGGCAAGACAGCCACCTCGGCGTGCGCGTTCTCCGCCGGAACCCCGGCCGCGACCCGCGCCAAGTGGGACACGCTGCTGCGCCGGCTCCGCCGGCATCCGGTCACTATCGGCACCCCGCCGCAGACTTACACCTACGCCATCGCGGTCGCGGTGCAATCCGTGCAGCTGTACACGGTGAGCCAGTGGCCGTCCGCCGCCAGCCTGCTGCAGCAGCTCTGGGTGGCCTCGGCCGCCGCCCGCCCGTCCGCGGCGGCCAGCCCGGCGACGCGGGCCCAGGCCAGCCCGCCCACCGCCGCCGCGACCGCGCCCCCGGCCGTCTACATGGGCATTGAGCAGGTACTCGCCGTGCTCTGCTCAGACAGCCCGAACCCGCGCGACCCGGCAGCCTACCCGGCCGTCGCCCGTAGGGCCTATACCCGGGCGGGCGTCTTCGGCCCGGAGAAGACGTGGATCTTTGAGGCGTGCGCGGATTGGCCGGCCGCAGCGGCCCAGGACCGTTACTCAGGCCCGTGGAACCGGCCCACGGCCAGCACCATGCTGCTCATCGGCAACACCGGCGACCCGGCCCTGCCCCTCCACGACTCGGTCGCGATGTCCCGGGACCTGGCCCGTACCCGGCTGCTGACTGTCGATGAGTACGGGCACACCTTGCTCAACAACCCGGACACCTGCGCCGCGGGCTACGAGATCCGCTACCTGCTGGCCGGCGCCCTTCCTCCGCCAGGAACTGTCTGCAAGCAGCACGCCGCCCCGTTCCCCGGATGACGACCAGCCGAAGGCAGATCGCCCATACCGGGCTGCCCGCCGCTGTCAGAGGCAGATGGTAACCCTGTCCGAGGGGCGAGACCAGTGCAGGAGGCGATCGTGGACACTCGGGAGGCGGCACGCCTGTGGGCCAGCACGTGGGCCAGCAGCTGGCCGGCCAAGGACGTGGACGCGATCCTCGGCCGGCAGGCCGAGGACGGCGACCACTGGGCTTCGATGTTCCGGCCGTTCCGCGGCCGGGCCGGGCTGCGCGACTACCTGGAGGAGTGCTTCGCCGAGGAGTCCCGCCCGGCGCAGGTGCGGTTTGCCGAGCCGCAGGTCGACGGCGACGCGGCCGCCGTGGAGTACTGGGCTCAGGTCTGGATCCACGACGAGCCGATGACCATTTCCGGCTGCACCGTCCTGCGCTTCGACGACGCGGGCCTGGTGGCCGAGTCCCGCGACTACTCGCACGTCCAAGCGGGCAGTCAGGCACCGCCGGGCTGGCTGTTCGGGTGATCCAGGGCAGCGCCCACCCCGCCGGTGGTCAGGTGTTGCCGCGCACCATTGCGATCAGGCGGTCCAGCACCTTGCCGTCGCTGACCCGCAGCCCGTCGTGCTCGTACTCGTTGGTGACCCACGGCCGCAGGCCCCGGATGGTCCGGGCGGTCGGCACCGAGAACGTCTGCGGCACGTACATGTCGTCGTAGTAGACGGCCGCGGCGGCCGGCACCTCATTGGCCCGCAGCCGCTCCGCGTCGTACAGGGCCGGCCAGTCGCGATGGGCCAGGATCTCGGCGGCCCCGGCCAGCGGCGCGAGCACCGGGTCGTTCTCGACCATCCATGGGTAGATCATTTCGCCGGTGAACAGCAGCGGGCCGTCGCCGTCCAGCGCGGCCGCCGCGTCGAACTCCGGAAACTCCGCCCGCACCCGCTGCGCCGCCCACGCGGTCGTGCTCCCATTGGCGTAACAGGCCTCGTGCACCAGCGTGTAAAGCGGCCCGGCCGAGAACGTGACGTGCTCCTGCATCTGCTGCAGGAAATCGTCGGACAGCTCGTCGCCCTCGGCGAACACGTCCTCGAGCAGGTAATGCAGAGCGTGGCTGCCGGTGCTCGAGCCCAGCATCCGGCCGACAGACTGGAAGGCCTGCACGGTCAGCGGCGCGCCGTCGGGCAGCCGCACGTCCCCGGCCCGCAGCCGCCTGGCGATCTGGATCGCCCGCTCCACGTCGGCCGGGTAGCGCGCGTAGTGCTCGGCGTTCTTCCGCGCGACCAGGCCGTACGTCGTGCGGTACACGTCGTCGGCCGACTTGTCGAGAGGGGGCAGGCCGCCGGTGATGAGCGCCTCGGTCATCCCCTCCGGCGCCTGCGACAGGTAGCTGACCGCGCAGAAGCCGCCGAAGCTCTGGCCGAGAACCGTCCACGGCCGCCCGCCGGTGACCTGCTTGCGGATCAGTTCGGCGTCGGCGACGATCGCGTCCGCCCGGAAAAGCGCCAGGTAGTCGGCCTGGGCCTGGGCGCTGCCGAGGCGGGCCAGGGTCCGCCGGTTGGCAGGGGACGACCTGCCGGTTCCGCGCTGGTCCAGCAGCAGCACCCGGTAATCGTTCAGCGCCCGGTCCAGCCAGCCGTCCCGTCCGACCGGCCGTGGCGACCCGAACCCGGGCCCGCCCTGCAGGAACACCAGCCATGGCAGGTCGCCGGCTGCCTTGCCGGTCGCCACCACCTCACGCGCGAACAGCTCGATCTGCTCGCCGTCCGGACTGGCGTGATCCAGCGGGACGGTGAAGCTCCGGTCGGTGAGCACGGTTCCGGGCTGGCGGTAAGAGATCATGAACGGCACCGTACCGGGCGGGCCACGGGCCGGGATAAGGCGGGCGGATCTGGGAGGCCAACGCGATCATGGAATTCACCCGCCTGCCAGTGCGGCGATGACCTCGCGGGCGGCTCGCTGGCCGGACTCGGCCGCCCCGTCCATGTACCCGGCCCAGCGCATGGCCGTCTCCGTGCCGGCCCAGTGCAGCGGCCCGGCCGGCGGCCGCAGCGACCGGCCGTAGCGGGTCAGCGTGCCCGGGGTGGCAAACGCGCCATAGCAACCGCGTGAGTACTCCTCGGCCGCCCAGTCGAGCTCCAGGTACCCGGCCGGGCTCCCGGCCCTGGGCCCGAAGTAAGCAGCCAGGTCGGCGACCACGAGGTCACGGCGCTCCTTATCGACGAGCCTCGCGGCGGCCTGGGCATGGCCGGCCTCGAGGAAACCCACGAGCACGCCGGGCCGGCCGGCGGGCGGGCTGTTGTCGAAGACCGTGCCGAGCGGCCGCACGTCGCTGTTGGCCTGCCCGGAAAGGCCGTCGGCCCGCCAGAACGGCTCGTCGTAGACGACATTGACCTTGATCGTCCAGCCCATCGGCATCCGCTGGGTGAGCTGGTCACGTTCGGCCGGCAGGCAGGGATCAAACCGCACCCGGGCCGCGAGCGGCGGCGGGATTGCCAGCACCGCACGGCGGGCCCGGACCTGCGTGTGACCGGCGCGGACGAGCACGCCGGCGTCGTCCCAGGCGATCTCGGTGACCGGCGCTCCGGTCATCACCCGGGCGCCGAGCGCGGCCGCGAGCTGCAGCGCGATCCGCTGCGAGCCGCCGACGATGCGGTCTTGCTGCGCGCCGCCGGCGGTGCTGATCAGCGAGTCAACGCCGCCGCCGGAGTGGATGTAGAAGAGCGCCCACAGCGCCGACATGTCCTCAGGCTCCGCGGCCCATACCGCCTCGGTCACCAGGCGGCTGAACGCCCGGCCGCTGGCCGTGGCGGCCCGGCGGTTCAGCCAGGTGGCGAACGTCTGGCCGTCAAGGCGGGCCGCGCCAGGGGCGCTCCACGGCGCGTCGAGCGGCACCCGCCGGGCCGCCCGGTCCAGGCGCAGCTGGCTCTGGCCGATGTCCGCGATCACGGCCGGGTTCAGCCGGGGAATGTGCCCGCCGTAGCGGATCCTGGCCCCCCTGAGCTCGGCAAGCTTGTCACCGGTGTCGTAGGTGGGGAACGTCGCCAGGCCGAGCTCCGCGATCAGAGCGGCGATCCGGTCCTGGCCCGGCCCGACCCACTGGCCCCCGGCCTCGACGATCTCGCCATCGGTGCCAGGCAGCGGGGCGTTGAGGAGCCGGCCCCCGACCCGGTCCCTGGCCTCCAGGACCAGCACGTCAAGCCCGGTGGCAGCAACGTCCCGCGCGGTGATCAGGCCCGCCAGCCCCGCGCCGACGACGGCGACATCCACGGAGTCGGGCATGAGGACACCACCTCACCAGAGCCGGCCCAGCCGCGGCTGGCGGTGAGCCCGGCGGCTCGCCGTGGTTGCGGCACCGGATGAGCATGACACGAGCGGCCCGGCCCGGTCGACGGCCGGGATGCCCGGTCCCGGGTCAGTCCGCGCCTGCGGTGACGATCTCGCCGGCCAGCGGCGCGACCGCGGCGACGATCCGGGTGACGGTGGCGTCCGGGACCCCGGCCGTCACGAGCGCGGCGACGAGGTGCCCGGCGACGAGATCGAAGTGCCACTGCGCTATCGCGCGGCCCCGGTGCGCGTCGCGCATGGACGCCCCGGTGTAGGGCACCGGGCCGCCGAGGGCGGCGGCGAAGAACTCGACCTGGCGTCCCTTGAGCCGGGTCATGTTGGTCCCGGCGAAGAAGCCGGCCAGATCCGGATCGTCGAGCACCCGGCCGTAGAAGTCATCGACCACCGCCGCCAGAGCGGTATCCCCGCCAATGGCCTCGTAGATGGTGGGCTCGGCCGCAGTGGTCATTGCATCCTCCTGCTCTGGTTATGGCGGGGGCCGATGTAGACATGCGAAAGCGGGCCGGGCGGGCGAACGGCCGGCGTGCGGGCCAGGGTGAGACAGGCAGGCGGATAGCGCGCTGCCGCAGGCTCAGCAGGGGTAACGACACGGCGCGCTGGCGCCGTAACGAACCGGCCGCCGCGGGCACGCCTGTCACATTGTCATCAGTGCCGATCTCGGGTCACCACTCCCGCACCGTGAGGGAAACACCGCTTACAGTAGCGAAGCGACGCGGGGGATTGGTAGCCCTATGAATCGGATAAACGACGAAAAGTGAATAGAAGGACGCGTGAGGCCCAATATCTATCGCGGTGCTTCCGGCCGGTCGATGATGCGCAGCCAGCTGCCGTCTGGCTGCCGCCGCGCGACCTGGACCCGTCCGCCGGTGCCGTCCGCCGGGCGGGTGGAGGTCAGGGCCAGGTCGCCGAAGCGCAGCGTCGGCAGCGGTTCTTCCAGCTTGAACGGCGGCGCGGCGGCGAGCATGGCCGAGAACACCGCGCGGATCGCATCCCGGCCGGCCGTCTGCTGCCCCGGCGGGTAGGCCAGGACGGCGTCCGGCTCGTACAGGTCGGTCAGCCCGTCGGCGTCGCCGTCGAGGGCTCGCTGCACGAACAGCCGGGCCAGGTCCTCGGGCTGCTGTGCGCGTTCGCGTCCGGTCATGCGTCCTGACCTCGCCTTCCTGCTTGGCCTGTGTTTTCACCTCCAGTATCCGGGCCGCCAAGCTAGAAGTACAACACCTAGTTCTTCTCGTGACTAGAAGAATCTGTTATGGGATCGGGGGCCCTCCGGGCTACTCCACGGTGACAGACTTGGCGAGGTTGCGTGGCTTGTCGATGTCGTGCCCCAGCGCCAGTGCCGCGTGGTAGGCCATCAGCTGGAGCGGGACCGTCAGCAGGATCGGGTCGAGCTCGCGCTCGTTCTTGGGCACCTCGATGCGGGGGACCTCCAGCTCGCCAGTGTCGACGCCGGGATGGGTGACGGCGACCAGCGGACCCTTGCGCGCGACGATCTGCTGCATCGCCGCGATATTCCTGTCGGTGAGCTCGTCGGCCGGCAAGATGGCCACGGTCGGCAGGTCTTCGCAGATGAGCGCCAGCGGGCCATGCTTGAGCTCGCTGGTCTGGTATGCCTCGGCATGCCGGTAGGAGATCTCCTTGAATTTCTGCGCGCCCTCGCGTGCGACCGGGAACCCGCGGACCCGACCGATGAAGAACAGGCTCTCCGCGCCGGCCAGCCCCCGGGCGACCTCGGCGATGTGCTCCTCGTCCGCGAGGATCTGCTCGATCTGGGCGGGCACCTTGCGCAGCCCGGCGATGATCCGCTGGCCGTCGGCGATGGACAGGTCGCGCACCCGGGCCAGGCTCAGCGCGAGCAGCGCGAATCCGATTCCCATGTGGGTGAGAGCCTTGGTGGAGGCGACCGCCACCTCGGGCCCGGCGTGCAGGTAGACCCCGCCGTCGCACTCCCGGGCGATGGTGGAACCCACGACGTTGACCAGCCCGACGATCTGGCCGCCTTTGCGCTTCACCTCCTGCACGGCGAACGCCGTGTCCGCGGTCTCCCCGGACTGGCTCACCGCCACATACAGCGTGTCGGGCTCGACGATCGGGTTCCGGTACCGGAACTCCGACGCCGGCTCGGCGTCGGCGGGAATGCGGGCCAGTTCCTCGATCATCGCGGCCCCCATCTGGCCCACGTAGAACGCGGAGCCGCAGCCGAGGATCTTCACCCGCCGGAACGAGCGCAGCTCGCGCGGCCCGAGGTTCAGCCCGTCGAGCCGCGCGGTGCCGAACCGGTCGTCCAGCCGGCCCCGCAGCATCCGCTCGATCGTGGAGGGCTGCTCGATGATCTCCTTGCGCATGTAGTGCCGGTAGCCGCCGAGCCCTACGTCCTCGAGATCGATGTCGATCGTGGTCGGGACCTTCTCGGTGTTCTCCTGCTCCCGGCTGAACGTCCGGAACTCCGTGGCACTCACCGTGGCCAGCTCACCGTCGTCCAGGTGCACGACCGTGGTGGTGTGCCGGACCAGCGCCGACAGGTCGCTGGCCACGAACATCTCGCGGTCGCCGACGCCGAGGATCAGCGGGGAGCCGTTGCGCGCGACCACCAGCCGGTCCGGGTGCTGCGTGTCGAGCACGGCGATGGCATACGTGCCGGTGATCCGCGACAGCACGTCCAGGACGGCACCCTCGAGGGTGGGTGCCTCCGAGCGCGCTATCAGGTGGGCGATGACCTCGGTGTCGGTCTCGGAGGTGAACTTGACGCCCTTGGCGTCCAGGCGCTCGCGCAGCGCGGCCGCGTTGTCGATGATGCCGTTGTGCACGACGCTGATCCGCCCGTCCTCGCTGCTCTGCGGGTGGGCGTTCTCCTCGGTGGCCGGGCCGTGGGTGGCCCAGCGGGTGTGCCCGATGCCGATCTTCCCGGCCAGGCGCCGGGGCAGCGAAGCCTCGAGGTCGCGGACGCGGCCGACTCGGCGGTAAACCTGGGTTCCCCGGGTGCCCAGGATCGCGATCCCGGCCGAGTCATACCCCCGGTACTCCAGCCGGGACAGGCCCTCGATCAGGATGGGCGCGGCGTTCTGGTTGCCGATGTAGCCGACGATTCCGCACATTCAGGTTCGCTCCCCATGCTCAGCCGTAGATGATCCTGCGCAGCTGCCGATGCGACAGGCGTGGCGCGGCGATCAGGCGGTCGGCCAGCTCGTCGGCGATGAGCGCGAAGATCTCCGGATTGCGCTTGCCGTAGAGCTGGTGGTACGCGTGACGGCGCCGGACGTACTCCTCGACCGGTTCCCGGTACCAGGCCAGGACATCCTCGACCACCCGGGCCGCCTCGGCAGGCGACAAGCCCGTGGAGTCGGCCACCCGGCCGACAAGGTCGCGGTCGTGCACCGGCTAATCCTGTCGCTTAGTTCGCAGCCATGCCAACTTCCTGCCCGGAAGCGGGCAGGAAGTTGAGATTCAGCCAGTTTTTGAGTGGATTACGCTACAGTGCTTGCCCGCTAAAGCAGCTCCTGATTGCGGATCAGGTAGTCGTCCAGCGCCTCGCGCAGGAGGCTGGCCTCGGGGCGCCCGGTCCGGCGGGCGAGCTTCGTCAGGCGGTGCAGCGAAGGCCGGGGGTAGTAGCTGCTCTTGAGGATCATGCGCTCCTCGACGTGGATGGCGATCCGGTTGCCCCCGGCGCGCTTGGCCCGGACAAGGCCGGCGTCGGCCGCCTCGAGCAGTTCCTCGGCGGTGGACCCGTGCGCTGGCCGGCCCGCGATGCCCATCGAGACGCCCAGTCGTTCGGTCAGCCCGGGCAACGGCTCGCTGCCGGTGAAGCTGGCCCGGACGGTCTCGAGGGCGAGCAGCGCTTCTTCGCAGCTGGTGTCCGGCAGGGCAACGGCGAACTCGTCGCCGCGGGAGTGCGCGATGAGCGCGCCGCGGGGGAGTCCTGCGGCGAGGGACTGCTCGAACGACCCGAGGACCGTGTCGCCGGCCTCGGTGCCGTGCGCCGCGTTCAGCGGCCCGAAACCGTCAAGGTCGGTTACCGCGACGGAGACCGGCAGGTCCGGATCGAGCAGGTTGATCTCGGCGGCGAGCCCGTTCAGCGACAGTGCCTGTGAGTGGTACGTCATAGGTCAAGTATGGCGTTTGAATATACATATATGAAGTATCTATATAGCCACCGCATCCTTGCTGATGCGCCGGGTCGCCGCGCCGGAACGTGACCGTGTGCTGCAGACTGCGGGCATGGACGTTGCCCTGTCCGAGCCCGCGCCATCCGACGCGGCCGAGTTCATCGACGCCGTGCGTGCCAGCAGCCCGCTGCACGGTCCGTGGCTTGACCTGCCGGACACCGCGGAACTCTTCGCGGCTTACCTGGGCCGCGCCGCGCGCGATGACCAGGCCAGCTACCTGATCCGGCACCGCGAATGCGACCGCCTTGTCGGCGTGGTGAACGTCAACAACATCGTCCGCGGCGGCTTCCAGTCGGGGTACCTCGGCTACGCGGCCTTCGCCTCGCATGCCGGGCAAGGCCTGATGACGAGAGGCCTGCGTGCGGTGCTGGGGTCGGTGTTCGGCGACCTCGGCCTGCACCGGGTCGAGGCGAACATCCAGCCCGGCAACACCCGGTCCATCCGGCTGGTACAGCGCCTCGGCTTCGAGAGAGAGGGCTTCTCCCGCCGCTACCTGAAGGTCGGCGGGGAATGGCGCGACCACGAGCGCTGGGCGCTGCTGGCCGAGGCCTTTCCCGGCTAGCCGAGGCGGCGGCTGACGTTCACGGCGCCGCGGGTGTCATAGCTCGGAGGGGTCTGGATCGGTGACGCCGAGCAGCGGTTCGTCGGCGGAGCGCAGGTCCGCGGTGGGCAGGCCGTCGGGGTACAGCTGCCTGACCTTCTCGGCCACGGCGATGGCGATCCCGACGTGCTGGCGCCGGCTGGCGGTGTAGAAATTCTGGGCGTCCCCGCTGATCTTGGGGCGGGCATGCAGGGGCTTGTCGCTGACCGCGAGCAGGGTGGCGGTGGGGATCCGGTAGCGGAACCCGTTCGCGGCCACCGTCGCGGATTCCATGTCCACGGCAAGGGCACGTGACAGCCGCAGCCGCTCCTCGACCATGGACAGATTCAGCTCCCAGTTCCGGTTCGCGGTGGTGAAGACGACCCCCATCCGGCTGCGCAGGCCCCGGGCAGTCAGCTCACCGAGCAGCAGCGAGTTCAGCGTGTGGTTGGAGACGACCGGAACGCTCAGCGGCAGCAGCTCGTCCAGCACGTGGTCGTCACGCATGTACGCGGTCGCCAGCACCAGGTCCCCGATCTCCTGGTGGTTGCGCAGGCCGCCGCAGTGCCCGATCATCAGCACCAGGTCCGGGCGCAGAACGGCGAGGTGGTCGGTGATCGTCTTGGCGTTGGAGGTGCCGACGCCGATGTTCACCATGGTCAGGCCGGAGCGCCCGGGACGCATATAGTGCCAGGCCGGCATCTGGCGGTCGTCCGAGTCGGGGCCGACGCAGTCCGGCAGGGCTGCGCGGAACTCCGCCACGTGCCAGGAGTAGTTGGTGAGCACCACGTACCGCTGGAACATCTCGGCGTTCGTTCCGGCGTAGTGCTTCAGCCGGTCGATCGACAGCGCCATCCGCTCGGGCCCGAACAGGAACAGCTTCTTGCGCCGCAGGTCCCACCGGGTCTCGTCGACGGCGGGCCCGAGCGCAGGGTCATGCAGGTCCAGGGCCGCGCGCCCGGGGGAGACCAGGATTCGTGCCCCGGCGGCGGCCAGCTTGCCCAGCTCCCGCTCCAGGTACCAGCGGATCGCCCGCGGGCAGGCGAACTCGCCCTCGAGCACGGGGTTGTCCGCCGACCAGGGCCGCTGGACTGTCAGCCGCGGGTAGCGGCCGGCGTCGTCGGCCGCCTCCATGGCGTCACACAGCCGCTCGATCTCCACTGCGCGGCGGCTGTCGGGGATCACCGAGAAGTCCGCGGACAGGTCCACCCGGTCATCATGCCAGCACCACCGCGGCCAGCGCCCGCAGCCGCTGGGGGAGAGCCATCCGCGGCTACGCTAATCAGCCGTGCACCAAGTGGCGGTGATGGCGGCGGGCGACGGCTTCCGCGTCGCCGACGTGCGCTGCACCGGCGGCCCCGAGGGCTTCGACGTTCCGGAGGTCGAGCGCGGGCACATCCTGGTCGCCGCGCGGCGCGGCGCGTTCCTGCGCCGGGAGGGCGGGACCGAAGTCCTCGTCGACGGCACGGTCGCGTACCTGACGGCGCCCGGGCTGGTCGGGCACTTCGCTCATCCGGTCCCCGGCGGGGACACCTGCACGGCCATCACGCTCGATCCGGCCCTGCTCGCCTCGCTGGCCGGCGGCGATCCGCCGGCCGCTCACGCGGCGCTGCCGATGGACGCGGCGAGCGAGCTCGCGATGCGGCGCCTCACCGCGCTGGCCCGCCGCGGCGATCCCGCTGGCAGCCTGACCGAGCAGGTGATCAGGTTCGCCGCCGCGCTGCTCGCGCGCAGGCTGCCGGAACGCATCGGGAGCGGCCGCCCGGCGACCGCGGCGGCGCGGCAGCGGGTGGTGAGCCAGGCCAGGGCGGCACTGGCCGCCGATCCGCGGCTCGGGCTGGTCGCGCTCGGCCGGGTGACCGGCTGCTCGCCGCACCACCTGAGCCGGGTGTTCAGCCAGCTCACCGGGCTGACCGTGAGCCAGTACCGGAACCGGCTGCGGGTCAGCCTGGCGCTGGAGCGGGTCGCCGAGGGCGAGCCCGATCTGGCCGGGCTTGCCTGCGACCTCGGCTTCGCCGATCATGCGCACCTGACCAGGACGGTCCGGGCCGCGACCGGACGGACGCCCAGTTCGCTGCGCGCCGCCTTCCGCGACGCACCGTCCGGGCGTTCTGTCGGTGGCCGCGCTTAGCGTCAGGGGATGGACATCATCCTGATCCCCGGTCTCTGGCTCGACGGCTCGTCGTGGGACGAGGTCGTGCCCGTCCTCGAAAAAGCGGGCCACCGCGCGCATGCGCTCACGCTGCCCGGCATGCAGTCCAAAGATGCCGACCGTTCCGGGATTACTCTGCGTGATCACGTAGACGCGGTTGTCCGGGTGATCGACTCCCTCGACCCGGCGGACGGCAACGTCGTGCTCGCGGGGCACTCCGGCGGCGGCCTGATAGCCCACGCGGCGGCCGACGCGCGGCCCGGCCGCATCGCACGTGTGGTCTACGTGGACAGCGTCCCGGTCGGCGATGGCGGGATCATCAATGACGAGCTGCCCGCCGAGAACGGCGAGGTCCCGCTGCCGGACTGGCTGCTGTTCGACGACGAAGATCTCGTCGATCTTGACGATGAGCTGCGTGCGGCGTTCCGCCAGCGGGCGATCCCGTCGCCGGTGCGCGTCACGCGCGACCCGCAGCGGCTGTCCGACGGCCGGCGCTACGACGTGCCCATCACCGTGATCGCGTGTGAGTTCCCCAGCGCGATGCTCCGGGAGTGGATCGCGGAGGGACATCCGTACGTTCAGGAGCTCGCGAAGGTCCGCGACGTCGGCTACGTCGACCTGCCCACCGGCCACTGGCCGCAGTTCACCCGGCCGCAGGAACTCGGCCGGGCGATCCTGGCCAGCGCCGGCCCGGCATGATCGCCCAGTCTGCTACTGCTCGGGGCTCGGGATAGAGCCCGGCGAGCAGCTCGTAGGCGCGCCCGAACACGGCGGGCGTGACGATCTCCGGCGCGATGAACTGGTAGATCTGCAGCCCGATGGACAGCGCGTGGGCCCAACGCCTCGCGGCACCTGGCGTTCTCGCTCGGGATGCACCACTGCCTCGGCGCCGCGCTGGCCCGCCTCGAGGGGCGCATCGCCGTCGAGGAGCTCACCCGCCGGTACCCGGGACTGGAGCTGGCCGGAACGCCCACCCGGCGGCAGCTGCTGGTGCTGCGCGGCTTCGAGCGCGTCCCCGTCCGCGCCCCGCTGCCGTGAGATTACGCTGGGCCGGTGTCGCCACTGACATCGCCGTGCCGCGGCTTCACGGTGGCGCTCGCCGCCCTGGCGGTCGTTGCCGCGGCCGCGGCGTGCTCCGGGTCTTCCGGCCAGGGGAACCCCGCGGCCGCCCCGGCGTCACCGGCGTCCGCGTCCTCCGTGCCGCCGGCCATGCCGCCGGCCCGGGTTCCGGCAGGCCGGTCCAGGACGCCGCTCATCGTTCCGGCGGCAGAACGCGGCGGGGCGCTGTCCACGACGCACATGCTGACGGTCCCGGCCGGCTGGACGGCCCGGGTGTGGGCGCGGGTGCCGGGCGCGCGGATGGAGGCCTGGACGCCTGAAGGTGATCTCCTGGTCAGCGCCCCGGGCGACGGCAAGATCGTGGAGCTGCGGCCGGACGCGGCGGGCACCGCGACCGTGCAGACCCTGCTGACCGGTCTGACCAGCCCGCAGGGCATGGCGTTCGCCCGGCCGGACGGGACCTGGGTGCTGTACGTCGCGGAGTCGAACCAGATCGACCGGTATCCGTGGGGGAGCGGCGGGATCAGCGGCGCCCGCACGGTGATCGCCGCGAGACTGCCGGATCTGGACCCCAGCGGCGACGACGTGCACTCGGCGAAGGACCTGACGGTCGCCGCCGACGGCACGGTCTACTTCAACGTGGGCAGCTCGTCGAACGCCAACCCCGACGACCGGACCATGTCGCCGCAGCGTGCGGTGATCATGGCCGTCAGCCCCACTGGGGCGGACCTGCGGGTGGTGGAGCGGGGGGTCCGCAACGGTGAAGGCCTGGCGGTGGCGCCGAACGGCACGGTGTGGACGGCAGTGAACGAGCGGGACAACATCCCGTACCCGTCGCACGGCGCGTACGGGACGTACAGCGACGCGTTTGGCCAGGTCATCCAGGCCTACGTCAACAACCACCCGCCCGACGAGGTGGTTCAAGTCACCGCGGGCCGGGACCTGGGCTGGCCGTACTGCGACCCGGATCAGGACGCGAATCAGCCGGCCGGATCGCTCGCCGACGTCCCGCTGGTCCCGGACGCGGTCACCAATCCGGACGCGACCAAGCTGGACTGCGCGGCGCTGACGCCGGTCGAGGCCGGGCTGCCCGCGCATACCGCCCCGCTGGGCATGACCTTCCTCGAGGGCAGCAAGATCCCGGCACCCTGGTCGGGCGGCGCCGTGATCGGCG